>Ga0126379_10001673_pt1 | contig 13685 bp, 11 predicted proteins | sample PanSoiMetPlot_24_FD_92640 | JGI IMG/M metagenome (GOLD analysis project Ga0126379, IMG submission 92640) | Tropical forest soil microbial communities from Panama - MetaG Plot_24 | ecosystem: Environmental > Terrestrial > Soil > Tropical forest > Bulk soil | place: Panama | collected 2016-02-17 | reverse complement strand
TTCAACCCGTTCGCGGCCCGGCGCGACGTTCTTATTCTGTTCTGCGCCGAGAATTTGAAATTTGGACCGGCAAGCCGGCGTATTGTTTCGCGCCTGGGAGACGGTTTTCGTCGGGCTGCTGCCGCCGACCATTTCACCGGGAAAAACGGGTCAAGCCTGGACCTGATTGCGCCAGCCGGCCTCGACGTGCCACGGCTAGTGATCGTCGGCACCGGCAAGCACAGCACCTTGACCTCCCGCGATCTCACCAAATTGGGCGGCATCGCAATGGGAAGGCTGACCAAAGCTGCCACGGCCGCGACGATCTTCGCCGAACTGGGGTCGGGGGCGCTTAAAGCCGACCAGGTCGCCGATCTGGCGCTCGGCGCGCGGCTTCGCGGCTACGCATTCGACCTCTACAAGACCAAGCGCAAGGAAGACGAACAGCCCGAGCCAAAAAGGATTGAACTGAATTTTGCGTGTTCGAGTCCGGCCCCCGCGGAGAAAGCCTGGGGACGCCGCGCGGCCATCGCTGACGGCGTGGTTTTCGCCCGCGATCTCGTCAATGAGCCCGGCAATGTACTCTATCCCGGCGAATTTGCTCGCCGCACATCAGGTCTGACCAAGTTGGGGGTCGGCGTCGAAGTGCTCGACGTTGCCGCGATGCGCAAGCTTGGCATGGGCGCGCTGCTCGGAGTCGGGCAAGGTTCTGCGCACGAAGCAAGGCTCGTCATCATGCGCTGGAACGGCGGCAAGCGCGGCGCCGATCCGGTCGCATTCATCGGCAAGGGCGTGTGCTTCGATAGTGGCGGCCTTTCGATCAAGCCGGCGCAAAACATGGAGGACATGAAGGGCGACATGGCAGGAGCTGCCTGCGTCGTTGGCATCATGCACGCGCTCGCGGCGCGCAAAGCGAAGGTCAATGCGGTCGGCGCCATCGGGCTTGTCGAAAACATGCCCGACGGAAAAGCCCAGCGGCCGGGCGACATCGTCAAAACGATGTCGGGACAGACCATCGAAATCATCAATACCGATGCCGAGGGTCGTCTCGTTTTGGCCGACGTGCTTCATTATGTGAACAAGCGATTCAAGCCGAAATTCATGATCAACCTCGCAACGCTCACGGGCGCGATCATCGTTGCGCTCGGAGTGGAATATGCGGGCCTGTTCTGCAATGACGACAAGCTCGCCGAGCGTCTGATCGAGGCGGGGGAGGCGACCGGCGAGCGGGTTTGGCGAATGCCGCTCGGCCCCGAATACGACAAGATGATCGATTCAAAATTCGCCGATATGAAAAATACCGCCGGACGCCCGGGCGGCGCTATTACGGCTGCGCAGCTGCTGCAGCGGTTCGTCGATAAGACCCCCTGGGCTCATCTCGACATTGCCGGGACCGGGATGGGCTCGCCGCAAAACGACATCAACCGGAGTTGGGGCTCGGGTTGGGGGGTGCGGCTGCTTGAGCGACTCGTCGAAGATCACTACGAGCGCTGAGCGGAGGCGCAATGACCGAAATTCTATTTTACCACCTCAAAGGCCAGACCTTGGAACAGGTCCTGCCGCCGCTTTTGCAGAAATCGCTTGAGCGCGGCTGGCGCGTTGTCGTTCAAGCTTCCTCCGACGAGCGTGTGGAGGCACTCGATGCGCATTTGTGGACCTGGCGCGACGACGCTTTTCTCCCGCACGGCACCTGTCGCGATCCGGAAGCGGCTGAGCAGCCGATCGTGCTGACTGCCAGTGCCGAAAATCCGAATGGCGCAGCGGTGCGCTTCCTGGTCGATGGCGCGAATATGTCAGTGGATGCGGGCAATTATCAGCGTATTGTGCTGCTGTTCGATGGCGATGACCCCGAAGCTGTTGAAATGGCTCGCATGCGGTGGAACGAGGCCAAGACCAACGGCGCTGAGATCACCTATTGGAAGGCCGACGAGAACGGCCGCTGGCAGCGGCAAATGGGAGCATGAGCGCAGTTTTCATTTTGGAGAAGCTTCCCCTTGTATGCCTCTGAAATTACAAATATTTATGATGTTAATAACTAACTGATTTTTGGCCACTTTAAGAGCGGCTTGTCGCGATTATATTCTTTGCTCCACGATATTTTTGGGTGCTATAGTTGTTCCATGAATAAGCGTTCAGTGAAAACAAAGCGTCCCGCCAAAGCCGCCTCCAAATCCAGCCGAAAAGCCGCGCCCCGCAAGGGCGTCGCGCGCGCTGCCGCGGCCAAAGCGGCGACGGCTTCGCTGCTTTCGGCGCGGAAATCGCAGCCGATCAGCGCGTTGCACCCGCTTTCAGCGAGGAAGGTCACGGTTTCGGAGGCTTCCGCGGTCACAGTCGCGCAGGTTACCGCGCTTGCGCAGATGCAGACCCACAAATTCCAGGTCGGTCAAACCGTATTTTACACCTCAAGCCCGATCACTCGGCCCGGCGCGAGTGGCAGCTACAAAGTCGTGAGGCTGCTGCCATCCGACGGCGAAGACTATCAGTATCGCATCAAGAATCCGGGCGAGGCCTTTGAGCGCGTGGCGAAAGAGAGCCAGCTCGAGGTCGAGCACTAGTCGCACAACAGACGACTGGCGCGCACGGCAGCACTGCGCCATACTCGCTTTACTGGGGAAGCGACATCATCCCGCATAGGCTTTTCGATGCTCGGCATTGATCCCGACGTCGGACACTTGCGTTTCTGGGTCGCGTCCGGAGCGGCAGCTCTGCTCGTGCTCGTCTGCGCGCTGGCGCTCGATTGGACGCGCTCGAGAATCATAGCGCGGTTCGCCATCGTTGGGCTCGGGGCCGCCTTTGGCGCGGTTTTGGCCTGGGCTTTCCTGAGCGGCGCCGCGGTACGCGATCTCAGCGTCGAACGCCGCAATCTTGAAATGCGCGCAGCGCAGCTCATGACGCAGGTGCTTGTCCCCGGTTCGACGCTTGCCTGCCTCGACGCTACCGGCGGCGAAAACGTCGAAGCGGCGTGCGAAAAAGCGCTGTTCGCCGCTCCGGCAACGGTGGCGGCTGCTTCGTCCTATACCGCCGCGCGACTAACGCTGCTGTCCGATATCTCCGCCCACATCAAGGCGGGCGGCAATCTCGATTCGGTCTTACCCTCGTTGCGCCACGCGCTTGAGGCGGATCGGTTCGGTTTCGTCGCCCATACGCTCGCAATACGCGATGGCTGCACGAGCAGCCGCTGCGAGGCTTTGGCACTGCTGCGCGATCCGGAGCGGGTGCGAGCCAATTTGAGCGCGCGGACCTTTGATCGGTACCTCGACCGTTACTTACAACTATGGGGGCAGCCCGAGACTCCGGTCGCAGACGCGGCCCCGTCCCCGACAGCTACACTGGCCGTCAGCCAGCCGCTGCCAAACCAGGCCCAGAAAAAAGCTATCATCGATCCCGATTTTCCAAGCGCTGCATCGATCCCCGCCGTCAGCATCATGAATCCCGAGCCGAAAGCCGCGCCGGCAAATAGCTCCGGTGAAGCGCGCGCGGCATCGGCGCGCCGGTCTTCACGCAAAGCGGGCAATGCGCCGCCGCCGGCCACGGCATCATCGGCCATGACTTTGGTCCCGCCGGTCGATCCGGTGTGGGAGCCCGGCACGGCGCAAATTCCGGCGCCGCAAGCCGCCCCACCGCCATCCTCGCCGCCGCCACAGGCTAGCGCCGGCCAGACGCCGGCGGCGCAATGAGTTGAACGCGCGCCCATTACCCGCTCAGATGCGGCGAGATGCTGCGCTCCGTCCTCATCGCTAACCGCGGCGAAATTGCCTGCCGTATCGCGCGCACCGCCAAGCGCCTCGGCATGCGCACCATCGCTGTCTATTCCGAAGCGGACGCCGGCGCGCTGCACACCCGATTATGCGATGAAGCCTATCTAATCGGAGGCTCGGAGCCGCGCGCAAGCTATCTTGCGATCGACCATCTGATCGCGGCGGCAAAGCAAGCCCGCGCCGAATGCGTTCATCCTGGCTACGGTTTTCTGTCCGAGAACGCCGATTTCGCCGACGCGTGCGCGCAGGCGGGTTTCGTCTTTGTCGGTCCGCCGGCAAGCACAATCCGCGCGATGGGACTCAAGGATCATGCCAAAAAACTTATGCAGCAAGCCGGCGTACCGGTCGTGCCCGGCTATCACGGCGAACACCAAGATGCGAAATTCTTAAGGGAGAAAGCCTACCAGATCGGTTATCCAGTGCTGATCAAGCCCGCGGCCGGCGGCGGCGGCCGCGGCATGCGCCGGGTCGACAAGCACGCTGATTTCGATGCCGCGCTCGAAGGTGCCGTGCGCGAGAGCCAATCGGCATTCGGAACCAGCCGAGTCTTGATCGAGAAATTTATCCCTTCCCCCCGGCACATCGAGATTCAGGTCTTTGCCGACAACCACGGCAACGCGGTTCATCTTGGCGAGCGCGATTGTTCGCTGCAGCGGCGCCACCAGAAAGTGATCGAGGAGGCGCCGGCGCCGGGCATGATACCGGAATTGCGCGCGGCGATCGGCGAGGCGGCGGTCGCCGCCGCAAAGGCGGTTGATTACCGCGGCGCGGGTACGGTGGAGTTCGTCGCCGACGGCACCGCCGGACTGCGCGCCAACGGATTCTGGTTCATCGAAATGAACACGCGGCTGCAGGTCGAGCATCCGGTGACCGAGGCGGTGACCGGCCTCGATCTGGTCGAGTGGCAGTTCCGCATCGCCGCCGGAGAAAAGCTGCCGCTGCGCCAGGACGAAGTCCGCTTTGCGGGACACGCGATCGAGGCACGCGTCTATGCCGAAGATCCCGAACACGGCTTTCTGCCATCCACCGGGACAATCGTGGCGCTGGAATTTCCGGACGCGATCCGGGTCGATATCGGCATCGAAGCCGGCAACGAGGTGTCACCATATTACGATCCAATGATCGCCAAGCTCATCGCCCATGCGCCGACGCGCGAAGCCGCACGCGATCGGCTTGTGCAAGCGCTCGATGCAACGCTGGTCGCCGGGGTGCGAACCAATGTCCCATTCTTAGCGAATTTGTGCCGCGCCGCGGCCTTTCGTCAGGGCAAAGTCGATACCGGTTTCATCGACAGTAACCTGACAGTTTTGGGCGCCGCGCCGCGAGAGCCCGATTGGGGGGCCGCTGCGCGCGGCGCGACGCATTTGCTGGATGCGATTGCCATCGCGGCGAAGGAGGCGTCGACGCCTGAAGAAGATGCTCCGGAAGACTATTCTCCCTGGTCGGCGCACGACGGGTTTCAGCTCGGCGGCAGGCGCGAAATCTCGCTGCCAATCTTGGTCGACGGCGAGGATGCCGAGGCGATCATCGCCTACGGCAAGGACGGCCCGCGACTGACCGTTGACGGTGTCGAACCGGTTCCAGACGCGCGCCTGTTCCAATTGGGTGGGCAAGCTTACGTATTACGCGGTGGCCGCCAGACCCGGGTCCGCATCAGGGATTTTGCGGCGAGTACCGCCGAGGCTGGAGGCGGGGACAACGTCATCAAGGCGCCCATGCATGGGCGTGTGCTGGAACTTCTTGCCGGCGTCGGCGAGCGCGTGGCCTTCGGGCAAAGGCTCGCGGTGATCGAGGCAATGAAAATGGAGCATACGCTACGTGCACCGTTTGCCGCCGTGGTGAAAGAGGTTCCTGTGAGTACCGGCGCGCAGGTTATAGAAGGCGCCCCGATTATGGTGCTAGAGCCTGTCGCGGCTCCTGAGGCTTCGCCGGAGTGAGAAAAAGATGACCGTGCATCTGATCAAGCTTTGCGTCGGCTGCGATTCCGTTCGCGAGCTTGAGGGCTGGATCAAGGAAAAGCTCAAGGCCAAGCGCAAGAACGGTGAGAAGCCCGAGCACATTCATCGCACCCGCATGGTGCCCAAGCGCGCGGCGGAGCTGGTCGGTGGCGGCTCGCTGTACTGGGTCATTCGCGGCGAAATCATGTGCCGCCAGCGGGTGCGCGCGATCCGTCCCTTCGTCGATAAGGATGGCATCGGGCGTTGCGGCGTCGTCCTCGATCCCAAAGTGGTTCTGGTCGAGCCGCGGCCGCATCGCGCATTCCAAGGTTGGCGCTACCTTGCCTTAAGGGACGCGCCGCGCGACCTCGACAAAGCCGCCAAAGGCGTCGCCGCCATGCCGGGGACGTTACGGCGCGAGCTCCGCGAGCTTGGCCTGATGTGACGGGCTCGCGGCAACAACCGGAATTGCCGCATGGCGTCGATGCAACCGATCACGTAAAGTCCGCGGCCCAAGCGCCGGGCCGCAAACGTGCGGAGGCTCGCGGAGTGGACGATGATTATTGAAAACGAGAAAGACGTCACCAAAGCGGTATTGAGCGAGATTGCGCGGAGCAAAAATCCCCGTCTGCGGGAGATTCTGTCGGCGCTTGTCCGCCACCTGCACGATTTTGCCCGCGAGGTGAAACTCACGGAGGAGGAGTTTCAGGCGGCAATCGGTTATATCGTCGCCTTGGGCAAGCATACCACCGAGACCCACAACGAAGCCGTGCTGATGTCCGGCTCGCTCGGCTTCTCAAGCCTGATCTGCCTCCTCAACAATGGCAATCGCGGCCAGACCGAAACAGACGCCAATCTTCTCGGCCCGTTCTGGCGCATGAATTCACCGCGCACGCCGAATGGCGGCTCGATCGTCCGCTCGCCGACGCCCGGTCCGGCGCTGTTTGTCAACGCCGGGTTCCGCGACGCGAACGGCAAGCCGATTGTCGGCGCCGAGGTCGATATCTGGCAATCCTCGCCGGAAGGTTTTTACGAAAACCAGGATCCGGTGCAGGCCGACATGAATTTGCGCGGCAAGTTCACGGCCGATGCGGAGGGTCATATCAGCTTCCGCAGCGTCAAGCCGGCGGGTTATCCCATTCCGATTGACGGCCCGGTCGGCGAAATGCTGCGCGCGCTGGGCCGCCACAATATGCGTCCCGCTCACCTGCATTTTTTGGTTTACAAGCCAGGCTTCAAAACGTTGATCTCGCAACTCTACGTGCCCGACGACAAGCACATCGAGACTGACGTGCAGTTCGGCGTCACGCGCCATCTAATCGGCGACTACATTCGCCACGACGAGCCTTGCTCGCGCGCGGCGGACGTCAAACCGCCGTGGTATTCGCTCGAGCACAGCTTCGTGATGGAGAGCGGTGAGGCCCGCATGCCCAAGCCACCGATCACGGGAAAGGCCGAAGGTGAGCGACCCGAAATCCCGCATCTCGAGGCGGCGGAATGATCCAATATTAATCTGCGTCATTGTGAGCTGACGGGTCCGGCCCGAAATGGCCGGCCCGATGACGGGCTCCACGAAGCAATCCAGTGACAGCCGGCATCAGATTGGATTGCTTCGTTGACGCTCCGCCAGGACGTCAATAGGTAATCCGAGGGAGGACAAGATGCTGCGTCGGACAGTGCTCAAGGGGATGACGGCCACAGCCGCGGCCGGGTTGTTCGCCCGCCGCGCGGTCGCGGAGGCGCCTCTCAAAATTGGCATTAGCATGCCGCTCACCGGCGCAGGCTTTAACGCAGTGGGCCGTCAGCTACAGGCCGCGTTGAAGCTTTACATGCAGCAGCACGGCGACACCGTTGCCGGGCGCCAAATTCAGATCACGATCCGCGACGATGGCGGTGTCGCCGACAATGCGCGGCGGCTCATTCAGGAGATGATCGTCGATCAAAAGGTCGACATTCTCGGCATTGGGATTACCCCGACAGCGCTTGCCATCGCGCCGCTTGCAACTGAGTCGAAGAAAGCAACTCTGGTTTTGAGTTCAGGCGCTTCAATCACGACGACAAAATCTCCGTACTTCATGCGCGCTGGTTTCATCCTGTCGCCGCAGTCGTGGATCTTGGCTGAATGGGCGGCAAAGAACGGCAGCAAACGCGTCGTCACGCTGGTCAACGATTGGGCGCCGGGAGTCGAAGCGGAAACCTCGTTCACGACGCGGTTCAAGCAGGTCGGCGGCGAGATCGCGGAATCGATCCGCATCCCGCTCGCCAATCCGGACTTCGCGCCATTCCTGCAACGCATCGGCGACATCAAGCCCGACACCGCCTTTATTTATTTCCCGGGCACGCAGGCACCGATCTTCGCCAAGCAATTTGCCGAGCGCGGCTTGAGCCGGTCGGGGATCAAGATCATTGGGCCCGGCGATCTCACCGACGACGACGATCTCAACAATATGGGCGATCAGATGCTCGGCATGATCACCGCGGGTCCATATTCGGCGGCCCACGATTCCACGCTCAACAAGACCTATGTGGCGGCCATCCAGAAGGCGAATGGCTTTCGTCCGGACTTTGTCTCGCTCGGCGCCTATGACGGCCTGCACCTGATCTATGAGGCGCTCAAGAAGACCGGCGGCAATTCCGACGGCGACGCCTTGATCGCGGCGATCAAGGGCATGGCGTTCGAAAGCCCGCGCGGGCCGATCTCGATCGATCCGGACACCCGCGACATCGTCAGCAACATTTACATCCGCAAAGTGTTGAAGAAGGACGGCCAGCTCTGGAGTGAGGAATTCGAGACCTATCCGAGCGTGAAGGATCCGATGAAAGTAGCGGCGGCGAAGTAGGGGCTCGCCGGAATTTACACCGCGATATTGTCGATCAGCCGCGTCGCGCCGATCCGCGCTGCAGCGAGGAGCCGGATCGGCTCGCCGGCCGGGCCTTTAAGCGGCTCGAGCGTGTCGGCGTTGCGTGCCTCGAAATAGTCGAGTTCAAAACCGGCTCGTGGGATCGCTTCGCGCGCTTGCTTGAGTGCTGCCGCAATTGGCGCGCCGGCGCCGATCTTGGCCGCGGCTTCTTTAAGGGTGCGGTAGAGCGTCGGCGCGGCTTGGCGCTCGGCAGGACTGAGGTAGCGATTGCGCGACGACAGAGCGAGGCCGTCGCGCTCACGCACGATCGGCGCGCCCACGATCCGGGTCTTTAGGCCAAGATCGCGGCAAAGTTGCGTGACGACCTTTAGCTGCTGGTAATCCTTCTCGCCGAACAGGGCGATATCGGGCTCGCACTGGATCAGGAGCTTCGCCACCACGGTCGCCACGCCAGCAAAAAAATGTGGGCGGTTGACGTCTTCCAGTCCGACGCCGGCCGATCCTCCCGGCACCACCCGCGTGGCAAAGCCGTCCGGGTACATGGTTTGCACCGAAGGCGCCCAGACGAGAGCGACATGCCGTTCGGCTAAAGCCGCAATATCGGCCGCCAAGGTTCGCGGATAAGTCGTTAGGTCTTCGTGGGGAGCAAATTGCGTCGGATTGACGAAAATCGAGACAATCACGCAATCGGTCCGGCTTTGGGCGCGGCGAACTAAAGAAAAATGCCCCTCGTGCAGCGCACCCATCGTCGGCACCAGCGCAATTGTGCGGCCGCGCGTGCGGAAATTCGCTATCGCGCGGCGCAGCGCGGGTAGGCTACGCACGACGCGCGGATGACGCTTTGTTCGCTTGGAAATCTTCATCGCGACGTTGCAGCGTGAGCACACCCCGGTGCGTTTCGTAGACGCAGTGTTTCGTTTACGATTAACTTATTTCGGCAGATGCTGTATCTTGACCTGGCGCGTTGCAAATTCAGAAAGTAGCCGCAACGCAGGGGTTGCGTCCTATGCTGATGCAGGCGGAGCTCGGCCGTCCGTTCTCGGCGCATGTTATTGTCCTTGGGAACGAAAAAGGTGGCTCCGGCAAATCGACTACGGCGATGCACGTCGCCGTCGCACTACTGCAAGCTGGCCAGCGGGTCGCCACGATTGATCTCGATTCGCGCCAGAGGAGTTTCACCCACTATATCGACAACCGCCGCGGGTGGGCCGCGCGCACCGGGGTCCAGCTGGAAATCCCCGTGCATTATTGCATTCCACGCGGCTCCGGCGTTCGTCTCGATGAAATCGAAGCCCAGGAATTCGCCGCTTTTGCCCAGGCCGTAAGCACCGTCGAGCAAAGCCATGACTTCGTGGTTGTCGATACGCCGGGCACCGATTCTTACATGATGCGGCTGGCCCATTCGATGGCGGACACCCTGATCACGCCGTTGAACGACAGTTTCGTCGACTTTGATGTGCTTGGCACCATCGATCCCATCTCGTTCGAGGTAGCGGGGGTGAGCCACTATGCCGACATGGTACGCGAAGCCCGGCGCCAGCGCCGCCTGGTTGACGGCGGCCTGACCGATTGGGTGGTGGTCCGCAATCGGCTTTCGACCCTGGGTTCGCGCAACCGCCGTTTGGTGGGGGAGGGGGTCGACAGCCTGGCCAAGCAGCTCGGTTTCCGCACCGTTGATGGTTTCGCCGAGCGGGTGGTGTATCGCGAATTTTTCCCGCGTGGGCTTACTGCACTCGACGACCTCAATGAGGATACGCTCGGCTTGCGGCCAACCAGTTCACACGTCACCGCTCGTGATGAGGTGAAGGTCCTAATCGATTCACTTCGCCTACCGATCGACGAGCGCGGCAAACGCCGGGCCGCCGCCCGTGCGGAATGGATCGCGGCTGCGGCAAAGCCGCTCGACACCTACGATCTCCTAGCCGACTGAGGCAGCTCCCTGCCGATTGAGCTCCGCCGGCTAAAATCGCCATCTTCGGCAAAATCGCTATAAAGCGCGGATGCTTGGCCTTTTTGGCGTGCTCATCCTTTTGGCTTTGCTTTGGACGGCAAGGCGGTCGCGCGCGCGTGGCCTCCTCAATACCGCCCAGCAGCGGCTGAGCGGCGCGCTCGCGATTTTGATTGCCGCGCTTTTGCTGGTCCGCGGCGATTGGGGGCTCGGCCTGGGGCTCGGGCTTTTCGGCTTCTATTTGCTCGGCGAAGCGCTGCCTTGGCCGCTCAGCTCATTGGCCGCTTATTTTGACGGCAGGGATACCGGCCGGCGTGAGCACGCGCAAAGTGATGCGGACACGCGGTTCGGCGCGCAGCCGGCGACTGGCGGCAAAATGACTGAACAGGAGGCTTATCAGATCCTTGGCGTTGCGCCCGGTGCCAGCATCACCGAGATCAGCCGCGCCCACCGCTCGCTCATGAAGAAATTGCATCCCGACCAAGGGGGGACGACGTATCTGGCGGCCCGCATCAATGAGGCCAAGGACATGCTGCTTCGGAGCCATCGCTGAGGTACTCGTTGCGGACCTCGCGTGTCTTCCGTCCTCCGTCGCGCTTCCCCTTGATCGGTGATGATCTTCGCGATCGCTCGGCCCGTTTGAACGGGCTCTTTGTCAGTCATTCAGCGCCATTAGTCTTTCAGCGCCATTAGTCCTTTAGCGCCATGCATTCGAAGTCGCTGCGCTTGAGCGCCCGGCAGGCGGCTTCCGCGGTCGACTTGTCGAATCCGGCAAAGCGGGCACGGTAAAGCGCCTTGTCGCCCTTCTGCACGCGTTCGGTGAAGGGATCTTTCGCGGCAAGCGCCACGTGTACCTTGGTCTGTGCCTCAGTCAGGTGCTGCTTTGCCTCAGCCTCGTCATCGAATGCACCGATCTGGATCAGCCAGCCGCCATGCGTGTGAGCAGGCGGAGCGTAATAGGCCGGCGCGATTTGTACCTTCGCCGCCGCAACGTGCGTCTCGATCGGCGCAGGCTCGGTCTGCGCCGGCCGCGTACGCGCGGGTTGCGTCTGCACCGGCTGCATGTGCGCCGGCTGCGTCTGCGCTGGCTGCGTCTGCGCTGGCTGCGTCTGCGCTGATTGAATTTGCAGCGGCGCCGCCACCGCGGATTTTGCTGGCGGCGGCTCGCTGGCCGCAGTTGTCGGCACTGACGGTTCGGCTTGCGCTACCTTGAGATCGACATTGGGCGCGGCAGCCGCGATCTCGGCGCGCGTGGTCGGCGAACTCGCGCGAGTCCCCGCCTGCGCAGGAACGGCGGGCGCAACCGCGTTCGGTTGCGGAACCGAAGCCATTGCCGCGACCGGGACCAAAGCCGGCATGGGCGCCAGCGAAGCGGTTTGCACCGGGGCGGTTCGATAGGAAATTGTCTTCACAAGGAGCGGCCGGATCGGATCGTTGGAGCCGGCGGCCACGCGGGGCGCTGTGTTTGGCGTTGTGCTTGGCACCGTGCTGGACTCAACGTTTGCCGGAGCGGTCCGGCTCGCGGGTAATCTAGCCGGAGCCTCCTCACGACGCTCGCTCCTCTCAGCGATTATCGGCGCAGTACGGCGCACCGCCGCCTCCTTGATATGGGCGCCGATGAGCTCGCGCATACGCTCGTCGCGTTCGGAGGCCGAGGGGCCCCCCATCACAACGGCGACCAGGTAGCGGCCGTCACGATGTAACGAGGTGAGCAGATTGAATCCGGAAGCGCGCGTGAAACCGGTCTTGATGCCGTCCACTCCATCGACCACGCCGAGCAGATGGTTGTGATTGCGCATCGCTTCGCCGTGATAGACAAAATTTTCTGTGGAGAAATACCGGTAGTAGCGCGGAAACCGCTCCTGGATAACGCGTCCCAGGACGGCCTGATCGCGCGCGGTCGTAACTTGATCGTCGTCCGGCAACCCGGACGCATTCACGTAAATTGTGTTTGCCATTCCAAGCGCGTGCGCTTTCTGCGTCATCAGCTTGGCAAAGCTGTCCTCATCCCCGCCCAGGTTTTCGGCGACCGCGACCGCGGCGTCGTTGGCCGACTTGGTGACGATGCCTTTGATGGCGTCCTCGACGCTGATCGTCTGGCCGGGTTTGAGCCCAAGCTTGGTCGGCGCCTGCTCTGATGCATGCCCGGAGATCTTCAGCGCGCTATCGAGCTTGAGCCTGCCGGATTCGAGCCGCTCGAACAAAAGGTAGAGCGTCATGACCTTGGTCAGCGAAGCGGGGTGGCGCAAAGCGTCGGGGTTGGCGGCCTGCAATACCGCCCCGCTATTGCCGTCAACCACGATGGACGCAAAAGGCGGCGAATAATCTTCGACGCGGGCGTGACGGTGGCCGTGCCCGGCATGGGCGTGATGCGCCCGGGAATGATGATGCCGTCGCGCGTCGGCGACGTCGCCGGTGATCGTAAGCGCCGCAACGACCGCGGCACTCGCCAACAGGCAGTAACGAAGCCCGGAGCGGGCTTCGAATTCTACCGATGCCATTGGTAACCCCGTCCCTAAACGCGCCTCACCCCGTAAGGCGGCCCCTCACTCTGTCTGCTGCTCTGGGGACGGTGTACGGCGCGCTAAGGCCGGATTTTCCGCCGCTTAGCGCGGGAGATGAACACCACCCCAACTCGGTCGTTACCCCAACAACACGGTCAAGCAGGTTAGGAAGACGCGGTTGCAAAACGGTTAAGTGCAGCCGGCCGCCACCCCAACGGTCGCACCTCTACGATTTTTGTGCAGCGCACCATACATATAACCTCTGCCGCAAAAGGTAATCACCGCCGCAAAAGGCCTTTTCATGGCAAACCGGTTAATGCCCAACGCGTTAAATTTGACGCCTGCGCCGGTCATCGGCGGCGCCAGCCGGAGTCGGCGCCGCCGAACGCCGTCCGGCCGCAAGTGGCGACTGATTTGGGCGACGGATTTGCAGATGTGTCGCGTTACCGAAATCAGGCCCGTTCGCGAATCCTCTAGGGCACACATGATGACCCGCGCGCCTCGCCGCAGCCATTTCGGCGAGCAACGTACGCCTTTGGTCATCTTGTGCTCGGCGACTGGCGGACTATGTGACGCTTTCGCCTGCGTTTTGAAATTGTGCGCGGTCACCGCTCGCGCGCGGCCGATAGGCGTTTCCGCTTTGGAAGGTGCTCTATCGATTCGGCGCCTGATCCGCGCTAGTTTTACTCGCTGTGTGG
>Ga0126379_10001672_pt1 | contig 13691 bp, 9 predicted proteins | sample PanSoiMetPlot_24_FD_92640 | JGI IMG/M metagenome (GOLD analysis project Ga0126379, IMG submission 92640) | Tropical forest soil microbial communities from Panama - MetaG Plot_24 | ecosystem: Environmental > Terrestrial > Soil > Tropical forest > Bulk soil | place: Panama | collected 2016-02-17 | reverse complement strand
TGCAGGGCGCCCACAAGCGCGGCGCCGCGCGGGCGCGGCATCGCGTCCAAGGTTGGGTATGTTGCATTTGCTACTGTCCGGGTCGCAACCGATACGACCTGGCGCAAGTCAGGGTCGACGCGTGAGTTGACCGGTATCAACCCTAGCGAATGAAGATGCTGGGCGCGTGCTCGCGCACGAAGGTGGCGACCTTCATGGCTTCATCGAGCGTCCCGAGCGCGATACATCCGTCGGTCCAGTCCACCTTGGTGTTCCAGGAACCTGCCCATTCGAATCGTCGCTGAGGGCCGTGGATCCCGATCTCGCCTCCGGTGAATCCCCGCCTGCGCTGGGCCTCGGTGGGGTAGGAAATCGGGATGAAGACGCCGAACCGGTCCGAGGGGCGCGGCTCGCCGAGAGCGTACCACCCCAGCGGGGTCTTGCGATCGCCGCTGGTCCGCTTGCCGGTGCCGCCCCGGCCGAGGGCCACCGAGTAGTGCGCCTGCGTAGCCCCCAGTTCGCAAAGCCATAGCGATCGGGCATGCACGTCCACCACCACCGCGGTGCCGTACAGGGAACACGGGTCCTTACTGGCGAACGCCGCGGGCGCGAGCAGAAGGGACGCGACGAAGGCGATACCCCGACAGGCGTGCGGCGAGATTGCCCGTCGCGAAGTGGTTTCCAGAAGAGGTGCTGATGCGATCATCGGGCCATTCCCCGCTCAGCGGGCGCGCAGAATACGCGCGAGACGTCATTTTAGGGAAGAAACAGCGCAAACGGACCCCCCACGTCGAGCGAGTGTGGGGGATCGAGTGGTACCAGGCGCAGCAACCGCCACCTCGCTCGACATCGAGCGCGCAGATCCGCGGACATGAGGCAGTCGACCGTTTGCGCAGAGCCTTACACGGTGTCTCGGCTGCTAGCTTCTAGGTTCCCCTTTTTCGGCTGCAGTTCGAAAACACCGACCTAAGACTCCCAGACAGCGGTTGTCTCATCTGTCTCTCTGGTCTCATTGATTGATCCTGATTTGTTACTCCACAGGACGATCGGCTCTTCGAATTCAATACAGTCGTCCAGGTCGCTGCGGATGTGGCTCGACGTTCGATGCGCGCAAGACGTTGCTCGAGCGAAAGCCGTTGTGATCCGAGCAAGATCCCGTGCACGCAACCGATGCGCGCATTTGGTGTCAGCCGATTGGAGCTGCAACCGAACTGCCGTTTCGCAGGCGCTATTTCGAGCGGAACGCATTGGAGGGACAATGGCAATGAACCGAAGACGCCTTGTCACATCGTGCTGTTGGCGGCTTGCCGTGGGCGCAACTCTTCTGGTGGGCCTGCAGGCCTCAGTAGCCCGCGCAGGCTCTTGCAGCGTGGAGACCTGGGAGCAATTGCGGCAGGTAGGCTACGGCAGCATCAGCCAAGTTGCTTACAGTCCGGATGGCCGGCGCATCGCCGTCGCCACCAGCACTGGCGTGGTGCTGTGGAACGAGGAGCAAGGGCAAGTGGAACGCGTCCTCACCGGCCCCGCGCATCTAGTGGCATGGTCGCCGGACGGCACGCGCATCGCCAGCGGGGCCGCCGGCAGCATCAAGGTCTGGGACGCGGATTCCGGGACCCTACTGCTCAGCTTGGGCCACGCGGTGAATTCGGTGGCGTGGTCACCGGACGGCACGCGTATCGCCAGCGGAGGGGCCGGCAGTGTCATCGAGGTCTGGGACGCCGAGTCCGGGGCTCTGCTGCGCACCCTTACCGGCCACACGGACACGGTGAATTCCGTGGTGTGGTCGCCGGACGGCACGCGCATCGCCAGCGGCTCCGGCGACTTCGACTACCCCGCCGACACCACCGTCAGGGTGTGGGACGCGGATTCCGGAGCCCTGCTGCTCACCCTTGCCGGCCACACGGACAGGGTGAATTCCGTGGCGTGGTCGCCGGACGGCACGCGCATCGCCAGCGGCTCCGACGACAGCAGCCTCAAGGTCTGGGACGCGGATTCCGGGGCCCTACTGCGCACCCTTTTCGGCACGGGTTCGGTGAATTCGGTCGCGTGGTCGCCGGACGGCACGCGCATCGCCGGCGGCTCCTTTAACATCAAGGTCTGGGACGCGGAGTCCGGGGCCCTGCTGCTCACGCTTACCGGCCACACGAGTTCGGTGAATTCCGTGGCGTGGTCGCCGGACAGCACGCGCATCGCCAGCGGCTCCTTCGACCTCAGCGTCAAGGTCTGGGACGCGGATTCCGGCGAGCTGCTGCGCACCCCCATTCCCGGCGTGGGTGGGGTGTCTTCCGTGGCGTGGTCGTCGGACGGCACGCGCATCGCCACCGGCTCCTGGGACCGCACCATCAAGATTTGGGACGCGGAGTCCGGGGCCCTGCTGCGCACCTTGACCGGCCACTTGAATGTTGTGTTTTCCGTGACGTGGTCGCCGGACGGCACGCGCATCGTCAGCGGCTCCCGCGACGGTAGCACCAAGGTGTGGGACGCGGGGTCCGGCGAGCTGCTGCGCACCCTGACTGGCTTCTCGGGGAATTGGGTATTTTCCGTGGCGTGGTCGCCGGACGGCACGCGCATCGCCAGCGGCTCCTTCGACCGCAGCATCAAAATCTGGGACGCGGACTCCTTTGCTCTGCATCGCTCGTTTGGCGACGAGAGTTCTGTGGTTTCCGTGGCGTGGTCGCCGGACAGCACGCGCATTGCCACCGGTTCCACCGGCAGACTCAAGGTCTGGGATGCGGAGACCGGGGCCGTGCTGCTCGGCCGCGCGGTCCCGGATTCTGTGCTTTCCGTGGCGTGGTCGCCGGACGGCACGCGCATCGCCAGCGGGAGCGGCTCGCGCGACCCTACCATCAAGGTCTGGGACGCGGAGACCGGGGACCTGCTGCGCACCCTTACCGGCCACACGACTAGTGTGGAATCCGTGGCGTGGTCGCCGGACAGCACGCGCATCGCCAGCGGCTCCGGGGACAACAGCATCAAGGTCTGGGATGCGGAGTCCGGCGAGCTGCTCCGCACCCTTACTGGGCACACGAGGGACGTGTCATCGGTGGCGTGGTCGCCACTGTCGTGCGCCTTGGCCTCTGGCTCCCTTGAAGGGTCTTTCCGCCTTTGGGGCAACCCGCCTAGCGGAACGCAATTGGAGCGATGGCAATGAAACGCTTTGTCACATGGTGCTGTTGGCTGCTTACCGTGGGCGGGACTCTTCTGGTGGGGCTGCAGGCCCCGGTAGCCCGCGCCGCCGACTCTTGCAGCGTGGAGACCTGGGAGCTGTTGCGGCTGGTAAGCCACAGCGCCACCCTGCAACTTGCTTATAGTCCGGATAGCCGGCGCATCGCCGTCGGCACTAGCGTTGGCGTCGAGGTGTGGAACGAGGACCAAGGGCAAGTGGAACGCGTCCTCACCGGTCCCGCGAATAGTGTGGCGTGGTCGCCGGACGGCACGCGCATCGCGGCCAGCGGCCGCTTCGACGCCACCATCAAGGTCTGGGACGCGGACTCCGGGGCCCTGCTGCGCACCCTTACGGACACGGGGTCTTCCGTGGCGTGGTCGCCGGACGGCAGGCGCATCGCCAGTGGTTTCGGCGGCGGCACCATCAAGGTTTGGGACGCGGACTCCGGGGCCCTGCTGCGCTTTCTCCCCGGCACCGCGGGTTCGGGGTCTTCCGTGGCGTGGTCGCCGGACAGCACGCGCATCGCCACCGGCGACTTCGACCTCGACCCCCTCTTCGAAATCCTGGTTCCGGGCATCAGGGTCTGGGACTGGGAGTCCGGGACCCCGGTGCGCTTCCTCCCCGGCGCCATGGGTTCGGTGGGTTTCGTGGCGTGGTCGCCGGACGGCACGCGCATCAGCGGCGCCGACGCCAGGAGCATCAAGGTCTGGGACGCGAACTCCGGGGCCCTGCGGCGCACCCTTACCGGCCACACGGACTCGGTGACTTCCGTGGCGTGGTCGCCAGACAGCACGCGCATCGCCAGCAGCTCTGCCGACAGGAGCGTCAAGGTCTGGGACCCGGATTCCGGAGCCCTGTTGCTCACCCTTACCGGCCACACGGATGTGGTGACTTCCGTGGCGTGGTCGCCGGACGGCACGCGCATCGCCAGCGGCTCTTGGGACCCGAGCATCAAGGTCTGGGACGCGGAGTCCGGAGCCCTGCTGCGCACCCCCCTTACCGGCCACAGGGGTGGAGTGACTTCCGTGGCGTTCTCAGCGGACGGCACGCGCATCGCCAGCGGCTCCTTCGACAGGAGCATCAAGATCTGGGACGCGGAGTCCGCAGCCCTGCTGCACACCCTTACCGAACCCACCGAATCGGTGAATTCCGTGGCGTGGTCGCCGGACGGCACGCGCATCGCCAGCGGCTCCTCCGACAGCAGCGTCAAGGTCTGGGACGTGGAGCCCGAAGCCCTGCTGCGGACCCTCACCGGCCATTCGCGTCCTGTGTTTTCCGTGGCGTGGTCGCCGGACGGCACGCGTATCGCCAGCGGCTCCTTGGACGCCACCATCAAGGTCTGGGACGCGGAGTCCGGCGTCCTGCTGCGCACCATCACCGGCAATTCGAGTGGTGTGTATTCCGTGGCGTGGTCGCCGGACGGCACGCGCATCGCCAGCGGCGGCGGCACCGGCTCCTCCGACGGCAGCGTCAAGGTCTGGGACGCGGAGTCCGGGGCCTTGCTGCTCACCCTCCCCACCCAGGCGAATACGGTGGGTTCCGTGGCGTGGTCGCCGAACGGCAGCCGCATCGCCAGCGGCGGCGGCATCATCGTCGAGCTGTGGGACGCGGAGTCCGGGGCCCTGCTGCGCACCCTTACCGGCCATACGAATTTTGTGCGTTCCGTGGCGTGGTCGCCGGATGGCACGCGCATCGCCAGCAGCGCCCAGGACTGGAACATCAACGTCTGGGACGCTGAGTCCGGAGCCCTGCTGCGCACGCTTACCGGCCACGTGGGTTACGTGAAATCCGTCGCGTGGTCACCAGTGTCATGCGTCTTGGCCTCTGCCTCCGATGACCTCACTGTCCGCCTTTGGGGCAACACGGTTCCAGGGGGGTCTTGTCTGTAATTGTTGGCTTGTCGGTGCTTCAATCGTGTCTTAGTCATTTGGTCATGCTCGACACCGCCGATGTGGAATTCATTCCGGCGTGGATTTCTCTCCAGGAGGCGGACGCTCTTTTCTCGTCTCTCCTGGAGCGACTGGTGCTGAAACAAGAGTCCATCGTGATCGCGGGAAGAACGGTGCTTCAACCTCGGCTCATGCTGTGGATGGGAGATCCAGATGCGACGTACCGTTACAGCGGCCGCTCGTTCGTTCCCGTAGCATGGGATGACCGTGTCATCGAGCTGCGAAGTCGGGTTGAGCGGGCTGCACGGGGGCGCTTCAACAGCGTGCTCATCAACCTCTACCGCAACGGTCACGACTCGATGGGCTACCACGCCGATGACGAGCCCGAGCTTGGGCCGCAGCCGACAATCGCTTCCGTCTCGCTCGGTGCAACCCGGCGGTTCCTGCTCAAGCCGCGCAGGAAGAGATCGGGTCCGCCGCGAGAGTTCGCGTTGGCGCACGGAAGTCTGCTCATCATGCGCGGCACCACCCAAGAACACTTTGTTCACGGCGTTCCGAAAGAGCCGAAGGTGACCGGCCCCAGGTTGAATCTCACCTTCCGGTACGTGAACAGGGCGAGTGTTGGTCAATCCGCCGGGACAGACCGCGATGAACGATCGGCCTCAGGTTCGATACATCAAGCATAAAGCGCAGAGGATCCCGTTCACTTCCCGAGACGGTCCTTAAGCTCGCGCGCGGTAAGCAGCTGCGTGTACACAGGCGTTCCGACGTCGAACATCTTAGCTTTGGCGAGCGGCCCGACCACGACCGGTTCGAACCCGGCGTCTCGCACGAGGCGCGCGGCAATGTCCAACGCCTTGGGGTCGTCCGCGGCGATTGGAATCCCCACCAGCTCCCCCTTCCGGTGCGCCTCGCTGCGCAGGTCTCGATAGTTGATGGCATTGAAGGCGCGCACGAGTCGGACGCCCGGGAGGAACTCTGCCGAGGCAACGCCTGTGCCCTTGCGGCGGGCCTCAACGGCCATGTCGCCGTCGCGCTCGGGATAGGGATTGCCGGTATCCAGCACCACCTTGCCCTTGAGCTCGTTCTTCAAATCCTTGCCGATCTGCGGCAGGGCCCCATAGGGCACCGAGATGAGGACCACGTCTCCGAAGGAGGCCGCCTCCCGCGGCGTGCCGGCGCGCGCCTTCGGGCCGAGGGAGCGCACTAGGTCCTGGAGCTGGTCCGGATGGCGCGACGAGACGAGGACCTCGTGACCCGCCTTGGCCCAGAGCGTGGCGAGGGTGCCGCCGATCCTGCCGGCGCCGATGATGCCGATCTTGAGCGGGTGTGCCTCGGTCGGTCCGGCGTCCTTCGGCGCCGCGGCCGTTCCTGCGCTGGCGAAGCAGATCGTAGCGACCAACGCACCCGTATGTGTCGAGATCATATCCGCGTCATAGCACCTGCCATCCTGCTCGCGCGAAACAAACCCGACCTCCGCGCTTGCAGCGCCACGACGAGACGATGCTGTTGGCACCAACGAAGTGCGTGGGCAGGTTGAACCGCGCGACGATGCCACGTAGTGTTTGGACCCAAACCTGAAATGGATCCACAGGTTCTTAGGTGTCCACAGTGCAATGCGCCTTTGGCACCAGCAAAGTTTGCGCGCTCCGTCACCTGCGCATTCTGCCAAACGGTGGTCCAGGTCGATCCAACTACGGTTTCCACGGCCCGCTACAGACGTGCGCTCGTCGAGTGGACGGATCCGGCCCGACACGGGTTCAGGGAATGGTGGACAATCGGCACATCGGCGTGGACTCCCGTGGCACACCTCGCCCGGGGCGAGCGCTCGGATGTCTTCGCTATGGATCGCGCGCGGTCCTTGGGTGAGCGAGCCGTGGTCAAGGTAATCCAAACAGCTCGCGATAAAGATGCGTTCCAGCGGGAATGGACGGTGCTTCAACAGATCAGGCAATCCGATGCCCGCGGGGCCGAGGTTTTCTTGCGGCGGATTCCCGTCCCCATTCTGACGGGTGAGGTTGCGACCGGTCCACATACGGGCAAGCCTGCTCATGTGTTCGAGTGGCCCGTGGGGTTCAGCCATACTGCTCAGGCTGTCCATGCCGCGTTCCCAGGTGGGGTCGATCCGCGCATCGGCCTCTGGGTTTGGCGGCGAGTCCTCGAGATCTTGTCTTTCCTGCACGACGCAGGCTTCATCCATGGAGACATCCGACCCGAACACGTCCTGCTTCAAGACGGGGAGCATGGGGCACGACTTCTCGGCCTCTCCTCCGTGAGGCAGAAAGATTCCGACGGGGTTTGTCTGGACTTGCAGAGGACAGCACAAACTGTCGCCCACCTTTTGGGCGGCGACTTCACCACCGGCGCAACCCCCAGCACCGTTCCCGAAGAAATGCGGCAGCTGCTCGAGCGGTCCGCCAGAGCGCCGTCTTCGCTGCCCCCCACGCCCTGGAGGTTGCGGGAAGAGCTCGGGGATCTAGCTCGCCGCGCATTTGGACCACCTTCGTTCAACCCTATCGGGATGCCCCCGCTCGAATTTCACGAAAGGGTGTGATCATGGGCCATGGCAATTACAGCTCTGAGGCGCACGATGCCCTCCTCCGCTCGCGTGCAAGCGTGCCGGCGGAGGCACTGTTTCGCCAAAGGCAGTGCCACCCGCTGATGAATCCCAAAGGCGTGAAGCTGCGCGAGTCCCGCGACAGCGCGAATCATCCCGCCTCGCTCGGAATTGTGTTCGCATTGGACGTGACCGGATCGATGGGCACCATCCCCCAGATCCTCGCCACTTCGCACCTGCCCAAGTTCATGACTGTGCTGACGCATTGCAAGGTAGCGGACCCGCAGCTGCTGTTCATGGCAGTGGGTGATGCCACCTGTGACATCGCGCCACTGCAAGTCGGCCAATTTGAGTCGACCGCGGAGCTGATGGACCAGTGGCTCACGTGGTCCTTTCTCGAAGGTCATGGCGGCGGCAACAAGCACGAATCCTATGAGCTCGCGCTCTACTTCCTCGCCGAGCACACGGAGATGGACTGCTGGGTGAAGCGAAAGAAAAAGGGATACCTGTTCATGACCGGTGACGAGCTGCCCTACCCAACTCTTTCGCGGCACGTCGTGGAGGCCATCGTGGGAGACCGCCTCGACGAGGACCTCACCCTGGGGGAAGTCGTGGCCGAGCTGCAGAAAGCATTCGTGCCATTCTTCTTGATTCCCGATCCAAAGAGGCGGGAGGCGTGCGAGCGAACTTGGAGAGACGTGTTCGGGGACCACGTCCTGTGCATGGAAGGTCCAGAGGATACCTGCTTCGTCGCGGCGGGTGCCCTCCTTCTCGAGGAGGGCTTGGTCGCGAACCTGGATGATGCCGGCAAGGTTCTCGAGGGAGCTGGACTCGAGGCCGCACGCAAAAACACTGTGCTCCGCGCCTTGAGTCCCCTGGCCGAGCATTACGGTCGCGGCGGCTCGTTGGCGGGTAGAGTCAAGCGCATGTTCACGTGACTCGTTCCACTGAGCGCTTAGCATTCGCGGTAGTCGACCTGGGTTTCGGCGACGCTGGCAAGGGATTGCTTGTCGATTACCTGGTCCGCGATTGCCAGGCGACTACGGTGGTGCGCTTCAACGGCGGTGCGCAAGCCGGGCACAACGTTGTGACGGCGGATGGGCGCCACCACACCTTCTCCCAATTCGGCGCGGCCACTTTTCTGCCCGAGGTAAGCACTTTGCTTTCCAGGGACGTCCTCGTCCATCCCACGGCGCTACTCGCCGAAGCGCGAGCTCTGGAAAAACATGGCGTGAGGGATCCGCTGAGCCGCGTAAGAATTAGCGAGGCCGCTCGTGTAATCACACCCTTCCATCAGGCACTGAATCGGATCCGCGAGTGTGCGTTGGGAGCGAGCCGGCACGGCAGCTGCGGTGTGGGGGTTGGAGAGACCGTCGATCATTCAATTCGAAGACCCGGCGATGCGCTTCTCATGGGCAGGTTGAGCGACATGCCCGCCGCCCGGCGGAAGCTGAGCCGTATTCAAGATCACGCGCTCGCGGAGGTTCAGGCGTTAGGCCGCCTCCCGCTGGAAGATCCCGCCCTTCGAGCAGAGCTTGGGATCCTTCGGGATCCTTCCACGCCAGATATCTGGCTCGAGCAACTCCAGCCACTTCTGGTCAAGGACGTGGTCGTCACCGAAGAGATCTTCCTTCGCTCCCTTCGCGAAAGTGGTGCGATCGTGCTCGAGGGAGCTCAGGGCGTCCTCCTCGACGAAGTACACGGGTTCTATCCGTTCAACTCTTGGTCCGATTGCACGTTTCGCCGCGCGGTCTCGTTGCTGTCGGATGCGGGCTGGGCCGGCACCCTCAGGCGCCTCGGGGTACTTCGTTGTTTGCCAATCCGTCATGGCCCCGGTCCGTTTCCAACGGAGACCGATTCGGTAAGCGCGGCCATTCGGGAGCCCCACAACCGGGAGACCCGCTGGCAGGGACCTGTCCGCTATGGATGGTTCGACGCCGTGCTCGGGCGCTATGCGCTCGAGGCGTTAGGAGGCGTGGACATGCTCGCCATCACGCATTTGGATGCGCTGAGCCGGCTTGAGCAGTGGAAGCTCTGCGACGCTTATCACTTGAATGGAAGCAATTGTTTGACGCGCCTCGCCGGCCTCGCCGGCAGCCTGACCCCGCTCTTGGAAAAGATCGAACCTATCTGGAGTGCTGAATCCAATCCCAGGGAGCCACGGGTGCTTGAGCGCATCGAGGCAGCCCTCGGCGTCGATGTGTCGATTGGATCGCATGGGCCCTGCGCCAGCGATGTCTTTCGCCTCAGGGGAAAGGCGCTGGCTGGTCGATGGTCGGCATTCATGCGCTCCACTGGAACACCTGCATCTCACGGAAGAGGCGCAGGCGATTGCTCGCTGAGGTAACTCAGTCGAAGCTCTCGCGCGCGAGCCTCGAAGATGGCGGCGGAATCAGCACCATAGGGATTGATGCTCTCACAGTAAGCTGGCTTTCCCCGGAGCAAACCCTCTCGCACGCACCGGACCCCGTCGAGTCGCCGCTCCCCTGCCGGTCGATAGACCTTACGGTACTCAAATTCGGTCACCAGCGGAGCTAGCAGCAAAGCTCCAGCGGCCACCCAGATGACGGCCTTTCCAGTTTCGGATGTGAGACGCCCGTTGAGGTACTGACGAAGCATGATCCAGGCCAGCGGCGGGCAGAACAGCACCGCTAAGGCATATCGACCACTCTTTGCCCCATGTGCTTCAGCCCATCCGCGAGCAATACTAATCGCCCCGCTGGCAAGGAAGATCCCGCCCAGGGCGGTTGTCAAGAGCAACCATTTTTCGATGCGATCGATCTCTTTCGAGCGAATGGCCTGGCGCCCTTCGAAGACGGCCAGTGTTATTACGCCGACAAAGAACAACAGCCCCGGTAATTCACTGATTCTATGGTACCCAAGCCCGAGCGCCAGGAGGTTGCCGAAATGGCGCCAGAATAGCTGGGTCCAAGGCATCACCAGAGGCTCTGATTGCGAGGGGTAACCAATGAACCACAGAGCCAGAAACGCGCTCGTGGCCGCTGCTTGCAACAGGTGGCTTTTCCAATGATCTCGACGGAGCAGTGCCAAGGCTAACGACAGGAACACAAAAGCCAATGAACACAGCCAGCCGCTACCGGCCGCATATGTGCTGGCAACCGAGGCTACGACGGCAAACCAGCTTAGCCTGTCGCGACGAAAAACGAGCGCAAGGGAAAGAAAGAAAAACAAAACATAAAAGGTCCAACAATTATTAAACGCGTGATTATGCACTTCATCAGCAATGGCTGACGCGGGAAACAACAGCCACACCGCGAGGTTCGTAGAGAATACTCGCTCGAGGTAGCGAATGGTCGCGGCACTCAACAGAGTGTAGAGCACGAAATTCGCAGCAATATGAGCATTCAAGTTCCAGCCGTTCAACCGGTACAAGATCCAAATGCTAAGATGGGTAAATACGTTTCGATGGGTATTGTGAAAAGCGACAAGCCATTTCCAGCTCAGCGCTCGATCTAAATGTCCTGGCCGGAGCGCATCCCAATCGTCCCAAAAAGGGAGATTGATTGAATATCCAAGCACCACAAAGAGGTGAACGGCAAAGAGGGTAATCGCCAAGAGCCAGATCGAGACATTCAGTCTCTTGGCAAGGCGCAAATAGTTCGGATGGCTCATTTGGCCGGGACGCGGTATCTCGGCACACGCGAGCGCTGGCCGCAACTTCTTTTGACGGTCAGTAGGGGTTGCCTGAGGGCGCCTCGGCGCGGGCCACGGCTAAGGCGGTCGCCGGTTATCGGCGAGAGGTGCGGAGCACTAGGCTGCGGAGTAGCTACGGTAGGCGATCGTTTACCCGGCACAATGACGGATTGGCACACTCACAACTGCAACGGGCAGTTAACCTTTCTTAACGAAATCAGCACGACCTGTGTCTAGTTTTGTGGTGCGCAGCGGCAGCTGGCCGCGGGCTGCCGCCATGCTGACGGTCGAGGCTATGCTCAAGAGAAAACCACTTCTGATTGTAGGTAGCCAAGTTGTCGTCTTTCTCCTTAATGCCTGTGGAAGCTCAACGCCGCTCTCGGTTCAAGACCCAGTCGTCGCCAACATCAGCGCGCTCCCCGGCGGATACAATCCCCTCAGCTGCGCAGTCACAGCGGACGTCGGCAACGCGGTGACGGTTCGCGTCGCTTATAGCGCCGAGAGCGGGCCGGACGTTACGACTCCGGACTTCGCCGTCTCTTCCTCGTCGGTCACCATTCCGGTTCTCGGCTTGATGCCCGAAACGAATTACACCCTGGTGCTCCAAGCGATCGGCGCGGACGGAACCACCGTTGAAAGCGACTCGGCAAGCTGCCTCACCGGGGCGCTGCCCAGCACCCTTCCTGCCTTTGCGGTGAGCGAGCAAGCGGGCACCGAGCTGGGCTATACGATGATTGGGCTGATCCAGGGGCTCTTTTCTGGTTCGAGCTCCTCAGGCGGAGAGAGCTCAACCCCGATCGCCGGTCCTCTCATCGTTGACCATACCGGACGGATCGTCTGGTATCGCGAGGGTTTCGAAGGCGCCGTCACCGATTGGCAAAAGCAGCCTGACGGCACGTATACGGCAGCGATCAACCAGATCTACATCCCCGAGCTAGGGTACAACGATAACCGCTACTTTCAACTTGATTCCTTGGGAAACGTCATTCGAACCTACTCCGCGTTGGGTTGGCCGACCGACAACCACGAGCTGCGCCTGCTGTCGAACGGCGATGCGCTCCTGATGGCCAACAATTCGCAGAGCATGGACCTCACGCCCTGGGGCGGGCGACCTTCGGTGGTTGTTTTTGGTGATGTCCTCCAGCGCATCTCCCCGACCGGGGGGCAGCTCTTCGCCTGGGACGCGCTCAACGGACTGGATATTGGATCGACAGACCCGCTGATTCTCCAAGATCTGGCGGACGCGGATTCCTTAGATTTCACGCACGCGAACGCGATCGATGTCTCAGCCGACGGCTCATACCTTATCAGCCTGCGGAACTTGAGTCAGGTTATCAAAGTGAATCAGAGCGGATCGATCGTTTGGAGATTGGGAGGTGTCAACAGCGATTTTCAATTCGTCAATGATCCGTTGGGCAGATTTTCCCTTCAGCACGGCATGCGTGAGCTCCCCAATGGCAACATCCTCCTTTTCGACAACGGAGTCGGCCACCAGCCGCCGCAGAGCCGAGCTGTCGAATATCAGCTCGACCTGAACGCGATGACCGCGACGCTCGTTTGGCAGTACGATGCCGATCCACACCTCTTTGGGCCCTTCCTGGGTTTTACGCAGCGCTTGGCAAACGGAAATACTCTCATCACCTACGGAGCGCACCCGGTCATCCGGGAAGTCAACCCCGCTGGCGAGGTGGTCTGGGAGCTTCAGGGTGCGGCGACTGACGGATTTTATCGCGCCATCCGGATCCCCTCGCTTTACTGATCGCGCTCAAGCCGAAAGCTTTTCACAGTCGCCGATCCGATACGACACACAATCGGAATCAGATGTGCAGAGGCACAAGCAGATGTAGGACTCGCTTCCTACTCGGCGAACAGTTGCAAGTTTTCCGCTCGCGACCGTTCCCCACGGCGGCTCACATTGCAGCGAGTAACACCGGTGCTATCTCTCTCAAACGCGGTCGTGCTTCCCGAAGCCGCCGAGGATGGACCCGGAGTGATGCGACTACCCTCTTGCCTTGCCCTCCCATTCGCCCTGCTCATCATGGCAGCCGCGTGCAGCAAGAGCTCTGACTGCCCGGATGGAGCCGTTACGGCGTCGTGTATTTGCGACGGAGCGGTTCGCGCCGGCGGTTTCTGCTGCCGCAACATCTGGCAGGCAGTCGATTGTGCATCTACTCCACTCACGGATCTGGTGGCACCGGATCGAGTCACCGCCTGGAATCCAGGCATCTTGAATGATGCGCAGCTTGGCCTTCCGCTCGGTCCCGACGGGCTGCCGCAGCGGACTACCATCTGCGCCACGCTCAGTCCCGGCGCGGACATCCAAGCGGCGGTCGACCAGTGCCCGGATGGTCAGGTGGTGCAACTCCGCGCCGGCGCTTTCTCCATCTCCTCGACGGTCACGCTCACCAAAGGCGTGGTGTTGCGTGGGGCCGGTTCTGGCGGCGCT
>Ga0126379_10001671_pt1 | contig 13706 bp, 6 predicted proteins | sample PanSoiMetPlot_24_FD_92640 | JGI IMG/M metagenome (GOLD analysis project Ga0126379, IMG submission 92640) | Tropical forest soil microbial communities from Panama - MetaG Plot_24 | ecosystem: Environmental > Terrestrial > Soil > Tropical forest > Bulk soil | place: Panama | collected 2016-02-17 | reverse complement strand
TGTGGGCCAAAACATTGGCGAGCGGAGTGACCAACACGTCAGCAGAAATTTCCCGCACAACAGTTCCAGCGCCCTGGCGCGGCTCAACGAGACCGACTAATTCCAGACTGCGCATGGCATCGCGGACGGAACTGCGGCTGACTCCAAGCATTTCCGCAAGCTCTCGTTCGGCAGGCAATTTGTCACCGGGGTGAAGTTTGGTGAGGATGAGACGTTCGATCTGCCTGGCGACTTCTTCGTAGACCTTGTTTTTCCGGATAGCCTCGAACTCGGGCTTTGCCGCCAGTTGCATCCACAGCCCCCAGAATCAGAAGTGGTCCGCTAACCAGACCATCAGTATTATTCGCCGATTCTACCGGCGAGTCAAGGTTTGGGAAGTGTAGCGCAGAAATTTTTTTTATGCACCCTGCTGCTCCAGGAATGGTGCAATCCACCGGCAGGGCAACAAGCAAAAAATCAATGCTGACCCGCTGAAATCGCGATCCACCGCCTCGTGGCGCTGGTCAAAAGGCGTGTGAAATCAAGCGATTGGGAGCCGATCCATGTCGCAAAATGCTAAGCAGTTCCCATTGACTATCCGCAATAGTAGATGTTAAAACCTACGGCCACTATGGAAAGGTCCGCTTTCCATACCAGATAGGGAGACGGAATACCTTGCGGCTCGAACTCTCTTTTCGAGGTTATTCCATGAGGCCGTTTCAGGCCCGCTTCGCAAATCATCCTGAGAAAGGAAGAACCATGCGCTTGCTCACGAAGTGCCTTCTATTCTTATTGTTTTTAATGGCGTCAATTTCATTTGCCGGCGCCCAGAGCAAAGACGCTGCTGATAAAAGCGTCGATGTTGCCTCCGGAAGCGCCAGCAAAGAAGAGGTGGAACAGTTGCGCAAGGAGGTCGCGGCGCAACGACAGACAATTGAAGAGCTGAAAGCCATGGTGCAACAGTTAGTGCAGGCCAAGGCCGAAGCTTCGAATACAGAGGGTGGTCGGGTGGTGAATGCCACGCTGGTACAGCCTGATCCACAAGCGGCCAAATCGGAGCAAAAGGCCGCGGAAAAACCGGCTACGCCAGCCCCGACGGCCGGATGGAATGGGGAACACTTCTTTGTCAAGGCTGGCGAGTTCCAACTGCAGCCCTACGGATACTTCCAAAGCGATTTCCGCACCTACCAAGGTGATGGCGTACCACCGGACACCTTTCTTATTCGTCGCGCGCGCTTCGGCTTTCAGGGCAACTACGGCAAGTACTACGATTTTGGAATCTTGATCGATGGAGCCGCCAGCAACGGGATTTCACTGCGTGATCTTTACGTGACGATCAAGCCCTTTTCTGAGTTCCAAGTTCAAGTAGGCCAGTTTAAAGAGCCATTTGCCCAGGAAGTGATGACAGCCGTTACCAACATCGACTTTATTGAGCGTTCGCTGGCTTCGCTCTTGTATCCCTCCGCCGCAACGGCCTTCCGCAGCCCTGGCGCTATGGTTCGCGGAGACATTGCCGGGGGTGTCATGCAGTACTGGCTGGGGGCCTTCAACGGCAAGGGCATCCTGACCAACAACACCACTAACAAGCCGGAAGTAATTGGCAGGGTGCGCTTCTATCCGTGGAAGAAGCACAAGGACCACATGTTGCAGGGATTCGCCTTCGGCGGAGCGTATGGCTACGGGCACACTCGCGGGCTCTCCAATGAGCAGAGTTTTGGCACGACGCTTCCAGATGCTGCATTCGCATTGGTACCGACGTTCACGATCAACGGTCCGGTAGAGCGCTGGAACGCCGAAGGGACCTGGACGCACGGTCCGTGGGCGGTGCGTGCCGAGTACGACCAACTCATGCAGTTCCGCCGCAACGTTGGTTCGGAGGACTTCGGCGGCATCGGCTTTGTCACACTGCCAGCGATTGTGGGCAAGGGCGGCTACGCGCAAGCCACTTATCTCCTAACGGGTGAGGCCAGGCCGGAGAACGGTACGCCCAAAGTGAAGCACCCTCTGTTAGGTCCCGGTGAAAATCGTGGATGGGGCGCATGGGAAGCGGCGTTCCGATACGACAAGCTACAGGTAAAGGAGCCGGGAGTGGCCATACCCAGCCAGTTCACCCCCGGAGGAGTACCAACGTTTGAAGGTCATGCAGACACATTCACAGCCGGTTTGAACTGGTATCTCAACTATTGGGTCAAGTACCAGGCGAACTTTGGCGTAGACCGGCTGGCGCAGCCCAGCACGACCGGCCAGATACCGCAGAACTTTTTTGTGTTTCTGCAGCGGCTGCAATTCAGGTTTTAAGCAGGCGTAACCGCAGGAAAAATCGCAAGGAGGATATTTCGATGAATTTGAAAAACGTAATTTTATTTGTCCTCACATTCGTGGTGGTGCTGGCGAGTGGCTGCGGATCACAGGCCGGGTGCCCGGTGTGCGGCACAACCAAGAACGGGGCCTACGCTCTGATTGACGTGATCCCCGTGCCGGAGCATAACCCAACCGGCGCCCCCGGTGGTCCTTTCAATTCCTTCGATATCAGCGTGGTGGACCCGGTCAATCACAAGTTTTACGTCTCAGATCGGATCGGCCTGGATGTTGTGGTGGTGGACACCATCAACAACGTGGCGGTGAACACCATTGGTGGCGCGAATGAGGTAGCGCAGGCAGGAAACAATGCCAGCCCGTGCGTTCCTTCCGCGATACCGGGTGGCGGTATTCCTCCAATGGTCTCGGCCTTGGGGAACTTTACGCGATTTGGTTGCCGAACTGGCTCATTTTCGCTTCCCGGATTCGGCCCGAATGGCCTGTTCGGCGGGTTTACGGGCGCGCAGTGTTGTGCGTCACGAGCCAACGGCGTGAACCCGTTATCGTGTCCCTGCGGAATCATTGTGACCGCTGATGGAAAGACCATGTTTGTGGGCAACGCCAGCAGCAGCGTGGTGGTCTTTGACCTGACTGTGACACCAACACCTAATGTCATCGCCGTAATCCCGACTGGTCAGTCGCCCGACTTTGATGGTCCGGTGGGAACCGCACCGTGTGTTGCATCATCGCAGGGTCGTGCACTGTCCGATCCAACCTGTGGCGATATGCGAGCGGACGAAATGTCGTACGACGAGAAGGACAAGATCCTGCTGGTGACCAATGGCGATCCGGGCCTTCCTTTTGCAACGCTCATTGACATGTCAGCGGTGGTGGCGCGCACGGGCAACTGCCTGCCCGTGACGCCAGGCAATCCGTATGGCCCAACGAACTTCCCGACGTGCATCCTGGGACAGATTTATTATGACGGTGTTGCTCCGCTCAACAATTCTGTGGCCGTGGACTCAGGCGCGGGGCCGTGTCCTGATCCATCGACCAGCGCGCCGTCAGGAGTATCAGGAACCGGGTCGGGCGCCGGCGGGAAAGATGTACCGTGTCATCATGGACCCGTCATCACGCCGGCGGGGGTCTTCTGCAATCAGGCGGCGCCAGCAGGGAATTGCGCGGGAGCAGTTTCCCTTGCGGGATTGGGCGGGTCGGCTTTCAATCCCAACACAGGGCACTTTTTGGTGACGAACGGCAATGCCACCGGTGATCTGACAACCGGGACCGTGGATGAGATTGATCCCAGAATCGGGAATCCTGCCGGACCGATTGTCGTGAATACCTTTCCGGTCAAGAACTGCATGCCTACAAGCGTTGTTCAGGGGCTGGGCAATCAGTTCCTGGTGGGCTGCGCGAACCACGATGGTGTCACATTCCCGCCAAGTGAGATAGTGATCGACGGCAAGACAGGCGCGATCATCGCCACGATCGACAAGGTAGGTGGAGTCGACGAGATCTGGTTCAATCCTGGTGACAGCAGATATTACGTTGCGGCACGTGACATGCCTAATGGTCCGGTAATGGGCGTCATAGACGCAAAGACCAATACCTGGCTACAAAATGTAGCGACGAACGCAAATTCCCACAGCATTGCTGTTGACCCGAGCAACAACCATGCGTTTGTGCCATTACAGTCTGGTTCGCCATGCCGAAACCAGAGTGCAAACGGCTGCATAGGTGTGTACGCACAACAGTAGGTAAGGGGAAGAACTCCAAAGGTCGGAGAACCCGGATCGAAAGTGGTCCGGGTTTTCTGTATTTGGTTAGGTTCTATCGCACGTGAGTTTCCTGGTAGTACCGCTCTTTCCATTGCCCATTGCGCTTCAGCCATACTTCGCTGACCAGCACTCTCTTGAAGCGAACCTGTGCCTTGAGAGGAAATTCGAGAGTGATTTCGTAGGTGACCAGGGAGGCGTGGGCGTCAAGCGGGATGACTGTCAAAGCGAACAGGTGATAGTTGTTTACAACGGAGTGATCGATTTCAGCGACTGCAGCGGACTTTTTGCGCATGCCCTCGTTGTCATCTTCCACGGCGGCAAAATCGTCCGCCAAGAGATTACTGTAGGCCTGCTTATCTTTTTTCTTGAATGCCTCCCATTCGGATTGCACGTTGGCTTCAAGCAGCGCTTTCAGGCTGGCTTTGGAGGAAAGCTGAGTATTGCTTGTTGAAGTGGGCTGCTGCGCCCAGGAAAACCCAGTTAAGAGCAAAAAGAGCAAACAGCCTATGAAAGTTCGCATTGGTTTGGCTCTCCAACACGATAACAGGTCAAGTCTTGCCCTGATACAAATCTATTTATGAGATGGCCTTTCAGAACTTATTTTCCCGACGAACTTTCTTATGACAGTCGGATTATCTTGGGGTGTGCGGTTCTGCCGTTAACAACGTCAAAATTTGGGGGATAAGATTTGATCGGCATCTATTTCCCTACTGCCATTGCGTTAACGCCGGATACATTCGCTACACTCACGGTTGGCACACTGGAAATGGAAAGTGACGGAGCAAAAACCTCGATGTCGTTGAGAGACGGGTTCGCGACGTAGAGATTTCCATTACTGTCTGCGGTAAAAGCGCTAGCATCGATAAATATACCGCCAGCCGTAGCGGTAGAACCCGGCAAGGGAAAAACGTCTATCGACCCAGGTGGTGCCTGAAGACGCGCAAAAAGCAGGTTATCTGCAACCACAATCTGTCCGAACATGCCGTCAATGCATGTCCGACTCACGAGCGTTGTCGGTGTACCCGTATAGGGCTGGGCAAGAACCGCAATACCGCAGGGCCCGAAACCCGAACCAGTATCCAGATAAAGGTTGCCGCTGCTGTCCAAGCCTCCGACGCTCAACCCACTGATAGAAAGCGCTTTTGATGGTGTGCTCGCTGAGGAAAATGGGGGTGAAAAAATGTTGACCCCTTCTGAAACGCCGGGTGTGAAGCCTACCGCAAAAAGGTTACCTGTGGTGTCGAAACCAATGCTGCCGACAGAAGGAAACGTCCCATTGGGAAAGATCGCCGCTGGTGTTGAGGAACTGGTAAGCGGCGGGTGATAAATCGCCAAATTACCTCCCAGTTCAGTGACCGCGAGGTTGCCATTGGAATCCACAGCCACCCCAACAGGAATCGGGCTGCCATTGCTCAGCACTGTTACTGACGGCGTAGATGCGCTGGTGAGCGGAAGGAGAAATTGCAGGATTTGTCCTGTGGCCGTCGTCGCATACAGATGTTCGGCGGTGGAACCACTCGAGTTCGAAGAAGCGGCGTTGTCGCCACACGCAGAAAGGTATAGTACAAACACAGACAAAACAAGCTGAACAATGAGCCGTGAAGAACAAGATCTCATAAGGACTCTTCAACTGCGTAAACCCGAAAGTAGAGGATATCACTCTGGCAATCTTAGAGCAGCTGGCGTCGGGGCCGCTGCGGATTTTGTTTTCACATACCCTAACGGTGTGCCGGTTCTGGACTTTCGCGAGAGATGGGAAAATCGATTCATTCAGAGTTTATTCAGGGTTTCCAGCAAACGAGATTGCCACGGAGTCGAAAAATTCCGCAATCCATTACAATAAAAAGTGAGTTACCGAGTTGCGAAAGTGGCGGAATTGGCAGACGCACCAGACTTAGGATCTGGCGGGTAAAACCGTGGGGGTTCGAGTCCCCCCTTTCGCACCAAAGCAGCCCTTCGCCTTTAGCCTTTGGCCCTTGGGTAAATCAACTACAGCTCCGAACTCAATTATCGACTGCTGAGCGTTTGGAACGTAGCGCCTGCTCTGCGCGGAAGCTGGTTTCTTCATTAGTCTTTTCAATCGTCTTGTAGCGAATTCTGTTTGGCAAGCCTTTACAACTGATTCAGCAGGTGTTCTGTACAAATTGAAAGCCGATACTGTATATTTCACTATTCATGACAACAGGAGAATCTGTCAGGCGCTTTGTTCTCGTCTTGCCTGACAACGAGCGTCCGATAAATTCATGTCAGGGAAGCCGCATCTCTTGAATCATTGCGTTCAGCAAAACAGCGAAAAACATAGAGTTGGAATGCTGAAAATCTCGCTTTCAGCTCTTATCCTGGTGTGCCTGTTTCAGGTTGCTGAAGGGCAAATTGGAGTGCTTGACAATCAGAATCAGCAGAACCAGCAGACCCAACAGAATCAACAAAACCAGCCAGCCCCAACAAGAGGCACGACATTCCCGCCGATTATTGAGCGTCCGAAAGTCAATATCACTAACCGGCCCGGAGAGGAGACGCAACTTACGACCCAGCCCCAGACAGCGGTGCAGGGGGTAACACCGGAGCTCCTGCCTGTTGAACCAGACATTGAGTTTCAACAGTTTGTGGCCAGTTCATTGGGGTATAGGCTGCCGATCTTCGGACAAAACCTTTTCGAGAATGTGCCTTCGACCTTTGCCCCGTTGGATTACGTTCCGGTCACACCTGATTATCTGATCGGACCTGGTGACGAATTGGTGGTCCGTGCGTGGGGGCAAATTGATATCAACAATTACCGGACACAGGTCGACCGCGCGGGTTCGATTTACATTCCAACCGTGGGCGCGATCAGCGTAGCGGGGTTACGTTACGATCACCTCAATGACTACCTGAAGCAGGCCATCGGCCGCTACTACAAAAACTTCGATTTAGATGTGAGCCTGGGGCGGCTACGTTCAATTCAAGTCTTTGTAGTAGGTCAGGTCAGGCGGCCGGGATCCTATACCGTCAGTTCTCTGAGCACTTTGGTGAATGCGGTATTTGCTTCGGGCGGTCCTTCAAAGCGCGGCTCCATGCGCAACATTCAATTAAAGCGGTCGGGACGGAACATAACGTCCTTCGATTTCTATGATTTGATTGGCAAGGGTGATAAGACCAAAGACGCTCAACTTCTGCCAGGCGATGTCATTTATGTGCCTGCTGTGGGGCGTCTCATCGCCATGGCGGGAAGCGTGAATGTTCCTGCGATTTACGAGCTGAAAGATCATGAGACTTTAGGAGACGTGATCGGATACGCTGGTGGATTGGCGACGACGGCGGCGGGGCAGCAGGCCATCATCGAACGCATTGATCAGCATCAACTCCGCCAAGCCGACCAGTTTCCTCTGAGTGCAGACGGGTTCAAAAGAGAATTGCAAGACGGCGACATTGTGCGCTTTCTGCATATCTCGCCAAGATTCGAGAATGCTGTTACGCTGCGCGGCAACGTTGCGGTTCCGGGACGTTATCCCTGGCATGAGGGCATGCGCGTTAAAGATCTCATTCCCAATCGCGAGTTTCTGGTCACAGAGGAATACTGGAAACGTCAGAACCGCCTCGGGGTCAATCCAGGTATGGAGAGTTTCCAACCAGAAGATGAGACGACGCAGCCGTCCTCAGAGCCGACGCCATCAAGTCCCTCTCCCACTTCTTCTGGAACCAGCAATGCCGTACCCGGCGTGGGCGGGACTCCAAGCGGGACTCCAACGGGATACGGTAATACTCAGGGCGGCGCCAACGTTGTAAATCCTCGCGCTGTTGGCGCTACCGCTGTGGGTGCGACGCGAAGCAGCCAGACTGGCGTATTGGGCGACCAAGACCTTGCGCAGCGCGTCGGCAGGGTCGAAGCTCAACGCATAAAGCAGGAGGAACTGAAAAATCAAATCAAGCGGTCCACGGCAGAGATCAACTGGGAATATGCAGTCATTCAGAGGCTGGACCCGGACAAACTCACGTCTTATCTGCTGCCATTTCACCTTGGTCGAGCAATTGCCGGCGATGACCAAAATTTGCTCCTGCAACCCGGCGATGTAATCACGATTTTCTCGCAAGCCGACATGCAGGTTCCCATTGCGCAGCAGAGCAAGTTTGTGCGGCTCGAGGGCGAATTTTCTGGAGCAGGCATCTATCAGGTGCAACCGGGAGAAACATTACGGCATTTCGTCGACCGAGTGACCCATTTCACTCCCCAAGCTTATCTGTTTGGGTCAGAGTTCACCCGGGAATCTGTTCGAGAAGACCAGCAGAGGCGGTTGGACGAGTACGTAACCGGTTTGCAGCGCACGGTGGAAAGCACTCAGGCGGTATCGCCGGAAGATCAGGTGCGGCTCGCAACTCAGCGTCAGCTAGTTGAACGGATGCGGAGATTGCGTTCCACTGGCCGTATTGTGCTCGAACTAAAGCCTAATGCCAGTTCGCTCCATGACTTCCCGGATATGGTATTAGAAGACGGTGACCGATTATTCGTCCCGTTCCGACCAGCCACGGTCAGCGTTGTGGGCGCGGTTTACAACAACAATGCATTTTTGTTCAAACCCGGCAAAACTGTCAGCGACTATTTGAGGCTTGCGGGAGGGGTGAACCGAGACGGCGATAAGCGCCATGCCTTTGTGCTGCAGGCCAATGGCGCCACGATCAGCAATAGCGCTCACTCGAATCTGCTGGTCAACAAATTCAATGATCTCCGACTTATGCCGGGCGATACGATCGTCATCCCTGAAAAGCTCGATCGCGGTGCCGTATTGCGCGGATTCAAGGACTGGAGCCAGGTCTTCGGCCAGTTCGCTTTAGGCGCGGCTGGAATTGCTGTGTTATTGCCGTAGGTTATGGGCAAATGAGACTCTGCATCGGCGGAGGCGGCCAGCGAAATATTTGTTTTCGCGAACGGTCTCTATTGCACAATCAAAGTGAGCGTTGTGCTGCGCGAAGTGCTGCCAGACGTGGCCGTTACCGTAAATGAAAAAGTTCCTGACGGAGTGGGACCGTGACCTCCGCCTCCGCCCGATCCTCCGCCGCATGAAATCATGGCACCAAGGAGAAGCGAAGACAGCAGCACAAGAAGCCGGCGCCGGTTGCCAAACCGCGCAAAGGTCAGTCCCAGCACCGCTGCAAAGCACCACCAGGCGGGCGAAGCATGGAGTGGGGCATGATTTACGTTGGAGGCGCTGTGGCCTGTGGTAGTCACAGATAGAGTGGTTTCAACTCCTCCAGGACCGCTGAGGGCAACTGGACCGTCGCTGCAAGCTGCGCCCATTGGCAAGCCGTTGCAGGTGACCGAAACCGTACTGGCAAATCCGGAGCCTGCCACGAACCTCAACAGATACGTTGCCGTCTGGCCGGCAGTGACAGTAGCTGAAGCTGAGGTATCCGCACCAATACCAAAATCACCCGACCCGATTCCTACACCTGTAAGTGTGACCTGATGCGGACTCCCGGCTGCATCGTCTTGAATCACAAGTGTTCCGGTGCGCATTCCTGCGCTGGTCGGGATTAGGGCGATGGTGATGGTGCCGTCGGCGCCAGGGATGAGAAGAGTGGGAAAGAACACGGGTTTGCCGCAATTGAAGAATTGAAAATCGCTGCTGCCAAGGATGCCAACACTACTGATGTGTAGATCGGCGGTACCGGTATTTGTTATTTGAACCCGTTGCTGAGCGATTGGCGGCGTGCCCGGACCACAACCTTGGAATCCAATGACGAGCGCGCCCCCGAAATCGATCGAAGTGGGAATTATCTGAGAAACCGGAAATCCCGCCGTGCCTTGCACGGCAATCGTTTGCGAAGCCAGGCCACCGCCAAAGTTAAATGTCAAATTTGCGGTTCTTACGCCGGAGTCCACAGTGGGAGAAAAAGTAGTGGACACCGTGCAATTTTGCCCAGCGTGAACTGTTGCTCCACAATTGTTGGTCTGAGCAAAGTCGCCTTGGTTAGCACCGCCAAAGCTGATGCTGGTGATGCTGAGATCAGCGTCGCCGTAGTTGCCCAATTGGACTTGGATTGGGCTGCTGGTCTGCCCTTTTCGCAAAACAACAGGAAAGTTCTGTGGCTGGCGGGGAGTGACAGCGGGAACGGGCGCTCCCAGTGATGGCGTTATTTTGGAAACGAAGATAGGACCACTGTAGAGAACGTCAGGATCGGTGTTACCAGGTACCACCTGAAACGCGCCTATTGTTGTGGGCAACTGCGGGTTGGCACATGGGAACAGGTCACAATTGGGGAAATCATTTCCGGCTATATAGACATTTCCGTTAGGATCCAGGGCCATGCCACTGGCAAGTACAGATGTGCCGAAGAATGTTGTAAAAACTACGGTCGTACCGGTGGGATTGAGTTCACTGATCGTTACCGGAGTGCACCTGGAGCAGGTCGGAAATGGTTGGATTGAATTCAGCGCCGGGAGAGTCGAACCACCGTTGATTCCCACGTAGGCATTTCCCGCGCTATCAACTTCTATCCCAAAAATGCCGGCATCAGGAATAATCGGTTGGCCCTCGAGTTGAATGAGGACATTGGCGGAATCACCCAGATAAGTTGAGTAGACCAGATTTCCGGTTACATCGAATTTAGATACGAAGTTTGGCGCGGTAGATGAGGTGCTTGTTTCAAATGCACCTGCAGTCGTAGGAAAACCGTTCCCAGTTGAGGTTCCGGCGACGTAAGCGGACTTATTCCCGTCCAAGGCGATGGCCAGAGCCTGAGATTGAATTCCGGACGCCCCCAGGAAGGTTGAATAAACCAATCCCGATCCATCTGCTTTGAGCTTGGTGAAAAAGGCGCTCGTGCCTGAATTCGAGGTTTGAAATGCTCCGGTGGTGGTGGGGAAATCCGATGAGGATGTGCCGCCATCGACGTAGGCGATTCCGTTAGCATCCACTGCTATCCCACCGGCAGTCTCTCCCTTGCTGCCTCCCAGAAAAGTGGAATAATCCAGGCTTGAGCCGTCCGGATGAAGCTTAAGAACAAACGCCGAAGAATTGTTGTTCGGAGTCTTTTGAAATGCGTTAGCAGTTGTCGTCAAGCCTGCTACCGCTACCGATCCAAAGGTTGGGGAAGCTGCGCCGGTTACATAGAGTGCTCCACTCGAGTCTACAGCCACAGCCGTAGGGACGGGACCTTCCTTATCAAGCGGAGGACGGTTAACAAGAAAAGTGGAATAGACAAGCTTGCCATTGGCGTCGAACTTGGCGGCGAACGGCTCGGTGCAGACTACGTTCGATCCCCCGTTGGGGCATGCTGGCGTAGTGCTGAACGCGCCGCCCGTGACAGGGAAGTCCGGCTGGTTAGTCTGGCCAACGATGTAGGCATTCCGGTTTGCATCCAGTGCGATAGCTTGACCGGCTGAAGTCCCATCCAGAGAGTCGCTCTTAAAGGGGAGGGGGTCAAGTCCCGGGGCACCGCCAAGGTAAGTGCTGTATACAAGATTCGAACCGGTCGCATCCAGCTTGATCACAAAGGCTCGCTCGAAGAACAATGAGCGGCCCTGAGAGTCTTTTGTCCCGCTCGCAATAACAGCTGAGCCGGTCACATAGGCTGCGCCAGTGGAATCAACAGCCATGCCAAATGCAGCATCGTGTTCCGGACTGTTTGCAGGAAACTGTCCCTTAAACACGGTTAGCTGCAAAAGATCTGTTACAAAGGTGGAATAGCTGAGCGCCGGATCAATGATCAACGGGCGGTTGCGGTCATAACGGCCAATGACAAAAGAAATCTCATTGGTCTGATGCATGCGGTAGCGCCCTGAAACTTTGCGGCGAACCCCACCTGAATCCTGATAGAGTTCGGGCTTCCTCAGAACTGCTACCTTCCCGGAGGGCGTAATCAACTCCAGGTTTCCGTGATTGCTCCTGACGAGCGCTCCCTCGATTTTGAACGTGATGGAAGAGGCGTTTGCTCGAGGAGCAACGTCGAAATCAAATTCCAATTGTCGCCGATTTCCGTAAAGAACAAGATCAATATCCGGATAGATGTTGCGATAGCTCACTCGGGAGAATTGCCGTATATCTGTTTTCCACTTTGCCGGATCATTACTGATGTAATAGTGGACCACTCCAGGCAATGGATCCAACCCTTCCGGCCTGCTGTTCTGATTTGACCGTATCATCCTGAGATGGACAATTTCATTTTTTGGGGAAGCGCTATCCGGGCCGAAGTCAATCACTATTTCTTCATTGGAGATCGAGATTGAATAACCCTCAGCATACGAGATGAAGCGAATGTTTCTGTCTGCCTGGCCAGAATTCTGCTCAAACCCTAATGGCAGAGAGGCAAGATTTGCCAGCACCGCGCGGCTTTGCGACTCCTGATGAACCGATTCCGCGAGAGATGCTAAGAAGGGGGAAAGGAGGAATGCACAGAGCAGAACACAGGTACGGCAACGCATGCTTCACCTTCTGCCTGGTACAGCCAGGATCTACTCCGGTTATCCTAAGCCTCCACGAGAGATTCAGCAAACTGGTTTTGGAATCCTATGTTGTTAATCCTTCTTAACAATGAACTATTTTTTCCGACTGAATACCTCGGGTAGCGTTGCGGGTATCCACCACGAGTTGCGATTCATGCACGATGCGTTGGTAGTCATAATCAGAGTGGTCGGTAACAATTAGCACGCAGTCATACTGACTTAGATTTTCCAGTGGGGTGCAGGTCATGTGCAGGTTGTACTTGCGGCCGCGACCAACGGTGGGGAAGTAGGGATCGTTGTAAAAGACGTTAGCGCCGCGCCGTTGCAGTTCCTCGATGATGGTCAGCGATGGCGACTCACGCAGGTCGTCAATGTCCTTCTTGTAAGCCAGACCAAGCACGAGAATCTTTGATCCGTTGAGCGCTTTTTTGCTGGTGTTGAGGGCAGACGCCACGGAGTTCACCACGTGATAAGGCATGAAGGTGTTGATCTCGCCCGCCAGCTCAATGAATTTCGCCTGAAAATCGAATTCTTTTGCTTTCCACGATAAATAAAAAGGATCGACAGGAATACAGTGACCGCCGAGTCCCGGACCAGGATAAAACGGGTGGAAGCCAAAAGGTTTGGTGGCAGCGGCATCAATGACCTCCCAGATGTTGATGCCCATGCGCAAGCAAAGCATCTTCAGCTCATTCACCAGCGCTATATTGATGCAGCGATAAATATTTTCCAACAGCTTGGTCATCTCCGCCGCAGCGGGACTGGAAACGGGCACAATGCGATTGAAGATTGAATGATACAAAGCACCGGCCAATTCGCTGCTTACTGCGTTCAAGCCTCCAACAACTTTGGGAATGTCGCGACGAGCGACCGTGTCGTTGCCGGGATCTTCACGTTCTGGTGAAAAGGCTACAAAAAAAACCTTGTCGGAATCGGAAGATTCTCGAGCGGCCGTCAGCCCAGCGCTGTTGCCGCTTTCAAGGATCGGGATCAGGACTTCCTCCGTGGTTCCGGGATACGTGGTGCTTTCGAGAAGGATGAGCTGTCCAGCGCGGAGGTGTGGAGCGATTGCTTTCGCAGTAGCCTGAATGTAGCTGAGGTCGGGCTCGCGATATTCGTCCAGCGGCGTAGGGACGCAGATGATGATGGCGTCCATGTCCGCGGCGTGGCTGTAATCGGCGGTGGCGCTGAAATTTTTCTCTCGCGCTGTGGCTATTTCGGTCTCGGGA
>Ga0126379_10001670_pt1 | contig 13707 bp, 15 predicted proteins | sample PanSoiMetPlot_24_FD_92640 | JGI IMG/M metagenome (GOLD analysis project Ga0126379, IMG submission 92640) | Tropical forest soil microbial communities from Panama - MetaG Plot_24 | ecosystem: Environmental > Terrestrial > Soil > Tropical forest > Bulk soil | place: Panama | collected 2016-02-17 | reverse complement strand
CGGCATCTCCGTTATCGGCGCCCGCCTCAGCGAACTCCTCCGCCGGTAGACAATGGCCGGACATGGACCTCCACGATCGCGCATGGGGACGCAAGGGCGCGACGCTGAGCGACAAGACGGCTCGCCAGCAGTACGGCCTGACCCAAGATGAGATCTACGCGGCAATCGACGCGGGCAAGCTGCAGTACCGCCCCGCTGCGATGCACGGGAACCCGTGGCTGCGGCTGCTCCGCAGTGAAGTCGAAGATCTCGCCAAGACTCTGCATGGTGAGCCCTATTTGCGGGAACAGCGGGCACGGACTGAACTGGCACGGATCAACCGCGAGCTGAAACAGCTCCGGGCTCAGCTCACCGCCCTCGAGGAAAGGCGGGCCGCGCTCTTGTTCGAACTCGGTGAGCAAGGCTCGCCACAGCAATGACCCTGCCCCGCCCCAGCCGTGATACTGGTCTCAGCTCTCCTCATACCATTCCCACTCGGGGCACTCGTCCGCCAGCGACGGCAACACGAGGTGCAGCGGCTTCACCTTCTTGTACACCGTGCGTGCTAGGTCATCTGCCGCGCCGGGCAGGCCCATCCGGACAAGCAGCATGTCCTCTTCGGTGTCCTCCCGACATCCGTACAACCCGGACAGCACGGCGATCGCGATATCGGCGGCCGCACGCCGGGCGCCGCGTTGCTTCCGCAGGGTGAGGTCATCAATGTACGGCTGGAGCACATTCAGCACCCGTCCCCGTTCTGCGTCGACGGACACTGGCCCGTTGGCACGTAGCGCCCGCAGTTTGGCCGTGATCTCCTCATCGAGTTCCTGTTGATTTTCCACGACCAGCAGCGTGGAGGTAATCTCTTCTGCCTCGGCGGCCAGCTCAGGGTGCCGAAGGAGCAACTCGGCCAGCAGGACAGCGCACTCATCATCAGACAGCCGTCGTTTCCAGGGGCGCACCTCACCATCATGTCGCTGGTTAGACAGCTATGGCACGGACGGGCATCGACGGTGCGCTCCCTCGCCGGCCCGACAATCGTGATCAGCACGTGTCGCACGGCATGCAAGCCGATGATCAGTGAGAACACGCCAAACAGGGCCAGCAGCACGCGAGTACCGCCAGTGGCATCGGCCGCGCCGAAGGCAGCGGCGAACCGGTAGATGACCGCGCTGATCAGTTGCACGCCGAAGACGACCGCGGCAGTAATGAGCGTGACGCCGGCCAAACCAGCGCAGCCGCTGACGAGCGACCCAACGCACCGATCCCTCGCGATGAACACAAAGTCCCTCGCGATAGACAGCCCTCCGCATCGCCATCACCCTGTATCACGCCTGCCGACGTGGGCCTTAAGCAACCGCTCCCTCTAGACCAGCTCGACGCTTCGACCAGCGCCAACCCCGACGCCCTACCTCTCGTCATCGACCTCAACCACCGGTCAGCCACGACACGCCGACTTCTCAACCACACACCCGCCGAGCCAACCGGCCCGACGCCCTGAACAGGGCGGAGACTCAGCCGCTCCTCAACCACAACCATGAGACGACGGTCCGCCAAACCGCTCCCGCTGGCCGCATTTGCAACGCTATGACCTGGTGTTTTACTGGTGGTGGCAGGTCCAGGGTTCGAACCTGGGTAGGCTGAGCCGACGGTTTTACTGACCGTTTCTTCCCATCCACAGGAATGGCCGCTGACCTGGCCAACCTTCTTTAACGATTATGTGAATATCCGCGCCTGTCCGTCATATGTCCATACGCCAGAGCGGCCGAAGGCCGGTCGCCATGGACAGGCACGGACAGCGTCCGTACAAGCAGCTTGACCTGCTGGTTCTCACCTCTGCTCAGCCCCTGCCCCCTCGATCCGAGGAAATTGCACTGACCGATCTTCAGCACATCGATGAAATCTGGCAGGGCACAGAAACTTCACCTTACCTACTGGTTACATGTGCGTGCGGAACGGCCTACGAAGTGCTCCAACGACTGGCCGAAGATACTTCTGCATCGAGGACCTGCGATCCAGCCGGCATCGCAGCGGGCGGCGCGGGCGTCACTGATTGCCTGGCCTGCTCCTCGGAAGGGGTCTTGTCGATTACCTCCTGTGACCAAGCCATTGACCACTCCCGGCGCCCCACCGCCGTTCGGGGCGCCCGGGACGGCCTCGCCGCTCATCGGCCCAGGCACCCGATCAGGTCACTCCGCGCGCCGAGGTCGAGCGGATCTACCGAATTGAGGACGTTCAGCGAGTGCCTGCTTATGGCATGCCAGCGTGCTCATCTGGACATCGACGATCGCCGCAACGGGCGGCGCAGAACCGGAAGGCAGAACACAGATGACCATCCACGGCAAGACGGTCCTGGTGACCGGGGCCAGCCGCGGCATCGGGCAGGCGCTGGTCGAGGAGGCCCTGCGGCGTGGCGCGGCGCGGGTGCATGCCGCTGCTCGTCACCCGGTCGCGCATCCTGATGAGCGGGTCACGCCGCTGACCATGGACGTGTCCGACGCAAAGCAGGTCCAGTAGGCTGCCGCCAGGGTCGAGTCCCTGGACCTGCTGATCAACAACGCCGGTATCCAGCCTCTGGATGACCTGAGCGGTCCTGCCGCGCTCGAGCAGGCCCTGTCCGTCAACCTGTTCGGGCCCTACCGGGTGAGTCAGGCTTTCCTGCCGGCGCTGACTCGTTCCCGCGGAACGATCGTCAACAACGTGTCCTTGGCGGCCCTTGCCCCCGTGCCGTTCGCGCCGGGTCTACTCGATCTCGAAGGCGGCTGCGTGGTCTTTGACGCAGTCGCTGCGGATGCTGCTGGCGCGCCACGGCGTGAGCGTGCGCGGCGTCCTCACCGGCCCCGTCGACACGGAGATGACCCGGGGCCTCGAGATTCCCAAGGCCTCACCCGAGTCCGTGGCGCGAGCGATCTTCGACGGCATCGAGAACCAGGACGAGGACATCTTCCCCGACGTCCTGTCACAGGCTCTGGCCGAGGGCTGGCGCGGGGGGGTGGCCAAGCAGTTCGAGCGCCAGAACGCAGCACTGCTGCCCCCTGCCGAACCCGTCGCGAGCTGACACCCGAACAGCCGCCGTCCACTGCCGTGCAGGGACCCCTCGCTGTCCGCAGTCGCGCCACCGATGTGCGCCTTATCGGTGGCGCGACCGGCTGTCGGCAGTACTGTGCACCTGATGCCCGGCGCAACGGCCGCCTGGGCCGACTTGCCGTGGTCTTTGCCTCCGGCTGCCGCGCCACCGCCGTGAAGCCCCTGCCGACATGATGCAACTCGATGTCTGGCCATCCCGACCGGAGGACTCATGATCGCTAGGATTTGGACTGGCGCCACCCGCGACGAGGACGCCGACGCCTATGAGGAATACATGCGCGAGGTGGCGGTGCCCGGCTACACGAACGTCGCCGGACACCGCACGCTGCTGATGCTGCGCCGACCCCGCGGCGACGGCAGCACCGAGTTCACCATGGTCACTTGCTGGGAGAACATGGACAGCATCACGGCGTTCACGGGCCCCGATCCCGAACGAGCGGTGTTCTACCCACGCGACGAGCACTTCCTGGTGGACCGGGACCTCACCGTGAGGCACTACGACGTGTACGGTACTCACGGTCTGGCCCAGTGACCGGCCGACGCTTGCATGGGAGCACCACGACCGCTATTGGCGGGACAGTCCTCCCGATGCGCCCGCATGCGGTGGCCTTTGTGGACATGAAATGGCCGCGCCTGGCGCCGCATTCGCGGGCCAGCATGGCCGAGGCGCTGGCCACCGTCACCCCGAGCTGACCAGGCCCATCGCCGGCAGGCCACCGGCCGGCACGCTGCGCGCCGCGCTGTATAGGCATGCCTTCAGCCCGCACCGGCGGCACGCCCCCGTGGACCCGGCCGCCGAGAAGGCACTCGGCTGGCTGGAACGAGCCTCGCTGCCTATCCATCAACTGCAGGATCCCCGCATCATCCGGGCCGGTCTCGACGCCCTGGCGGTGCGGCTCGATGGCCGCCTGGCCGCGGCAAACACCACCGCTCGCAAGCGCGCGGTGTTCCACGACGCGCTGGGCTACGCCGCCGAACTCGGCCTGCTGCCTGCCAGCCCACTCAGTCACCTCCGGTGCAAAGCCCCCAAGACCATGGGCGAGGTCAACCCGGTGACCGTGGCCAGCCCTGCCCAGGTGCACGCCGTCCTTGCCAGCGTCGCCCAGATCCGGCCAGAACTGACCGCGTTCTTCGCCTGCCTGTACTACGCCGCGCTGCGCCCCGAAGAAGCCGTCGCACTGCGCAGCGGCGATGTGGTTCTCTGGCGCACGGGTGGGACAAACTGATCCTCACCAGAGCCTGCCCGCGCACCGGATCTGCCTGGACCAGCACCCGCAAGCCCCACGAGCCGCGCGGTCTCAAGCACCGTCCCGGCGGCGCGATCCGGGTCGTCCGGTCCCACCGGTCCTGGTCACCCTGCTGCGCCAGCACCTGCAGAACTACGGGACCACAGCCGACGGGCGACTGTTCCATGGCGTCCGCGGCGGCATGATCAGTGAATCGGTCTACGGCCGCGCCTGGCACACCGCCCGCCGCGACGCACTCGGCCCCGTCCTGGCCGCCACCCCGCTAGCCCGCCGGCCCTACGACCTGCGGCACACCGCCTTGTCGTTGTGGCTGACCGCCACCGGCGCACCCGCCGAGATCGCCGCCCGCGCCGGGAACAGCGTCACCGTCCTGCACACCCTCCACTCACCTGTGCGTGCCGAGAATCTCATCCACGGCTCTGACCAGCACAGTTGCTCGTCCGGCGCTCTGACCGTGATGCTCACCGGTCATGTGCCTGCGGTTCGTTTTCCTTCTGATCACGCGACTAGCTGTGTGGCTGCGGCTGTCCCGGCGCGAGGAGGCGTGGAAGACCGCCGAAATCTTGATCCTGCGCCACCAGCTCGCGGTCCTGCAGCGGCGGCGGCCGCGCCGCCCGAAGCTGAGCTGGGCGGACCGGGCCCTGCTCGCGGCACCGCCCGGCGTGATACCGAAAGCTCGCCGCCACGGATTGCGGCTGCTGGTCACCCCGGACACGATCCTGCGCTGGCACCGCGATATCGTCCGGCGCCGCCGGGCTACCAGGTCCATGCGGGGCAGGACCGGCCGGCCTGCGATCCGCCGGAATATCAAGGCACTGGTCCTCCGGCTCGCACGCGAGAACACCGAATGGGGCTACCGCAAGATCCACGGCGAGCTGGCCGGGCTGGGAGTCAAAGTCGGAGCGCCGGCCATAGGGAAGATCCGCAAGACCAACGGCACCGGCCCCGCGCCGCGACGGACCGGGCCAGCCTGGCCGCAGTTCCTGCGTTCTTCGGCCGAGGCGATCCTGGCATGCGACTTCTTCGTCGTCGACGTGCTCGACGGCACCCAGGCTCACGTGCTGGCCGTGATCGAGCACGCGACCCGGCGCATCCGCATCCTCGGCGTCACCTTGCACCCGACCGGGGAATGGACCACGCAGCAGGCACGCAACCTGATCATGGACCCCGGCGGGCAAACCCAGCGAGTCAAGTTCATGATCCGCGACCGGGGATCGAACTTCACCACCACCTTCGACGCGGTCCTCGCCGACCACGGCATCCGGACCGTGCCGTGCAACGTCCAGACGCCCCGCATGAACGCGACCGCCGAACGCCCGATCGGCGGATGCCGGCGCGAACTCCTGGACCGCACCCTCATCTGGAACCGCAACCATCCGAGGCCGATCTTGCGCGAATACCAGACCCACCACAACCAGCACCGGCCGCACCGCTCCCTGCACGGCACCGCGCCGCTGAAACCGCTGCCCGAACCCGCCGATCCCGGCCAGTACCGCATCCGAAGACATACTCGCGCCAGTGGCCTGATCAACGAATATCGCCTGGTCGCATGACGTGGACGAGGTTATCGGCACCCACAGGTCTTGCCGATTACGTCCTGTCACCGCCCAGACTCAAAGTCACCACCCGTAATCAGCCCTGCTCGATGACAACGCGCGTTGATCCGCCGTTCGGCTCGAGCCTCGGCCGGCCACCGATCTGTTCGGTGAGTGCGCAGGTCTGACAATTCTGGGCGGGTGCATATCTGGCACCGGGTTCAGCTACAAACGCTTGGCTGCGGTTCGTTGCCGGCATATTGCTTCCAATCCTGACGGGTGGGCGCACCGACGTCACCACATAGGGCTGCGTAGGGATTGATGAACCTGGAGCCGGGTCCCGTTCGCGTCGATCACCGCCAGGGGCCCGCGCCCACCGCCGGAGAACGACACGGCATCACCGGGCACGGCCCGCGGCGAGAAGAACCCGGTAGCGGCGCGGTGCAAGGTAGTGTCCACCGGCACCCAGCGCGAGCCCATGCGCACCCGTACCGGCAGTTCGTTCTCCCGGAGCAGGAACCCGCCATGCGGCTCGGCCACCGTCGTGGTCGTGGGCGTCGTGACCTGGGTCACCGTCACCGGTCTGCCGGTCGCCCGCGCCTTTGCCGAAGCCGCCGTCATCGCCGCCTCGGCAGACGTGCCCGCGTCCCGCAGCGGCACGGGGACCGTGGGCGGCGAGTCAGACCCGCCCGCCGACGTGCTGGCCGCGGCCGGGCGGGCGTCGCGGGCCCGCGCTGCCCCGCCGGCTGGCGTCCCGTGTGGTGCCCCCGCCGTTGCCAGCACCTGAGCCGTCGGCGCCTGCGGTACCACCACCGCCTGTGCGCCCGCCGCTGATCCGAGAGTCAAGAGGGCGCTGGCCGCCGCCAGCACCGGAAGCCGCATCACCGGGCGCATCGCAGGTCCTTCCCGCCAAGCCTTCGCTCGGGCACCGAGCCCTGCCGGGCGGCCAGCGGTCGGCCGCAGCGGAGCTAGGAGCCGGCCGGAGCCAGGAACCCGGTCGCTGAGGGGCTGGGCCCGCTTACGCCCGTTTCCCCAGCGTCCACCACGACACCAAATTGGGGCTAAACGCGCGCTCGCACCGATTCCCGTACCAGGCCGGGCCTTCGACAGGCGTCGTGGTTGGTAAGGCGCAGGTTCACCGTGCCCGCACCACGACCGGTACCGGAATGGAGACGTCACCCGGGCCTGGGCTTCCGCCAGCGCCGGGCGATCCGTCTGGTGATCGACTCCATTCCCTTGGCGTTGGTTGACGGGTGTGATTGGCCTCCAGGATGGCTGCGAATGCAGATCCCGGCGACTGCCGCCAGGTGGCGTCTTGACAAAGTCGTGAATCTAGGTTCGGATGTTCAGTGAACCCGGATTCATGGTTTCGGAGGCTCCTCATGGAAACGCCGGTAGATCCGTTTCCGGTCGGGTGGTTCTCGCTGGGGCAAGCGGCGGGGCTGCGCGCCGGTGAGGTCCGGCCACTCCGCCAGCACGGACGTCACCTGGTGCTCTGGCGCGACGAGAGCGGTGAGGCGCATCTCCTCGACCCTTACTGCGTCCACCTGGGAGCCCACCTGGGATACGGGGGCCAGGTCGTGGGCAACACGCTGCGCTGCCCGTTCCACGCCTGGCGTTATGACGGCGACGGCCGGTGCGCTGAGATCCCCTACAGCGATAGGTCCCTGACGAACCTGCCCGCTGTCCGCGGCTACCCGGTCCAGGAGCACAGCGGCCAGCTAATGGCCTGGTTCTCCGACGATGGCGTGCCGAGATGGCGGCTGCCGGAGCTCCCCCAGCTCGCGGACCCCGGCTGGACGTCGGTCTTCGAGACCCACACCTGGGAGGTGCCGACGGTCTGGCGTGAGATCGCCGAGAACGGCATCGACCTCACCCATTTCCACTACCTGCATGGCGTGGAGGGCATCTCGGAACTGGTCTTCAGCAGCACCGAGGGGCCGGTCTGGCGCTCGCGCTGCGAGCACATGGTGCGAACGCCGCTCGGCAGCCGCCCCGCCAGCTTCGACTACGAACTCCACGGCCCTGGATACGGCTGGCTGCGGTTCACCATCGAGGGCGCGGCCGAGATCGTCTTCCTGATCACGATCGTCCCGATCGAGGTCCGCCTGCTTGAGCTGACCTTCCATTTCCTGCGCCGGATCACCGACGATCCCGGCCGCCAGGAGATGACCGGAGCGCTGGTGCGGGAGGTGATCGACCAGATCACCGATGACGTGCCGATCTGGACTCACAAGATCATCAAGGACCCGCCTATGCTGGCCCGGGGCGATGGCCCGATCGCACAGCTGCGCCGCTGGTCGGCGAGCTTCAGCCGTGCCGAAATGTCCGGGCCGCACGGCCTGGGCCCCGACCTGGCAACGGGCCGCGGCGGCGCCGTCCTCCCCCGGTCCGGCGGTCTGAGCTCCGACCTAGCGGCAGGCTACGGCGGCGGTCTCCCCGCCGAGCCCGGCGGCGGGAGTGTCCCGCCTCGGCGCCAGCCACGGGCCGACCGAGCCCTGACCGCAGCGGCGCATCGCGAGCCCGGTGAGTAGCCCGGGCGGGCCGGGAGCTGCTTCCCCGGCGCTGGCTGAGCCGGGGGCGCGGGGACCTCGCGGCCCTTACCGGGCCTCAGCCGCCACCCTGGCCCGCCGCGCCACTGCCAGGGAACAGCTGATCGCTGCCGCCACCGAGACTGTCGCCCGGGAGGGCTACCGCGGGCTCACCATCGTCGGCGCCGCCGCGCGGGCCGGGCTGGCCGTGGGTTCGGTTTACCGTCACTTCGACTCCAAGGCCGAGCTGGAGACGGAGGTGTTCCGCCGCGAGGCCGAGCGTGAGCTCACCGCGGTGCGGCGCGCCGCGGAACTGCCCGACGAGCCAATTGCGGCCCTGCGGGACGCCGTCGCCACCTTCGCCGCACGTGCGCTTGCCAGCCCGTGCCTGGCCTGGGCTCTGCTCGCCGAACCGGTGGGAGCCGAAGTAGAAACCGAACGACTTCGTTTCCGGCGCAGCTACCGCGAGCTGTTCGGCTCGGTGATCGAGCTGGCGATCGCGGCCGGCCAGCTACCCGCCGATCAGCGGCCCTCGCTGACAGCCGCAGCCGTAGTAGGCGCGGTTTCCGAGTCATTGATCGGCCCGCTCGCCCCGGCCGGCGCCGGTGACGGTGACGCCGCCGACCTGGTCGAGCGGATCACCTGGCTGGTAGTGCGCCTCTGCGGTGGCCAGCCGTGACCGGGGCCACCGCGAGCCGGCCGGACGCCGCACCCGGCCAGGGGCCATTCTCGGTGAGGATCGAGGTGCGGATCTACGAGCTGGACGGGCAGGGGCACGTCAACAGCGCCGTCTACCACCAGTACGCCGAGCACGCACGCTGGTGTTTCCTTGCCGCCGCCGGCATCGACCACGCGGCCCTGCTCGGGTCGGGTGTCGGGCCGGTCTTCCTGGAGTCGACGATCCGCTTCCGGCGCGAGCTCGGCACCGGCGATCAGGTCGACGTCACCTGTGAGCTGCGGGACCGGGGCGACGGCCGGACGTTCGCCATCCCGCAGCGGATCCAGCTCGCCGACGGCACGCTGGCCGCCGAACTGGAGAGCGTCTGCGGGCTGCTGGACCTCCAGCGGCGCAAACTCGTGCCCGACCCGCTGCGGCGGCTGGCCAGCCTCGCGGCCGATCCGGCGGGCTTCCTGGCCGCGACCGTCGCGAACGGCGGCCGCGACGCCCCCGGTTGAGATACCCGGACGTCCATCGCTCATCTGGAGTCCCCATGTTCCTGCAGGAAGCACCGCGCCTCGGCGACCGGCTGACCGGCGATCCCGCCCTGCTCGCGGCGTTGCGACGGCTGCTATCCCCGGACGTCTGGTCCCGGGCGCGCGATGAGCTCACCCGCTTCGCCGGCCGGGTGGGCGGGGAGTTCACTGCGCTGCAGCTGGAAGCCGAGGCGCATCCGCCCCGCCACGTGCCATTCGACGCTTGGGGCCGCCGGGTGGACCGGGTCGAGGTATCCCCGGCCTGGCTCGAGCTGGTCCGGATCGGACTGGAGAATGGCCTGGTCGCCGCCCCCTACGAAAACCCAGGGCCAGACGGGCGGGTGCTGCAGGCAGCACTGATCCAGCTCTTCCAGCCTGCGGCCGCGATGTCCACCTGCCCGATGGCGATGAGCGACGGCGCGGCCCGCGTCCTGCTGGCTCATGATCCGGAACTGGCGGCCCGCTACGTTCCCCGGCTGACCCGCCGGTCGGGAGCCTGGACCTCGGGGCAATGGATGACCGAGACGCCCGGCGGGTCCGACGTCTCCCGGACCGAGGTCGTGGCCCGCCCAGCTGGCGATGCCGGGGACGGACGGTGGACGCTGCACGGGACCAAGTGGTTCACCTCCGCGATCACCGCGGACATCGCGCTGGTCCTGGCCCGGCCCAAGGGCCCGGCCGGCCTCAGCGACGATGACCTCTCCCTGTTCCTGGTCGAGCTCCGGCGGCCGGACGGCTCCTGGAATGGTCTTGAGGTCCGCCGCCTGAAGGACAAGATGGGCACCCGCGCCCTGCCCACGGCCGAGCTGGAACTCCGGGACACGCCGGCGGTCCCGGTCGGCGGGCTCGGCCGCGGCGTGGCCAAGGTGGCCACGATGCTCAACGTCACCCGGCTCTGGTCCGCCCACGGCGGGGTCGGGCCCGCCGGGCACCTGCTTACCCTGGCCCGCGACTACGCCACCCGCCGGGAGGCCTTCGGCCGCCGCCTGACCGAGCTGCCGATACACACGCACTGGCTGGCCGAGCTCGCCGCGGTCTACGAGGCGACGGTAGCGCTCTCGTTTCAGGCGGCCTGGCTCGTCGGCGCCGCCGAGGCGGGCCAGGGCGATCCGCTGCTGGCCCGGATCATCACCCCCGTCGCGAAAATGGCCTGCGCCCGCCAGGCGCTGTCGATTTGCAGCGACCTCGTCGAGACCTTCGGCGGAGCCGGCTACCTGGAGGACACCGGCATCCCGGTCATCTTCCGGGACGCCCACGTCCAGGTCATCTGGGAGGGAACCAGCTCGGTCATGGCCCACGATCTACTCCGGGCGCTGGGCAAGGCCGGGGCGCGGGAGGCGTTTCACGACGACCTCGACCAGCGCCTGGCCCAGGCGGATCAGCCCGGCCTCGTGGACACGGTCGCCGAGGTGACCAAGGCAGCGGCCCGGCTGCGCCAGCTAACGGCGGAGGCGGACGAGGCGGCCGCCCGGCCGCTCGCCTGGAGCCTCGCCCGCACTTACCAGGCGGCCCTGCTCTGCGAGGCAGCCCGCCAGGATCCCGGCGACCGGCGGCTGGCCGCTGCGGCCCGGCTGTTCGCCCGCCAGCCGCTGGTGATGGCGGACGCCGAGCCCGAGTGCCTGGACCTCCTGGCCTACGGCGGGCGGACCGGTGACCCCGCCCGATCGCCAGGTTGGTGACTGGGGCTGTGGTGATGTGCTAGTGGTCCGGTGGCTACGGGTTCCTGGCCCGGTGCGGGCGATGCTCGTTGTAGTGCGTCACGTACTCGTCCAGGATCATCCGGAGGTGCCGTGGCCCGGCGATCAGCATCCGGTCGGTGATCTCGGCCCGCGATCCCGCCAGCCCAGCGGCCACCGCGGCTGGCATACTCGCAGGTCACCTAGGTACCGGGTGCTGCGCATTCCCGCGCCGTCAGGGCGGCGCGATGGCAGGTCAGACCACCCGGCACGGCCAGCAGTTCAGGCTCGCCAACGAGGCGACCTGGCCAGGGGTGGAGCAGCAGGGCGACCGGGCTCGGCGACTGCGGTGAAGGAAGGCCGAGCGTGGGGCATAATAGATGCGAATTGGCCGCTGCCGCCTCTGTCGGCCGCGCCGGATCATCGGGAACCCAGCGGTCGCAGCCTGGGCGCAGCCATATTGTGCGCACTTTACATGAGAGGCCCTGTGATGACTGAGGCTACGCCAGCATCGGCGGGCGACCGCAGTGATGACACGAACGGCGGCGCCAGCAGGATCGCGTCTTATTTTGATACCAGCAAGGCCCATATGGCCCGGGTATATGACTATTGGCTCGGCGGGAAGGACCACTTTGCTGCTGACCGGGTAGCTGGTGATGCGGTCATCCAGGCTTATCCCGCGGTCATCACCACCGTTCGGGCTAACCGCGCGCTGCTGGCCCGGATGGTGCGCTACCTGGCCGGTGCGGGGGGGATCGGGCAGTTCCTGGACATCGGCACCGGTATCCCCTCCGCGAACAACACCCATGAGGTGGCGCAATCGGTAAACCCCAATGCTCGAGTTGTCTACGTCGACAACGACCCGATCGTGCTCGTACACGCACGGGCGCTGCTCACCAGCGGTCCAGCGGGTGCCACCAGCTACCTTGACGCGGACCTGCGTGATCCCGGGCCGATTTTGGACCAGGCGGCGGACACGCTGGACTTCTCCCGGCCGGTAGCGGTCATGCTCATGGGGGTCATGCATCTGATCAGCGACTCAGATGACCCTGCCGGGATCGTGGCAAGCCTGCTAAGGGCGGTGCCGCCGGGCGGCTACCTGGCACTGTCGCACCCAGCTGCCGACATTGACGCCGACGCGATGGCCGACGCGCAGCAGCGCCAGAACCAGATGCAGGCCGAGCAGGTGACATTCCGCCGTCGCGATGAGGTGGCGCGGTTCTTCAATGGCCTGGAGATGGTCGAGCCAGGGCTGGTCCGGGCTCCGGAGTGGCGCCCAGACACCCTAGCCGAGGCCCAGACCCAGGCTGCCCTATGGGCCGGCCTCGGCCAGAAGGTCTGAGCGAATCCAAGCGGACCCGGTGGCGGCGAAGGTGGTGAACCGGTGCCTCACGGCCTGCTGGATGGAGGGGTCGGGGTCGGCGTGGCCGGCGGCGTCGTAGGCCAGGCCCAGCACTATCCTGGCTTTGCCCATGCCCACGTCGGCGACCAGCCGCTGGAATCCTTCCCGGTCGGCGGCGGAGGCTGCGGAGTGTCCCTGGTCGATGTCGATGACGGTGATCTGCTCGCTGCTCCAGCCGAAACCCGGGGGCTAGAATGGTGTGATATTAGCGGGCCTTGCTGCGCGTCGCGTGATTTGCCAGCACTTGCCGTCACAATGCATGTTGGCGTCACGAAGCGCTGTGGAGGTGTCAGTGTCCGAGGAGGCGCAGGTCAGCGCCACTGCGCGTCGGATGCTGGTCGGGGCTCGGCTGAAACGGCTGCGTGAGGCCAAGGGCATCTCCCGAGAGGCCGCCGGGTTCACGATCCGGGCCTCGGAGTCGAAGATGAGCCGGCTGGAGCTCGGGAAGGTCTCCTTCAAAGAGCGCGATGTCGCTGATCTGCTTGTCTTGTACGGGGTCGGCGACCCCGATGAGCGCGACGAGATCCGGGAGATGGCGCGGCTGGCCAGTCAGCCGGGGTGGTGGCGGGCCTATGAGGATGTCCTACCGGACTGGTTCGACAACTATGTCGGACTTGAAGAGACAGCGGTCGCGATCCGCACCTATGAGATCCAGTTCGTGCCCGGCCTGCTGCAGACCCCGGAGTACGCGCGTGCCGTGATCGAATCGGGGTTGCCGACGCCGCAGCCGCATGAGGTGGAACGGGCCATTGCCCTGAGAATGGCCCGCCAGCGCCTGCTGGAGCGCGCGAGCCCGCCACACCTGTGGGCGGTCATCGACGAGGCCGCCCTGCGCCGCCCGGTCGGAACCGCCGCCACCGTCAAAGCGCAGCTGGCGCACCTGCTCGACCTGACCGTGCGCCCCCGCATCACCCTGCAGATCCTGCCGCTAAGCGGCGCCCACGCGGTGGCCGGCGGAGCGTTCACCCTGCTGCGGTTCGGCGACCTCGACCTGCCCGACATCGCCTATCTCGAACAACTCCTCAACGCCGTCTACATCGACCGGCGCGACCAGGT
>Ga0126379_10001669_pt1 | contig 13710 bp, 8 predicted proteins | sample PanSoiMetPlot_24_FD_92640 | JGI IMG/M metagenome (GOLD analysis project Ga0126379, IMG submission 92640) | Tropical forest soil microbial communities from Panama - MetaG Plot_24 | ecosystem: Environmental > Terrestrial > Soil > Tropical forest > Bulk soil | place: Panama | collected 2016-02-17 | reverse complement strand
TCGCTAAACATCCAGCGCAATGGAGCCGGGTCGTTTTCAACCAGCTGCGCTGGTCGCTGGAGGTTCTGTATCGCCGGCCGGACAGGACGCTCTTCTACAACATCCGCGACCACAACGGCTCGATGCTGTCGCCCCTGCTGTCAGTCCTGACGCTGCTCGGCCTGGCGTACGCGGCCTCGAGATTCTTCCAGCCCGAATTCGGACTGCTTTCTCTCTGGTTCTGGGGAGGCCTCCTCGGCACGGCGCTCACGCTGGACACGCCCAGCGTCCAACGCATGACCGCCGCGTGGCCGAGCGTGCTGCTTTTCCCGGCCGTCCTGCTCGACCGCCTCGCCGCCGCCGCGTGGCCCGTGAGTGTTCCCCTGGCGAAGCGGTGGCTGAACGTCCCGCTTGCAGGTTTGCTCGCCGTCGTCGGCGTCCAGGGATACCGGGAGTACTTCCTTCACTACCGCTCGATCGGGACCTTCGACGAAGCGACGCTCCAGGCGCGCTACGTGGAGTCCCTTGGAACCGAATACAAGGCCTACCACCTCGGAGTCGGAGACGGGCTCCGATACGGCGATGCCTATTTCGGTCATGGGGCCACGCGCTTCGTCGCCAAGGGGGTCGAGGGTGCCGACGTCTGGGTGCTTTCGGAAATCCTTCCGCCCGTGGACGAGCCCACGAAGGGGATCGCGTTCCTCGTTCGGCCGTCGAACGCGGAGTACTTCCCGATCCTCCGGTCCGTCTACCCGGGCGGGCGGGAGGAGATCCTCAAGACCCCTGATGGCACACCGAGATTCACGGCATACAAGCTGAGCCCGGCGCAGTGCGCCGCCTTGCACACGATCCACGCAACCTACACGCAACCGGATGGGCGGACCATCGAGCGGGACGAGCCCGGCCTTGGGAAGACGCCGGGCTGGGCCCCGCCGCCGGATCTTTCGTATCCCGCGCGGGCGTCCTGGAGCGGATCGCTCGTCGCTCCTTCTTACTGGGGGTACCGCTTCCGGCTGTCCGCGGCGCAAGGCGCCAGCCTGACCGTGGATGGGTTTCGAACGGCCAACACCCTCAACGTTCTCCTCGCGAGAGGGCTTCATGACGTGCGGCTCACCGGGACCCTCTCGGGCCTCGACGATCCGCCGTCGGTTACGTGGGCGTACCAGGCGACCGGCGATCAGCCGATCGCGCGCCAGTTCCTCTTCCGCGGCGGCCTTGGCGGACTCCTCGGCGAAATCTGGATCGATCCGGAGGTCCATCTGCCCGCTGTGCCGGAGACTCCTCCCAAGAGCCGCCGGGTGGATCCGGCGATCGGAATTCGCGAGCTGCGGCGGGACAGCTCGATTGATCAGCGACCGTTCCTGGCTCGGTGGAGCGGGGTGCTGCGTGCGCCGGCGGCGGGGCGGTACTTGTTCGAGGTCGGGGCGAGGGGAGCGTCGCTGCTTCGCCTGGATCGAAAGGACGTGCTTTCGGCGCGAACGGGACAGTGGGTCGTCCAGCCCGTCGAGCTTTCGCAAGGCCCCCACGCCATCGAGTTGCTCTACGAGGCCGAACCGCAACCGGCGAGGATCGATCTTTACTGGACGCCGCCTTCGGGGACGCGTGAGCTCGTGCCGCCGAGCGCACTGACGCCCCCGCGGCGCAGCTGGCCGGCGGACTGAGCACCACCGGGCGGGAGGGGCAAGCCCCTCCCCTACGACACCGGGCACCGGATTGGCCCGTGGAGGCAAGACCGGGCGACCAGAAGCTCCAGCGGATCCAGTTCGTCAAGCACTGACCCTGACCCCCCGGGCTGGGCGGGGCTGAGTGATAGTCTCGCGCCGAGGAGCCGGCGGAGTGCAGCGCCCGTTTAACCAGATGGTTGGTTGTCATGGGTTTTGACAGCGTGTTCTCCCTCCCGGATACCCGTCTGCCTTCCGCTCGATCCCCCCGAATGACTTTGGAGGCAAATATGAAGAAAGCGATTCCGTTTGCCGTCGCGCTCGCTCTCTCGGGAGGTGCGGCCCTTGCACAGTTCTGGCCGCAGTGGGCCCTGAATCCCCAGCACACGGGCCAGGTCGGCGTCGCCGGCCAGAACTTGAACAATCAGCTGGCCGACATCATCTACGACCCGCTGGCTCCCCAGGAGATGGCGGCGAACGGGGGCGAGCTCCAGGCCCACTACCAGGTCCCACTCATCGACAACGGTACGGACGTCTTCATGGAGTTCAAATCCGGCACCTACAACAAGAACCGGTACGACACGCAGGTCTGGGGAGAAAACGGATTGAAGTGGATCAGCGGAAAGCTCACGCAGGTCTGGAGCTTCCCGAGCGACTGGAAGGCCCCGGGCTCCCAGGCCGATTTCTTCGAGCCCGTGTTCCACGGCGTGCTGGCGAACGGGTACGTCTATGTCCCGGGCGCCGGAGGGACGATCTTCAAGCTGAACAAGAGCGACGGCAGCGTCGTCTCCCGGATCAACCCCTTCCCGAAGATCGACCCGGCGATCTTCGTCGCCGGCGTGCTGACGACCGACGGCTCCGGCAACATCTATTACAACGCGATCCAGCAGTTCAATACGGGCGCCGGCAAGGGCTTCTATCAGCACGACGTGGTGGACTCCTGGCTCGTGAAGGTCACCTCATCGGACACGACGGCGAAGGTCAGTTATTCGGTGCTTACCGCGGCGACGGCGGCCGGCAGCCAGGCCGCGCCGCTGCCGAACGACCAGTGCCTCGGAGAATTCGACGTGAAACAGCTTCCGTTGCCTCCGTCGGCGAACGCGGTGCCGCCAACGGTCCCGTGCGGCCACATGCGCGCCGCCCTGAACGCGGCGCCGGCCATTGCGTCTGACGGGACGATCTACACCATCACCCGCAACTTCGAGCCGACCGGCCGTTACGCCGGCATGGCCGCCGTCAACTCGGACCTGACCCCGAAGTGGTGGACTTCGTTTCGGGACCGGCTCGACGACGCCTGCAACAACGACCAGGGCAATTTCCCTGGCGCTCTGCTGCCCGCCAACGGCTCTCCAGGCGGGTGCCGCCTCGGGACGAACCCGGGTGTTGACCCGGCGCAGAACACGATGCCGGCGGGCCGGGTCCTCGACGACTCCTCCTCTTCTCCCACCGTCGGGCCCGATGGGAGCATCTTCTACGGTTCGTTCACCCGGTACGATTTCGCGCGGGGACACCTGCTCAAGTTCGGCCCCGCCGGGCAATTCCTGGGCGCCTACAGCTTCGGCTTCGACACGACGCCGGCGATCTACGCGCACTCTGCCACCTACTCGGTCGTCATCAAGGACAACGAGTACGGCGGGGGACCCGGGTTCGGCTCCTACTGCAACGTGGACGCATTCTGCCCGCCCCGGCAGAACGGTCCGTTCTTCATCACGCAGCTCGACCCGAATCTGAACGTCGAATGGAAGTTCCAGAGCACCAACAACCAGTCGTGCAAGAAGAACCCCGACGGGACCATCACGTGCCAGCCCCACAACTCCGGAAACCAGTGGGCCAACGTCGGCTTCGAGTGGTGTATCAACGCGCCCGTCGTGGACGCGAACGGGGTCGTCTACGCCAACAGCGAGGACGGCAACCTCTACGCCATCAACCAGGGAGGCGTGCTGAAGGCGAACATCTTCCTGCAGCAGGCTCTGGGCTCGCCTTACACGCCGCTGGCGATCGGCCCCGACGGAAAGGTCTATACGCAGAACGCCGGCCACCTGATCGTGGTCGGCCAGTAGGGACGAACGCGCGCAGTCGGGAGCGCCAGTCTAAAGTCCTTGGACCGGTCACTTAGACAGCGGGTCAGAAGCGGGCGAGCTTGTTCGTGACGGGGAAGGTGAGCCAGAAGGCGATCCCGTCGCTGCAGGCTCCGAAGGGCGAGGTGCCCAATGCGAAGACGCCGATCAGCGTCAGGTCGGCCGCCTTCCAGAGCGACACGTTGCCGGCGCCGATGTCCGTAATGAGCAGGCGCTGGCCGTCGAAGGCCCCGGCAATCGGCTGGTTGAGGCCGTTCGCGGTGAGTGTGGCGAGGATTGCGCCGGTGGAAGGGCGCACGACCGAAATCGAGGCCGAGGTGCCGTTGGGGACCCAGATGTTGTTGCCGTCGAAGATCGGGTGACGGGGGTCGGGGAGGGTCACGGTCTGAAGGATCGCGCCTGAGGAATCGAGCTTGAGGATCGCGGCCGGCGCGCCCCTCGTGGTCCAGATGTTGGCGCCGTCCCAGAGGATTCCCTGCTGCAGGCTGAAGCCGGTCGTGACCGTGGTGACGGTCCACGGAATCGTCGCGCCGGGCGTCACGATCGAGACGGAGGAGCCCCCGTTCGCCGTCCAGATGCGCGCTCCGTCGAAGGCGATCGCGAAAGGAGACGCCCCGATGCTGCTCGAGACGATCGTGACCGCGCCGGCGGGCTGGGCCGGATCGATCTGGTAGAGCTTGCTCGACGCGTCCGGTCCGGTCACGAAGACCTTTCCCATTGCGGAGAGAACCGCATAGGCGACATTCGCGCCCGTCCAGGTCTCCAGCAGCTTGCCGTCGCTCGCTCGCACTCTCGAGACGGTGTTGTCGTCGGCGTTGGCCACCCAGATGTCCGCCCCGTCGCAGGCAACCAGGTTCGGGGATAGTCCGACGGTGGTCAGCCCGAGGACGGTTGCGTTCTGCGTCGTCCAGAACTGGTTGAGCGCCGCGCGGCGGCCGCCTCGCTTGAGGACTCGATCCACCGTGCGGGAGAGGAAGGCCGCCATCTGGAGGCGCGAGACGTTGGACGCGGGATCGTAAGTGGTGGCGGTCGTGCCGGTCGTGATGCCGAGGTAGAAGATCTCCAGCACGAACGGGCAGAAGGCGTCGGCGGCGACGTCGGTAAAAGGCCCGCAGGTGGCGAGGAGCGCGTTGACCGCGCCGCTGAGAAGGGAGGCCCCAAGGATGAGGAGGGCGAAGGCGCGCCGGCCCGCGCGCGTGCCGAACATGCGGCTGGGCATTGCCGCGATCTTAGACCAACGTTGGAAGACTGGCAGTGTTGAGGGGACGCTTGGACAGGGCCGAGACTACTCGGAGCGAAGGGCTTCCAGGACGTTGACCCTTGAGGCGCGGGCCGCCGGGATCCAGGAGGCGAGGATGGCTGCGGCGACGAGGACGGCGGCCGCGGCGACCATGGGGATGGCGCCGGGGAGGCGGATGGTCGGGAAGTATTTCGTCGCGACGAGAAAGAAGCCGTAGGCCGCGACGGCGCCGGCCGCGACTCCGACGGCGATGATGCGCGCGGCCTCGGACATCACGCGGAGGAGAAGGTCGCGCGGGGTCGAGCCGATCGCGAGGCGTACTCCGAACTCCCGCGTGCGGGCGCTCACGCCGAAGGCCAGCACGCCGGCGACGCCGACGACCGCGATCAGCAGCGCGATGCCGGAGAAGCCGGTGAGAATGAACGCGTTGACCCGCTCGGGCGCGAGCACCTCGGCGCGAACGTCCTCGAGCGTCGCGGCGCGCTCCAAGGGCTGGGTCGCCGAGATCTGCCGGATGAGGCGTTTGACCGGCCCCACGAGCGCGTAAGGATCGCCAGCCGCGTGGACGAAGAGACGGCCCGCGAACTGGAGCTGCCGGACGGGGATGTAGATCGACATCGCCGGCCCGCGCACCAAGTTCTCGTCGTCCACGTCCGCCACGACGCCGACGATTCGGCGCTGCGGGGGCTTACCCTGGGTGTTGTAGGTCAGGACCGGGTCGGTCCACCACATCTTCCGGTTCACGGCTTCCCCGTTGGGGAAGAGCCGCTGCGCCACGCTCTGGCTCACGATCACCACACTCTCGGCCCCGGCGCGATCCTCTTCGGTGAAGTCCCGGCCCGAGAGAAGCGGGACGCCGACGACGGAGAAGAACCCCGGCGCGACGCTCCGCATCCGCCCGCGCGGGTTCTCCTCGCCGTCGGCCGCCGTGTAGCCCTCGACCGCGAACTGGAAACCCGGACCGAAGATCCCCTTGTCGCGCCAGGGCACGAAGTTGCCGACGGACACGCCCTCCACGCCGGGCAGCTCGCCGACGCGATGCACCATCTCCATGTAGGAATCCATCTCCTTGTCGTTCTGGACTCCGATATAGGAGTTCGGCAGGTCGAACACCAGCACCCGCCGCATGTCGTAGCCGGTCGCCGCCGTCTGCATCGCGACCAGCGTCGCGAGCAGCGCGCCGGCGGCCGCGAGAAGCGCGAAGGAGAGCGCGATTTGTGTCGTGGCGAAGACGCTGAGCCGCCGGTGGACGCCCGGCGTGATGCGGACACTGCCGCTCGCCAGCCCGGACCCGACCGCGCGCTGGGTGGGCAGCCGGGGGACGTAGGCGAGCAGGATCGCCGCGGCGATGGCCAGGCCGGCGCCGACCCACAGGAGGGTCGCGTCCACGGTGACCTCGAGCGCGCGGACGGAGAAGCGAGACGCGAAGCGCGCGACGACGCCGACGAGGGGCCGCGCGAGAAGGACCCCCAGCACCGCCCCTGCCCCGCAGAGGACGAGGCTCTCGGCCAGCAGCGTGCGCCGCAGTGCCCCGCTCGACGCACCGAGCGCCGCGCGAACCGCGAGCTCGCCCTCCCGGCGCACCGAGCGGGCGAGGATCAGGTTGGCGACGTTGGAGCAGGCGATGACGAACACGATCGCGGCCGACGCGAGCAGGATGAGCAGGACCGGCCTCGCCGGCGCCGAGATCTGCTCGCGGAGCCGGTTGACGGTCAGCTGGACGTTTCCGCGGCGGGGATACGCCTCGGGATGCGCGCGCACCATGGCGGCGTAGACGGCGGTCAGCTCGGCACGGGCGCTCTCGAGGGAAGCTCCGGGCGCGAGCCGTCCGAAGAGCTCCGTCATCCGGTGTGTCCGCTCGGTCACCATCGTCGCGCCGAGGTGGTGCGGGCTCGTCACGACGTTGGCGATGATCTGGGTCTCGGTCGGATACGGAACCGACGGCTCGAGGACTCCCACGATCGTCGCGCTGATGTTGCCGAGGCGGACGGTCTTCCCGACGACGGCGGGGTCGCCGTTCAACACGGTCGTCCAGAACCGGTACGTCAGGACCGCCGAGGGCGCCGCGCCCCGGCCGTCGTCCGCCGGGGTGAGCAGGCGGCCGAGGACGGGCCGGAGGCCCATCACGTCGAAGTAGGAGCCGCCGACGACCCCGGCCTTCACGATGCGCGGCTCGCCGAGGCCGACCGCCGGGAAATCGATCGTCGAGAAGTCGCCGAACGCGTTGATGGTTCGGATTCGGGACTTGAAGTCCGCGATCTCGGGCACTGAGAAGGTCAGGTTCTCAGCGCCGAGGCCGGGAGCGCTCTGCCGGATGTAGACGAGGCGGTCTTCGCCTCGGTTGACCAGAGGGCGAAGGAGCACGCCGCGGACGACGCTGAAGATCGCGGCGTTGGCGCCGATGCCGAGGGCCAGCGTGATGACCACGGTGACCGCGAGCCCCCGGGCCCGGAGGAGTGAGCGCAGGCCGATCCGCATCTCGCGGCCGAGCGCGGCGACCCCGTCGATCCAGCGGCTGTACCAGACGCGGCGCATCTCTTCGCGGACGTCCCCGATGTAGCCGAAGTCCCGCAGGGCGGCCAGCCGCGCGGCTTCGGGGTCCTCGCCCCGCTCGATCCGTTCCCGGGTGGAGAACTCCAGGTGGGAGCGGATTTCCGCGTCGATCTCGCGGTCGTCGGGCTTCATCGCCTACTCCTCGCCCGTCGCGGCCGGATTCAGGATGCCGCCGATCGCGTTGACGAGCCTGGACCAGCGGTCCCGCTCGCGAGCCAGCTGCGCCTTTCCGGCGGCGGTCAGGCGGTAGTACTTCGCCCGCTGGTTCGACTCGCTGACGTTCCACTCCGCCTTCAGCCAGCCTCGCTTCTGGAGGCGGTGGAGCGCCGGGTAGAGCGACCCCGTCTCGACCTTGAGCAGGTTGTCGGACCGCGCCCGGATGGCCTGGCCGATCCCGTGGCCGTGCTGGGGGCCCCACTGGAGGGTCCGCAGGATGAGCATGTCCAGGGTTCCCTGGAGGATCTCGAGGCGCTGTTCGTCGGGCGTTCCGGCCATAGCAGTAGATCTTCTACTACCTGGTACGTAGAATGTCTACTACTTGTTTCGCGGGACGGTACGATTTCGGGCCTGGAGGAAAGACCGTCATGCGAGCTCCAACCTTTTTGATCCTGGCCTGGACCCTCGGGTCGCCGGCGCTGGTCGCGGCGCAGGCGCCCCCGGCGGGGTTTGCCGGCGCGATCGACGCGGAGATCTCCAGCCAGGAGAAGCTTTTCGTGGATATGGCCGAGGCGATGCCGCCGGAGAAGTTCGACTTCGGGCCGGAGAAACTGAACCTGGCGGGGAGCGAGTTCAAGGGCACGCGCACGTTCGGGCAACAGGTCCGCCATGTCGCGGCCGACAACTTCGCGATCTGGGCGCCGGTGCTGGGGGAGCCGGAGCCGCCAGGGCTCAACGCGCCCAACGGGCCGGCGGAGATGACGTCGCGGGCGGAAATCCTGAAGTTCCTCCGGGACTCCTACACCTTCGCCCACCGGGCCGCCGCGAAGCTCACGTCGGAGAACGCCCTGGGCCTCGTGGAGTTCCGCGGGCGGAAGGTCACGCGGGTCTCGCTTGTGGTCCTGGCCCTGACCCACGTGAGCGACCACTACGGCCAGATGGCGGAGTACCTCCGGATGTGCGGCGTCGTTCCTCCCGCCAGCCGGCCGCGCTCCATGCCGATGCCGGCCAAATCCGGCGGCGGGTAGCGGGGCCTGCTCCTCACTTCGGAAACTTGACCTCGATCTGGCCCTCGCGGATGCGGGTCTGGAGGCAGGGCTGGGGGAAGGCGGTGGGGCCCTCGACGGCTTCGCCGGTGGCGAGGTCGAAGCGGGAGGCGTGCCAGGGGCAGACGATCGTGCGGCCTTCGAGCCTTCCTTCCGAGAGCGGGCCGCCCATGTGGGCGCAGGTCTCGGCCAGGCAGTAGACGCGCGAGCCCTTTCGGACGAGCAGGAGCGGAGTCTCCTTGTATCGGGCGCGGGTGGGCTTGCCGTCCTCGAGGTCTCCCTCCGCGAGGACGGGAGCAAATGTGTCGGGCAACTCGCGTCCCGAGCTGTGGTCCACGCCGATCTGCTCGTGGTAGACGAGGTCGCCGCCTATCCACGCGGCGGCGATCATCGCGGCGTAGCCGGCGACGCCCAGGCCCTTGGCGGAGGAGCGGCGGCCGGACTTGCGGGAAAGAAGGGAGCCGGCGAAGAGCAGCGTGGCGGTGGTGTTCAGGACGGCGTGGGCGACGCCGAGGCGGCGCGGCTTCGCGTCGGTCTCCGCCCAGTCCGTCAGCCCGGTCACCGCTGAGCCCACGGCGCCGGCGAGACCCAACGCCACGCTCGCGTCGGCGGCACGCGCGATGCCGGAGCGGTCCCGGCCGTCGTCCATCAGGTCCAGCAGGAGCGTCACGGTCCAGGCGCCGAGCGGAATGTCGGTCATGACCGGATGAAAAGGGTGGCCAAGCCAGATCCCGTGGAGGAAATTCTTGACTCCCCGGCTCGCGGGGCCCAGGCCACCGAAGGCTCCCTTGACGGCGGGTTGCAGGACGTTGGCCGTGGATTCCAGCCAGCCTTGCTTGTCGAGCCAGTCTGTTAAGGGACGCAGGTCCATCCGACGGCGTCCATGCACGAACCGGGCCGGGGTATCGTCGGGACAACGGAGGGTTGACCAATGAGAAGAGCAGGCCTGGCGGCGATCCTGGCGGTAGTTCTCGTCGGCGGAGAGTTGCGGTCGGCGCCTCCCAGGGCAATTCCCGACGTCGGCGCGGGCCGCGTCGCCTGGTTCGACATCACGAGTACGGACGTGGCGCGCTCGCGGGAGTTCTACGGCAAGCTCTTCGACTGGCAATTCGAGCCGGTCCAGGGATCGACCCAGGCGCTGGAGATCGTCGCGGGCGGCACGCCGATCGGGACGCTGCGCGGCGCCGACGGCACGATCTCCCTCTTCAACGGGGTGGTCTACATCCAGGTCAACGATCTTCCGGCGATGTGCAAGAAGGCAGCGGAGCTGGGCGGCAAGCTCGCTCCGGGTTTCCCGTTCAACCTGCCCGACGGCCGGGGCGCCATCGGCCTCCTCGCGGACCCGTCCGGCCACCCGATCGGTATGTACTCGAGGATGAAGCTTCCGGCTCCTCCGGTGAAGTAGGATTGCCCCGTGAAGGGCCGAGTCCGCCGCCCCTTCCTCCTGGCGGCGTTCTTCCTGAGCGGCGGGTTGCTGCTCGCTCGAGCTTTGGGAAATCGACCGGCTGAGACGGCTCAGCCCCTGCGAGCGGACACTTCCGGCGACATCGGGCTCTTGCAAGTCGGCACCGGCCTCGCCCAGATCACGTCGATCGCCACCGCACCGGGCGACTCGCGGCTCTTCCTGACATTCCAGGACGGGCAGGTCGTCATCTGGGACGGCACGAAAGTCCTGACCCCCTACTTCCTGGACGCGTATCGTCCCGTCTACCACGGAAAGCAAGAGGGATTGCTCTCCGTCGCGTTCGATCCCAACTACCAGGCCAACGGCTACTTCTACATCTATTACAGCGCCGATCCGTCGCAGAATGCCGTCGCGCGCTACAAGGTCACTCCCAATCCCGACCTCGCCGACATCAACTCGGGCGTCGTCCTGCTGACGATTCCGTCGCCGACCTACAACACCGACCTGGGCGGGCCGCTGCAGTTCGGGCCGGACGGGTTTCTCTACATCGGCACCGGGGACGGTGGGGGAGTCAGCGACCCCTCCTGTAATGCCCAGAACGCCACATCGCGGCTGGGCAAGATCCTCCGCATCGACGTCAACGTCGCGTCGAGCCCGTACTGGACGAGCCCGCCGACGAATCCCTACGCTGCGCCCGCCAATCCCGGCCTCGACGAGATCTGGGCGATCGGGCTGCGGCAGCCGTGGCGGATCACCTTCGACCGGATGACGGGGGACCTCTGGATCGGCGACCGCGGCCAGGCTCGGGAGGAGATCGACTTTCAGCCGCACGCGAGCGCGGGCGGAGAGAACTACGGGTGGAAGGTCATGGAGGGGACGTCCTGCACCGGCGCGGACGTCACGACGTGCACGGCCGCCCCGCCCGTCTGCGGCTCGCCCGCCTACACGCTGCCGGTCTACGAGTTCGATCACTCGCAGGGCGACTGCGCGGTCACCGGCGGCTACGTCTACCGGGGATCCGCGATCCCGTGGCTCTACGGGACGTACCTCTACGGCGACTACTGCTCCGGGAGGATCTGGGGCAACGGACAGCTCTTCGGCGCGGTCCTGCCCAACCTCTCGACCTTCGGCGAGGACGCCAGCGGGGAGCTCTACGCGGCCACGCTCACCGGCGAGCTCTACAAGATCGTGGACGCCGCGACGCTTCCGACTCGGACGCCCACGAAGACGCCGACGAACACGCGGACTCCGACGAACACGAAGACGCAGACGCCGACGAGGACGATCACCGCCACGCCCACGATCACTCCGACGCCGACGGACACCCGCACGCCGACCGACACGCGCACGCCGACGCCGACGAGGACTTCCACCCCGACGCGGACCGCGACGAACACAAGGACGGCAACACCCGTCCTCACCGGGACCCCGCCGACCCAGGTCCCGACGCCGACACCGACAATGACTCCGACGGTCACACCGACGGGAGCGGCGGCGACGCCGACCGACACGCCGACGCCCGTCCCGGGCGGGTTCACGTTCTCCGACTCGTTCGACCGCCCCGATTCGGCCGCCCTCGGCAACGGCTGGCAGCAGGTCGCCGGCAACCTGTTCATCCAGGGCAACCAGGTCGAGAACGCGACCCCCAAGGGCGACAACCTCGCCGTCCAGCCCGGGCTGATCGGCTCGACGGAGAGGGCCTCCGCGGACTTCCTCGAGACCGACGGAAACCTCGGTCCGGCCTTCGGCGTGGTTCTCCGCTACCAGGATCCCGGCAACTACTACAAGGTCTACCGGCAGACCGGCGGCTCGAGCCTCTTGATCGTTTCGAAGTTCGTCAACGGAGTCGAGACGATGCTCGGCTTCGTGGCGATCGTGAACCCGACCAAGAACGTCCTCTTTCACCTCGAGGGGAGGGTCACCGGCCAGACCCTGACCCTCGCGCTGGATGGAACCGATCGCCTCTCCGTCCAGGACCCGGGCGCCACGTTCTCCAGCGGCGCCGTCGGGATCGTCATCTACTCGGGCGGCAGCAAGTCCGTCTCCCAGATCGGCGACAACTTCTTCGCGTCGGGCTTCTAGGCCTTCTTCTCCGGCGCTTTCTTCCTCGCCTCCCACCAGGATTTCGCGTCGGCGGGTGTCCACGGCGAAACGTCGTCGCAGGCGGCGAGGCGGGCGGCCAGGGCGTCGGCGGTCTCGGGACGGAGGGCGGGGTCCTTCTCCAGGCAGTCGAGCACGAGGCGCTCGAGCTTGGATGGGAGGAACCGGCCCAGGCGCGTGGAAGGGGGCTCCGGGACGGTGCTCAGGTGGCTCTGGATCACCACCATCGGGCGGCCCTGGAAGAGCGGCGTGCCGGTCAGCAGGAAGTAGGCGACCGCGCCCAGGGCGTAGACGTCGCTTCGCGGATCGGACGCCGTTCCGTCGCGGATCGTCTCGGGGGCGAGGTACTGGGGCGTGCCGGCGACGATGTCCTCGCGCGTCAGCCGCGAGTCGGACGCGGTCACGTCTTTGACGAGCCCGAAGTCGAGAACCTTGGCGAAGTCCGGGATGCCGCCGTAATCGGAGACGACGATGTTCGCGGGCTTGATGTCGCGGTGGATCAGGCCGACCGCGTGCGCCTCGGCCAGGGCCTCGCAGACCTGGAGCAGGACGTGGACGACGCGGCCGGGCGGGAGAGGGCCGGCCTCTCGGACGAGCCGCTCGAGGTCGAGGCCGGTCAAGAACTCCATCACGTAGTAGAACGAGCCCTCGGGCGTCCGGCCGTAGTCGTACACCGAGACCGTATGCGGGTTGTCCAGGCGCGCAGTCAGCTGCGCCTCGCGCTCGAAGCGTTTCAATCCCTCCTCGCCGGCGCTCGCCGGAGGCAGGAGCTTGATGGCGGTCGGCCGGCGCAGCATCTCGTGTTCGGCGCGGTAGACGACGCCCATCCCTCCCTCGCCGATCTTCTCGAGCAGGGTGTACTGGCCGAGGCGGCGCGCGCGGGCGACCGACCGACGCAGGTGGAACGTGACGCTCGAGATCAGGGTCGCCATGACGGCCGTGAACGCCGACCAGAGGGCCGTCGTCGTCACGATGTAAAGGGGTGGGTAGTCCGGCGAGGGACCGCCGCGCACCAGGAGAAAGGCGACGGCCGGCATGCCCGCCACGGCGGCCGCCGAGATCCAGGCCGTTCGCCTGGGCTCGCTCGGCACGAGCGCCGCCCGGATCAGCAGCACCGCGTTCAGGATGAGGTTCATCATCTGATCCGGGCGCCACACCATCGGCATCGCCCGCGCCATGGCGATGTAGCCGATCGCCGCGAGGATCGTCCCGGCGGCGTCGAGACGCAGGAGCCCGCGATGGGACAGGCCTCGGCCGGGGAGGATCCAGATGAGAAAGAGGATCACGGTTGCCGCCACATGCCCCGCGAACAGGTGCTCGAGGATCGGCCGGCCCCCGAAGGCATTGAGCACGAATCCCACGACGATGAAGGCGGCGGACGCCAGGCACGCGAGGCGGCCGTAAAGAGCCAGGCGCTCCGCGAGGAAGTCCCGCTCGGCGGTGGGGCCCGACCGGGCGGCGACGGGCGGCTCGGAGCCGATGGCCCGGGCGG
>Ga0126379_10001668_pt1 | contig 13712 bp, 17 predicted proteins | sample PanSoiMetPlot_24_FD_92640 | JGI IMG/M metagenome (GOLD analysis project Ga0126379, IMG submission 92640) | Tropical forest soil microbial communities from Panama - MetaG Plot_24 | ecosystem: Environmental > Terrestrial > Soil > Tropical forest > Bulk soil | place: Panama | collected 2016-02-17 | reverse complement strand
TGCGGCGCGCCCTCGAGGAGCCCATCCGCCAGATCGTCGAGAATGCCGGTCTGGAGGGTAGCGTGGTGGTCGAGAAGGTGAAGAACGAGACGGTGGCCACCCGTGGCTTCGACGCCGAGAGCATGGAGGCCACCGACATGCTGCAGGCGGGCATCATCGATCCGACCAAGGTCGAGCGGGTGGCTTTGCAGAACGCCGCCTCCATCGCCTCGCTGCTGCTCACCACGGAAGCTCTGGTGACTGACATCCCGGAGGAGAAGCCGGCGGCGGCCCCGGCCATGCCGCACGGCGACATGTACTAGAGGCAGCCGGTCCGCGCGATGCGCGGGCGACGGCCCGGGTCGGTTTCCGGCCCGGGCCGTATCTGTTTTGGCGCGTTGACGTTGCGCCTTACGAGGATGTCTGATACGGTTAAGCGCTTCGAAATCCCGCCTCGTCGAATCGGGAGGAGGTGAAAGAGCTGAGGCCGTACGAGATTCTGATCATCATCGATCCGCGTCCCGCCGACGAAGAGGCTGCCGCGTTGCTCACCCAGCTCGGCGAGCAGATCACCACTCTGGGCGCGCAGGTCGCCAAGGTCGAGAACTGGGGGAAGCGCCGGCTGTCGTACGACATTCGCAAGCAACGCGAAGGAACGTACGCAGTGATGGAAGTGTCCGCCGAGCCGTCCATGATCAAGGAGTTCGAGCGGCAGCTTCGTCTCAACGAGAACGTCCTCCGGTTTCTCAGCACGCAGGTGCAGGTCCGCAAGAAGGCTCGGCCAGGGAAAAGCGAAGAACCACCACCAGTGGAGAAGGTGGCGGAGGAGGTCGTCTAATGGCCAGCCTGAACAAGGTCTTCCTGATCGGAAACCTCGTCCGTCCCCCCGAGCTGCGCTACACCCCGAGCGGCACGGCCGTGGCCGACATGCGCATCGCCGTGAACCGGAGCTTCACGACCCAGGGCGGCGAGAAGCGTGACGACACGTGCTTCCTCACCGTCGTGGTGTGGGGCAAGCAGGCCGAGGCGTGCGGCGAATACCTGGACAAGGGCCGCCCCATCCTGGTCGAGGGCCGTCTGCAAACCCGGGAGTGGGAGACGAAGGACGGCCAGAAGCGCAGTGTGGTCGAAGTCGTCGCGGAGCGCGTCCAGTTCCTCGGCCGCGGCAAAGAAGACGGGCGTGCCCCCGCCACCGTCCCCAGCGCCGAACCCTTCAGTGAGGAAAACAGCGGCGACGACGACGTGCCGTTCTAGATTACTCGTTCGAGCGCCGGCTTTGCCGGCGCAAATGTCCTAGGGGGAGGCCTCGGAGGGGGCCGTAGAGGCCCCCTCCGAATAAGAGTAGGAGGACGCCATTCCGACACCTCAGAAGCCGATGAAGCGGCGCCGCTTCGGGCGGCGCAAGGTCTGCAAGTTCTGTACGGAGAAGGTCGATCTCGTCGATTACAAGGACGTGCGACGACTCAAGAGCCTGGTGACCGAGCGCGGCAAGATCATTCCCCGGCGCATCTCGGGGAGTTGTGCCCGCCACCAGCGGCAGGTCACCCACGCCATCAAGCGCGCGCGCACGGTGGCGCTGCTGCCGTACGTCTCGGCGGACTAGGAGCGCGATCGTGAAAGTCATTCTCCTCGATGACGTGAACAAGCTCGGGCGCCGCGGTGACGTGCGCGACGTCTCCGACGGATACGCGCGCAACTTCCTCATTCCCAAGAAGCTCGCGCTCGGCGCCACCCAGGGCAACCTGCAGAACCTCGATCACATCAAGACGCAGCAGTCAGCCAAGGCCGACCGCATCAAGAGTGACGCGGAGGCCCTGCGCGACCGGATCGAGGCCTTGACCTTCGAGGAGCGTCGGCAGGCCTCGGAGGAGGGCAAGCTGTTCGGGTCCGTCACCTCGCAGAACGTCGTCGAGTTCCTGGAGCAGCACCGCATCACCGTGGAGCGTCGACGCGTGCACCTGGAGGAACCCATCAAGACGCTCGGGGAATCGACGGTCAGCATCCGGATCCACCCGGACGTCGTCGCGCAGCTCAAGGTCAACGTCGTCCGGGAATAGCTCGGCACTCCACCGTCCCTGATGGAGTTACCGTCCCGCATCCCTCCGCATAATCTGGATGCGGAGCGGGCGGTGCTCGGGGCCGTGCTCCTCGAGGGTCGGGAGGCGCTACCGCGCGTCATCGAGGTTCTCCGCCCGTCCGATTTCTACACCGAGGCCCACCGCTCGGTGTACGAGACGATGCTCCGGCTCTTCGACCGGGGAGAGCCCGTCGATCTCATCACCCTGCAGGAGGAGCTCCGGCGCTCCGATCAGCTCGAGTTCGTGGGGGGCCCGGCCGCGCTCGCCTTGCTGGTGGAGCAGGGCTCGGTGGCGGCGTACCTCAACGCCTACACGGGTATCGTGCGGGACATGGCTGTCCTGCGCGAGCTCATCCAGACCTCGACCCAGATCATCACGCTCGCCTTCGACGCCAAGGAAGACGTGCAGAGCCTGGTGGACGAGGCCGAGCGCAAGATCTTCGGCCTCGCCGAGCGACGGCTGGAGGGCAGCGCCCAGCCCGTGAAGGCGATCCTGAAGAACACCTTCGAGTACATCGAGCGCCTCTACGAGCGGAAGGAGCATATCACCGGGGTGGCCACCGGGTTCGAGAAGCTGGACAAGGAAACCTCTGGCTTGCAGCCCTCGGACTTCATCATCATCGCTGGACGACCGAGCATGGGAAAGACGGCCTTCGCCCTCAACATCGCCCAGTACGTCGGTGTAGAGGTGGGCGGGAAGGTCCTCGTGCTGAGTCTCGAGATGTCGGCGCAGCAGCTCGTGCAGCGCATGCTGTGCTCGGAGGCCAAGGTCGATTCCCAGGCCGTGCGCACCGGCTTCCTCAACTCGTCCGACTGGCATCGCCTCACCGCGGCGGCCGGCCGGCTGTCGGAGGCAGGCATCTTCATCGACGACAGTCCCGCTCTGTCCGTGCTGGAGGCGCGCGCCAAAGCCCGCCGCATGAAGGCCGAGCACGGACTCAACCTCCTCATCATCGATTACCTGCAGCTCATGCGGGGCCGGGCCGCCCTGGAGAATCGCCAGCAGGAAATCTCCGAGATCTCCCGCTCCTTGAAGGCCCTGGCCAAGGAGCTGAACGTCCCCGTGGTGGCCCTGTCCCAGCTCTCGCGTGCGGTGGAGACGCGGTCCCAGCGAGATTTCCGGCCTCAGCTCTCGGACCTTCGCGAGTCGGGCGCGCTGGAGCAGGACGCCGACGTGATCCTCTTCCTCTATCGCCAGTCCGTGTACAAGGACGACGTGCCGCCCGACGAGGCCAACCTCGCCGAGGTCATCATCGGCAAGCAGCGCAACGGGCCCATCGGCACGGTCAAGGTCGTCTTCCTGCCCCAGTACGCGCGCTTCGAGAACGCCGCCGACATCCATCGCCAGCCCTTCTGATCGACGCTGGCGGGAGACTCGCCTGGGCCCGGCTCGGGCCGTCAAAGCGGCGTCTCCCCGGTCTGGTACACTTGGAATCCGCGTGATCGCTCGATGAAACTCGTCCTTGCTGCCGACGGTCCGCTCGATGTCGACGGGACGCTGGCGCGCTATCGAATCTGGGGAGAGGACCCCTCGAATCGCTTCACCGGAGACGCGTTTTGCCGTGTGTTACGGCTGGCCGACCGTCTCGTCCCCTACGAGGTGCGCTGGGAGGGCCCGATCGACGACGTCCGCCTCGTCATTCACGCCTCCGGACGCTCGAATTCTGCGGTGGCCACCGGTATCGAGCGTGAAGTGCGGCGGGTCTTCGGCCTCGACTTCGACCTGCCCGGCTTCTACCGCTTCGCCAAAAGCGACCCCGTGTTGGGTGCCGTCGTGCAACGCCTGCATGGCTTTCGGCCGACCCTGAGTCCCACGCCGCTGGAGATGTTCGTGGGCTCCATCACCGCCCAGCAGGTCAACCTGGCCTTCGCCTTCGCGTTGCGGGCACGCCTAGTCGTCCGCTTCGGCACCCGCTTGGCCATCGGCGGCGGCGAGGTCTACGCGTTCCCTGAGGCTGCCCGGCTGGCGCGCGCTCGCTTGGCCGACCTGCGGGCCATGCAGTTCTCCCAGCGCAAGGCGGAGTATGTCATCGGTATCGGTCGGGAGATCGCGACCGCTGCCCTCGACCTCTCCGGACTGGCCGCCTCCTCCGACGAGGCGGTCATCGAGCGCCTGACCAGCATCCGTGGCTTCGGGCGCTGGACGGCCGACTGGTTCCTCGCTCGCTACCTAGGGCGGGGGGCCTGCTGCGCCGCCGGCGATCTCGGCGTGCGCCGAGCGTTCGAGCACTACTACGGTCGCGGACGCTCGTTGAGCGAGGCGGCCATCCGGCGCCGGGCGGCCACCTGGGGCGAGTACCAGAATCTGGCCGTGCACTATCTCCTCACGGGCCAGCGCACGGAGGCGAGGATGGCGAAGGCGCGCGCGTGAACAAGAAGCTCTTCCTGCCCATCGTCGGCCAGCCCGACCCGAGCACGCCCCGGGAGGTCCATCTCGTGGGCCGCTACGCGCTCGGAGTGACCTGGGCCGATGCGCACGGAAGCATCTATCCGTTCGAGCACCTTCGCCGGGCGTGCTCGTGCGGGGCCTGCAGCGCGATCGACTCGACGGCGAAGGCCATGGTCTGGCCACAGGCCATCAAGAAGCTGGAGGGCGCGCTGCGAGTGACCTGGGCCGACGGTCACGAGAGTCTCTATCCCTACGCTGACCTGCGGGCGGTGTGCCGCTGTGCCAGCTGCACGGGCGGTCACTAGATGGATGACGACGCCAAGCGACGCGCGCTGCTGGGAGTCCTGCTCTCGATCTTCATGGGCGCCATGGAGTCCACCGTGGTGGCCACCGCCATGCCGAAGGTCGTCGAGGCGCTTGGCAACATCCAGATGTACTCGTGGGTCTTCTCGGGATTCCTCCTCACCTCCACCGTGACCATGCCCCTGTGGGGTCGGCTCTCCGACCTCTATGGGCGCCGGCGGACGTTTCTCACTGGGCTCACCATTTTTCTGGTGGGCTCGGCCCTCTCCGGATTATCGACGGCGATGTGGCACCTCATCGCCTTCCGCATGCTGCAAGGGCTGGGCGCCGGCTCGCTCATCACCATCGGCATGACGATCGTCGGCGATCTCTACGGGCTGGAGCGACGCGCCAAAATGCAGGGCTACATCTCCGGAGTGTGGGGCGTCGCCTCGCTGGTGGGCCCGCTCCTGGGCGGGTTTCTCAGCGATTACGCGTCGTGGCGCTGGATCTTCTTCATCAACCTCCCCATCGGAGGAGTGGCCATCGGCCTCATCGGCGCCGCGCTGAGGGGAGAAACGCGACCGCAACGTCGGCCCGTGATCGACTACAGCGGTCTCGTACTCTTCACGGTAGGGATCTCGGCGCTCTTGCTGGGTGTGCTGGAGGGGGGCCGGGCGGGAACGTGGGCGGGCACCGAAGCCCTCGCTCCCCTCGTCCTGGCCGCCGTCGCCCTCATCGCTTTCGTGTCGGTTGAACGCCGGGTGCCCGAACCGATCGTTCCCCTCAGGCTGTTCGGCATCAGGATGGTGCTGGCGGCGGCGCTCACCGGATTTCTGGCCGGTATGGCCATGTTCGGAGCAATCTCGTTCGTGCCGCTCTTCATGCAGGCCGTGGCCGGCGCTTCCGCTACCCTCTCGGGCTCGGTGTTGACGCCGTTCATCCTCGGCTGGACGGCCTGCTCGATCGGGAGCGCCCGCCTCGTCTTCAAGGTCGGATACCGGAACATCGTGCTGGCCGGTATGGCCTGTCTCACGGTGGCCTTCCTGCTCTTCACACGCTGGTCAGAATCGCTCAGTCCCCTCACGGCCATGCGCGACGTGCTGCTGGCCGGGGTGGGAATGGGATGCACCATGGTTCCCATGCTCATCGCCGTGCAGGGGGCGGTCCCTCGCCAGGATCTGGGAGCCGCCACGTCGGTGACACAGTTCTTTCGCACGATCGGAGGCGCGATCGGACTCTCGATGATGGGAGCGACGATGGCCCATCGTCTGCAGGCCGCGCGGGGGATGGCCGAGGCCCTCCACGGCGTGTTCGTGGTCGGACTGATCGTCTGCGTGGGTGCGCTCGTCTCGGCCTTCCTGGTGCCATCGGGACGTGCGCAGGACCTGGCCGCGGCGAGCATGTCGGGGGAGCCCACCGGGGCAGGGGGCTGACCGATGCCAGGTGATGTCCCGCTCCTCGAACGTCTGGCCCAGCTACCGCCGGTGCCGGCCTCCGCCGCCGTGTCGCTTCTGGAGCGGCTGGCCGAGCCACACTCCGATCCCTTGATCGGGCCGCTCTTCGGCGTCGACGAGGACGGCGATCCGGCTGTGAGCGCGCTGGTGCCGGTGGTGCTCCAGCAACTCGCCGACAAGGCCGACCTCACGTGTTACGGCGCCCTGGTCGAGGGGTTGACCGGCATCTGGAACGCCGCCGTGCGCGCGGCCGTGGTGACGCGTCTTCGCGCCAGCGGTCTCCCCGCCGACGATCTGCTGCTACGTCTGCAGTCGCTCTCTCCCACCCTGGGGTTCGCGGCCGAGCAGGGCGAAGTGAGTCGGCGATGGCTCGCCGATCCCTTCTCGGAGGTCGCCCTCCTCGTCCAGCAATGCGTGGTGCGCCTGCTCTTCGCCGTTCGCTCCATGGCCGAGGCGCGCGCTCGCGAGCTCACCACCCAGACGGGCTAGAGGAGGTTGCCCATGCACGTGCACGAGCGGAACGCGTATCGTGACATCCTGGACAAGAAAGGTTCGCCCACGAGGCGACACTTGGGCAGGACGGCTATCCCTACCGCAAGCCGGGTGAGCAGCGCGTGATGATCAAGATCCTGCCCGAGCACGTGCAGGGCAACGGTTAGGGTCTGCTCCAGCTCGAGGGCGTCACCAAGTCCTACGGCGCGCACGCGCTCTTCCAGGGACTGTCCTGGCAGATCGGCGCCCGCGAGCGTATCGGGCTCGTGGGTCCGAACGGGGCGGGCAAGACCACGCTCTGTCGCATCCTGGCCGGGATGGAGACACCCGACGAGGGGCGCGTGAGCACGGGGCGCGCGACGACCGTCGGTTATCTCCCCCAAGAGGTGACGGCGACCGGCGCCGGCTCCGTCCTCGGCGAGGCGCTGAGCGGCTTCGACGAGGTCTGGCGCCTCGAGGGGGAAATGGAAGCGCTGGGAGTGGCTCTGGCCGCCGCGCCCACCGAGGAGCTCACGGCGCGATACGGCGACGTGCAACACCGCTTCGAGGCCCTCGGCGGCTATCGCCTGGAGACCGAGGCCAAGACCATCCTGGGCGGACTTGGCTTCGACGCCGCCGACTTCGGCCGGTCCGTCACCGAGCTCTCGGGCGGCTGGCGCATGCGCGTCGCTCTCGCGCGCCTGCTCCTGCTCCGCCCTTCGCTCCTCCTCCTCGACGAGCCGACCAACCACCTCGATCTCGAGTCGCTGGCCTGGCTCGAGACGTTCCTGGCTGGCTACGACGGCACCGTGGTCGTCGTCTCCCACGACCGCTATTTCCTGAACCGGATGGTCACTTCCATTGCCGACCTCGGTCCGGGTGGACTGGCCCTCTATGCCACGGACTACGACGGTTTCCTCGTGGAGCGCGAGGCCCGCCGCGTCCTCCGTGAAGCCCAGGCGCGCAACCAGGCCAAGCGGGTGGCGGAGATCGAGCGCTTCATCGAGCGCTTCCGCTACCAGGCCACCAAGGCGCGCCAGGTCCAGAGCCGGCTCAAGATGCTCGAGCGCCTGGAACGCGTGGAGACGGTGGAGAGGGCGCGGGGGATCCACTTCAGCTTTCCCGCGCCCCCGCGTACTGGCCGCCGCGTGGCCTGGCTGCATGACGTGCACAAGGCCTACGGCGACCACGTGGTCTACGCGGGGGTGGATTTCGAGGCCGAGCGCGGCGAGCGGGTAGCGCTGGTCGGCGTCAACGGGGCGGGGAAGTCGACGCTCTTGCGCTTGCTCGCGGGCGCCTTGACCTTCGAGCGCGGCGAGCGCGGACTCGGCACCCAGGTGGCCGTCCACTACTACGCCCAGCACCAGGTCGACGCCCTCGATCCCGAACGCACCGTCCTGGACGAGATGGAGGCGGCGGCGCCGGAGGCCATGCGCACGCGCCTGCGGACCCTGCTCGGGTCGTTTCTTTTCTCGGGCGACGCGGTGGACAAGAAGGTGCGTGTGCTCTCGGGCGGCGAGAAGGCGCGCCTGGCCCTCGCCCGCATGCTCGTGCGGCCGGCTGCCCTCCTCTGTCTCGACGAGCCCACCAACCATCTCGACCTGGCCTCACGCGAAGTGCTGGAGACCGCGCTGAGCGAGTTTCCCGGCACCATGGTCTTCATCTCGCACGATCGTTACTTCATCAATCGCGTGGCCACCCGCATCGTGGAAATTGCCGACGGCGCCCTCGTCAGCTATCTCGGTTCCTACGACGACTACCTCGAGGCCAAGCGCGCGGCGGCGGCGACGTCGGCGCCCGGCGAGGCGGCGGCGCCGAAACGGGCCACCCCGGCCGCGCGGGAAGCCGGCGGCCGGCCGCCCGCGGCCAACCCTCAGGCGACGACCGCGGGCGGGCCTTTCCGGCGCGTGAGCGCGGAGGTGAAGAAGCTCCGGGCGCGTCTCACCGAGGTCGAGCGACAGATCCACGAGCTCGAGGCGCGCCTGGAAGAGATCGGAGCGGCGCTGGCCGATCCCGGACTCTACACCGACGGGGAGCGCGTGCGGGCCATCACCGGTGAGCGCAAGAGCACCGAGGAACGGGTGGCGTGGCTGATGCGGGAGTGGGAAGATCTGTCCGTGGAGCTGACCGCCTATGAGTGACTACTACGTTGCCGTGGAGCCCGAGGCCCTGCGCCGCGAACGGGCTCGCGCCCGCGAGCTCCGCCAGACTCCGTGGTGGAAGCGACGCGTGGCTGCCGGACGGTGCGAGTACTGTCGTCGCTCGGTCGGACGGAACCGTCTCACCATGGACCACGTGGTCCCGTTGGGGCGGGGCGGGCGCAGCACGCGCGGCAACGTCGTTCCCGCGTGCAAGGACTGTAACACGCGCAAGCGGTCGCTCGTTCCCGTGGAGTGGCAGGAATACGTTCGCTCGCTCGCCGCTCTGTCCTCCGACTGACACGGAACGTTCCTGGTGTCGAACGCGCTGGCCATGCCGACGAGGCCACGGCGTTCTCCCCTCAACGGGCTTACGGTGCGGAGCGCGAAACCAGCCTTCGCGAGAGCGTGCTCGCCTCCAAGCGGAACGTCATGCTGATCGCTCCGTGGCTGGGAAAGCCGACCCATCGCGGCCAGCGCACGCTGAGGATCGGTGATTTGGGGACAGGGTCGAACCTCCAGCGCTACCTCGGGCAGGCAGGCCCTGGCGGCGTTGACCGACTGGGCTGTCGATACTTTCATCGCCGGCAAGATCGCCCAGAGCGGCCAGCCGCCGAAACTAGCAATGTCGGCCAAACCGAACTGGGTTCCTGAACGCTGGCCGCGACGTGTGTATCAGACGTTGGGCGTTGACGCTGCTCCGGAGAGCGCGCTTGAATGGCTTCGCTCGCGAGCGAATGCCGTTCACCCACATCATCCGGAGGCGCGCATGATCATCTCTCGAACGTGGATTTCCATCTTCCTCGTCAGCGGCGTCCTGGCCGTGAGCACGCTGGGCCCGTCCGGAACCGCGGGAGCGGGGGAGACCGAGATGCGGATGACCGCCGCCGTGGGCGACCAGGGCGGACACGGCGACAAGATCAACATCAATACCGCTGACGTGAAGGAGTTGATGAAGCTAGCCGGCGTCCACAAGAAGACAGCCGAGAAGATCGTGGAGTACCGGCAGGCGCACGGTCTCTTCAAGAAGCCGGAGGAGGTCGTGAAGGTCGAAGGCATCGGCCACGCCCTCTTCGAGAAGAATCGCACACGTATCGTCATCGAGTGATCGCGTGCGCACTTTTGCTTTTCCGGGCGCCACGGCTGGGGTAGGATGGGCCTATTCCGGTCGGAGCGACAACAGACGCTCCTTCAGCGTCCCCGCCGGCAATTCCGTCGGCGGCTGAGGTGACCGGGCCCCGGGCCGGGAGTCGGCATCCGGTTGGGGGTGTGTGGGGATCTGGGCCCGCGTGGCGCCCTTGCCGAGAATAGGAGGTGATCCAGCCGATGTGTAAACCTACGGTGATCTGTGAGGTGGTTGCCTCCTAGGCAGACTCCACGCTAGTCAGGTGGACCGCCTGGGAGTCCAGGCACCACCGGCCCTGACGATCCCGGCGCACCAACCGGGGCGGTGCAAGCGACAACGAGACGCACCGCAGACGTCGTCAGGGCTTTCTAATTTGTAGTACCGGATCGCCGGACCGAGGAGAGGGACCCCGAGCCCGCGGAGCGGGCTCGGGGTTGACGTGACGCGGAGAGCTAGAGCTTGCGGACGTTGGCTGCCTGAAGACCCTTCGGGCCGCGCGTGACCTCGAACTCGACTCGATCACCCTCGGCGAGGCTCTTGAAGCCCTGAGCCTGGATGGCGCTGTAGTGGACGAAGACGTCCTCGCCGCCCTCCTGAGTGATGAAGCCATACCCCTTCGCATCGTTGAACCACTTCACGTGTCCCTGTGCCATACCTCGAACCTCTCTCTTCGGGGGTCTTCAAGCCCCTGCGTGCTCCCGCCGCCATGGCGGGGTCGCCCTCCTGGATTGGAGGGCAAAGAAAAACGCCGCGCGTGGGGATCTCGCGCGGCGTGTGTCTCGATTCTGATCGTCAACAATTCCGTTAGCTGGACAAAACCGTCGGTAAGAATTACATGCGGATCCTTCGAATGTCAACAGGAATCTGGGATGCAGCCGGGCGCGTGGCGAATCCCTGGCCCAAGCCGCCCAATCGCACGCTTGACGCGCCGCGCTGCGGGCGCTTGTCCCGTGACGGCGAACGTCAGCACGGCGGTATTCCAAGTGACAGGGCGGAAAGATTTGCCGCCCCGCCTCTCGAGCTCGAGGCCGGAACGCTGACACCGCGACGATCGTGAGGATAAGGGCTTCTGGTGATGGCGTCTCGCGAAAGGGGTTGAAAAGGTTTCATGTTCTGAGACGGTCCGGTCCAAAATGAGGGTGGGTCCTATCCACGCGATGACCCTAAACACCCATGGGCAAAGGGATTTTGTTTCAGTCTGGCACGGACTGTGCTACTGTTGGGGGACCGCTCGGAGGCAGGTAAACCTGACACCGATGGAGCGCTGATGTTCTACAACCTTTTGGCCGGAATGTTCTCCAACGATCTCGCCGTGGACCTCGGGACCGCCAACACGTTGGTCTACGTGCGAGGCGAGGGCATCGTGCTGAACGAGCCCTCGATCGTTGCCATCCACCAGGCCGATCACTCGGTGCTCGCGGTCGGGCACGAAGCCAAGGCGATGCTCGGTCGGACGCCTGGCAACATCGTGGCCATCCGGCCGCTGAAGGACGGCGTGATCGCCGACTTCGACGTCACCGAGAAGATGCTCCACTACTTCATCTCCAAGGTCCATCGCCGGCGAACACTGGTGCGTCCCCGCATCGTGATCGGAGTACCGTCCGGAATCACGCAGGTCGAGAAGCGCGCCGTGCGTGACTCGGCCATGCAAGCGGGCGCTCGAGAGGTCTATCTCATCGAGGAGCCGATGGCCGCGGCCATCGGGGCCGGCCTACCCATCCAGGAGCCCGGCGGCAACATGATCGTCGACATCGGTGGGGGTACCACCGAGGTCGCGGTGATCTCGCTCTCCGGGATCGTCTATGCGAAGTCGGTGCGGATCGCGGGCGACGAGATGGACGAGGCCATCGTGCAGTACATCCGCAAGCATTACAACCTACTCGTGGGCGAGCGGCGAGCCGAGGAGATCAAGGTCAACCTCGGTGGCGCCTATCCGATGGGTGGGGAACGTCGAACCATGGAAGTGAAGGGCCGCGACCTCATCGACGGCATCCCCAAGACCATCGTCATCACCGACGAGGAGATCCGTGAGGCGCTTCGCGAGCCGGTCATGACCATCGTGGAAACCGTTCGGACGTGCTTGGAGCGTACGCCTCCCGAGCTCGCGGCCGACATCGTGGACAAGGGCATCGTGATCACTGGGGGTGGCGCGCTACTCCGCGGGCTCGACCATCTTTTGCGCCAGGAAACCAATCTTCCCGTGACGGCGGGCGACGATCCACTCTCGTGCGTGGCGCTCGGCGTGGGCAAGGTTCTCGACGAGCTCGATCTGTTGAAGAAGGTGGCGATTCCGGCCTAGTCTGCCCGCCGCCTTCACCGGGGGTCGGAGGGAGTGAAGATTCGCGCGCTCGCCCTGCTGATCGTCGTGGGGGGAGTGTGCCTGGTGCTCCTCACCCTGCAGACGCGGGGTCACGGCGCCCGTACCGCCGACGCGCTGGCCTTGGTCACCACGCCTGTACAGATGGGGCTGGACAAGGTCCATCGCGGGGCCCTCGGACTCTGGTCCACCTACCTCGACTGGAAGAACGTGCGGGCCGAGAATCGACGGCTGCGCGACGAAATCCAGCAGCTACGGGTAGAGGCGCTCCGCGTGAACGAGACGAGCGATGAGAACGCGCGCCTGCGCCGTCTCCTGACCCTCCGCGAGCAGCTGCCCATGACCACCCTGCCCGGCGAGGTCATCGCGCGGGAGTGGGGTGGATGGATCCGCTCTCTCACCGTGAACCGTGGCCGAGGCGATCGGGTGGCCCGCCTGACCGCGGTCATCTCGCCCGACGGCCTGGTGGGCCGGGTGGTCGACGTCCGGCCCGGCGTTTCCATCGTCCAGGTGCTGACCGATCCCGCATCCAGCCTGAGCGCCCACGTGGTGCGCACGCGCACGTCGGGCCTTGTGGAGGGTGAGCCGAGCGGAAGCCTGCGTCTCAAGTTCATGGCGCGGGACGGTGCCGGCATCCAGCCGGGCGACCTCGTCGTCACCTCCGGACTGGGTGGCCTCTTTCCTCGCGGGATTCCCGTCGGCCGGGTGCGCGCCATCGACGACCGCGGCTCGGCGCTCTTTCACTATGCGACGCTCACGCCGGTGGTCGACTTCTCGCGCATTGACGAGGTGTTGCTGGTGACCGGCCAGACCACGGTGGACGTGGCCGCGCACTTTCCCTCGGACGGCTAGGCATGCGCGGGATGCTCGTGCTGACGGTCTTCGGCGGTGGGATGGCCCAGGCGACCCTGGGCTCGGCCCTCCGAATCGGCAATGTGACGCCGGACATCCCACTCATCGTGGTGGTGCTGCTGGCCCTCCGTCGCGGGCCCGAGTTCGGCTGCCTGGCGGGCTTCGCGGCCGGCCTCCTCCAGGACACGGCGAGCGGCGGCCTCATCGGTGTGCAGGCGCTCACCAAGGCCCTGATCGGGTTCGGCATCGGGCTGGCCAGTCAGCCGCTGCGGGTGACACAGCCGCTCGTCCAGGTCCCTGGGCTGATCGTTCTCTCCGTGGCAGAGGGAGTCGTCCGCTTTGCTTTGCTCGCGATGTTCCATTTCCCGGCGCACTTCGGCGACCTCATGATGTACGTGGTCCTGCCCCAGGCGCTGTACAACGGCTTCCTCGCCGCCGCCATCGTCTTCGCTCTGGCCTGGGCCGAGACGCTCCGGAGCCGCACGTCGTGAAGCGCGGCTGGGGCGCTCCGCCGGCGCCACCCCGCCGCGACGCCGGGGGCAAGCGCATCGTGGCCATCGCCGCGCTGGTGGGGATGGCGTTCCTCGTCATCGTGGGCCAGCTCTGGTACCTGCAGGTGCTCGA
>Ga0126379_10001667_pt1 | contig 13717 bp, 10 predicted proteins | sample PanSoiMetPlot_24_FD_92640 | JGI IMG/M metagenome (GOLD analysis project Ga0126379, IMG submission 92640) | Tropical forest soil microbial communities from Panama - MetaG Plot_24 | ecosystem: Environmental > Terrestrial > Soil > Tropical forest > Bulk soil | place: Panama | collected 2016-02-17 | reverse complement strand
GGCCCGAAGCCGCCGGTGCGGTCGAAATTCTTGCCCATGTCCCATTGCGTTGTTTTGCGCTGAAACTCGCGCACCGAGCCTTCGTTGCCGCAGGAATATCCGGCGATGCAAGCATATGCATTGGCAGGCGTGAGGTGCTTGGCCCGCTTGCCGATGATCAAAATGAGCTCGGCTTCGTAATCGAGCGTCTCGGATGCCTTGGGCCGCAGGATGGGTTGTCCATGCGGGACGAGCGAGCTGCGCCCGCGCATGAAGATGGTCGGAAATTTGGGGATGTTGTCGCGCTGGGAACCTTCTTTGACATGTTCGAGATAATTGAGCCCGAGGCAGATCACTTTGCCGGGAACCGCCACGGGCAATCCGTAGGTAAGGCCTTTGAGCGGACGGCGAGCGGACGCGGGCGCACGTTTTGCCGTCTCCTCGAGCGGCGAGAGATCGCCGTTGTTGCGCCGTAGGCATTCGCCGAGATCACCGGGAATGGTTTTGTCGACCGCCTGCAGGTCGATGACTTGGTCACCTTCGGCCACGCCGAGATGCAATCCGCCGTCAGCTGCAAAACCGACAATTTTCATGGTCACTCCCTCACCAGATTTCGCCGTCCTTTTAGCAACAGGAGATAGGGCGGGCAAAGGCGCAGAGAACCTTTCTGTATAGGCAGGGCGCCCAGCGCCTTTACGCAGACTCCAGCTCGCACGACAACGATCACGCGGCGCGGGGGAGAAAGTGCTTGCGCAGCATGTCGCGCGCGGCGCGGCCGGCGTCGAGATCAAAGGTATTCACGACGGCAAGACGAAAGCCACCCGGCGGCATGGCGTGGCGCTTGGGTTCCTTTTCTTCGTGAAACGTGACTTGCACGCTCGATACGCCCGGCATGCGCTGCACATCTGCGAGCAGCGCGGGCGGCGGATGGCGGTAGCGGCATCCGTGCGGGCCGAACAGCACCACGCTATACCCGTCGCGCCGGTCCGTATCAGGGAAGCTCCACTGCCGCTTGTGATAGAGGCGCACGACCGCCTCGACCCAGCCGGCGCCATAGAGGTCGGGCCATTGGTCGCTCATGCGCAAATGCATTTCGATGATGCGGCCGCCGATGCTCTCGATGTTGACGATGCCGGTATAACCTCGCAGATGGCGGCCGATCCATGTGCCGCAATAGTGCTCGATGCCGGGTTCCCGAGCAGCATGCACCGTCCAATAGTCGAATGTGCCCTCCCTGCCCGGCTCTCCGGTGACGTGACGCCACCAGTGCGGCTCGCCCTCCACGACCGCGACATCCAAGCTGACGTGGCGGCCCTCCAACAGCGTCATCCACATGTGTCCAGGCGTGAGGCTTGCTTCGTACTCCGCTTGGGAGGAGAGGACGCGGCTTGCTACTCCCATACCCTTGAGATTGATGATCGGCTTCGAAAACACCGGAAAGCGCGGCGGCGGCACGCCGTGCGGACCGGCATCGAGGCCTTGGCTCAGCGCGATTGCAATCTTGTCATAGACCCAGCGATGAGCCGGATACCAAAGCCAGGCATCCGCGTCTTCGGTCGGGATATTCACACCCGGTGGACAGGCGGCGTGCTCGAAATATTGCAAGCGCCAAGGATCGGCTTCGCATATCGGCATGGGCGCCGTTTCATCGGGTGCCGAACGTCAGCGCGTGAATTGAAAAATTCACTCCGGCGTCGGTCCAAACGGCGAGCGGACCCCATCCCGCGCCACGCGCCAACGCAGTGAAGTAGTCGAGCGTATATTTGTAGCTGTTCTCGGTGTGAATCGTCTCGCCGATCTGAAATTCGATTCTTCGCCCGGTCACGCCGACGTTCTGGCGTTTCTTGCTGACGACGTGCATCTCGATGCGGTGGCGCTCGGCATTATAGAAGGCGCGATGCTCGAACTTTTCGAGGTCGAAATCTGCGCCGAGCTCGCGATTGATACGAGCGAGGAGATTGAGATTGAATTTCGCGGTCAGTCCGGCCGTGTCGTTGTAGGCAGCATGAAGGGTGCTCGCGTCCTTCACCAGATCGACCCCGATGATCAACGTGGCGCTGGGCCCGAGCATGCGCCCGGCATGGCGCAGGAAGGCGACGGCTTCCTGCGGCTCGAAATTGCCAATAGTGGATCCCGGGAAGAACCCGGTATGCCCCAGTCCCGCCACGGCCGAAGGCAACGCGAACGGCTGGGTGAAATCGGCTTCGACCGGAAGCACCGCGAGACGCGGATAGTCGCGCCGAAGCTCTTGCGCCTCCTGAATGAGCATCTCCGAGGAGATGTCGACCGGCACATAGGCCGCGATCGTGGGTACGGATGCCAGCAGTGTTCGGACCTTCCTGGTCGAGCCACTGCCGAATTCGATCAGCGCCGAGGTGACGGGAAACAAGCGGGCCATCTCGGGCGCGCGCGCCTCCAGGATCTCCAGCTCGCACCGCGTCAGATAATATTCCGGCAATGCCGTGATCGCCTCGAATAGCTGCGCACCGGTCTCGTCGTAGAAGTATTTCGGGGAGAGCCGTTTGGGATGCGCAGTCAAGCCGGCAATGACATCGCGCGCGAAGGAGGGAGTTGGGGTGAGGACTTCGTAGCGAACAACGGCCTCAATCGGCGCAACCATCACGCTCTCCGCCCAATCACCAGCGCGCGCTTATCCCACATAGTCGAGCAGTCTGAGGCCACTGAACTGCCAGCGCGCCGACGGATAGAAGAAATTGCGGTAGGCTGCACGCGTATGACCGGCGGGCGTCGCCTGCGAGCTTCCCCGCAAAACTATTTGGTTGATCATAAACTTGCCATTGTATTCACCGAGCGCGCCCGGCGCGACCCGGTAGCCCGGATAAGGCAAATAGGCGCTGCGCGTCCACTGCCATACGACAGCGAAGGCATCGTCCAGAAGGTTTTCGCGAGCCGCGACCTCCCATTCCGCTTCAGTCGGCAAATGCTTGCCCGCCCAGCGTGCGAAGGCGTCCGCCTCGTAATAGCTGACATGGACAACCGCCGCGTCCGGATCGACCGGCTTGAGCCCGCCGAGCGTCAACGCGTGCCACACTCCATCGCGCTTCTTCCAATAGCCGGGCGCGTTCCAACCTTCGGCCTCGACCGTTGCCCAGCCGTCGGAAAGCCATAACGATGGCGTCGCGTAGCCGCGGTCGGCCATGAAGTCGAGCCATTGCGCATTGGTCACGAGAGTCCGGCCGATGGAGGCCGGCTGGAGTAGGACCGCGTGCGGCGGCCCCTCGTTGTCAAAACTGTATCCGGCGCCCTCGAACCCGATGCGATGGATGCCGGCCGGCAGCGCGACAAGTTCGCACGAGCGGGGCATGGGCGGCGGGCACCAATCGGCGGCGTAGGCGGGCGCCAACGGGTTTTGAGCAAAAGCGTGCAATATGTCGGTGAGAAGAAGCTCCTGATGCTGCTGCTCGTGATTGAGCCCGATCTCGAGAACGCGCAGCACTTCCGGCAATTGCGAGTCCTCCGCGCTCTCGAGCAGTCGCTCGACGTCGACGTGGGCGCGGAAGGCAGCAACGCGTTCGCAGTCGGGCCGCGTGATGAATCCGCGCCTCGGCCGCGCGTGCCGCGGTCCGGCCGCGACGTAGTAGGAATTGAAGAGATAGGCGAACTGCTCGTCAAAGATCCGATAGCCGGGAAGATGCGGGACCAACAGGAACCGCTCGAAGAACCAGGTGGTGTGCGCGCGATGCCATTTGGTCGGGCTCGCGTCCGCCATCGACTGCACCAGCTGGTCTTCGGCGCTCAGGGGAGCGGCACGACGCTCGGTCTCCGCGCGAACTGCGCGGAAGGCATCATGCCAGCGGGCGCGAGGATCGTTGGCTTCGGCGCGTGAGAGTTCTCCGCCTTCGTCGTGACGGCGAAGACGGACAGGTAACGAGGTCGCGGGCGGCATGCCCAATCCCGGGTTGGAGAAGCAACTAGGTGACGAGAAACCGCTTTGGGCTATCGATTGTTCCCCCATTATACGTTACCGCGCGGGGCATGCTTGCGGCTCGCGGACAATTTACGGATTTGTGAGCCGACGCTGCCGGCGCCGCGAAAAGTCAGACTTTTTATGAGCTTACGCTCCTATTTCGCCGCGCTCGCGCCGGCTGCCGCCGCTATGCCATCTTGCTGGCCGGTGCCGCCACTCGCGCCGATCGCGCCGATGATTTTGCCGTTCACGACGATGGGAAGCCCGCCTTCGGAGGCCACCGGTTTCTCCGGAAATGTCGTGAAGGCGGTATTGCCCGCGGCATACTGGTCCGCGAAGGCCTTGCTCGGCCGGCGGAACAGCACCGCGGTGCGCGCCTTCCCCTGAGAAATCTCGGCTGACGCCAATTGCGCGCCGTCCATCTTCTCGAAATAGACGAGCTCACCCGCCGGCCCGACGATCGCGAATGCCATACGCCAGTTGTTCTTCTTGGCCTCGGCGAATGCGGCCGCCGCGACGCCCTTCGCCTGTTCGTTGGTGATCGGTGTGCCATAATCGGCGGGCGGCCCGGGAGGAGCGGGGGATGGTGCCGGTTGCTGCGCCATGGCCGTGCCGGCGAGCACCAGAATCGAGGCAATACTGAGCGCGATGACGCAATCAAGTCGCATGGTCCTATCTCCAACTCAATTGTTGCGGCGTCATGATGTTGTCGAAAATTGCTCGTCTTTAGGCTCAGCGCCGACAGATCATAACCGGGTCCAATCAGCCGTTTCAGGCAAGTCCTCGATCAAGATAGGCGAGTTGCCATTCCACGAGCAAGAAGCGCTGTCGCCAAACGCGAGGAAGCAAGCCCTGCAAATGTGGCGAAGCCAATGCAGACGATGACCGTGCAAACAAAGCGATCGACGTGGGCCGTGCTGGCCGTGGTGTTGACGGCAGCACCCACATCGGGATTCGGCCAAGCGAATTGTCGCAACACGGCTCCGTTCGAGCCATGGCTCGCCGCCTTCAAGAAGGAAGCGGCAGCGCAGGGCATTTCAGCATCAACGATCGCGGCGGCGTCCCCGTATCTGGTGCTCGATCAACGCATAATCAATATCGATCGCGGGCAACGCTTCTTCGCCCAGAATTTCCTGGAAATCTCCGACAAGATGCTGGCTGGCGGGCGCATTCCGAATGGGATGGCGCAAATGAAGAAGCATCAGGCGACGTTTACGCGCGAGGACAAGGATTTCGGTGTGCCAGCTTCCGTCATCACCGCATTCTGGGGGCTGGAAAGCGACTTTGGCGCTGGCCAGGGCAAGGACCAGGCGATCAAATCGCTTGTCACCCTCGCCTACGATTGCCGCCGCTCCGACATGTTCCGCGGCCATCTGTTCGATGCGCTGCGCCTGATCGAGCGCGGTGACCTGCGCGCTGATGAAATGATCGGCTCATGGGCGGGCGAACTCGGTCAGACGCAAATGATGCCGTCGGAATACATGGCGCACGCCATCGACTACGATGGCGACGGCAAACGCAATCTGATCAAAAGCGCCACGGACGTCATAGGTTCGACCGGAAAGTATCTCGTCCATCTCGGTTGGAAGCGCGGCGAACCCTGGCTGCACGAGGTGCGCGTGCCTACGAATCTGGCGTGGCGGGAGGCCGACCTTTCGATCCAACATCCGCGCGTAAAGTGGGTGGCTTGGGGTGTCACGCGCGCTGATGGGAAGCCGCTGCCGAACGACAACTTGCCGGCGTCGGTCGTGTTGCCCTTGGGGCGGTTTGGACCGAGCTTCCTCGCCTACGACAACTTCCAAGCCTATCTCAAATGGAACCAGTCGCTGAACTATTCGCTGACGGCAGCCTACTATGCGACGCGTCTGGACGGCGCGCCACCTATGCACCGCGGCAGCCCGGACATCCCGAAAATCAGCTTCGAAGAGACCCGCGAGCTGCAGCAGATATTGGAAAAGCGCGGCTATGACGTCGGCCGTATCGATGGCGTGCTCGGCCTCAAGAGCCGCGTTGCCATCCGCGATACGCAGATCAAGTTTGGCCTGCCTGCCGACGGCTGGCCGACCGCGGAGCTGCTCGCGCGGCTACGCGCAGGGAGATAGGTCTCTCACCCTCTCGCTGATCCCACGCCAACTCGCCGGGTCACCCGCGGGCTTGACCGGCGGGTCCATCATTCTTCGTGAGAACTTTTTGCGAAGAGGATGGCTGCGTGAAGGAAGACAAGACGTTCGTTTCATCCGATCATATTGAACAGCGCGCCAAAAAAGCCTTTTCCCTCGCGCACGGCTGCGACATTGCGGCGCAGCCAGGCATCGAGACCGAGGCTGCGACCGGCGGCATTGAGCGCAAAGAAAAACATCACCATCGCGAGGAACACGTAGGACCACGGCCACTCGGCCGGACTGCCGGGCCTGTAGATGCCCAACCACAGATGCAGCACGAATATGATGCCGAGGACGCCGATGAGGCGCACGCCGAGACCGAGCATGAGCGACACGGCAAAGGTGAACTCGGCAAGAAAGATGATGGGGTTCAAAATATAAAGATAAGGAAGATAGACAGCAGTAACGAGCTCGCGATGAAACTCGAAGGTCGCGCGGCTCGCCATCTGTTCGGTCCAGTATTGCAAGCCTCCGGACACCGGCAGCGGCAGCTTCCACAGCATTCCCTGGAACCACATTCCGCCCACGAGCACGCGAACGAACCAGGTGCCGAAATGAGAGCCCGTGCGCTGCGCTGGATCTTCCCGCCAGTTCCGGATCGCGATCACGATGCTTGCGATAATGAGGGCCAAAAACAACGCGACGAAAAGATATTTCCAAGAGCCGAGGGCGTTCTGATCGTCAGTGTTTCCGATCACGAAATCCCAAAAATCAGAGAACGGATTCGGCACATTCGGCATGGGAGTATCTCCGGTCGTTCCCGCGAGAACGCGGGAATTCGTGCAACCGCGACGCCGCCAAACGCGAGGATAGCCCAGTGGGCCCGGCCCAACCCTACACCGTAACGTGATCGGCCAATAGCTCCGCCTGCTGGTCTCGTTGCAGCGGCCCCGCTAAGCTCAATCGGCGGCGGAATGACGGTGGTTTTCCCAGCGTCTAGCACGGGGACGTTACCGCCATGATCGTTCCTGCCTCACAAGCACGCGAGAGCTCGAGCACGACAACGGCTGAGCGCAGATTTGCACTCGGTCTCGGCCTCACCAACGAATGCAATCTGGCCTGCGCGTTCTGTTATCGCGATCCGACGCGGATCGATCGCTTATCCCTCGAACAGGTCCGCTCGGTCATGCGAAGCTTGCCGGTACGATCGGTCAATCTCGGCACCGGCGAGAACGGCATGCATCCCGAATTTGGCGTCTTTCTCGATTACCTGCGCTCCGAGCCGATCAAGCTCACGATCACCTCGAACGGCTATTCGATCGAGGCATTGGACGATGCCGAGGTGACGGCTTTTCATGATGTCGAGTTCTCGCTCGACTATCCGACCGAGGCGGAACAGGATCAACAACGCGGATCTGGAAACTGGCGTCTCATCCATGAGCAGGCTGCGCGATGCCGCGGGTTGGGCGTATCGGTGACGTTCATCGCCGTCATGATGCGTTCCAATTTCGATCGCCTCGCCGATATCGCCGACATTATCAAGGCGTACGACGCGCCTTTGCGCCTCAATGTCTATCAGGCGGTCCGTTCCGACGTCTTCGCGCTGACCTACGACGAGTATTGGCGGGGCTTCGAGGCATTATTTGCCAGCACCGATGTGATCGCGATCGGGGAGCCGCTGGTGCGCGCGATGGCCGGATTGCCACCACGGCGAGGCGGCTGCGGCGTCGCGACTGTGCGAGTGACGCCGCGGGCGACCGTCCAGCCGTGCGTGTATTGGCCCGGTGCCGGCGCGCCCCTCGATCTCCTGCTCGATGGCGGAGCCGACATCATCGATAGCGAGACGTTTGCCGACGCCCGCGCCGTGCCCTCCCTCTGCCGGACCTGCAGCTATGTCGGAACCTGCGGCGGCGGGTGCGCAGGGCGGCGGCGGCTCATCAACGCGCTGGATACGCCGGATCCCTACTGTCCCGTCGTCCGCGGCGGCAGCCGCAAGCTCAAGGTGCAGATGGCGAGGAGCCGCGAGCTGTCCAAACTCGAAAGCGCCTGCACCACAATCGTGGTGGCACGTTGAGCGAGTGGGTCTCGCGCTTTTGACCTTCAGGAGCGCCCTAACATTGCGACCAGGGCTTCGAGAACAGCTAGCGCATTGGCAGTGCCGTCGGCTTCGCCTTTTTCGAAATCCCGTCCTGCTTGCCCCATGCTGTTGGTCACATGGGCCAGGCAGAGAACCGCCGCGCCACTCGCGCGGGCAAAGGCATAAAGAGCCGCGGCTTCCATCTCGACCGCCAAGTGGCCTTTGGACCGCGCAGCTTCGATCGCCGCCGTCGTTTCGCGGAACGGCGCGTCCGTGGTCCAAGTCGCACCGACAAAAAAAGGCTGCTTGCTTTGCTCAAGCGCGGCGGCCGCTCTTGCGACCAAGCGCGCGTCCGCGTCCGCGTACTCGCTCGGCGAGGCGTAGTGGTAGCTGGTGCCCTCATCGCGCAAGGCGCGATCGATGAGAACAAAGTAAGGCGTGGGGCCGCACGGCGTGATTTGCCCCGCCGATGTGAGGCTGAGCAAGAACCGGCACCCGCTGGCGAACACTTCTTCGGCAATCAGCACAGCAAATGGCGCGCCGACAGCACAGCCGATAATTCCTACCGTTTGTCCCGCCAATTCAAAGCTATCCAGTTGTGTGTGATAGCAAGGCCAGGAATCAAACGGCTTTGATCGGTTTTCCCTTCGCAGCCGCCGCACGACGTCGCCATCCGGATCAAGAATGCAGATCGCCGGCACCTCGATATGCGTGAGTCCTTTTTGCCGCCGCGCTTCGCGCAGCAGTGCGGCCGGGCGAAACACGGACGGCGACGAAGGATCTTTGTTGTCGAGCAGTGGAGGCATGGTCAACGCGGCCGCTCAAAGTCCCAGGCGAGGCGCTTGTAGCGGTCGAACTTCGAGAGCGTCATTTGCTCTCCTTATCGGACGCAGGTGCGAAATCCGGCGATGACGTCGTTGCGCTCGGGGGTGAAAAAGTTGCGGTAGAGCGGACGCGCGAGCCGGGCGCTGGTGGCGAAGCTTCCGCCGCGCAACACCTTGCGCGTGTTGAACCAGGGCTGCGAATAATCCTCGTAGGGATCGGCAGCGAAGCCCGGGAACGGCACGAAGTCGGACGCCGTCCATTCCCACACATTCCCGATCATCTGCCTGCATCCGAAGGCGCTGTCGCCCGCGGCGCAGGCGGCGACGTCGAGCGGGCCGTCGAAGGCAAAACCGAGGCTGGCGCGCGCGGCGCTCGGCGCCGCCTCGCCCCACGGCCAGCGGCGCTTGGGGTTGGCCAAGCCGTTCGCACTTGGCTCGCCCACGGCGGCAGCCTCCCATTCAGCCTCGGTGGGCAGCCGGCGCTCGGCCCAGTTGCAGTAGGCTTGCGCCTCGTACCAGTTGACGAAGGCTACCGGGGCGTGCGGCGGGAGCGGTTCGACTTTATCGTGGTTGCGCCACGTCCAGCTGCCGCCCTCGTTATTGAGCCAGTAGGCCGGATGCTCCGCACCCGCGCGCTCGCGCCACTCCCATCCCGGTACGCTCCAGAATTCGCGACGCCGATAGCCGCCCTCCTCCACGAAGGCGGCGAACTCGGCGTTCGTGACCGGCGCTTTGGCGATCCGGAAGGGCGCGATCTCAACCGCATGCGCCCACTTCTCGTTGTCGAATACGAAACCATCCGCAGGCGTCGAGCCGAGTTGCCACTGTCCGCCCGGCACGTCGACGTCGCCTCCCCATGCGCCGGCGCGGTGCGTCGCCGGAGAGCCGAGATCTTGCGGGCGCGCATAGCCGAGCGTCTGTCGTGCATAGGCGAGCGCCTCGACGTGCATGTCCTCGTGGCGGATCGCAAGGTCGTAGAAATAGCGAGCGCGGAGATCGACGCCGCCAGCTAGGCGATCAACCTGCCGGGAGAGCACATCCGCCATATATCCGAACACGCCGGCGCGATCAGGCAAGTCCAGATCCCATCGCGTTGCATGCGCAACCGTGCTCGAATTCCATAGAGCGTCGGCGCGCGCGAGGATCGGCGTCTCGCCGTGCGCATGGCGCAGCGTCCAGTATTCATGGAACCAGCCGACGTGCCCGATTTCCCAGAGGATCGGGTTGACGATCGGCAGCATCGGTCCCATCAACTGCTGGGTGGAAAGGTCATCAGTCAGGCGACGCGTCGAGTTGCGCGCACCGCCGAGCTGAGCCGCAAGCTCCTCCGCGCTGGCGCCACTCGTCGGGCGATGTATAAGAGCCTCGTTCATGAAGATTGTCCTTATCACGCCGGCGCGCTCCTCGTCACGATCCGGCAACACGACCACGAGCATGCGCTGGGCACGAATCCTGCGCCAGCTCGGTCATCGCGTCCATATCGCCGACCGCTATTCTGAAACGGACGCAGAGTTAATGATTGCGCTCCATGCCTGGCGCAGCGCCGACAGCATCCGCGCCTTTCGCAAGCTTTACCCCGATCGGCCGCTGATCGTGGGCTTGAGTGGCACCGACATCTACGACTACATCGATCGCGATCCAGCACCCGTTTTGCACTCGCTTGCATGCGCTGATCGTCTCGTGGCTCTGCAGGAGCTCGCGCGAGAGCGCGTGCCCGCGCAATTTCGGGAGAAGCTTCGCATCGTATATCAATCGGCTGTGCCGCTGCGTCGCCGCCGCCTCAGGCGCATGCAGAGCTTTGATGTGGCCGTGATCGGGCATCTGCGCGAGGTGAAGGATCCGTTTCGCGCCGCCGAGGCGGCGCGTCGCCTGCCTGCGAGCTCACGCATTCGCATCGTGCATCTCGGGGCGGCCGAAACGCGCCAATGGGCGGTGGCGGCGAAGGCTGAAATGGCCGCCAATCCGCGCTACGTCTGGCGCGGCGACCGCCCGCGCGCGGATGTCCGACGCCTGCTCGACCGCGCGCGGGCGCTGGTTCTGTCATCAGTGAGCGAAGGCGGAGCAAACGTCATATCCGAGGCCGTCGCCGCCGGCGTTCCGGTGCTCGCGTCGCGCATCGACGGCTCGGTTGGGCTGCTCGGACGCAACTATCCCGGCTATTTTCCAGTCGGCGACACGCAGGCGCTGACGCAGCTCCTCGATCGCATCGAGCGCGATCCCGCATTCCGCAATAGGCTCACGCGCGCGATCGCGCGCCGCGCCCCACTGTTCCGGCCAGTGCGCGAAAGGGCCGCATGGAAAAAACTCATCGAGCAAATCGTGCCGAAACCCGCCGCGCGTGCCAATTTGCGGCCCCGCAAGGCGGCAAATTCGGCGGCTGTCACCGATCTGACGAACATGTGATGCCATGCGGTCCGTTTTTGCGCTCCTATCGCATCGGGAAGGATTGGCATGAAGGCGGCAAACCATCCCGTGCTCAAGGACGTGGTGCTCCTCGGCGCCGGCCACTCGCACGTCACGGTGCTGCGCACGTTCGGCATGAAGCCGATTCCCGGCGTGCGCCTCACCTTGATCAGCCGCGAGGTGCACACACCCTACTCCGGGATGCTGCCGGGGCTCATCGCTGGGAACTATGGGTTCGATGACGCGCATATCGATACGGGTCCGCTCGCGCGGTTCGCTGGGGCTCGGCTTTATCAGGACGAGGTGATCGACCTCGACCTTGACGGGCGGCGTGTGATCTGCCGGTCGCGGCCGCCGGTCCCCTACGATCTCCTTTCGCTCAACATCGGCTCGACGCCCAACACCACAGGCGTGCCGGGCGCGAGCGAGCACGCGATTGCGGTCAAGCCAATTGACGGATTCCTGCGCCGCTTCGAGGCGCTGCAGACGCGCGTCCTCGCGCGCAAAGGTCGCGCCAGTGTGGCGCTCGTTGGCGCTGGGGCGGGCGGTGTCGAGCTGCTGCTCGCGGTCGAGCACCGCTTGCGGCAAACGGTCAGGCAGGCCGGCTTCGATGCGAGCGGACTCTCTTTCGTGCTGGTCTCAGACGTTCCCAATATTCTGCCGAGCTTTCCGGCGGATTTTCGCGCGCGCTTTCACGCGATTCTGGCGGCGCGCGGAATCGCGGTCGTCACGGGCGCGCCGGTCGTTGCTGTCGAGCCCGGACGGCTCACGCTTGCAGACTATGGCCCGCTCGCGGCAGACGAGATTCTGTGGACCACGCAAGCGGCGCCAGCGCGCTGGCTGGCAAAGGCGGGATTGCCGCTCGATCCACGCGGCTTTCTCATGGTGGACTCGACGTTGCGGGTGGCCGGCCACGACGACGTCTTCGCGGCCGGCGACACGATCGCGTTCGCGGAACGCGAACTGCCGAAGTCAGGCGTGTACGCGGTGCGCGCCGGGCCTGCCCTCGCCAACAACATCCGCCGTACGCTGACCGGCAAAACCTTGCGGCCATTCAAGCCACAGCGCGAGGCGCTTTATCTGGTTTCCACGGGAGGACGCTACGCGGTGGGTAGCCGCAACGGCGTCGTGGTCGAAGGCGCATGGGTGTGGCGCTGGAAGGATTGGATCGATCGGCGCTTCATGCGCAAATACAACGAGCTGCCGGAGATGAAGCCGGCGCCGCCGGCGCTGCCGCCGCTCGCCGACCGCGAGGCGCTCAAGGAAATCTCTGCCATCGCCATGCGCTGTGGCGGCTGCGGCGCCAAGGTGGGCGCGACCGTGCTCGCCCAGGCGCTCGCCGGCGTCGCGCCCGTTGCCCGCCCCGACGTGGTCGTCGGGCTCGACGCGCCCGATGACGCGGCACTCGTCGATGTGGGCGGCGAAAAGCTCTCGCTGCAGACCGTCGACTATTTCCGCGCCATCGTCGACGACCCCTATACGCTGGGCAAGATCGCGGCCAACCATGCGCTCGGGGACGTCTATGCCATGGGCGGAGAGCCGCAGACAGCGCTGGCCATCGCCACCGTACCCTACGGGCTAGAAAGCAAGGTAGGCGCCGACTTGTCGGCGATGATCACCGGTGCGAACGAGGTGCTGCGCCAGGCCGGCTGTGCGCTGGTGGGCGGGCACACCAGCGAAGGCGCGGAGCTTGCGCTGGGCTTTGCCGTCAACGGTCTCGTCCCGGCGGCAACCGCGCTGCGCAAGGGTGGATTGAAGGCGGGCGACGGTCTTATCCTGACCAAGCCGTTGGGGACGGGGACACTGCTTGCCGCCGATATGCGTGGCAAGGCAAAGGCGCGCTGGGTGATGGCGGCGATCGCCCACATGATCCAGTCGAACGGCAAGGCGGCCGAGATTCTTCGCCGGTACGGCGTCCATGCCGCAACCGATGTCACCGGCTTCGGGCTCATCGGCCACCTCATCGAGATGGTGCGCGCCTCCGATGTCGACGCAACGCTCGCCGTTGACCGCGTGCCGCTGCTCGACGGCGCGCGAGAGACGGTGGCGCTCGGTATCTTCTCCTCACTGCAGCCGCAGAACGTGCGACTGCGCCGCGCCATCCGCGATCTCCCCGCGGCCGGGCGGCATCCGCTCTACCCGCTACTGTTCGATCCGCAAACCTCGGGCGGGCTGCTTGCGGCGCTGCCGCTCACACAGGCCGAACCTTGCGTCGCCGCGCTGCGCGCGGCCGGCTACGCCGGCGCCGATCTCATCGGATTTGTCAGCGAACGCAGCGCCGCGCTCGAGCCCATCACGCTGGACCTGACCGGCGAGCGCCTCGCCGCCGCGCAGACCCGACTCCGCCCGACCCGCCCGCGCGAGCAGTCGCTGGAAAGGATTGCAGACATCGAAAAATCTACGC
>Ga0126379_10001666_pt1 | contig 13720 bp, 8 predicted proteins | sample PanSoiMetPlot_24_FD_92640 | JGI IMG/M metagenome (GOLD analysis project Ga0126379, IMG submission 92640) | Tropical forest soil microbial communities from Panama - MetaG Plot_24 | ecosystem: Environmental > Terrestrial > Soil > Tropical forest > Bulk soil | place: Panama | collected 2016-02-17 | reverse complement strand
TCAGGTCTTTGTCCGGCGTGCAAATGACTACCTGCTCCACGCGCTCGTCCTGCGCGGCTTTGCCAGCAGCAGATGCGAGCGCATCATCAGCCTCGAAGTAGACCATTGCCCAGACCATCACTCCCATTGCCTCCAACGACTCCTCGAGAATCGGAAACTGCGAGAGCAATTCCAGAGGTACACCGTCGCTGGTCTTGTATCCGGGATAGAGGTCGTTCCGAAAAGACTCGACGACATGATCGGTTGCAACCCCGATGTGGGTTGCACCGCGCTCGATCATGGACAAAACCGAAGTGAGGACGCCTCGTACCGCGCCGATCTCCTGGCCGCTCAGATCTGGCGCAGCGGGCACGCCGAAAAAATGCCGGAACAATTCATACGTTCCGTCAATCAGGTGCACGTTCATGCTACGGGCCGCTCCGCACGCAATCTTATATGATGCAATTCGGAAGAAGCCCAAAAACGCGGAGGCGGCGGTATTCGCCGAGATGCCGTGGGACGAGACTCGCCTAAAGCTCCGGCGCTGGCCACTCCCTCCGCGCAGGGACCCAAGGGCGCCCTTACGGCCCATAATCGCTGGTGCGGGCCGCGAGTTCCACATGGGGTGTGGCGGAAAATGTAGCGAGGACGAATCTTTTCCTCTATTGATGACGACTTACGAATTTTCAGCAATCCAAAGCAGCCAATCCGATACAGAAGAAATCGATAGAGATCAATGACGCGAGTTTACCTTGACACGGTGGAGGTTTGGGGTTCGAGTCCCCACGAGCCTACCACCTCTTATTGGTCCGGACCCAATAACTTCCGGCGGTGCCCCTTCTTCCACACGTGGCTTTGTGTCGCTGTTTGTGTCGCAGCCTGAAGTTCTGTCGGCGCTATACCAGCTCCCCCTAGGCTTTGCGGAGAGTGCCGCCACCGCCGCGCCTCGCTTCTAACGTGAGAATACCGTGCGAGCATCTGCGGCCTGACATGACCAGCGATAGCCATGATCGTTTGGTCTGAGACTTGTGCATCAAGAGCCCCCTTGCCGGACTGCGTAGTTTGCCGCAAGCGGAACGTTGAACCGCTCTCGTCAGGCTGCGTCAGGGAGTTCTGAAGCTCTTTTGGTTTCTCGTCGGATCAACATGGCCCTTCCCACATGCGGGAAAGACGCGCTGAATTCGACGATCATGCGATTGGCGAACTCCTGCTCGAGAACATAGCAGCTACAGCTACTACTGCAGCTTTGCATACTCAGCTTTGGCTTGCTTCAGTATGGGGATGTCGGGGTCGGCGTCCTTCCACAAAGTAAAGAAGTCCTGATACGCGATGCGGGCTTTCGCGGAGTCGCCCTGCATCGCATAAGCGCGGCTTAGATTGAGTTGGGCCAAGGGATATTCGATGGACCAGCTTGCTGCGCCGCGATGACCCAGAATCCGTTGAAACTCGGTCGCTGCCCTGGCGCTGTCGTGTAGTTTCAGATAAGCCGATCCGCGAACAAAAGCCGGAGTACAGCCGAGCGACCGCGGTCCGGTACCGAACTCATAGCTGCGAATCGCTTCGAGCGTGTTCACGGCTTCCGCTGCCTGGTTCCTGGCAAGTTGCTGCATCGCGCGCCCCTCAACCGCGACCATCGCCTGGATGAATTTATTGTTAGGAGCGTCACGCATCGCGCTTTCCAGAAGAGAAGCCGATTTCGCAGCATCACCTGCTGCCGCGAATGCCAATGCGGCATTCGAGCGCGTCTCTGGAGCATTAGAGATCGCGAGGGCTTCAGAGGCTTTTTGCTTGGCGTCGGGCTCGTATCCTAGTTGCGCCTCCTGATAGGCCTGAAACGCGAGGATCTGAGCGGCCACATCCTTTGCGCCCGAGCCAATGAGTGCCTGCCGAGCCTGTTGCCAAAATTCCCGGGACTTGTTCACTTTGCCCAGGCAAGTGTTCCAAGCAGCGTTGAAGAACATCACGAACGGTTCGAAGGACGAACCCTTCGCCGCCTCGAGTTCGCGCTGGATGGCACCGGGATCGCCGCGGAAATAGGCAAGATCGAGCAACACAAAATGAATTCCGGCGCCATCCACCTTTTTGGACACCGCTTCCTCAGCAATGCTCTTTGCTTCGTCGAATCGGTTCAAAGCCTCGTAGGCGCTTGCCATGTTGCCATAGGCATAAGCGTCCTGAGGGTCAACACGGTGCCCCTGGCTGGAAAACTCGAGCGCTTTCTCGTGCCTGCCCAGTGCTGCCGATGCCAGTGATGCGTCGTCGAAGGGAACTGGATCGCGCGGATACGTCTGCGACCACTGCGTGTAGACTGTGACGGCTTTTTCTTGGTCGTTCGTCACTTCGTCGTGATAATGCCCCTCAATGTATAACCTCTCGCGCTCACTTGCCCGTTCCCGCAATTCGTAAGCCTTCTGCAGGAATGAAGCGCCCTCCTGCACCCGGCCAAGGTTGAAGTAGACGACCCCCAACGTCGAATAAGCCATTGCAAAATTCGGATCGAGCGCAATCGCTTTTTTCAGAAAGGGAATGGCAGCTTCGTCGCGCATCTTCTGGTGCTCGCTTTGCCCCAAAGTAAAAGCTTGCAGGGCTTCCAACGACGACGTCGTCGCTTGCTCGAGAGGCTTAGCAAACTGTTGCACAGAAGCCAGCGATTCCCCCATCTTCTGCCGCATGCTGGAGGCTGCTTTATCCAAAGACTTCAACACCTGCTCTTTGCTATCGACCTCCACCTGCTCACGGGCGAGAGCATCGCCGGTAGCACCACTGAGCGCAGTGAGCGTCAGTACGTAATGATTCCCGAGACTCGCAATGGAGCCCGTCAGTACCGCTTTTATCCCCTGTCTTTGACAGATTTCCCGGGCGACATCGTTGGTAATACGCTCATCGCCGGACCGCCCCATGAGCCGCAAGGCGTCACGAATCTTCGAGTCGGGAACAAGACTCAAGTACGGCGATTGTTCCAGTTGCACCGCCAGTGCCTGCTTGAGAGTACCGTCAAAAACGGCATCACCGGTGGTGTTAACGAAGTCGGCGAGCAGTACGCTATCTTTCGCGGTCATCTTCGAGGTTGATCTGGAGCGCAGATAGAGCCCAAGTACCATCAACACAGCCAGCACGCCCGCCGCGATCGGAAGAAGCCTCTGCCATCTCGCTTTTGAAGCGGTTACGACGCTTATCGCTGGTGTCGACGTAGACGCTGTCCCCGGCTGTGAAGGAGCCGATGCTTGTGTGGAAATGCTCAGCCCCAAAGGACTCGATACTTGCGTTTCGGATACAACTGGAATGGAGCCTGAGCTCTGCGCCACCGAGCGGCCGCTTTCGGTGTCGCGCTTTAGGCGTTGCAGGTCAGTGCGCAGGTCGGCCGCGTGTTGGTAGCGCAAGTTGCGGTCCTTCTCCAACGCCTTGTTGATTATGTCTTCCAGCTTAAGCGGAAGGCCGGCGTTCAGGCGGATGGGAGAAACCGGTACTCGGTTGAGAATCGCATCGAATATCAGCGCCGAGGTGTCGCCGCGGAACGGCAGGGCCCCGGTTGACATCTCATAGAGCACCGCGCCGAAGGAAAACAAGTCCGTTCGATTGTCGAGTTCCTTGCCTTTGGCCTGTTCCGGCGACATGTAAGCGACGGTGCCTACGGTGCTTCCAGGACTCGTCAGATGTTCGGGGTCCACATCCTGAGTGGCAAGAGTTGCCTCGCTGCCAGACACGTTTCTTGCTGTGCTAACCTTCGCAAGCCCAAAATCCAAGATTTTGGCGTGGCCCCTCCTGGTGACGAATACATTCGCTGGCTTGATATCTCTGTGGATGATGCCCGCTGAGTGAGCGGCATCTAGTGCATCGGCGATCTCGATGCCCAGTGAAAGAACTTCTTCGATTTCCATTGGCTTGCTACCAATGAGATGCTTCAGCGTCATGCCATCGAGAAATTCCATGACGATGAACCGTCTGCCGTCTTGATCGCCAATCTCGTAGATTGTGCAGAGGTTCGGATGGTTTAGTGCAGAGGCGGCCCGGGCTTCGCGCCGGAATCGCTCCAAGGCTTGAAGATCATTGGCAAGAATCTCAGGAAGGAATTTCAGGGCAACGAAACGGCCAAGCGTTGTGTCTTCGGCCTTGTACACTACGCCCATCCCACCCCCGCCGAGTTTCTCAATGATGCGGTAGTGCGAGATGGTCTGGCCGATGAGCGACTGGGATTCCGCCATTTGGCGAGCATGTTAGGCTGCTCCTGAGGGCTAGTCAACGAATGGACGCCGGCACTGCTAGGCGAACGCGCAGAATAGCACGTTACTTTTGTACTTAGTGGCAGCGTGATAGTTTGCATCAGCGGAAGTTCATTGTCCGCCCTGAACATGGGCAAATGCGGACAAACTGGAGCATCATCAATGACAAAACCAATGAAAATCGAACACGCCGCCGCGTGGGTGTCCGACCTTGAGAGAGCTTCCTCGTATTACGAGCGCTGGTTTCAGGCTACGAGAGGCCCAAAATATTCGAGCACGAAGCGGCCGTTTACATCCTACTTCCTGTCGATTGGCTCCGGCGCACGTCTGGAACTGATGGAGAGTCCGGCTGAGGCGCCGCGAATGGCCCACATTGCAATTTCCGTCGGCTCCCGCGAAGCGGTGGATGGTCTGATTGAGGAAATGAGGGCGGCTGGAGTGCCTATCGTTAGTGGTCCGCGGACGACTGGGGACGGATATTACGAAGCTGTGGTTATCGACAGCGAAGGGAACCTCGTCGAAATTACATCGTAGTTATACAAGCGTGCCTGGCCTTGTAGATCACGAACGTCTCCTGTGGCTTGCTCAGAACCGAGTGTGGATTTTAAAAAATAAGGCAAATAGCAATCGGGCCCAATGTAGCGGGATCTCCTGTCCCAGGCGAAAGAAACGGCGAGTTCGACGTTTCGTTACTGCGTATTTTCGAGTGCCCGTTGGGCCGAAAAGCACCGAAGTGTTTTCTTGTCAATGAGAGCCGTCGTAGTATCCCGTCTGGGCCTGAAGGCGGCGTCTCGAGGAGGTCACCCTAATACGATGAAAAGCGTGGGCGCGGCTCACGGAGGGAACGACTTCAATGATGGCCTGTGAACTCGTTTCGCGTACAATTTCCGCGACAATTTTTTCGGTCTTGCGAGCATCGTTGCCAGCTTCCCAGAATTTGCCTCCCGTTTTCGGCGCCAGATCCGCCAAATCCCAGCCGTATCGTCGAATCGCTTTCGTGCCATAGAAGCTGTGATCCGCGAAAAGCACAACGTAGCACGCAATGTGGTCTTTTTGCGCCAAGGAAGCCAAAGTCTGGGGTCGGATGGAGTTTCCATAGCCATTGCCCTCCGCAAACAGTACGATCGCCTTGTTGCCCGACGCCTCGCGCACAGCGTCGATGGCTTCTTTCAAAGCGTCGAACAGCAGGATGGTATCGTTGCGTTTATCTGTGTCCACCTGGATGGAGCGAATGAACGCCCTCAAGCTGTCCGAGTCGTCCGTTAAGGCGCCCGAAGTGCGAATGCCAGTCCCATAGTTCATGACGAGAACGTGAGCCCGTTCCTTTTCGAAATGAGACAGTAGGCCTTCTAAAGTTTCCTTTTCTAGCTGAAGCACCTGCTTCTGATGAAAATTGGAATCGACGACGAACGCGATTTGTTCGGGGCGGGCCATTGTCGGGCCGCTCAGGATTTGCAACTTTTCGCCCTGTTCGGTGACCTCAACCGCTTGCAGTGAGGAAGGAAGAACCGGATTGCCGTTTTTGTCGGTTGCGTGCATGATTAGCGCGACGCCCTTCGGTCCGCCGCTTTCATCCTCTATGAGGTCCCGTACAGCTGGAGCAGTTATTGCTGCTATCTCCGCGCCTATAATCAATCTACCCCATACGAAGACCATCACTACGGCGGCATGACGGTAGCGCTTCAACATAAGACCTTGTCCATTCGGTCGGAATTTCGCGGGGCACTCTCACGCCGGCAGCTTATGACTGCGTGCATCTTTGACGATTTTTGTAAACCTGCGGGCCAGTTCATGGATGCGCTACTCCTGTTGGAGCGGTCAAGAATTGAGCGCCAGCATCCAAGCAGCGCTGAGCCATTTGCGCATCGAGAAGAGTGCCAGCCTCGACGAGCATCTCCGGAATGTTTCGTCGCAGATCAGAATTGACCCCAGCCGCATCAGGGATAGTCGCGGTGATTTCCGCTACTGAAATCCCAGCGCAATGAATCGCAGTCGCGGCAAAGCGAGTGTCTTCAGCGGATGAAACTCGAATGGCCGGGATGATGCCGACGCTCTCGATCCGAGCTCGAACTTCGTGTCTCTCCACTTCGTGCTCCTTTCCTGTTTTTCAAAGCTCGACAGCGTTCGCAAGCGAACAAACTACGAGTTCTCCTGGAATCCAGCTTCCGGTTCGGGAAGCCTGTCTCCTTCCTTGGCAACCCAAACGTACAAAGCCGGCAGTAAAAAGATGCTGATCAGCAGGGCGCCGAGGAGTCCTCCGACGATTACGATGGCGAAGGGCCGTTGTGAATCCGATCCGATTCCGTGAGAGAGCGCGGCGGGAAGGAGTCCGAGAGTCGCAACCAGCATGGTCATCATCACAGGACGCAACCGCAGCACGGCCCCTTCGATAGCTGCGGACTCAATGTTGTGTCCGACAGCGCGAAGCTGATTGATGTATTCGAGCAGAATGACGCCGGTCTCGACGGAGACGCCGAACAGGGCAAGAAAACCCACGCCTGAGGAAACACTGAGGTGGGTGCCAGTGGCGAGCAGAGCCAACAGTCCGCCGACAGGCGCAATCGCGACGTTTGCCAGAACCAGACCGGCCCACTTTGCGGAAGCGAACATGCTGTAGAGCACGATGAAAATCACCAAGACGGTTACTGGCACGACTACCAGCAGCCGCTTTTCAGAGCGCTTTTGGCTTTCGTATTCGCCCGCCCAATCGATGTGATATCCGGTCGGCAGCTTCACTCGCTCGCCGACGAGTTTCATCGCCTCTTCTACGGTGCTACCAAGATCACGGCCTCGGACGCTGTATTTGATGGCGACATACCGCGAGTTCCCTTCGCGGTAGATTTCGGAAGCGCCATCTCGAACTTCCACCGCGGCAAGCTGACCGAGGGACGTCCGTTCTCCGGCTGGCGATAGGAGACGTATGTTCTTAATTGCAGCCTGCGTTTCGCGGTAAGGAGCCTGATAGCGGACCACAAGGTCATAGCGCTGTTCGCCCTGCAATACTTGACTGACCGCTTTTCCTCCGACCGCCGTTTCGACCGCATCTTGAACGTCGGCCACGTTGATTCCATGACGAGCAGCTTGCTGGCGGTCGACTGTGATGTTCAAATTTGGCTGCCCCAAAATGCGAAACAGCCCGAGGTCCTCAATTCCCGGAATACGCCGCATGATGCCAACAACTTCGTCGCCCTTTTCTTCCAGTACTCGCAAATCGTTACCGTACAACTTGATTGCCAGTTCGCCTTTTACGCCACTGACTGCTTCTTCCACGTTGTCTTCGATGGGCTGGGAGAAATTCCAGAGAATGCCCGGCATTTTGCTCAGCTCGCGATCCATCGCGGCGATGAGCTCCTCATTGTCTTGGCCGAAGACGGAGCGCCACTTCTCCTTTGGCTTGAGATCCACGAAATACTCGGTATTGAAAAAGCCCGTTGCGTCCACGCCGTCGTCCGGCCTTCCCACCTGACTGACCACTTGGGTCACCTCCGGGAAGGAAGCAAGGATCACGCGCGCTTGATTCGCCACACGAACCCCTTCGCTCGGTCCGATGCTGGGTGCCAACGTGCCGCGGACCCAAATGGCTCCTTCATCGAGATGCGGCAAGAACTCGGAGCCGATGACTCCGCTCACGATCAGAAAGACAGAAAGCGCGCAGGCCACGGCTCCGCCAGCAACTGTGACACGGCGATGCTCAATCGCCAGCCTGACGGCGAAGCGATATTTTTCTCGCAGAAAGTGCATGACGAGGTTATGCGACTCGCGCACGCCGCCGCGGAACTGAAGGAAGGCAAGAACGGGCGCAATGGCGATGGAAAAAACCAGTGCGCCTAAGAGAGCAAAGGAAACTGTCCATGCCATCGGCTTGAAGAGACGGCCCTCGACGCTTTGCAAAGTGAAAATTGGCAGATAAGCAGCGATGATGATGGCGCGTGCGTAGAAGACAGGGCGCAACACTTCGCGCACCGCATCACGAATGCGCTCCAAAGGCGGCTTCGGCACGCTCGATTCCATGCTGAAGTGGCGGACGATGTTCTCAATGATCACCACCGTCCCGTCAACGACCATTCCGAAATCCAGCGCCCCAAGAGAGAGAAGGTTCGCGGGGATTTTGTTGAGATCGAGGCAAATGGATGCAAAGAGGAGCGAAAAAGGAATTGTCAGTGCGACGATAATCGCGCCTCGGACATTACCCAGAAAGAGAAAAATAATGATAGATACAAGGAAAACACCTTCCGACAAATTGCGCAGAACGGTACGCGTCGTAAGATGGACCAGGTCACTCCGGTCAAGAAACGGGACGATCTTCACGCCGCGGGGAAGGATGTAGTCGTTCAGTTCTTGGATTTTGTTGTGGATTGCGGCGAGCGTTTCGTCCGCGTTGGCGCCTTTCCTAAGCAACACGATGCCCTGCACCACGTCATCGTTGTCGATAACCTTTCCGTCGCTCCGGTGAATGGCTTTCCCGCATTGTCCCAAGCGAATCTTCTGCCCCTGCGTGACTGTGGCGACATCCGCGATCCGAACCGGTGTTCCGCCTTTGGTGGTTAAGACCGTTTGCTCTATTTCCTGTGTTTTGACGAATAGCCCGACCTCGCGAACGTTGATTTGCTGTAGGCCTGATTCGACAAAACTCCCGCCGGCATTAGTGTTGTTGCTGGCAAGTTGTTGCTCGACTTGGCTGATGCTCAAGCCGTGCGCGACAAGCAGGTTTGGATCGACACGTACCTGATATTCCCTGGTCGTGCCTCCAAAGCTGGAAACGTCGACTACGTTCGGCACGGATTTAAATTGCTTTTCCAACGCCCAATCCTCGATGGACTTCAGCTCCATCAAGTCGTACTTGGGACTGGTGCTCTTTAGCGTATAAAAGAAGATCTGGCCTACCGGGCTCCAGTCGGTTCCCATCTGGGGTTGCAGACCAATGGAGAGATTGACCTGGGACAGCCTTTCAAGAACCTTCTGCCGATTCCAATCGTTTTCAGATGAGTCGTCGAAGATGAGCATGATGCTGGACAGCCCGAACAGAGAGACGGATCGCAGGTGCGTCAGATGCGGAATCCCGTTCATCTGAATCTCGATCGGAATAGTCACCTGCTGTTCGACTTCCTCTGCTGCGCGGCCCGGCCATTGCGTGATGACGTTGACATAGTTGTTCGCCACGTCCGGGTAGGCTTCCACAGGCAGTGTGTGAAATGAAATCACGCCCCAAACAAGCAAAAGAACCGCGATCGCCAAGACCATGAAGCGGTTGTTCAACGCGAAATTGATGACGCTGTTCAGCATGGGTTCGCCACTCTGCACTTGGTTACCGGACTCACCTCATTGCTCCACTACGTTTTGCAGAATTAGTGCGTTGCCAACGAGTTGTTCCCCGGGACGGAGGCCCGAGGTGATTTCCACCATGTTGCCGGGCAAGACGTTGCCGGCAGTCACTTCCAAGCGGTGGAACTGATTGGCGCCTGCAGGAACGTAAACCCAATCCCGGTCGTGGAGATGCAAGACGGCCGCAGCGGGAACGGCTGCACGGCTTTCCTTTTTTCGGTCATGGAAGGTCGCGTGAACGAACATTCCGACGCGCATGATGAGCCCAGGATTGTTCACTTCGATTCGGACTTTTGCAGTTCGAAGGCTGAGATCGAGGACCGGGGCGATGTTGCTGATCCGGCCCGCAAACATCCTTCCGGGATAGGCGTTCAAGCGAACTTCCGCATCCTGACCGACGCGCACGCTTGCAAGATCGTTCTCATAGACATCACAGAGAATCCAAACTCGGGACAAGTCTGAGATGGTGAAAGGATTGGGAGAGTTCAGTCCGGCAACGCCAGCCGCATTTGTGACTTGCTGATCGGTGATAACGCCAGAAACGGGAGCGCGGATGTCTACGACCGAGTCCGGGTGATCAAGGCTGCCACCCAGGACGCGAAGCCGCTCCGCCGTATTTTCCACGTCAAAGTTGGCCTTGGCTTCCGCGCCTTGCGCTACCTGTAAGTCGTTGAGGGAAACTGCTCCTTTGTCGTAGAGAAGCTTCGCTCTATCGAGTTGCGTACGAACAAGCTGTTCGTCGGCGGCGGCCTTTCGATAATCGGATAACGCTGCGGACATATCCGCGCTTTGCACGCGGAGGAGGACTTGCCCTTCCTTGACAAAATCCCCGAGCCTCGCCTTGATTTCCACAACGCGGCCTGTCGCAATCGAAATCACTGGCACATTGCGGGAAATGTCGGGAGTCACCATCCCGGTCGCAGTCAATTCCGACGAAGACTGAGTCTCGGCCGCGGTGACAAGTGGGAACTGCTCGGGGTGATCTACTTTTACGACGCTTACGTCTTGCTCGTGCTCAACCTCCGTCGGTGGAGGAGCCTCTGCCTTCGCGTTGCCCTTGGTTTGGCTACAACCGGAGGCAAACAAGCACAAGCCAAACAGCAGGGCCATCGGTTTGGAGTTCGAGGAATTCATTGGATGACCTCACGTCCTACGGCGAGGTTCACTTGGCTTGCTGCGGTCAGGTAAGAAGCGACCAGGTTGAGATAGTTGAGCTGGACGGAACGGTAATCCGCCTGCGCATTGAGAAAATCGAGCATGGACGCAGCTCCATGCTCGAAAGAGAAAGCGATCGTGTCTCTGATTCTTAGGGCCTGTTCGAGATAACGATCCTTGTAAGGGCGAAGGAGCGTCAGCGAGCCCGTCAGGGAGGCGTAAGCGGAATCCACCTCGCTGAAGACTTGTGTTCGCGCCGCTTCCGCTAGCTTTTCGGTACGGTCAATCTCCAGTTTGGTGCGCAGCTTTTCTCCTTGATTGCGGTCGAAGGTCCGCAATGGAAAACTAACGCTTGCGCCAAGAGTTTGATGGGCAAAGGGATTGTTGAAGGAAGGGTTATACGACCACCATGCGGCCAAGGTTGGGTCAGTAGATCCGTTCGCCACCGCCAGCCTGTGGTCCGTATTCGCCTTGTCAATGGATTGCAACGCGGCGCGCAGATCGGGGCGCGTGTCCAAGGCCGCTTGCCGAATCTCTTCAACTGGAACTACCAGAGCTGGAAAATCGAACGGGCCATTAACGTCGAACTGATCGACCGGTGTGCGATCGTTCAGCAAAGCTAGAAGCTGGATCTTGGCGGTACGCAGATTGACTTCGGCAACTTGTGCGTCGGATTCGTATTGGACGTGCTGCAGCTCCAGCCTGTCCAAGTCCACGCGCGAGATCGCACCGGCCTTGTAGCGCTCCCGATTCACATCAAGGACATGGTCGGAATAAGTCAGGTTTTCCCGGGCGAGCGAAAGAACGGCTTTCTGTTGAAGAGTCTGGATGAAAGCTGTGCGCAGGGTGAAGACCAGCGTTCGCCCGAGATCGGACTCGCCGGAAACGGCGATTTTCGTGGAATCCTGGGCACTCTCCAGGCGCAATTCGCGTTTTCGCTGCCGTTCATGCAGGTAGCTAAAATTGGTGGAAACCATAGTGCCCGTAAGCGGCTGCCAGACACCGTTGTATGGCGCCAGTTGCGTGCCATCGGAAGCCAAAGTCAGATTCGGATTGGGCCGAAGATGCGCAGAAATCTCCTGCGCACGCAACTCATCGACACCGATTTGGCTAGCCTGCAGAGAGAGATTCGCGGCCTCGAATCGGTTTCGAACTTCCGGCCAGGTCATTACTTTTTGGGCGAGGGCTGTTCCGGCAGATAGGAACGGCAGCGCCAGAGTGACAAATACAAGTCCGAAATAACGGAACATCAAACCTCCGAAATGTCTCACGGCTGGTAGAAATAGATGTTGGCAGGCGCTCTCTGGCGTGAAGTGTCTCGATACTTCAGGTCAGAGTTCGAACGGAGACATCCATGCACCGTAAGACCCGCGGGGCGGTGTTAGGTACGTGAACGAATCCGTATTGGGTTTTCTTAGCTGCGAGGGCGTACAAATGGAGGGGCGCGACCGAAACAGAAATCGGTGCATGCCGAGGTCATGAAATGGAAGCTCTCTCCGACGAAGCCTCCGACGACGCGCGGAGGCGACGACTTGCTGGCCTGGTCTTCGCAATGTCTAGGAAGGTAGCGCTGAAAAATAGCCGCCGTTTCGTTAATCGCCGCGTAGCATCCGCATGTTACGGAAACTTCTGACGATGTGAACGCTCCCGGATAACGAGACGGCTCGGCTTCCGAAAAGTTTCCCAGCCCATCGTTCAAAAGCACTGCAACTGGCTGATTGGTCCAGAAAGTAGTTACAACCACGTCGGGATAGTTATCGCCGTTTACATCGCCCGACCGGAGGCGGAGGCCTCCGACAGGCGCTGTGAGGCCAATCGTCTGGAGCCGCCCGGCCGTAAGCTGGAATCTGATTTGATAGCGCGCATCCCGACTGTCGCGTTGCGCAGCTTCAACGCTGGCCAAGTCGGGGCGGCTGTCCCCGTCAAAGTCATCGATCGCAAATTTCGAACGCGATTGTGGAGCCAAACTGGCGGTGGTCTGAGGAACTTGTTGCGCTCTCGCTGCTTGAGCGAACGCGACCAAGAAGAGAATGACAAAGAGCGAGGACCGCCAGACCTTAAGCGCGCTATGCTCGCCTTTGTGGCACGTTTTTTTAAAGTCGTCCATGATGGCGGCTGCAAAAAATCGCTGCGGTCGAGAAGACACTCGATTCGCTAACGGAAGGATAGCATTCCTGTCCAAGGGCGAAAAACCAGTTCTCGACAAAGTCATCACGGCTGCCGAGCGGTCCAGCTCGGTTGGTGGCTTTGCGCGTGGCCACATCTATGGAGCAACGGATCCTGCCGGAAGTGCTGGAGCGCTTGCAGTCGAGAACCGCAAAGGCTGCGGACGATATCCGGCACGCGTGCGTAGTCGATAGCTCTTCAGCCGATCCCCTACCAGCCTTACCGCGATTGTGCGCCAGCCGCGATTGGCGTTTGGTCGCGGGTAGTAGCTCACCGAATACAGGTGCGCAAGATCCTCGCGTATCGAAGCGAACGCGCTTTTTTCGTCTTTCCAGGACTTGGCGAAATAGGCTTTGCCACCTGTCGCAGCAGTCATGCGCTCAAAGACCGCAGTCGAAATTGGCTCCAGGTTCGCCTGGTTAGTACTGATCATATAAATCGCCGTGCCAGTTGATTGGGCTAACTCAGCCACGTCCTCCGGAGGCACCGCGCTGGCGTTGTCGGGGCCGTTCGAAAACACCACTACCACCTTTCTTCCAGCAACCTTGGCGGCATCCTTTACGGTTAACAATAGACAGTTATAAAGCGCCGCATCATCTCCGGCCACGGTTGACCGCACTCCGCGCAAGAGCTGCAGCCGGTCGGAAGTGAGGGACGTATTACGTGAGAGGTTTCTACTATAAGAGTAAAACGCCACCTTGTCAGCGGTTTCCAAGGAGCGCACGAAATCAGCAATCGCATCCTGCGCGAACACAAATCCTCGATACATGTAATTGCTCGTGTCAAAGAGCACGAAAACGTTCGCGCCGGCCACCAAGGACCTCAGCTCGCCTTGAGAAACACGCTCGCCTGATTCGCTTCCCTGCGTCGCATACTGC
>Ga0126379_10001665_pt1 | contig 13724 bp, 12 predicted proteins | sample PanSoiMetPlot_24_FD_92640 | JGI IMG/M metagenome (GOLD analysis project Ga0126379, IMG submission 92640) | Tropical forest soil microbial communities from Panama - MetaG Plot_24 | ecosystem: Environmental > Terrestrial > Soil > Tropical forest > Bulk soil | place: Panama | collected 2016-02-17 | reverse complement strand
GAGCCGGTTACATCTTCACCGGTGAACACGATGCCGACGTGATGCACAATTCGGCGAGCATTAATCTCAATATTGTTCACGCCGCGCACGGCCGCAACAACAAGCGAATTTTTTATTCCTCTTCCGCCTGCATGTATCCTGAGTACAACCAGCTCGACCCCGACAATCCGAACTGCGCAGAGTCGTCGGCCTATCCGGCCGCACCGGACAGCGAATACGGATGGGAGAAACTGTTCAGCGAACGGCTCTACCTCGCTTGCGGCCGCAATTACGGGATGGAAGTGCGGATTGCTCGCTACCATAACATTTTCGGTCCCGAGGGAAGCTGGAACGATGGTAAGGAGAAGGCTCCGGCGGCGGTATGCCGCAAAGTCGCAAAGGCGCCCAACGGAGGAGAGGTGGAGATCTGGGGGGACGGGAAACAGACTCGATCATTCCTCTACATCGATGAATGTCTTGAGGGCACTCTGCGGCTGATGCGTTCAAATTTCACTGGGCCGGTTAATATTGGTTCCGATGAAATGGTGACCATTGACCGGCTCGTCGATATTGTCGCCGGGATTGCAGATAAATCGCTTACGAAGCGCTACATCGATGGCCCGACGGGGGTGCGGGGACGCAACTCCGATAACCGACTCATCCGCGAGAAGCTCGGCTGGTCACCCTCGACCATCCTAGTCGATGGGCTGCGCCCCACCTACGCCTGGATCAGCGACCAATTAATGCGCAATGCACGAAGCGACGGCGAGGTGCTGCGAGTATCAGTGGCTGCACCGAAGCCAGTGAGCATCCGCGCGGTCTCGTGATCGCCGGGGAGCAGATTTACCATCGCTCACCATGACGCGATGAAGGCGAAGCGGCTCGTCTACATCTGCGACTGGCTCCCGCCGGATTTCGGCGCGGTGGGTCAGTATGCCGTTCTCTTCGCGCGCCAATGGGCAAGCGACGGGTGGGCTGTGACGCTGGTCGGATTGACGAGCGAGTCATCGCGCCGACAGCTCCCGGAAGCAGTAGGCAATGGCTCGCTGGAGGTCATTCGCATCCATCGCCACCCCTACAAGAAACACAAATTCGTGGCGCGGTTGGTCTGGACGGTGGTCTCGAACCTGCTGTTGCTCGCCGCAGCATTCCCAGCTGTTCGACGGGCGGATGCCGTGCTTTTTACCGGCAGTCCGCCGCTGATTGTGCATTTCATCGCACCCCTCAATCTCCTGCTCAGAAGGCGACTCATCTACCGCATTACGGACTTTCATCCGGAGTGCCTGATCGCCGAACGCGGCAGAGGTGGCCTTATCCTTTCCCTGCTACTGCGTCTCACGCAGTTTTGGCGACGTCGCATCGATGCGTTCGAAGTGCTGGGCCTGGATCAGGCCCGGCGACTTGTAGATTGTGGTATTGCGGAGCGACGGATTCGCCTGAAACGCGACCCTTCCCCCATAGCATTCGCGCCAGGGCTTGAGCCTTTGCCGCTGCCGAATGAACTGCGCGGCGGGTCCGGGGTCATCCTGTACTCGGGCAATTGGGGGGTTGCCCATGATGAAAAAACATTCATTGAAGCGTACTCGCAATATCATACTCAATCGAGCCTCCCTCTGCGGTTCTGGTTGAATGCCACGGGCGCAAAGTCCGACCGGGTCGAATCGGAGCTTCGGTCGCGTGGCGTTCCCATTTACCGGTCGAACTTAGTGCCGCTTGAGGACCTTTCCCGGCTCCTCCTCGCTGCCGATGTCCATTTGGTCACGCTGCGCGATCCCTTCGTTGGCTATGTGCTGCCTTCAAAAATTCACGCCTGTATCGAGTCAAGAAAAAGGATCCTCTTCGTCGGAAGTCAGGACTCCGATATTCACCTTCTGGCCAGCCGCGCGCTGCCGTCCGGCCGGTATTGTCGGGTAGACACCGGCGATGTGGACGGATTGGTGGACGTCCTGCACGCCATGGAACGCGCGGTCGCGAGCGAACGCAAACCAGACTTCGTGCAGATGCATCGGGTCACGAGTGCCCGCATCACAGAGTCGGACTCCTTTGCAGCCGAGCACAGCCAAGTCCCATAGTCACATGCCGACGTCGACGGTTGTCGAAGACGCGAACGTTGCTTTAATAGAAGCGCGAGGCCGCCAGTCGTGAGCGCGAACTGATCATTGAGCCCGGTCGGTCGGAACGGCACTATTGGCGTGACCTTTGGCAATACCGCGAGCTCTTTCAAATTTTGGCTTGGCGCGACATCTCCGTGCGCTATAAGCAGACGGTGATCGGGGCCGCCTGGGCGCTCATCCGCCCGTTCCTGACGATGGTGGTGTTCACCGTTGTTTTCGGCGAACCCCTGTGGGCAAGCCGCTAGAACAATGCGACATGTTATTCCTCATCCTGCGAAGTTTTCCAGCCGGTATTGGCAAGCATGAAAAATCGAGATGAACCAATTGGCAAGTGAACCATTGTTCTCGGTTATTGTTCCCACGTTCAATCGTGCTGAACTCTTGGGCGGCACGGTGGAGTCTGTTTTTGCGCAAGGGTGCAGAGATTTCGAGATCATTGTAGTGGATGACGGCTCTACCGACGGGACAATGGACTATCTACAGTCAGTGGAAAAACACGTGCGTGTTTTCCAGCAGCCCAATCGAGGGGCCGGCGCCGCGCGCAACCTAGGTGCTCGCCATGCTCAGGGCAGATATCTCGCGTTTCTCGACAGCGATGATCTATGGTTTCCTTGGACGTTGGAAGTCTATCGAGACGTGATTCGAGAATACTGCGACCCATCATTTATTGCTGGCAAGCCACATGTTTTTTCGCATAAGCTGGATCTGGACAAGGTTTTATTTGGTGGGACGCAAGCCAAACGGTTTGTCGATTACCTCGCATCGGGCGACGAGTGGCGCTGGTGGGGCGCATCGTCGTTTGTAATGCGTCGCGACGCATTCGAAGCCGTTGGTGGCTTCACAGAGGAGTGGGTTAACGGCGAGGACACCGACCTCACCCTTCGAATGGGAGTGACCCCTGGTTTTGTCCAGATCATTGCTCCCGCGACGTTTGCCTACCGGGAGCATGCGGGAAGCGTCCAAAAAGACCACCCGCGATTGATGGCGGGGACCTGGTCCGGGGTGCGCGCCGAAAAGGCAGGACAATATCCGGGGGGGAAAGCGCGAGCAACGGAACGACGCCGAATTCTCACACGCCACATACGACCGGTAGTCGTAGGTTGTATCAAATTAGGATTTCGGTGCGAAGCTTGGAGGCTGTACTGGGCCACCTTCGCGTGGAACATATTACTGGGGCGGATCAAGTATCTCATGGCGATTCCCGTGCTGGCGGGGATGTCTTATTTACGCAATCTGGCAGGCACTAAGTCGAAGGCGAGCGGCGAAAATCGGCGGGTTCACGACGCCTATTGATGAGGAAGCCCGCGACTCGCTCATTTGCACTATGAACGTAACTCTCAGAAATCCGACCGGGTCGACGCGCATCCTGGGCATTTCGGCCTTCTATCACGACTCCGCGGCGGCCCTCATTGTCGACGGCCGGATCGTCGCCGCCGCGCAAGAGGAGCGATTCAGTCGAGTCAAGCATGACCATCGCTTCCCAATCAACGCAGTTGAATACTGCCTGCGGGAAGGCGGCATATCGCCTACAGACCTCGATTACGTGGGGTTCTATGACAAGCCATTGGCTAAGTTCGACCGTCTGATTGAGACCTATGTCGCATTCGCACCGCAGAGTTTCCGGTCGTGGATGATGGCGCTGCCGCTGTGGCTTAAATCCAAGCTGCATTTGCAACGGGAAATGGACCTCGCATTCAGAAACGGATATCGAGGACGCTACGTCTTCGCGGATCATCACGAGTCGCACGCGGCCAGTGCATTTTTTCCATCACCATTCGAAGAAGCTGCCGTCCTAACACTCGACGGCGTAGGTGAGTGGTCTACGACGACGCTCGGTTGGGGACGGGGCAACCGTCTTCAGCTGACCCACGAAATCCGCTTCCCGCATTCGCTCGGCCTGCTCTATAGCGCATTCACCCAATACATCGGATTTCGCGTCAACTCCGGCGAGTACAAGGTGATGGGCCTTGCGCCGTACGGCGAGCCGCGCTTCAAACGCCTGATCTATGAGCATCTGATCTATGCCCGAGATGACGGCTCATTTTGGATGGACCAGAGCTATTTCAACTACTGCGCCGGAATGACGATGACGAGCGAAAAGTTTCACCGGCTATTCGACGGCCCTCCGCGCAAACCGGAATCCACGCTCACGCAGCGTGATATGGATTTAGCAGCCTCCGTGCAGGCTGTTTGCGAGGAGGTGATGCTGAACTGTACGCGCCACCTTCATAAACTTACTGGTATGAGGAACTTGGCGCTAGCCGGAGGAGTTGCGCTCAACTGCGTGGGTAACGGTAAGATCCTTCGCGAAGGGCCGTTCGAAAATATCTGGATCCAGCCGGCGGCCGGAGACGCGGGCGGAGCACTCGGCGTGGCGCTGTTGATTTGGCATCACATTTTGGCGCAGCCGCGGACGGTCCGCGCAGGCGACTCGCAAGCCGGCTCGCTGTTAGGACCACGGTTCGGCGACCAGGAAATCATCGAATTTCTAGACCAAGCCGGCGCGCGCTACCATGTCTTCGAAAAGGAAAAGGAATTGGTCGAGCACGTCTCCGACTTGATGGTCGGTGAAAAGGTCGTGGGATGGTTCCAGGATCGCATGGAGTTTGGACCGCGGGCCCTCGGCGCACGATCGATCATTGGCGATGCGCGCAGCACTACAATGCAAGCGGTGATGAACCTCAAGATCAAGTTCCGGGAGTCGTTCCGTCCGTTCGCGCCCAGCGTGCTCAACGAGGATGCGAGCGAGTATTTTGAGCTCCACGAGGAATCGCCTTACATGCTGCTTGTGGCGGATGTCCTCGAGAAGCACCGCCGATCGCTCAATGGAACGGACAAGGCGCTGATGACGAGCGATGCAGACTTACGAAAGCGTCTGAACATCGTCCGCTCGAACATCCCCGCGGTGACCCACGTCGATTATTCTGCACGCGTGCAAACGGTGGACGAAGTGCGCAACCGCCGATTCTACCGACTTATCCGCCGGTTCAAGGAAAAGTCAGGCTGTTCGGTGATCGTCAATACGAGCTTCAATATCCGCGGGGAGCCGATCGTTTGTACGCCGCAGGACGCGTACCGTTGCTTCATGGGTACGAACATGGATGCGCTCGTGATGGAGAACGTATTGCTGCTAAAAGGCGAGCAGAGGGCGACACCTGTTTCCGAGGTCGAAAGCTATAAGAAAGCGTTCGCGCTCGATTGAACATGCAGATTTCAACGAAGATCTTGCTTGTGTTAATGTATCCGCTGCTGCTCCTGGCCCGACTCCTGAATCTGGTCTCGGGGCGGGAGCGGCTTAGGTTGCATGACGTTTCGGGTGGGAGGAGTTTCTGGATCGACAGGCGGGTGCAACCGAATGCCATATCTTATTTCTCCGAACATTCGTGCTCGGAAGGCGGTGCCGAAGCAAGCGCAGCAAGGCGGATCACCCGATTGTTGTGCGTTATTGCCCGTCTGTACAAACCGCCACGAGAAGTTGCTGTGGGAATTTACAAGTCATCGGCCGAGCGGGAGCAAGGTATCCCGGATGAGGTCTATACCCTTTGGTAACAATGCCGAGAGCATCGATCGTGAAATTTGCCATTTCGGACCTGCTGCGTCAACCTCTCGATAGCGGTCCCACATTGGATGGCAAGCCTTATGTTCAACACGATCCACGCATCGGCTATAGCTATATTCCCAATGTGAATCAGCTGCTGCCGCGTCCTGGGGGGGGCAGTTATCATTTTCAAACTAATTCTCGGGGGATACGCAGTTCTCGCGAGTATGCGTTCACAAAGCCTTCTGGAATGACCCGAATTATCCTTTGCGGCGATTCGATGTCGGCTGGCCAGTTTGTTTCCAACGAGCAGCGAATGTCCGAGCAACTGGAACGTCGCGTCGCAGGCTTGGAAGTCATCAACCTTTCGCTGGAAGGGTCAGGAACCGATCAACAATTGTTGCTGTACGAGAGCATTGGACTGCAATATGAGCATGATTTAGTAATCTTGATGCCGTTTCTTTCGAATCTTCGGCGCAACATGGTTGCGGCGCGTGACGCATTTGACGCCAAGACTCGTTCGAAAGTGCTGCGAGGTAAGCCGCGCTTCGACCTAGTAGACGGGCTGCTCTATTTGCGCAATGTCCCGGTGCCAAAGGAATATCCGGCGCCCATAGTTGGCGCTCCAGCTGTCATTACGGATACCCCGCACAAGTTCGCCTCGCAATTGAAAAGCAGACTCAGCGCAATTCCGGGCATGCCATTTGTCAAAAAAATCGCATACTTCCTAGTCCCATGGGAACCCTTTCCAGAGTTTCGCGATGCGAACTCCTTGGAATGGCAGTTGATGGGAGCGATCGTCCGCCGCTTCAAGCAAAGCGCGGGCAATCGACCAATGGTCATCGTTCCGACCTTTTATGACAATTACGTGCGCTATCGCATGGCGCGGAACTATTGGCGGCGATTTCACAGCCTCGAGCAAATTCCTGGAGTTCACGTGATTGACTTGCTACCACGCTTTCGCACGCTCGGTGTCGAGGCGATGCGCTGCTTCCAAGCTCCCCATGACATGCATTTCTCGACGTATGGACATCTCGTCGTCGCTGACGTACTTGCAACAGAACTGGCCAAGCTACAATTATTTCCATCGAAAGTTAGCTAGAGGGCCGCTGCCGCATGCAGGCGTGTGGGTGCTTCCATTGACAAACGCGGTGCCGGTAGCAGTTATTATCCCGACCTATAATAGAGCGTTGGCAGTTCTCTCTGTGCTGGAAAAAATTCAAGCATGCGACCCCAAACCGGTAGAGATATGGGTTCACGTCGACTCGGCGGATGGCACTCTGGAAAGTTTTCCTGCATGAATTTCCCCGATATCAACGTGCTGGCATCGCCGATACGATTGGGTGGCGGTGGCGAGCGCCATCGATGCTTGCTGAGACGAAATATTGTCGAAACATTGCATCTCGATCCAGAGGAACAAATATTTATTGCTCGAAAATGAGTGCGAACGTGGAGACCTTGAATCGTTTGTTAAATCTGCCGTCCAAAGTACGCGAGTGGCGCCCGTGAGGCGCTTGTAGAAGCCCTTCGTGATAAACAGCGTTCCCATAGCGGTCATTATACCGACCTACAATAGAGCAATGGCAGTAGTCTCTGTGTTGGAGAAGATTAAAACATGCGATCCCAAACCGGCCGAGATTTGGATTCATATCGACATGGCGGATGGCATGCTGGAAGGGGTACTGCATGAACAGTTCCCAGATGTGAGGGTGTTAGCCTCGCCGGTACGGTTAGGGCCTGGTGGCGGGCGCCATCGATGCTTGCTAGCCTGTAGGACACCTTATGCAGTAAGTTTTGACGATGATTCATATCCGGTAGATTCCGACTTTTTCCTCCAGGTGGAGCGATTATTTGCCGAGCATTCGCGAGCCGCGATTTTCGGGGCGAGTATTTGGCATCGATTTGAACCCCAAAAAGTTCGAACCGAAAGCTTGGTTGCCGTACCGAGCTATATAGGATGCGGTTATGCTATTCGTTTGGCCGCATACCGACAAGTTCGCGGATATCTTCCACGGCCTACGCCATATGGAATGGAGGAAAGCGATCTGAGCTTGCAATTATTCGCGGCTGGCTGGCATATTTACGAAGTGGGAAATCTGCGCGTGTTCCATGACACCGATCTCGAGCATCATCGGTCACCGGAAGTCACTTCAGGGGTTATAAGCAACGTGGGCCTGTATGCATTCTTGCATTACCCTATCATCGGCTGGGGTTTGGGCCTTGCGCAAGTGATCAATAAGGCGGTCTACTGCATTCGAATGGGCCGAATCCGAGGCATTTGCTCTGGTATTGTTCGTATACCAGTCGATTGTTACCAAAACCACCGTCATCGAAAGCCGGTAGCCTGGCAAACGCTGAGAAGGTTTTTGCGGTTTTGCAGAACTGGCGTCGGCTGATTCCAGCGATGCTTCGGACTGAGAGGTCAGTTTAGCATCTTTGGAAGCTGCCGGCGACGGCGCGTCAAGAGACCGAGCAGCAGGGCACTATGAAGGCGAAATCTTATTGGAGTCATACGTTCCTACCGGAATTAATCCGGCCAGACGGAGTTATATTTGATTTCGGAACCAATAACGGCGGATTTTGCAAGCTGGTGCCAGCGGGTTATGGGTTTCGAGCCGGATCCGTATTGGGATCGAAGACTGTTGCTGCCGGACAACGTGTTTGTGTTTCGCAAAGCGCTCGCAGCAAAGCGCGGGACAGTACGCCTCAACTTAAATCAGGGAAAGTGCTCATCAATGCACTATCTTGACACCGGTGCACGGCCGGTTGATGTGGATGCGATAACGTTGGCGGACGCTGTTGCCCCTGCGCCGGCAGAGCGCATTGAACTAGTCAAGATGGACATAGAGGGCGAGGAAGTGCCTGTGCTGTGGGACGCTTCACCCTGAAATACCTTGCGAGGATCGCTCTCAATTGACAGTGGAATTCCATGACTTCCTTGATGCCGCTAGCAAGCCGGGAATCCGTGCTGTAATTGACAAGTTGCGCGGCTTAGGGTTCTTCACGATCAGATTCAGTTGGCACACCTATGGCGACGTCCTGTTCGTCAACAGGAGGTGGGAGCCGCTTTCGTTGAGGCAGCGCGCCGACCTAACAGTTGTTCACAAAAGTATGGAGGTGGTTTCGGCAGGATCGCGCATCGCGTCTGGCAATGTGTGAACGATTTAACTCGGTGAGTGCTTCGTTGCACGAGCAACCAACGTGGATCGTGGCCCGCTTGGGAGCGGCTATGCACTACGCCGTGCCTAGAATTCTGCACCGGGCCGGACGGCTCGAACGCTTTTACACGGACTTCTACACGGGGATAATTGCAAAGCAGGTGCTGTCATCCGTTCCAAAAGGATGGCGCACCTCCGCAATGAACCGTGCACTGGGGCGGGTTGCCGATGACTTGCCGTACGAGCGAATCCGGTCATACCCATTGCTAGGGTTGGAGTACTATGTGCGGCAAGCGCTTGCCAGGGATCCGGAAGCAAGAAGCAAAGTTTTTCTTGGGATTGGCAGAAAATTTGGCACGCTCGTGAAACAAGATGGATTTGGGACCGCAGGCGCGGTGTATGCCTTCAACACCGCAGCGCTTGAGATACTCAAAGCAGCAAAGCAGAAAGGGCTCATCACAGTATTGGAGCAGACCATCGCGCCTCGAGCTTTGGAAGAGGAGCTATTGGCCGAAGAACACAGACGTTTTCCCAATTGGGAACCGATCCGCAACCGGGGAGCCTCGACCGTCGAGACCATCGAGCGCGAGGCAGCAGAGTGGCAATTGGCGGATCTGCTTATCTGTGGCTCCGAATTCGTGCGTCAAGGAGTAGCCCATTGCGATGGGCCAATCGAAAAATGCCTCGTGGTTCCTTATGGCGTCGATGCGAGGTTTTCTCAAGCCGCTCGTCCGTCGCATAATGGGCCGCTGCGGGTGCTCACTGTGGGAGAAGCGGGTCTACGAAAAGGGATTTCCTATGCTGCCGAGACCGCGCGCCTGCTCGGCGCCGCGGCAGAATTTAGGTGGGTAGGGTCAATTGGCCTTCTTCCGGATGTGCGAAGGTACATCGAGCCGTACGTTCAATTGACAGGAGCGATTCCGAGAAATCTGGTCTTGTTTCATTTCGAATGGGCGGACGTATTCTTTTTGCCGTCAGTGTGCGAGGGATCGGCGACGGTCACTTATGAGGCGCTGATGTCGGGCTTGCCTGTCATCGCCACGCCCAACACTGGAAGTATCGTATCTGACGGTATCAACGGCTTCATCGTTGCCACGCGAGATACGCAAGCGATGGCTGACCGGCTTCGACGCTTGCATCTGGACCGTGACTTGCTGTCAAAAATGCAGGAAGCCGCGCGGCAGAGCATGGAGATTGCCTCACTGCAATCCTATGAGCGCAGGCTGCTAAAGGCGTTGTCTAGAGCTAGTGCTGCGGTTCGATGACGGGCGCGAATTCTGAGGCATTTACCAGCGTATCCGTGCATAATCCTGCAGCGCACCAGGCGAAGCTTTTCTTCGCTCGTCACTGACCCTTTACGCGGATCCGCGTCGCGATACAAATATTTGCAAATGCGGAATTTACGAGTTTGAAGTTCGAAAGCGCCGAATTTACGCTTCCGCGCCGGGATTGCCCAATTAATAAATGGAGCAAGCTCTGACCAATGAGGGCTAGGCATAAAGCTTTGTTCGTCACTATTGTGCCGTCGCCGTACCAGCGCGATCTTTTTGGAGCGCTTGCTGCGCGAGAGGACGTTGACTTGAGCGTATACTATCTGAACGCGAAGTCGTTTGAGAACCCATGGCCTGAAAAGCCGCTACGCCCTTTTGAAAAGATCATGCCGGGTCTTTCGCCATTGGGCGAGGCGCTGGCACATGTGAACTGGAGGCTGCCGAATGTGTCAGCAGCGGACGTTGTGGTGCTCAGCGGCTACACGTCCGTGACGGCACAATGGCTAATGCGCGGTGGATTGCGAGGGAGGCGCTGGCTGTTTTGGGGAGAGCGTCTTCATCGCCACTCCGGTCTCAAAGCGCTCATCCAACAGGCACTTGCAGCACCAATTTCGCACGCGTCCGGCATCGTAGGTATGGGGCGCGCGGCCGAAGCCGATTATCGCCGTAGATTCCCGTGTGTTCCCCAATTTTTTTGCATTCCATATCACTGTGAGCTTTCCCCCTTTTTTGCTATAAAGCAGCGGCCCGAAAGCGACCCGATCACATTTTTCTTTTGCGGCCAGATGATCCGGCGCAAAGGCGTCGATTTGCTGCTTTTGGCGTTTGATAGGCTTATCGCTGCCGGACTCGATGCGAAGTTATTGTTAGTCGGACGCGAGGCAGATCTGTCGGAATTTCTGGCGATGGTCAGTCCCGTTGGGCAGTCGCGTATTCGCTATGAGGGCTTCCAGCCTCCCGAATGCCTGCCAGGATATTTTGCCAAGAGCGATGTGTTTGTTTTGCCGAGTCGCCACGATGGATGGGGAGTTGTGATCAACCAAGCTATGGCGGCCGGTCTGCCAATCATCACCTCGGATGCGGCTGGCGCCGGACTCGACCTGGTCCAGCATGGCATCAACGGCCTGCGCGTTGAGGCCGGCGATGTCGATGCGCTATATCGTGCTATGGAGATGATCGCGCGGAATCCTAGCCTAGTACGGCAGTGGGGCGAGAGATCGCGTGAGCGGGCACGTGACATTACGCCGGAAGCCGGTGCAGAAAAGTGGGCACAGGTATTTGAAAAGTTTCAAGAGAAAGCGGAATGAGTTGCCGACTCCGGTCGATATCCCCCCAATGTACGTTGGTAGCGGAGCATTCGTGATAGGGTCAGCGCGCCCACCTTTCGCGAGATCTCGCCGTAGGTAGAGCCATGCTGGGCCGAATTGCATCCAAACATGTTCCGTCGCTTCATCACGTAGGGGATGAAATGATTATGTGGCCTCGAAAAATGGCCATGGCCGCTGACCTGTGCGAGTCTCATGCATGATGCATGATTCGCGGAGGAGAGGATTGGGGCGGCCGTCGCCATGTGAGGCCCGCACGGCCGCATGGCCAACAAAGTGTGAAATGCTCAGCGAGATGTTGACAGGTGGCTGTGATTAAGGGCCGAGTGCCAGTCGCTGCGCCGACAGCTATTTCCACGGCGACGATACTGTGTGGGCTCGCGCTCACTAGCCTTTTACTGCCCCAAGACGATGCCGAGGGCGTTTTTGCCGCCGCCGGGATTGGCGTCGGCCTATCGTTGGCCCTCGCAACTGGCATTGAAGCAACGGCAGGAGTACGCGCCCTAATCCGGGTTGACATTTTGATGCTTTGGGTGCTGTACGGTCTAACGTTCCTAGAGTTTCTTTTTCCGCAACGGGGGACCGGGATCGGCATCAATGCGACGTTGTCTTCCGCTACGATCGGGACATATGCCGTGCTGCTCGGGTTCGCAGGCCTCGTCGTCGGGCGACATTGGGTTCCCCGGCGAGGACGGCCCCGTCAAATCTCCACTTCTATGGAGGTGCGACCCGGCAATATTTTCTTGCTGTTCGTGTTTGCCGCGTTGCTGGGTTATTTGCACATTTTTCTCGCCGTGGATTTTGACTTATTTGAAGCGCTTCGACAGATGTCGCTCCCGCGTTTTGCGCAGGCTTGGAGTCGAGGGCGATACGGAGATGCACTTTCTTTGTTGGTGGAGCTTGGAGCGCTTATTTATCTGATACCACCGATCGCGGGCCTCATTTATGCACGCTCGGCGGAGTACAACCTCGCGCAGAAGATGATAGTAACAATTGTGCTCTTGTTTACCTTCTATTATGGATTTTCATCTGGAACGAGGAACATTCTCGCAACGTACGTCATCACGTTTGTAGGCGCCTATTTTTTGAATAAACCCAAGCTCAATTTCTGGCATGTATTGTGTTACGGAGTGCCGACACTCGTTCTCTTAGCGCTCGGAACTGCCTACATGCTAGAATTTAGACAAGCAGGTCTCGGCAAGTTTTCGTTCCAGGAGAGTCGCCTCAATACCCTCTACGTTGACCAAAACATGGTCGTTATCTCCCGCATAACTGACTTGTTTCCAAATGTATATAACTATCTTGGCCTGGAAATCCCTTTTTATGGCGTGATTCACCCAATACCGCGCATGCTTTGGCCCGGGAAGCCCGAGGGTCTGAGCGTTAGTCTCGAGTCGGCACTAGGCGCTGACCCCACAAGCGTGACTTTTGCCTCTACCTTCGTTGGGGAGGCCTACATGGCGGGCGGTCTGCTGGCGGTCCTATTTGCCGGTCTGCTGTATGGTGCGATGGGGGAAATGTGGAATCGCCTGAGTCGCGATATCAATTCACCATTCCAGCAATTGCTTTACGCGTCCGGCTTCTTTTGTGCCGCTCTCAGCATGCGCAGCATGGTTTGGACGTCGGTGACGGCGTTACCGACGCTCGCGCTTTGGCTCTTTGGGAAGTTCTGGCTTTCTTCCGCCCGGCGCCCGGCTGCGGGAATCAGTTCGAACAGGTCGAGCGTCCACTGTTTGCGGAGCGGGTATCCTCCGGATAAAGGTTAGGGGTCGAGGATGTCGGAACTGACACGGGAACTATCGTCGTGCGTATATTGCACGTGATTCCTTATATGCACCCCAGCGCGGGCGGACCGCCGGTGGTTGTTGAAAATTTTGTGCGTGAGAGCATCAAACTTGGGCAGCCGTCAGAGATTATTTCAACGCCCCTTTTTTGCGATGGTGACGAATCGATTCTGCTCCAACGATTGAACGAGCTGGCGCCGACCACTTTTCTTTCAAGATCGCGGGCTTTTGCTCCCGTGTACAGGTCGACTCGGCGCCAACTCGGCGAGAGCATTCGGACTGCTGATATCATTCATGTGCATACCCTTTGCAACCCGGTCAATATGGTGGTGCGGCGAGAATGTACTCGTCATCGCCGGCCCTACGTGCTGATCCCCATGGCATGCTCGACCCGTACTCGCTAACAGTGAGGCGCTGGCGTAAGTTCCTTTATCTTTTGGCGATCGAACGCAAAAACATTTTGGCCGCAGACCGCCTCATATACACCACTGCGGAGGAGGCGCGGTTGGCCAGAAACAAGCTCGTGTCGCTCCCCAAAGGCGTGGTGATACCGCT
>Ga0126379_10001664_pt1 | contig 13732 bp, 16 predicted proteins | sample PanSoiMetPlot_24_FD_92640 | JGI IMG/M metagenome (GOLD analysis project Ga0126379, IMG submission 92640) | Tropical forest soil microbial communities from Panama - MetaG Plot_24 | ecosystem: Environmental > Terrestrial > Soil > Tropical forest > Bulk soil | place: Panama | collected 2016-02-17 | reverse complement strand
TGCATCTACCCGTGGTACACACTGGGGACGAGCGGGTACCACTACGGAGTGGATTTCCCGGACAACCTGAAGGACTTCGGGCAGGCGGACCAGTTCGCGCAGACGACCAAGTGCGGAGGCCCCTTCGGGCCCAACTCGACCTACTGCGTGACCCTGCTGAAGTAGGAAGCCCGGGGGAGCTGGGCTCCCGCGGTGTCCCGATTACGCGTGGAGGGTCTGGTAGCGGGCCATCAGGACTTCGCGCGGCTCCGTGTGGGCAGGGTCCACGAGAATGCAGTCGGAGACCGGGCAGGCGTCCACGCACTGGGGAGAATCGAACGCTCCAGCGCACTCGGTGCAGCGTTCGTGGTGGATGACGTAGAGGTTGTCGCTGGCCGCGATCGCCTGGTTCGGGCAGGTCGGCTCGCAGTTCCCGCAATTGATACACGTCTCGGTGATCACCATCGCCATGGGGCTTCTCCTTTTCGCGTGACAGCGTGCCACGCGGGCTCCCGGAGGAACCTGATGCAAAGCCATCAACCCGGCCCCGGCGCGAAATTGATTCCTTTGCATCAGGGAGCTCGCCGCGGATCCCTCTAGCGTTGTCTCGACATCCGGGGCAGACCCTCCTTTGCCCTGAAAAACCCTCCGCCCCCGCGCTCGGTCCGCCCGCCGACGCGGGGGCAAATCTTTTTCGGCGTGTTAAGGTTCCCGCGTGCCGCCGAGGCGCGGAAGGCGCGGACCGCTTTATTCCTCCGACCTCCTGCAGTCGCCGCTCTACTCGCGCACCTGCAAGGATGCGTTCCGCGTCATGGAGCGGTTGGCTGCTTCGTCGGCGGCCCGCGCCGGGGCCACTCGCAGTCGCGCGGCGCTTGCCGAGGAGACCGGCCTCTCCTTTCCGGCGCTCGAACAGGTCCTCCACTTCCTCGAGATCGCAGGGTTCCTTCGCGCGGGCCGCGGCACGTCCGGGGGTGTGCGCCTCGCCCGGCCGGCGCCGCGGATCTCGCTTCTCCAGGTCGTGCGCGCGATCGACGGAACGGGGCTGTGGGGCCGCTGCATCCTGGGTTTCGAGGAGTGCTCCGATGAGATCCCCTGCCCCGCACATCCCGCCTGGAAGACGACCCGGGCCGTGCTCGAGGCTCATCTGGACGGTCAGTCGATCGCCGACTTGGCGCGGACTCTCAAACGCAGGCGCCTCACGGGCGGCCCGCCCCGCCCGCAGTTTGCGATCGTGCCCGCCGCGCGCCCCTCGCCTGGGGCGGTGGCGCTGGACGTGACGGGGGACCGATGAGAAGCGAGAAGGAGATTCGGGACGAGGTCCGCCGCGTGCGCGACCGCGGGAAGATGCTCTCGGGGTTCTGGGTGGCCGAGCTCGCCGCGGCGGCGTACTCGCTGGAGTGGGCGCTCTCCAAGCACGACAAGCCTCCCTCCGAGGACATCGGCTCGGGCGAAAGCGCGCAGGGCCGCATCGCCGCCTCGATGGTGAAGGCCGCGGAGAAGGAGGCCGCCGCGTCGGCGAAGAAGAAGGCCCCCGCGGAGAAGAAGCCCGCCGCGCCGGCGAAGTCGAAGGGCTCCCTTCACCGCGTGAAATAAGATCCGGCCGATCCCCTTCCGGAAACCTGCCGCATGAAGCTCGACCTTCACACGCATTACTACCCGCCCGGGTACTTCGAGGCGATCCGGGACACGCCGGGAGACTTCTCCTTCGGGACCGACGCGGCGGGCCGGACGATCATCCAGCACCGCGGGGTCCGCTTCTTCGGCATCACGCCGCCGATGACAGACCCGGCCCGGCGGCTGGCCGAGATGGACCGGGTAGGCATCGACGTCGAGGTCGTGTCGCTCTCGACGCCCAACGTCTTCTTCGCGGACGCCGGCCGCCAGCCGGAGATCGCGAGGATGGTCAACGACGGCTACGCGGAGCTCCTGGCCCGCTACCCCGGGCGCTTCCTCGCCTTCGGCTCCATCCCGATGGATTCGCCCGACGCGGCGCTGAAGGAGCTGGAGCGCTGCATGAGGACGCTGCGGTTCCAGGGCGTCATCCTGCTCTCGAACATCCGCGGGCGGGCCCTGACGGATCCGGCGTACCGCCCCTTCTTCGAGGAGGCGAACCGGCGCCGGCTCTGCGTCTTTCTCCACCCGATGCTGCCCGTCCAGTCCGAGCCTTTCCGGGAGTACTGCCTGGGGCCGCTCGTCGGTTTTCCCTTCGACACGACGCTCGCGGTCGCGCGGATGTGCTTCGACGGGATGCTGCGCGACCTGCCGGACATCCGCTGGATCGTCGGGCACCTCGGCGGCGCGGTCCCGTACCTGATGGAGAGGCTCGACAACGGCTACCGCGACTTTGCCGAGTGCCGCGCGAAGATCGACGAGCTCCCCAGCGTCTACTTGAAGCGCCTCTACTACGACACCGTGACGTTCTCTTCGCACACCCTGACGATGGTGCGCGGATTAGTCGGCGCGGACCACATGGTGATGGGAAGCGACTTTCCACACCTGCTCGGCTCGATCGACCGCGCGGTCTCCTCGATCGAGTCGCTGGACATCGCGGCCTCCGAGAAAGAACAGATCTTCAGCGGCACAGCCCTCTCGATCCTCGGCAACCTGCAACCGTGACGGCCCCGGCACCCCGGTTCGTCAGGGCCGTGGGGCTGGCGGGTCTGATCGCGATCGCCGTCAACGGCGTCGTCGGGTCCGGGATCTTCGTGCTCCCGGCGACGGCCGCGGCGATCGCCGGCGCCGCGTCTCCCTCCGCGTACGTGCTGGCGGCGATCGTGATGGCGCTCGTGGTGCTCTGCTTCGCGGAGGCGGGCAGCCTCTTCGAGGAGACCGGCGGGCCTTACCTCTACGCCCGGGAGGCCTTCGGGCCGTTCGCCGGGTTCCTCGTTGGGTGGATGTTCTTCCTGTCGCGGCTCGCGGCGAGCGCCGCGATCGCCAACGCCTTCGCGGCGTACCTGGGGTTCTTCTGGCCGGCCGCCGCGAGCGGGGCGGGTCGAGTGGCCGTGCTGACCGCAATGATCGGCGCCCTGGCGGCGGCGAACTTCGCGGGGGTGAAGTGGGGATCGCGGACAGTGGACGTCCTCACGGTCGCCAAGATGCTTCCGCTCCTCTTCTTCGTCGCTGCGGGGCTCTTCGCCGCGGACCCGGCGCGCTACCGGCTCTTCGCGCTTCCGCCGGTCCCGGCGCTCCGGGAGGCGACCCTCCTGCTGATCTTCGCGTTCGGAGGGTTCGAGAACGCCAACGTGCCGGCCGAGGAGGTCCGCGACCCGAGGCGGCACCTCCCGATCGCGGTGATTGCGGCGATCGCGTACACCGCGGTCCTCTACGTCCTGATCCAGGTCGTGACGCTGGGAACGCTGCCGGGCCTGGCCTCCGACAGGACCCCGATCGCCTCGGCGGCGTCGAGGTTCCTCGGGCCGGCGGGCGGCGCCCTGATGACGGTGGCGGCGGTCCTCTCGACTTTGGGTAGCGAGAGCGCGCTCGTCCTCGTGGGCCCGAGGATCCTCTGGGCGTTCTCCCACGGCGGGAGGCTCCCCGCCGCGCTCGCGCGGATCCACGAGCGCCACCGCACGCCGCACGTCGCGATCGTCGCGTTTGCCGCGGTGGCCTGGATCGCGGCCGTCGCCGGCTCATTCGCATGGCTGGCCGCCGTCAGCGCGATCGCGAGGCTCGTCTTCTCGACGGCGACCTGCCTCGCGGTGCCGGTCCTGCGCCGGCGTCTGGCGCCGGGCCCCTTCCGTCTCCCGGGCGGGCTCGTCATCCCGCTCGCCGCCTCGGCGCTTTGCCTCTGGCTCCTGGCCGGGATCCACCGCGACCAGGCGCTCGCCGGCGCAGTCGCGCTCGCCGCGGGATACCTGCTCTACCTCTTCGCGGGGCGCCGGTCGAGCCCCCCGGCGAGTTAAGCTCGCGCGCCGTGGCTCCCGCGGGATTTGCTCTCGAAAAGGAATCCCTTCGGATTCTGCTGGAGGCCGTGGAACGGCTGGAGGAGGGGTTCGCCGGGCTTCCGCCCGTCGAGTCCGCGCCCGTCCCGAAGGAGCAGTTGAGGGAAGTCCTCCTCGACGCCGCCGGGCGGTTGCAGGAGAACTACCCGTTCTTCCACCCGCTCTACGCCGGCCAGATGTTGAAGCCCCCGCATCCGGTCGCACGCGCGGCCTACGCGCTGGCGATGTGGGTCAACCCGAACAACCACGCCCTGGACAGCAGCCGCGCGAGCTCGAAAATGGAGAAGGAGGCCATCTCCGGGATCGCTCGCATGTTCGGATGGGACAGCTGCCTGGGCCACCTCTGCGGCGGCGGCACGATGGCGAACCTCGAGGCGCTGTGGGTCGCCGGCCGCGTCAGCCCGGGCAAGACGGTCGTCGCGTCGGACCAGGCGCACTACACCCACGGCAGGATCGGGGCAGTCTTAGGCCTTCCGTTCGAGACGATCCCGTGCGACCGCGCCGGGCGGATGGACGTCGAGGCGCTCGAGGCGCGCCTGGAGCGCGGCGGTGTCGGTACCGTCGTCGCGACTCTCGGCACGACGGCGACCGGGTCGGTCGATCCGCTGCCCGCGATCCTCGAGCTGCGCGAGCGTTACTGGTTCCGGCTCCACGCCGACGCCGCCTACGGCGGGTACTTCCGGCTGGCCGGCAATCTCGGCGAGCCGGCTCGCGCGGCCTTCGACCGGACCGCGGAGGCCGATTCGATCGTCGTGGATCCGCACAAGCACGGACTCCAGCCTTACGGCTGCGGGGCGGTCCTCTTCCGCGACCCGTCGGTGGGCCGCTTCTACAAGCACGACTCGCCGTACACCTACTTCACGTCGAACGAGCTTCACCTGGGAGAGATCAGCCTGGAGTGCTCGCGCGCCGGCGCGGCTGCCGTGGCCCTCTGGGCGACTCAGCGGATGTACCCGCTCGCGCCCGGAGGCGAGTTCGCGCGGTCGCTCGAAGCGGGCCGCGAGGCGGCGCTCGCGCTTCACGGGCGGCTGTCGGCGGATCCGAGGTTTCTCGCGCCCTTCCCGCCGGAGCTCGACATCGTCGTCTGGACTCCGCGGGCGCGGAGCGCCTCCCGCTCGTCGGAGCTAGCCCGGAAGCTCTTCGACGAAACCGCGAACCGCGGCCTTCACCTCGCGCTTGCCGAGCTCCCTTCCCGATTCTTCGACCTGCCGTCTCTCGGCATCGAGCCCGACCGGGACCGGATCACCTGCCTGCGCTCCGTCCTCATGAAACCGGAGCACAAGGACTGGATCCCCAAGATCTGGGAAATCCTCGATGAGGCGGGGACGATTTGTGATTTGTGATTTGTGATTTGTGATCAGGGCGGAAAGGCCGCCGGGTTCCTCAAATCACCGATCGTTCATGAGCAGTAGCGCCCGACGGTTTCGAGGAGGGCGTTGGGCTGGGCGGGCTTTCGCAGGAAGCCGGACGCCTTCAGCTCCGTGGTGTTCTCGTCGGCGCGGGTGTGTGCGGTGATGAGGATCGTCGGGATCCCCGCGAGGGCGGTGTCCTCGAGCTGCTCGCGGCGGAACTCCCACCCGTTCATCACCGGCATCATCAGATCCAGAAGGATCAGGCAGGGCGGAGCGCCGCGGCGAAGCTCCTTCAGCGCCTCGAGCCCGTTAGCGGCCAGCGTGACCTCGTAGCCCTCGTCTTCGAGGACGTCCTTGATGGCGTCCAGGACAGCGTAATCGTCATCGACGACCAGGACTTTCATCCCGCAACCCCTCTCGGTAAAGGGTCGAGCGGCAGATCGACCCGGAACATGGAGCCTCGACCCGGCTCGCTCTCCACCTCGATCTTACCTCCATGCGCCTCGACGATCTGGCGGGTGATCCAGAGGCCCAGTCCCATCCCCCCGTACGAGCGCCGGGAGACCGCCCGCTCGAAGCGGTCGAAGACCTTGGACAGGTCCTCCTGGCTCATCCCGATGCCCTGGTCCCGGACGCTGATCCGCGCCCACGCCGTGTCGGGCTCGACGCGGATCTCGATCGGCTTGCCCTTGCCGAACTTCACGGCGTTGGACAGCAGGTTGGTGACGACCTGGTCGAGGCGGGACTTGTCCCAGGTCCCGCGGACGCCGGGCGGCGCCTCGATGCGCAGCTCGCAGCCGGCCCGCTGGGCGGCGTCCCGGAAGCGCTCGGCCGCCTCCCGGGTGACGCCGGAGAGGTCCGTTTCCTCTCTCTCGAGGTCCAGTCTCCCCGAGGTGATCCGGGTCACGTCGAGGAGCTCCTCGGTGAGCCTCACGAGCCGGTCGAGCTGGCCGCGCGAGCGCTCCAGCAGCTCCACGGCCTTGTCGGCCTGCCCGGCCGCGAGCCTGCGGCCCAGCGTGTGGAACTGGAACTGGAGCGTGGTCAGGGGCGTGCGCAGCTCGTGCCCCGCCATCGACAGGAAGTCCTCGCGCGCCCGCGCGGCCTCCTGCGCCTCTCGGTAGAGCCTCTCCCTTTCCGCCTCCGACTTCTTCCGCTCGGTGATGTCCCGCGCGATCTTCGCGGCGCCGACGACCTGGCCGGCCGCGTCCTTGATCGGCGAGACCGAGAGGGAGACCGGGAAGCGCTCGCCGCTCTTCTTCATCCGCACGGACTCGAAGTGCTCGATCCTCTCGCCCCGGCGAATCTGGTCCAGGATCACGTTCATATCGCCCCGGTGCTCCGGCGGCATCAGGATGGAGATCGTCTTCCCGAGGACCTCCTCCGGCCGGTAGCCCAGGAGCCGCTCCGCCCCCGGGTTCCACTCGAGGATCCTTCCCTCGAGGTCGATGGCGATGATCGTGTCCTCAGAGGATTCGACGATCGCGGCAAGCCGGTAGAGGTTGCGCTCGACCTCCCGGCGAGTCTCCAGCAGCTCCGCGATCTCCTTCGTCGTCCGCTCCGCGGCCTGCCGCGCCGCGTCGGCCTGCGCGACGAGCTCGGCCTGGCGCCGCCGCGTGGCCCAGAGACTCTGGAAGGCGACCGACCCCGTCAGGCCGACCGCGAGGAATCCCCCGAGCCGGATCAGCGAGGCGGTGTCCGCGACCGAGAGAGAGCGCTGGGGCAGCAGGAAGTAGTAGTACAGGGCGATCGTCGAGAGGACCAGGCACAGGAGGCTCGGACCGCCGCCCCAGTAGTAGCCGCAAGCGCAGACCGCCAGGAAGCAGAGCATCTGCGGCATGTACTGGAAGAGCGGCCAGAAGAGGTTCGTGAGGAGGAGCGCAACCCCGCACAGAACCACCGCCATGGTGTAGCGAAACCAGGCCGGACGCGTCAGCTCCGGGTAACCGTTCATGTCGCCGGGTTCTCTCTTTTCACGAGGTCCCGGGAGTTTTTGCAATTCCCGGGCCAGTCGGCCGGCCCACGGTGAGGGTCTGCCGCAGGCCGTGTTCGAGCGTCTCGTAGCGTTCGGGCTCCGCGCCGACGGCGTCGAGCACCTTGCTGAAGAAGCTGCGGGCGCCGGCCGTCATAGCGATGTCGAGGACGTCGGCGTCGGAGAAGCCTTGGCGCCGCAGCTCCTCGATGTCGCCCGGCCCGATCCGGGAGGCGTCGATGGCCACCTTCTCCGCGAACGCCAGCAGCGCGACCTCCTCGGGGGGCAGCCCGGCCGACCGGTAGTCGCGCACGATCGCCTCGAGCTGCTCGGGGGAAAAGAACATCGAACGGAGCGCCGCCCCGTGGTGGAGCGTTCAATACGTGCAGCGCAGCCGCGCCGCGGCGATGATCGTCGCGAGCTCGTAGCGGCGGGCGTCCATCTTCGAGCGGATCGCGGCGAGCAGGCGCCGCCAGGCCTCGAGAACTTCCGGGCGAAGGCTCCAGGCCTGGCTGTAGTTGGGCACGAAGCCATGCTTGCGCAGGTCCTGGTCGTAGAGCTCCGCGAGGAGTCCTGTGGCCTTCTCCGGAGGGATCGTCTCGATGAAAGCCATAAAACAAATCCTCCCGCCCCAGTGTAGCGGGGCGGGAGGATTGGAGAGAACCGATTCCGGCTACGGGATGGTGACGAGCTTGGGCGCCAGAGTCGGATCGCCCGCGATCGCCGCGCCCTCGCGCGAGTAGAAGCTGACGAACCCGGAACCGCTCGGCTTGCGCACGAACCAGCTCATGTAAGAGAGGTCCTGCGGCCCGAGCCCCGCCTGCACGTCCGCCGTCACGTCGAACCAGACCTCCGCGCCGTCGGGCATGTTGTTGCTGATGACCTGATTCGGAGAGGCCGCCGCGATCGAGCGCGCCGGGCCCTGGTCGGTCTGCCCGCCGCTGTCCCAGAAGTCGTCGCCCGAGCAGTCCCGGGCGTAGTTGGCGATGTCCGTGTCGGTGGCGCAGTTCCACGTCACGCCGTTGCCGTCGCCGCGGTAGACGACCGTGGGGAAGTTGAAGCCGTTCCCCTCGGCCCAGTCCTCGAAGCCGTCGACCAAGCGATAGGCCTTGATGAGGTTGCCCGCGCCTCCCGGCCAGTCGTGGGGCGGATCGTCGAGCCCCGAGTTCTGGACGCGGAGGACGAGATAGGCCTTCTGGACGTTGCCGGGGACGATGCCCGCCGCGAAGAAGCCGAAGAGGCCGCTGACCTGGTACCGGACCCGGACGGTGTAGTTCGCGCCGTTGTTGGTGTTCTGGTCGCCGTGGATGATCGTCGAGTCCTTGTTGGGGCGCGGCAGCGGCGAGCAGCAGTTGGTGAATGTGCCGGTCACGCCGTGCTCGATGTCCACCTGCTGGCCGGCCCAGAAGCGCCCGTTGAAGAACGTGCAGCAGCCGCTGCCGCCGAAGTGGATCGACCCGTTCGGGGTGTACACGTCGCCGATCCAGTTGGAGCCTCCGTTGCCGCTGAAGGCGTCGCCCGTGCCGTGCGCCTCGAGCTTGACGTCGGTATTGCTCAGGGAAGTCGGAAGGGTCTCGACCGAGCCAAAGTTCGCCCCCTGACAGACGTAGATGTGAACCGGCGGCGACTGCACGACGAGCTTCGCGCCGTTGGCCGTCGAGATCGAGTTGAAGAAATAGTTCCCGGAGCTCGTCAGCGTCACCGTGAATCCCGCTCCGTACGTCACGTCGCCGATCGGGCTGGCGTTCGAGAGCGACAGGCTCTGGCTGTTGGCACCCGAGTAGTTCGCGCCTCCCGTCGGACAGGTCAGGACCGCCGCTGCGGGAAGCGACGGAAGCAGCGGATCTCCGACGACCTCGCCTCCGACGGATGCTGTCGGCGGAACGGTCAGCGTGGTCCCGACGGCGTGGTAAACGATGCCGGTGACCGAGCCGCCGTTTCCGAGGCTGACGTTGCCGCCGCTGCGCACGTCGCCCTGGACCGACGCCGTCCCGTTCAGGCGGACCGCGGTGTTCCCCGACTGGAACCAGTTGTTTCTCGCGCCGACCAGTCCGGTGACCGTGGAGCCGACGCCGATCTTGACGCCGTTCTCCCCATATACGATGTAGTCGTCAATCGGAGGACCGGCGGCCAGGGCCGTGCCGGCGGCGAGAACGGAACCGAGGATTCCCAGGAACACGGATCCCCGAGTTCTCTGTCTCATGATCGCCCCTCCCGCCTGTCTCAATACGCCTCAGCGGGGGTCATGTCCATTAGACTTTGGTTATAGATCCGAGCGGGGCGCCGGTCAGGGCAGTGGAGTCGGATTCCGGATCGACGCGGTGACCGCGAAGAAGACGGCCAGCGCCAGGTTCAGGCCCAGGCTGGCCGGGACCCAGACGAACGCCAGGATGAAGGTGGTGAAGTAGGCGGCCGGTCCGACCCGGTATGCGCGAGTGATCGCCTCCACGCTCCGGACGTCCACGCGGGGATCGATCAGCCGCAGCCCGCCCGAGGCGTACCTCCAGACCGCGTTGAACGCGATCGCGATCCCGAAATAGGTGCCGCCGAACACGGCCGCGGCTGTCTTCGAGTCGGGCCCCAGGAGGTGGTCGGAGACGAGCGCCGTCGGAAAAGGAACGACGGTGATGAAGAGCAGCAGCAGGCCGTTCAAGAAGAGAAAGGCGACGTTCGTGCGCCGGATGAGATTGAACATCTGGTGATGGTTGACCCACATCACCAGGATGGTTACGAAGCTCGTCAGGTAGGAGAGGTACGTCGGCCACTGGGCGACCAGGTTCGCCAGCAGCGTCCCCGGGGGTCCCTTGGGCACCTTCAGCTCGAGGATGAGCAGCGTGATGGCGATCGCGAAGACCCCGTCGCTGAAGGCCTCGACGCGGCCGGTCTCCTTCTCCTGCGCGAGGGCGGTCTGTTCGCTTTCGCCCGCCGGCCACCGCGGAGTCGCCATGCCTCAGCCTACAGCGGGTTAGGCTTGACCGTCGTCAGCGCCATGCGAATCGAACCGATCGTGGCCGGAGACTGGGAGGGGGTCCGCGAGATCTACCTGGAAGGGATCGCCACGAAGGTCGCGACCTTCGAGACCCGGGCGCCGAGCTGGGAGGCCTGGGACGAGTCGCACCTGCCCAGGCCGCGCCTGAAGGCCGTCGAGGGAGGGACGATCGCCGGCTGGACGGCCCTGGCGCCGGTTTCCCGGCGCGCTGTCTATGCCGGGGTCGCCGAGCTCTCCATCTTCATCGCCGAGGGGTTGCGCGGGCGGGGAGTGGGTAAGTCACTGCTCACCGCGCTCGTGGCCGCGTCCGAGGAGCTCGGAATCTGGACCCTCCAGGCGGGTATCATCTCGAGCAACCGGGCCAGCATCGCCCTCCACAGAGCGTGCGGGTTCCGCGAGGTCGGGGTCCGGGAGCGCCTGGGCTCGCTCGAGGGCGTCTGGCACGACGTAGTCCTCATGGAGCGCCGGAGCCCGAGGGTCCACCCTGTCGGGAATCTTTCGGTTCGCTGAAACGAGGCCCGCTCTTTTCCCGTTACTACTGTCAAGTGGAGGTCTGTCGGCGGGCCCTGGCTGTTCTCGCAGCGGGAACCTTTCTCGCCGGCGGCTGTTCGTCCGCGCCGCCACCGTCCCAGCCGCCCCCTGCCAGCCATCCTGCTGGCGAGATGGCGGCTGACCCAGCCGCGGTAGCGGCCCGGATCTCGGGGGACTGGCAGTTCGCCATGGAGCGCGGTGGCCAGACGATCGAGGGGTGGCTCCACTTCGGCCTGACCGCCGGCGAGCTCGTCGGCTCGCTGTCCGGGCCGGACGCCAACCCGCGCGAAATCTCGAAGATCGAGATGAAAGGCGACAAGGTCTCCTGGGAGATCGCGGGCGACTCGCGCACGGAGCGCTACGAGGGGACGTTGAAGGGGTCCTCGATGGAGGGGACCCTCAAGATCGGCCCGGGCAAGGGGCGGCGTGGCGAGGGCGGCGAAGGCTCGGGCCGGAGCGGAGGCGGCGGTCCGCCGGGCGGGGGAGGAGGAGGCCATCGTGGCGGCGGCGGCGGAGGCGGCCGGGGCGGCGGAGGAGGGCGATCCTCGAGCCCCCTCACCTGGAAGGCCTACCACTCGGTGCAGGAAGTCACGCCGGGCCCGCGCGTCCAGACCCCGGCGCCGGCCGAGGCGAGATGAAGAAGCGGAGGCACCGAAAGTGGCGCGCGCGCTGAGGGTCGAGTTCCCGGGGGCGGTTTACCACGTCCAGGCGCGAGGCTGCCCCGGCGAGCCGGTTTTCGCCGACGACACCGACCGGGAGAGGTTTCTCTCGATCCTCGCCGGCGTCGCCTTCCGTTGCCGGCTGATCTGCTACGCCTACTGCCTTCTCGAGGAGGAGTACCACCTGCTTCTCGAGACTCCCGAGGCGAACATTTCCCGCGCGATGCGCCAGCTAAACGGCGTCTACGGACAGTCGTTCGCGCGCCGGCACGGAAGGAAGGGGCAGGTCTTCGGCACGCGCTTCCGCGCTCGGCTGGTCGAGAAGGAGAGCTACTTGCCGGAGGTGGCGCGCGACCTCGTGCTGCGGCCTGTGCGCGCGGGCCTCGTCTCGTGCCCGTCGCAGTGGCGGTGGAGCAGCTATCCGTCCATGGCGGGAGACGCGCCGACTCCTTCGTTCCTCGCCAGCGGATGGTTCGCCAGGCTCAACGAGAGCCGGACGGTCGCCGAGGCGCGCGAGAGCTACCGGAGTTTCGTCGCGCGCGGGCTCGAGGAGGAGGACCCGCTGCGTCCGCTGGAGAAGAGTCCCATCGTGGGCAGGCCGGCCTTCGCCGACGCTCTTCGCCCCCGGCTGCACGACGCCGCCCTGGCGCACTCGGCCGGACCGTCGCGGGTTCTGCGGCCGCGCCCGTCTCTGCCCGAGCTTCTTCACGACACTCGGGAGCGCGAGGTCCGGAACGCCTCCATCCGAAAGGCCTATCTCCAGTACGGCTACACCATGAAGGCCATCGGCGACCAGCTCCACCTTCACTACTCCACCGTCAGCCGCATCCTCGGCACGGATTAACCCGGCCGGTCGTCACTCTCTCGAGAAGGACGACGTCGTCACGATCTCGAGGAGATGATCCGGGAAGCGACTTCGAATCCAATCGGCGGCCTTGTCCGCATCGGCCTCCCGGCGCGCTTGGGCAATCGCGGCGTGGTACCGCGACTGCGCGTCCAGGATTTCCGGACCGCCGGGCGTGCCGTGCCCCGGCACGTACGTTCGAGCGCCCAGGGAGCGAAGCAGATTCAGTCCTCCTTCGAGTTTCCCGAACGCCGCATCCTCGTAGTTGACGTGGTATCCATTGGACACGAGGTCGCCGCAGAACACGACGGATTCCCCGGGCAGATGCACGACGGCGTCTCCCGGCGTGTGGTTGTGGCCCGGGTGGAGGACCCGCACGACCGTGCCGCCGAGATCCAGCGTCGTCTCGTCCCGGAACGTGCGGGAGGGCTCGTAGGCCTCGGCGTCCTCGAAAAGGGAGGCGAGGTCGCTCTGGCTTCGCCGCGACGCGATCAGCCCGGCGTGCTCGGCCGCCATCCGGTCGCGGCAGGCTGCGTGGGTGAGAACCTCCGCGCCGGCCGATGCGAAGTACCCGGCCCCGAGCGCGTGGTCGGTGTGGTGGTGCGTCACGACCACGAAGCGGATCGGCAGCGAGGTCTCCTTCCGCACCGCCTCCTCCACCAGTCGGGCGTACGAGGGCGCGATCAAGGGATCCACCACGAGCACCGCGTCGCGGCCGATGATCGCGCCGCCGTTGGAGCCGTAGCTCGACGCGACGGACTCTCCCCCGAGAGTCCACACGAAGACGTTGCCGGCAAGGCGCCGCCCGCGGAGGTCGGTCAAGGCCAGGCCGTCAGGGCTTGGGCTCGAGGCCGGCCGCTCGCGCCTCTCGCTTGAGGTCGTTCCACCGCGACAGCAATCCCTCGAGGGATTTCTCCAACTCGTCGACGGCGGCCGACATCGCTCTGGTCGGCGCGGCGTCCCCTTCCTGAAGCACCTCGAGCAGCCCGGCGAACCGTCCGTTGATGCGCGCCAGGTCGTCTCGGGCGGCGGCGGTTCGGCGCGCCCCGCGGCCTCCGGTCCCTTCCAGGGCGGCGGCCTTGTCGTCGAGCGAGGCGATCGACCCGGCCGCGGCGCCCGCGGCGGTTTCCCGGGCCTTCTTCCAGCTCGCCCGCGTCGCGCGGACTTCCGCGAGCGCCGCCGCGCTGCGGCCCATCGCGCCGGTGACGCGCTGCGAGAGCTCGAGCTGCTTGCCCAGGTCCGCCGCGGAAACGGTCACGCGCGGGTCCATCTCGACCTTCAACGGCTGCGTCTGAGTCTTGCCGCCCGCGGTGAGCCGCACGGCATAGCTGCCGGGGAGCACCCAGGGCCCCTTCGGCGACGGCGGCGTGTCGCGAACAACCGCCTGCATCGGGTAGTCGTGGGTGACGGCGGCGGGCGGCGCAAAACGGAGGTCCCACACGAAGCGGTGGAACCCGGCCGTCGCCGG
>Ga0126379_10001663_pt1 | contig 13733 bp, 10 predicted proteins | sample PanSoiMetPlot_24_FD_92640 | JGI IMG/M metagenome (GOLD analysis project Ga0126379, IMG submission 92640) | Tropical forest soil microbial communities from Panama - MetaG Plot_24 | ecosystem: Environmental > Terrestrial > Soil > Tropical forest > Bulk soil | place: Panama | collected 2016-02-17 | reverse complement strand
TGCCGTGGATCACGGGCGGCTTTTGAGATTTGAGATCCAGCTTGAAAAAGAAACCGGCGGCGACGGCGTCGAGATGTTGCGAATTCAAATCCTGCCATTGAGCGCGCCAGTTTCCGTTCCAGACCCGGCGTTGTTCGAGATCGGCGCCGGCCAGTCCGACGCCCGCGCGATTCAAACGCTCCGTGTGGAGGAATTGATGGCCATCGATGTCGCTCAATGCCAGGTGCGCCATCCACACGTCGCGGACGTCCCAGACGTTGGCAGACGGCGCCGATCGATCGTCCGCGGCGCTTTGGCGGAAGAAGGTGAGCTCGTAACCGAATCTTCGTCCATCGGCGGTGTTGAGATTGCCGGTGTAGTACCACCATTCCGTTTGGAAATCGGGGTGATTGAAATGATCGCGCGGGAAATCATAGCGGTAGCCGGGCAGAGCGAGGTGATAAACGGCCAGCAATGCCGCCGCAAGTCTACTCTTCATGAACCACCTCAATGGGGACCAGGCGCACCGCCATTCTCGCCGGATAAAGAGCGGCAAGGAGAGTGGCGCCGTAAACGACGGTCAGCGCAGCGAGCAACACAGCGATGGGCCAATGGAATTGAATGGTCCAACCGAAGGACTGCTTATTAATCACAAAAATCAGGATCAGGGAAAGAAAAAACCCGAGGATCAAACCTGCTGCGTTCGCAAGCAGGCCCAACAGGCCGGCTTCGAAAAGAATCATGCGGCGAACCTGAGCGCCTTCTGCGCCCATAAACCGCAGCAGGCCGAATTCGCGGCGGCGATCGATCACCAGCGCGAGCAGGGCGCCGGTGACGCCCATCACGGCCACCAGCACCGCGACGGCTTCGAGCGCATAGGTGATGGCGAAAGTGCGGTCGAAGACACGGATGCCCTCCTCCCGCAAGGAACGGTTGGAGGCGACCACGACGCGGCGCCCGGTGAGCGCAGCCTCAATTTCGCGCCAGCCATCCTCTAAAGGAACGCCGGGCTTCAGATACACGGCGATATTTGACGGCGAGGAATCGGGCAGGTATTTCAGGAGGGTGGCGCGGTCGAGGAAAATGGTTCCGCGCTCGCCGGAATAGTCGTAATAAACATCGGCGATGCGGAAGATTCGATTGCCTCCACCCAGCGCAAGCGTGACCGAGCCGCCGCGATGAACGTGGTGCTTGTTGGCGAACGGCTCGCTGACGACAGCCGCATCGCGATCCACGAGCTGCGCCAGAACGGTTGAAGGCTTGGCGCCGGAAAGAAACTCGAGCACTCCATGATCCCCGACGATGCTTGCTTCGGCGCCCATGAGAGTAGCGGGCAGCGAATCGTAAACAATCGGGTAGGACCGAAGCTGTTCCACCGCGGCGACGTTGGGCAAGCCGCTCAGCCTATTTGGGATTTCCGGAGACATGATGGGGAAGCGGTCGGGTCCGTTGGGCACGGCGGGACGGACATAGAAATCCGCTTGAATGCGATCGCCCATCCACAAAACAACGGTTTTGCGGAAGCTGCCCACCATGATGCCGACGGCGGCCAGCATGGCAATGGCGGTAGAAAGGGCGGCGGCAAGAACGGAGGTGCGGCGAAGAGATCCGGCCAGTGCTCGACTGGCTAGCAGGGCCTCGACTCCGAAAAGGCGTTGCGCCACGATCGCTGCCAGGCGCGCAAATGCCGACAGCGCCGCAGGGATGGCGAAAGCCGAGGCGGCGAGCAAGAGCGCGGCGGCGAGATAGCCGAATACAGGCTTGCCGCCGATAGGATCCTGGCGCGAGGCGATCCAGGCGCAGAGCGCCAGGGCGGCAGCGAAACCCAAATGCCATCCACGCCGAAGGCGGATTTCGTGCTCGCGGCGGGCGCGCCCCATGGCTTCGGCTGGCGCGACTTGCGAAGCTTCCCAAGCGGGCAAGAGGGCCGAAAGCGCCGATGCGAAGACTCCGATAGTAAGCGCCCAAGCCGCGCCTGTCCACGTCAGCTCGATTGGCGCGGGACGGCTGCTGACGTATAGGGATTGAACGGTCGCGCCGACCAGCCGCACGGCGCCTTCGGCCAGAAATCGTCCGACGCCAATGCCTGCAGCTGCGCCCAGCAGGCCGAACGCCGCAGCCTCACCCAGGAAGGCGAGCATCACGGAAGAGCGTGAAGCGCCCAACGCTCGCACCACGCCGATTTCGACCCGGCGGCGCACTACCGACACCGAGATTGTGTTGTAGATGAGAAAGGCGCCGACGGCGAGCGAGATATAGCTGAGAATCCGCAGATTCCAACGAAAGGCGTCCAGCAGACGGCGGTTCTCTTCGGTCCGCGCGCCTTCGCGCTCCAACAAGGTTCCCGGGGCTAGCGCGGGCCGGAGAATGGATTCCCATTCTTCCATCGTGCGGCCAGCGGGCGTCTCGATCAGAATGCGGTCGAGCGCCTCCCGGTGAAGCAGCCGGGCGGCCAACGCGAGATCCATTACGACCGCATCGCCCGAGTTTTCGCCCAACACTCCGCGGACAGTCCCGTCGTGCGAAGAATCGTTCACGAGAAGTTGAAGGCGATCCCCTGGCTTGAACGGAAGGTCGTGGCCGATCCAGACCGCGGAGGCGAGATCCGGCAGCGGGTCGCCCGCATCCGCGCCATCCGATTCGGCAACAAGATCGATGCCGATCAGCGGCACGGTTCGATTGGAATCTGAGAGTACGGCGTAGTCCTCGGTGCGCGCATGAATTTTGAGAGCGTAAGGCAACTCGGCGAGGCGGGTGAGCGTTTCGGGCGCCACGCGTCCGGTCGCCGTGACCTCGAAGTCGGCGCGCCCGGCGAGCGTTTCCAAGGAGGAATGAAAGGATCCCGCGGCCGCTTGGCCGGCAAGCTCGATCGCCAGCACGGCGGCGACGCCAAGGGCAACGGCTCCGGCGGTAAGCGAAGTGCGCAGGAGTTCCCGTCGCAGCGGCCGAACGATAAGGCGATAGAAAACAGTCAGATGCAAGAGATTTCTCTGGCCCTGCTGTGTTCCTCCACCTGGCCGTCGCGCAGGCGAACAATCGTGTCTGCCATAACGGCCGCTTCGAGGCTGTGGGTGGCCATCACCAAGGTAGTCTTCCTTTCGTCGACGGTGCGGCGCAGCAGGCGAAGGATCAGATCGCTTGTAGCGTTGTCGAGATTGCCGGTCGGCTCATCAGCCAGCAGCAGCTTGGGCGAAGAAGCGAGCGCGCGGGCGATGGCGGCGCGTTGCATCTGGCCGCCGGACAGTTGATACGGCATCCGATGGGCGAAAGCGTCCATCTCGACCCATTCGAGACACTCGAGCGCGGTCGGGCGGGCGCGGCCGTTTCGGCCAAGAAGCAACGGCAGTTCGACATTTTCAACTACCGAGAGCGTAGGCAGCAATTGAAACGATTGAAAAATGAAGCCGACCTTTTCGCGGCGGAGCCGGGCGAGCGCGGCATCGCCCAGGGCCGAGGTCAGAATTCCATCCAAATACACTTCGCCGGAAGTCGGAAAATCCATCGCGCCCGCGAGATTTAGCAGAGTGGTCTTGCCGCAACCGCTTCTCCCCGCGAGCGCCAGGAATTCACCGGCCTGCGCCTCCAGCGAAACATCACGGAGAGCCGGTACGGCGACGCCGTCGGAAACGTAATCCTTGCTGGCGCAGCGGAGGCGAAGGATGCTCATGGCTCAAGTCCCATAGTAGCCGCACGTAGGTGCCCAGGCGGGGGGAGCAATCCGCTCCCTCACGGTCACGGCTCTGCCAGTGGCCATAAGCCCGTAATCCTCGGCACGCACGGCGCATGAACGCAGTCCGCTCCCTGACGGTCGCGGTTCAGTGCAGAGGTGTTGGCGTCCAGCAGCAGCCCGCACCGAACCGCGACCGTTAGGGAGCGGACCCGCTACGGACGGACTACGGTAAGAATGGATCGCCGATTCTGAGCCGCGGGCGTGAGCAAGCGGTGGTAGAGTATTAGCAAGTCGAGGATCGTGATATGTTTGCTGTCTCTTCGCTGGTTCTCGCGACGGGTTTTGCGTTCCAGGCGGGCGCGCCGGCGAGGCAGGCCAGCACAGTTCCGCCTGCCGCGCCGCAAGCGGCCTCCGCCGGGAATTTCGCGCCCCCTGCCCTCACTCCGGAAATGCGCGGCGACATTATGATGGCGCGCAAAATGTACCGCGACGCTTTGGACTATTACAAGCCCGGGGCCGAGAAATCCGCCGTCCTCGCCAACAAGACCGGAATCGCTTATCACCAGTTGCAGGATCTGGTTAACGCGCGCAAATATTACGAGAAAGCGATCAAGCTCAGCCCGAGATATGCGGAGGCAATCAACAACCTGGGGACGATTTTTTACGCGCGCAAATCCTACCGGCGCGCAGTTGAGCAGTACAAGAAGGCGCTGCGGCTGACGCCCGATTCCGCCTCTATTCTCAGCAATCTTGGCACGGCCTATTTCGCCCGGAAGAACTACGTGGAAGCCAGCAACGCATATCAGCAGGCGCTGGCGATCGATCCTGAGGTTTTTGAGCGGCGCAGCTCGCAGGGCACGTTGCTGCAAGATCAAAGCGTGGAGGAGCGCGCCAAATTTCACTACTATCTCGCCAAGACCTACGCGCACGCCGGTGTGAAGGACCGCACGATCTTGTATGTCCGCAAGGCGCTGGAAGAAGGCTTCAAGGAGCGCGACAAATTTACGAAGGAGCCTGAATTCGCCTTCCTGCAAGACGATCCCGAGTTCAAGGAACTCCTGGCTACGGAGCAGAGAGTTCTCTGAGACGCCTTCTAACGAGATTATTTGCGGGAGCAGCGCTGCTTCTGTTAGGCGGCTCGGGATCGTGCTCGCGCCCGGCCGCTCCGGCTATCGACCGCATTGCCGTGCTCCGGTTCGACAATCTCACTGGCGATGGATCCTTCGACTGGATCGCGGCCGCGGCGCCGGCGATTTTGGCGGCTGAATGGAACGGGCCTGCTGTCGCCATCCTCGCCGGGACGGTGCGGGACGCCTACCTTGAACAAGCCACGCGCTGGGCGCATGGCTATTTCGAAAAGCGAGGCGGCGGACTACGGTTCCGGATCGTGATGGAAGACGCCGGACGGCACAAGATCACGCGGGAAGAGGCAGCGGATGGCGGGCCATTGGAAGCGCTGACCGCGATCGCGCGGCAAGTCGAGCCGGGCTCGATCCCGTTTTCCACGACGAATGCGGACGCCGTTGAGGCTTGGGGACATGCGAATTTCGAGCGTGCCGTGAATCTCGACCCGGATTTCAGCGCGGCTTGGCTTTCGTGGACGCAGAGTCTGACGGCGGCGGGCAATGCTAGGGACGCTCTGGATGCGGCGCAACGCGCGCTGGCGCACGGAGGGTTGCGGTCGAAACTCGAGCGGACCCAGATCGAACTGCTGGCGGCGAATCTACGCCAAGACAGCGCCGCCCGCGTTGCGGCTCTGGCGGAGTTGACGCGCCTATTTCCGCCCGACCCGGGAGCCTTGCGGAACCTGGCGCAGGCTCAGTTTACCGCGCGACAGTTCTCCGAGGCTGTCCATACGTACCAGACGCTTATCCCGCTCGATCCCTCCGGACGCCCTGGATCTAAATCTGCTGGGATATGCCCAAGCTTGCATGGGAAACCTGGACGAGGCGAAAAGCACATTCGAGCAGTATGGCAAGCGTTCGGGCCAGGCTATGAATGCACTCGACTCGTTGGGCGAAGCGATGTTCTTAAACGGCCGGTTTGGAGACGCAGAGAAGACGTTTCTCGATGCCTATCGAAAAGATCCTTCGTTTCTGGAAGGCGTCGATCTTTGGAAGGCCGCTCACGCCCGATGGCTGGCCGGCGATCTTTCCGGCGCCGACCAACTGATGGGGCAGTACGTGAATGCTGAGGCGCGCAAGGGCGGGCCGCTGACTGCCTGGCTTCAGGCAAACTGGCTGTACGAAACCGGCCGCAGAGAACAGGCCGCTGCGTTCTTGGCTCAAGAGCCCTCCAGCCAGCTTTTCCAGCAGCAGCTTGCGGTTTGGAAGAATCCGAATGCGGCCGCGCCCCGTGATCCGGAAACTTTGAAACAGCTTTATGACCGCGCCGATCCCGTTAACGACGGCCTGCCGCGTACTCTCTACGCCGCGGCGCTGGTCGAAGCCGGACGAAAAGACGAGGCCCGCAAACTGGTTCAGCTTTGGCCGCTGCCTCCGCGCGCGAATTCGCCGCTGGATTCGTTGATGTACCCGCAGTTTTTGGAAGTAAGGGAACGCGTTCATTGAGGTCCGCGTCTTGAGCATGGGCGTCTCGTAGTTTGGAGGCGTCGGGCCGCAACTCCTCGCGACTTCAAGGGTTTAGACCGGTATACTGGAACATATAACGGGATGCGATTTTCGGTGGACGCCCACACGATCGGCTGCCATTTGACCGGTAACGAGGTTTACATCCGCAACCTTCTTAACGAGTTTTCCAAGCTTGCTCCGGACGCCGAGTTTATCGCCTACGTTTCCAAAGAGGATGCGCCCTCTTCTGTCACCCGCCGAATTTTAACGCGCAAGGTTTCCGAGAATCCTTATAAGCGCCTGGGATGGGACTTGCCCATTCGGCTGCGTCAAGACCGGCCGGATCTGTTGCATGTGCAGTACACCGCGCCCATTGGCTGCTCCGCTCCTGTGGTAGTAAGCGTGCATGACGTAAGTTTCCTGGAATTCCCGGAATATTTCACCCGATATCGACGCACGCAGCTCCGGCTCACAGTGAAACGGACAGTGGAGAGGGCCGCGGCGGTCTTGACGCCGAGCGAATTTTCGCGAGACGCGATCCTGCAACACTACCGCATTGATCCGCGCAAGATCGTGGTGGCGCATAATGCTGTTTCCTCGCAGTTTCGCCCGATCGAGCGGAGGCTGGCGCGGGCGGGGATCGAAAAGAAGTTCGGATTGCGGGGACCATTCGTGCTTACCGTAGGCGACTTGCAGCCGCGCAAGAATCACATGGGATTGCTTAAAGCCTTCGAGGAGGCGGTGCGTGCACATCCTCAGCTTACGCACCGTCTAGTGTTTGTGGGCAAGGAAACCTGGTATTCGAAGGAGCTGCACCAGGCGGTGGCTGAGTCGAGCGTTTCCGAGCGAGTTCATTTCACCGGCTTCATCGACGACGCGGAAGTGGTGCAGTTCTACGGCGCCTGCGAGTTGTTCGCGTTTCCGTCCTTTTATGAGGGATTCGGCTTGCCGATCCTGGAAGCCATGGCCTGCGGGCGCGCCGTGGCGTGTTCCAATACTTCGGCGATGCCGGAAGTGGCGGATGCCGCCGCAATTCTCTTCGATCCGCGATCGACGCGAGAGATTGCGCGCGCCATAGCGGACGTGTTGCTCGATCCGGAGCTGCGCGTCCGCCTGGAGAGATTGAGCGCGCAGCGCGCGTCTCTGTTTAGTTGGGAGCGCGCCGCTCAGCGCACGCTGGAGGTCTACCGGCGGGTGGCGCGAGGACAAAGCCCCGTGGAAGAAATGGCCCGTGCCAGCGTTTCCTGAAGAAGGCTTACTTTATGAGATACGTGGTTCTTGCTTCATTTTTCCTTTTGCCGGTTTCCGGCGAGACATTGCACTACGTGATTAATTGGCCCAGCGGGCTGAACCTTGGCGAGGCGACCATTAACTCGAGCGGCCAGATGGGCGGGTCGGGCCCCAATCAAGCGGCTTCCTGGAATTTCAGCATGGACCTGGATGCAAGCGTCCCGGGCTTCAACATCCGCGATCATTATGTATCGCGCGGTTCCGGGCCGGACGTCTGCTCCGAGGATTTCACCAAGACCGTGCAGCGGGGCTCCCGCAAGACTGAGGAAACCGATACGTTCGATCAAAAGGCCGGCATGGTGACGCGCCAAACCAAAGCTCCGGGGGGGAAGAGCGATTATCCTGTTTCCGGTTGCGCGAGAGACGCGCTGGCCTACCTTCAATTCGCTAGAAATGAGCTGGCGGCCGGAAGGCTCGCTCCGCAACAATCCGTTGTGCTGGGCGGACTCTATAACGTTCGTCTGGAGTTCTCCGGCTCGGAAACCGTCAAGAGCGGCGGTAAGCCTGTGCCGGCCGACCGGATTCTGGCGACGATCAAAGGTCAGTCCAGCGAATTCACGGTGCAGATTCTTTTCTCCAAGGATCCCGCGCGCACGCCATTGTTGGTGCGGATTCCGTTAGCATTGGGGACCTTTACCGCGGAGCTGACGCACTAGGTGCGCGTAGCTTTTTTCTCTCCTCTGCCGCCGGCCAAAAGCGGGATCGCAGATTATTCGGCTGCGCTGCTCGAATCGCTGTCCAGCCTGGCGGAAGTCGATGCGTTCTCTTCAAAACCGGCCGCGTTCGATGGCTCGCAATACGACGCCTGCGTCTACCAATTAGGCAATAACCCGCATCACGTCTTCGCCTATGAGGCGGCGCTGGAGCATCCCGGCGTCGTAGTCATGCACGAGGCGAATTTGCATCACTTGATCGCCGATCTGACCATCCGCCGGGGAGACTGGGATACATATCTGCGGGAACTGGAACACGAGGCTGGGGCGAAGGCCGTTGCATACGCGCGACGCCACGTGGTGACGCTGGAGCGCGGGCCGCAGTACGAGATTCCGATGCTGCGGACGATCCTCGAGCGGTCGCGAGCCGCGATCGTGCATAGCAATCCCGTGGGAGACGTGATCCGCGAGCGCGGCTTCGCCGGCCCGGTGGGCAAGATCCCGCACGGGGCGTGGATTGTAGATGCGGACCGAATGACGTACCGCGAGCGTCTGGGATTGGACGAGCGCACACCCCTGATCGGCATCTTCGGGTTTCTGAAGCCGTACAAGCGCGTCGCAGAATCGCTGCGGGCATTTCGAAGGCTGATCCGTGTGATCCCACAGGCGCGCATGATCCTGGTGGGCGAGGCGCATGCCGAGTTGCCGATCGCCGGGCTGATCCATTCCTTGAATTTGGCGGCGAACGTCCGTCATTTTGACTTCGCGCCCATCGAGGATTTCAACGGATACCTGGCGGCTTGCGATATCGTCTTGAACCTCCGTTTTCCGACGGTTGGCGAAAGCTCGGGGACGCTGCTGCGGGCGCTCGGCATGGGCAAAGCGACCGTGGTTTCCGACGTGGGATCTTTCCGCGAGCTGCCGGACGAGATTTGTCTGAAGGCGCCGGTGGATGCCTCAGAAGAAGAACACCTTTTCGAGTATTTGAACTTGCTTGCGTCGCGGCCCGAATTTGCACGCGCTCTGGGAGCGAAGGCGCGCTTGTGGGTAGAGCGCGAATGCAATTGGGGCGTGGTGGCGAGGAAGTATTACGAGTTCCTTGAGGCGGTCGCCGAAGGGCGTAATCCGTCCGTAACAGAGCGGCGACCGTCAGGGAGCGGTTTATCCCCTGACCCCTGTCTCCCGTCCCCTGAAGTTGCGCCCGAATCCATCACTGCCTGGGCTCCCGTGGAAGACGGCTCACGCGAGTATGTGGAAAGCCACTTAAGCCGCCTTCAACGCACGTTGGCGATCACGCCTCCGGCCGCGCCGGGAGATCGTGTGCTAGAGATGGGCGCGTATCTGCAAATCACGCCCGCGCTTAAAACGCGGCTGGGTTATTCCGAAGTCCACGGTTGCTACTATGGCGCAGCCGGCGGCCGCAACCACCGCGCGGTCACCAGCGAACTGGGCGAAACGTTCGAGTGCGAAATCGACCTGTTCGACGCCGAAAGAGATTGCTTCCCGTATGCCGATGCGCACTTCGCCACCGTTCTATGTTGTGAGCTGCTGGAGCATCTGCCGGCTGATCCGATGCACATGATGTGCGAGATCCATCGCATCTTGAAGCCGGACGGATGTCTGGTGCTGACGACTCCCAACGTGGCGTCTCTGCGTGCGCTCGCGGGAATTTTACAAGGATTCCATCCGCAACTGTTCAGCGCGTACATCCGGCCCAAGAACGGCGTCGTGGACGCAAGGCACGCGCGCGAATACACTCCGGCCGAGATCCGCCAACTGCTCGAAAACACCGGCTTCGAAGTGACGCTGCTCGAAACCGGACCCTTCCGGGATGAGCCCAAGCCAGAGTACGCTTGGGTGGAGCATCTCCTGGAGCGCTACTTCCTCACGAAAGAGCACCGCGGAGAAGGGATCTACGCGGTCGGGCGGAAGACAGGGCCCGTGCGGGAGCGGTATCCGGCGTGGTTGTACAGCTAAAGCATCACTCTGCGTTCTGAATCTCACTTCTTAAAGCAGACCTGCGCTGACCATTAACTCGCGCTCCTTAATTCGCTCTGAGCGATTAAACTGAAGCAAGCGCGCGGTGGCTCGCCCGACCGAGTGACTGGTGCGATCAGGCCGCCGCGCCGTTGGAATTGATCGCTCCAGCGATCGATTCGAGGATGGAATAGGCGTGTCAGGTCACCGCTTTCGGGATCCATCGAAGCCACGTCCGCGCCTTTGTGTTTATTGCAGAGAGCGCAACACAGCGCCAGATTTCCGGCAACGCTTACGCCGCCATGTTTAGCGGCTATGATGTGGTCGATCTCGTGGGCAACTAGAGTTAAAGCCTCCGGCACAAGACAGTATTCACAACGGCCCTTGGCCCTCGAACGGACTTCCGCGCGGAGGGAGGCGGCGATTTCAGGCATTCTTGCTGGGCTCAAGGCCCAGCTTCAGATATGCCTTGGTCTTGGCGACCCTGACCAGGTGTTCCAGGAAGCTGAAGTTCTCCCACTCCTCTTCTTCCCGGGAGGTCAGCGCACCAGCCCGATGCTTCTCGATCAATCGCGTCACTCTGCGCGCGAGGAGCTCCGGCGGGCGAAAGTTGAGAATCTCCTCGGGTGTGGGTAAACCCGCGAGGAATTCGAGCACCTCCGCCGCGCCTTCGAACCGGCCTTGCGCTTCCGCGTCGAGTTCTCGCAATCCAAGTTCCTGAGGCAAGCGGTCTTCGCGATTCCGCAGCCTCTCAGCCAATTCATCCGGAACTGTCAGAGTAATGGCCGACATCTGGAGCGAGTATAGCATCGCGACCTGGAAATGAGGCAGGGCGTTACAGGCTTTCTGAGAGCTTATCTATCGCGTCTTCCAGCGTCTGCGGCCGTTTGAGCACTCCCTCGAACAAGTCGCCCACGCGATCGAAGCGGGCTGGGGCGTTGCCGAGGTGGAACTGCTCGGGCCGCAGGCGAGGCGTAACTTCATGCCACTCGAGTGGCGTCGAGACAGGGGCCCCTGCATAGGCGCGGACCGAATAGGGCGCGGAAATCGTTTTGCTTTTCGCCATTTGCGCCCAATCGAAATACACTTTCCCTTTCTCGCGCCGCGAGACGGCGCGCGGCTCCGTGAATAGATCCGGCCGCTCCCGCGCGGCCAGGACCGACAAGAGCTGGGCAAATTGGCGCGCCTGCTCGTAGGTGTAACGCGGCTCCAGGGGTATGTAAATGTGCATGCCGTCGCCGCCCGTAGTTTTGGGGAAGCTTTCGAGTTCGAGCGCGTCCAGCCTCCGGCGGATCAGCAGAGCCGCCTCCACGATTTTTTCGTAGCCGCACTCCTGCGGATCGAGATCGATCAAAATATAGTCCGGATTTTCCAGCGTTCCCATTCGACTCATCCAGGGATTATGGTCGATGCAGCCGAGATTCACCAGAAACAGGAGCGTCGCGCGATCCTCGCCGATCACGTAGCGGATGCCGTCGTCGGCCACTTCCATGCGCAGCCACTTCGGGAAGCTCTCCGCTACTTCCTTCTGGAAAAAGAAAGGCTGCTCGATCCCGTTTGGATAGCGCTTGAGCGAAAGCGGCCGGTCCTTTAAGTGCGGGACCAGGAGCGGCGCGACGTGGTCGTAATAATTGAGCAAGTCACGCTTGCGGTAGCCGTCCTTGGGATAAAACAATTTGTCGAGATTGGTGAATTTCAGGCGATGGCGGCCGACGCCTAGGATTTGCTCGGATGCGGCGGGATCGAGCAATGGGCCGCCGGCAGCCGGCGAAACCGGATCGGCTGCCGCGCCGTTTGCGGCGGCCCCATTTCTCACGCATTCGGTAGGATCCACGTCGGGACGAAATCCCACCCATACCGGAGCGCGCAGGCGGCCGTCTTCGGTCCAGTTCAAGAACCGGATTTCGCATACCAACTCCGGCCGGACCCAGGTGACAGCGCCCTCTTTCGGCAGCTCTTTCGCAGGCTCCACTGGGCAATGCGGCGTGGCCAAAGGAGCCAGCTTTTCGTAGATCGCTTTGATCGTTTTATTGTCGAAGCCGGTGCCGACGTTGCCCGCCCATTTGAGCTTCCCATGATCGTAGATTCCCAGCACCAGCGCGGCGAAGTGCTCGCGTTCCCCCGCGGTGAATCCGCACAGGACGAACGAATCTGAATTCTGAACCTTGTATTTGACCCAATCCACCGTGCGGCGCGATTCATAGCGGCTGGAGGCGCGCTTGCCGACGATCCCTTCGAGTCCCTGCTGTCTGGCCGCTTCCTTAAGATCCGCGCCCGCGCCCGGAAAGTGCTCGGAGTAGCGGATCGTGGCGTCCGGGACCAGCATCGCCTTGAGCATACGCTTACGCTCCGTTAGGGGAAGGCTGCGAAGGTCCCGGCCATCGAGATACAACAAATCGAAGACATAAAGAACTACGGGATAATGCCGCGACAAGGTTGCGACGGCGGCCGCGTCAGTCACCATAATCCGGCGCTGAAGGCGCTCGAAGCTGGGGATTCCGCGGTCGTCGAGCGCTACGATCTCGGAGTCCAGAATCGCTTCTCGCGCCTGCACGCGATGCGGCAGAACCGAGAGCTCGGGATACTGACGGTCCATCGAATTGCCTTTGCGCGAAACCAGGCGCAGCTTGCCGTCCTGGATGTAGCAGAGGGCGCGAACGCCGTCCCATTTGATCTCGTACAGCCACTCTTTGTCCGCGGGCGGAGTCCCGCGGCCGATCTCCGCCAGCATGGGGGAGATCGTCTTGGGCATCGGGTCTTGTGGCGCAGCCGATGGCCTGTTGCCGGCTGACTCTTCTCCCGGACCAGGCAGTTCTTGCGCAATTTCTTCCTGCGTCCGTCCCGTGAGCACGCTGCGAGCCTGCTCCTCTACATCCCATCCGGGCTGGGCGAACTCGTCTTTCTTCTTAAGCAGGAGCCATTCGTTGCCTTTGCCCCTTTTCATTCGCACCAGCGCGAAATCGCCGCGAAGCTTTTGCCCGTTCAGATGAAATTTGAAATCGCCCCGGGTCAGTTGCTCTTCGGCGGTCGCTTCGCCGAGCAGGTCGTACGTGCCTCGGTCCCATAGCATGACGCTCCCAGCGCCGTAGTTTCCTTTGGGAATGACACCCTCGAAGCCGCCATATTCGATGGGATGATCCTCCACCATCATGGCCAACCGCTTCTCTCCGGGATCGAGTGTCGGGCCTTTGGGAACTGCCCAGGATTTCAACGCTCCGCCGGATTCCAAGCGGAAATCGTAGTGCAGATGAGTAGCGTGGTGGCGCTGAACGCAATATTGAAGCTTTTTGGCTGCCTCTTTCGCGGACTCCGGCTCTGGTTCGGCGGCGGGCGGCTCCGGCGTGCGGTCGAAATGCCGCTTCTCGGAATATTTCTTAAGCGACATGAACTACAAAACTCGAATGGAATGTTTGAGGTAACATGAGGCTGAGGTGACGGAATGGCGTCCACGGTTTGGAAAGGGCATCTGACTTTCGGGCTCGTGTCGTTCCCTGTCCGATTGTATAGCGCAGCGCGCGGCGACAGCATCAGCTTCAATCAATTGCACAAAGCCGACGGCTCGCGAATCAAGCAAGTCATCTATTGCCAGGCGGA
>Ga0126379_10001662_pt1 | contig 13735 bp, 8 predicted proteins | sample PanSoiMetPlot_24_FD_92640 | JGI IMG/M metagenome (GOLD analysis project Ga0126379, IMG submission 92640) | Tropical forest soil microbial communities from Panama - MetaG Plot_24 | ecosystem: Environmental > Terrestrial > Soil > Tropical forest > Bulk soil | place: Panama | collected 2016-02-17 | reverse complement strand
GCCGCAGCGTTCGAAGAAACCACCATCGGTAAAGCCGGTAGATCCCCTTTCCGCCGTCCAGCTGGTGGGCGCACGCGTTGAGATCATAGGGCGTGCTGATCGCCGCGGCGCCGTCAAACGGGGCGGAGGATCCTCTGCGGGCGAGAAGCACGAGCAAGACATTGCCTCCCAGCGAGAAGCCGATGCCGAACAACGGACCGCTGATCCTCTGTCGCACGCGTTCGGCGACCAAGAGGGCATCGTTGATCTCACCGGAGTGGTAGAAGCGCGGGAGCCGGTTCTCCTCGCCGCTGCAGCACCGGAAGTTCAATGCGGCCGCACCCCAGCCGCGCCGTTGCGCCCCGCGAAGCACCTCGGTCACGTAGGATGCGCGCGTTGAGCCCTCCAGGCCGTGGAGGACAAGTAGATGCGGCGCGTTCGAAGGCGCCGGCAGGAAGTCGATGTCTAGGAAATCGCCGTCCGGCGTATCCCAGCGCTCGCGGACGAGAGGGGGGGCCTTGCCCGACCGAATCAGCGCCGCAAAGATCGTCTGTGCATGCCCCGAGATGAGCCCGGGCGCTGGGCGAAAAGGCTCGCTCGGTCGGAAAGCCTGGCGCTGGCGGGGAGCGGCGCTGCCGCCGACCGGCGTCGCGCTCTTCGATAGCTGGCCTGGCTCGCCCACAGGGTTGACTGCTGATTCGCTCATCGTCTCGTCCGAGGCGATATGTTAATGCCCTCCGGACGGCGGTAATGGATCGAAAGTAGCACCGCACGTGCGTTTGCTTGCACTGGCCATCTCCGATTTCCGGAATCTGGAAAAGGTCGAGCTTCGCCCATCGGGGCACGCGACGATTGCCGTCGGCCAGAATGGACAAGGCAAGACGAACCTGCTCGAGGCGATCTACTTTCTAGGAACCCTCAAGCCCTTGCGGCCGGCGAAGTTGCCCCAACTGGTTCGCTTTGGGGCGACCCACGCGCGAATCGAGGGGCGGTTCCTTCTCAAAGGGGCTGAGCGCGAGATCGCCGCCGACATTGCCGACGGCTCACGACAGGCCTTCGTCGACGGCAAGAAGGCGGCCAGCCTGGAAGAGTACTTCGGCGGGGTTTCGCTGGTTGCGTTCACGCCCGATGATTTGGTGGTCGTCAAAGGAGGGCCCGATGGGCGCCGGGCGTTTTTGGATCGCGCCGTCTTCAATCGATTTCCCGCTTTTCTCAAGGAGAGCCGCGTCTACTCGCGCGCCTTGAAGAGCCGCAACCGCTTGCTAAAGGAACGAGCCGCTCCATCGTACTTGAGCGTCTACGATGAGACGCTCGCTCGCGTTGGGGCGCGAATCTGGTCGCGGCGACGCGCGCTGCTCGAGGAGCTTGCTCCGCGCGCCGCAGCGGCCTTTGCGCAGATCGGTCGGGTCGGCGACGGCGCTTGCTACCTCTATGCCCCATCCAACGTGGCGCTCGGCGCCTCGGGCGAAGCAGAATCGACGATGGAAGCCGCTCTGCGCGCGGCGCTGCACGATCGAACCCCTCGTGACCAGGAACGCGGCTTCACTTCGGTGGGTCCGCATTTCGATGATCTGGAGATCCGCATCGGCGAGCACTCCGCAAAGAGCTTCGCTTCACAAGGCCAGCAGCGCGCACTCGTGCTTGCCTGGAAGATCGCTGAAATCGAGAATCTCCACCAAACGCTAGGCTACCTTCCGTTGCTGCTCTTGGACGACGTTTCCAGCGAGCTCGACCGAGACCGGAATTCGTACTTGATGAGCTACCTGTCGGGCAGCGGGGCTCAGGTATTTCTGACCACCACCGCTAAAGAGCTCGTCGCGCAGGCGGCTAGTTCAGATACGCAGTGGTGCGAAATTAGGTCGGGCCGGCTCCAGCTGATTGACCCTCCCTCCGCCTGAAGCGGTCTAGTGACGAGCGCCCCCGAGCCCGCGCCGCGACGCCGGCTTGGCTCCGTGTCCAGTTCTGATTGACGGGATTCAGCTTAAAGACAAATGCCTGGCGTACTCGCCTGCTGGCGAACGCGGGCTTACCTAGGGCTTGAAAGTTGCACACCCGGCAGCGCGTGCCCGACATCCACCGACGACTAGAAGAATTGACCGCGTTCTTGGAAGTGATCCACCAGGAGGAGCCCGAGGCACTGCCCCGGGTGATTCGAGAGCTCAATCAGTTGCTCGGCGCGAGAAAGGCGCTGGCCTTCGGGGTTCGCGTCGAGGATGGGAGAACTTCGCTCGCCTTCGCTCATGCCGCGGGCGATTTCCCGGGCGGGGACCTGGCGCTCCAGTTCAACGCCTTGCTCGCCGCGGGCACGGCGCGGCTATTGTTCAACCCGGCCAAACCCGAGGCAAACCAGCGCAACGTCCCACTCGCGTTACCGCCGCTTGCGCAGATTTTCAGCAACGGGGTGTTGGTGCGGAGAGCGCGCCGTGGGCGGAGGATCCATCTTTGGCCCGCTGGGGGACATGACTCCCACGCGCTCCGCACCCAAACCGAGCAGCTCCTTCGTGCCGCGGGCGTCGAGGACGACTTCGTGCTGCGCGCGCTGATTTGCGACGGGTCCACGCTCCTGGCGTGGGTCGGTATCTTTCAGCCGACCGAGCCCACCGAAGAGCAGCGGGAGGTCTTCAGCGCCGTCATCCCCGCCCTGCAGAAGCGCTTGAAGATGGAAAGTCTCGTTGGGAACCCCGCCTTCAATGCCGCGGCGCTGGACCTGGTGCTCGACAAGCTCTCCTCGCCCGCTTTTCTCATCACCGCCGATGGAACCATCGTTCGCGCCAACTTGGCGGCGCGTGACGTCGAGCCTGGGAGCTGGCAAACGGTGAAGCGGTTTCTCCAGGACAGCCTGGCGTCTCCTGGGCCGCAGTCCCCCTACGACTTGACCCGCCTCCGCTGGGCCGGAGTCCCTGACCATTTCCTCGCGGTCCAACGACCGGGGTTGCGCGAGCACGCCAATCGGCTGGACAAGGCAGTTAGGCGATGGAGCCTGCGCAAGCAGGGAGCCAAGGTGCTCTCGCGCCTGGTACAGGGCGATCCCAACAAAGCAATTGCCGCCAAGCTTGGATGTGCGGAGAGCACCATCGAGCTTCACGTCACCCAGATCTTGCGCCAAGCCGGCGTCGATAGCCGCGGCGCGCTGATCGCCAAGTTCTGGAGCAGCTTGTGATGCAAGAAGATGGGAGTACGGCAATGATGAATTCGGACACCGCGGATGGCTTGTTGGCGCAATCTCGACTGGAGATGGCGGCAGTCGACGCAGCGCTGGAGAATTTCCCTGGCGCGGCGCTGATGGTCACCTCGACCGGCGCGGTGGAGCGCTCGAATGCCCGAGCGCGCGCGCTGATGGCCTCGGGCAAAGAACAGGTCCTCCGCGCGGTCCAGGAGAGCCTCGACCATCCCAGCCTTGCCGCGGAGTTTGAAATCAGCGAGCTGTTCAGCTTCGGAAACGTGGTCCACTACCTCGCCGTGCAGCGCTCGGTTGGCTCGACCATCTGTGATCGGCTGGCGCTCTCCATTCACCGCTGGAGGCTCACCGCTCAGGAGGCACGGGTCTTCGCCCTGCTGGTCAATGGGGAGTCAAACCGGCAGATCGCCTCGAAGCTGGGGTGCGCTGAACGAACGGTGGAGCTTCACGTCACGCACATTCTCGGGCGGCTCGACGTAGACAATCGAAACGCGGCGATCGCCAAGTTCTGGACCCAGTCTTACGCGCTCTAGCGCCGCGTCCACTCGACGAGGAAAAGCATGCTGTAAGTCAGCGTCTCCTCGCTTCGAAGCAGGTCAACGAACGCACTGGCCAGCTTGTCGAAATTCTCGGCGCCTCCCAGCGCGGCCGCCGCCCGGGCACGCAACGCAGCGAGCTTCGCCCGCCAGTTGCCCAGCTCCTCCTCAGGAATCCGCCCGGCGTAGAGGTGATAGGGAAGGATGTGTACCGCGTTGGGCACCAGGCCAAGGCGGTAGAAGCGATGGTAGAGCTTGCGACCAGCGTAGGGATCGAAGGAGCCGTGGAGCACCTGCTGCAGCTTGTCCAACGCGCTCTCCAGCACCGGCGGCATCGGGTAGTGAAAGGTCCCGTTGCCATCGAGGTCGCCCACCACGAGCTTGCCGCCTTGACCTACCAGCTCGGCGAGCTGCTCGAGCACCGCATCGGGATCGGCCAGGTACTCAAAGACGAACTCGCACCAGACGAAGTCAAAGGAGCGCGGGCGAAAAGGCGGCCGCTTTAAGTCACCCACCACGAAGCGAAGGTTCTCGATCTGCTCGCCGCGGGCGATGATCGCGCCCTGCTCGCCTCGCTCAGGCGAAAAATCGAGCGCCATCACCCGGCCGCGCCGACCGACCATCTGCGCCATCACGCGAGCCACCGCACCGGTGCCTGCGCCGGCATCCAGGGCGCGCATCCCTGGAGCTAGGCCCACCAGCTCCAGGCGCTTGCGCACCCGCTCCGGGTCGGTCTTGGCCTCTAGCCGCTCCCCTTCCCCCGAGCTTTCCATCAGGTAGGCAGCCGCGGCTTGAGCAGAGCTCTTCAGCTGGGCGACACCGCTTGCCGGAGCCGCCGATTTCGCCGCCCGCCGCCGCACGGATCAACCCGACAGGCCGGCGGCGTGCTCGACGGTGCGCGCCGCCAGATGGGCCGCTTGGCGCGCCTTGAGGGCACGGACGATGCGAGCGATGTGATCGAGGAATCGGAAATAGAGCGCCCGGTGGCTGGTCCAGCAGGCGTATTGCTTGATCGACGAGAGCGGAAGGTACTGGTACCTGGGAAGATGATCGGGTGGAATCAAGCCGACGGCGAACGGCCGCCCGGCGTTCCGATACATCTGCAGCAAGGCACGCAACAGCGCTCGCTCGACCTCGCCGGGCCGTTCGATGCGATCGAAGACGTAAATGTTAAACGCGCTCAGCAGCTCGGAGAGATTTAGGCCCGGCGATGACAGCTCGGCGAGCGCAAATCCAACCGGCACGTCGCGCTGCAAGGCGAGCAGCACCCTGCGGTACCGGCGCAAGCCCAGCTGAGCGAACTCGGCGTCCAGCTCGCCCAGCTGCAGCGCGCCACGAGTCAGGTCATTGGCCTTGAGAAGCAACCCGCGCTCTTTCTCGACGAAATACCGCTCCACCGGGCGAAGCTCTTTGGTTGACGGCTCAACCACCTCGATGCCCGCTGCCGCGGGGACGAGCTGCGGATCGGTCGGCAGGGTGAAATAGGTGTGGACCCGCAAGTCCGAGATTTGCGGATCGTTGACCCTGCGGGCAAAACCTCCAAAGACGCGGGAAGGCCAGCGGTTCTCCGGGCGAAAGAAGATCTTGCCGAACTCCAGGTCGATATTCTGGCTGAAGTATTCCGCCAGCCCGAAATTCAGCAGCTGGCCACCGCGGCCGCCTGGGGCAGCCGCAAGGTGCTGGCTCATCCAGGTGTTTCGATAGGCGCGCAGCCCGGAAACGTAACCGACGATTTCCTGATCGCGCGTAAACACCACCGATTTGAAAACCCGATTGGCCCGGGCATTCGCCGAAGTAAAGGTCTGCCGGATTTGAGGCAGGATCGGCTCGAGCTTCTTGAGCTTGTCGGGGTACATAAAATTGGTTCGCAAGAAAAAGTCCCATACCTCGGCGAAGGGAACCTCCTTGCCATCTCGCAGATCGGGAAACCGGCCGCGCATGATGACGTCGGCGAGTCGAACCCGTGTGGATTCGTCGAGGGACTCGTATCCCACGCCACAGTGCAAGGCTCCGGGGCGCTCGGGAATGCGCGCCAGACTTCGAACCTGGCCGCGGCACCGGATTTTCTGATCGCCCGAGCGAAGCTCGATCCGGGTAAAGCGCATTCCTACCGGGAACACCTCCCTCTCGGCGTCGATCTCGAAAGAGAAGCCGGCACCGCTGATGTCCCGCACCAGCTTTACCGCGGGCGAGGAAAGAAGCGGCGAGGCGAGCTCAACCACCATCGGCTCGGGCAAAGCCGGCTGTGACCGCGGGGAGCTGCGCCCTTGCGTCTCCTCGATCACCTTGGGAAGGCGAAGGGTAAGGGGCAGGCGGGCCACCACGGTGGCGTGGAAGCGATAGACGCTGCCTCCGAGCTCGAATCGACCGCGAGCGACGTCGGGCGCGGAGAACGGATGATCGGCCGACTTCAAGGCATTGACGGTGAACTCGCCCGAGCTCGGCTTGAGCACGCCGCCCAGGCAATGCGTCGGAAGGCCCGAGTCGTCCATCGTCTGGAGAAAAATTCCACCACCGGACAGGGCGGTCCTCAGCAGCGCCGCGCACCAGGCTCGATCTCGAATCAGCCTGACCGCGTGGGCATCGGCTCGCTTGGATCCCCGGAACCAGCATCCCACCGAATATGAGCCGGAGGATGAATCGACCAGCCGAACGTGGCGGACGACCGCGGTGCTCTTCGCCAGGCCGCACTCGTTGTCGCGGAAAATTTCCACGTCCTCCAGGACATTTCCTGGCAGCAGGTCATCAATGCTCTGGTCGGGCTCAATGTGCAGGGAGAAACCCTCGTTGGAGAGCTCCCAGAGCTCGTAGGTATTCGGCGCCGAGCTGCTTCGCACGGTGAATCCCCGGAGCCGCTGGCGCCGCGACGCAGATCTGGGGGAGATGAGGTGGGAGACGGTGGCGGCGAGCTCCTCCGGCCGATCGACGATCAGCACCTGGTGGCCAAGCGCCGCCGCCTCGATGATTCCGTCCGGAATGCTCTCGCCGCAGTGGACGAGGCGAACGGCGAGCCGAGAGGCCTCAATGTTCTCGAGCAACTGATCCTGCCATTCACAGACCAACACCTTCACCTGGGGATCAGCCAGCGCCTCCTGCAGGCGATCGAGATCGGACGCCGCGACAACCCGGCAGGCTTGGGAGAGCAGCTCGGTCCAGCGGGAGAGCTGCCCCGGGTCGGTGTGGAAGACCAGCGCGCTGGGCGATGGCTCCCGCATTTCCGCCGGGCGCGCAGTTCCTCGTTGCCTTGGTTCCGCCATCGGTCCCTCCCTCAGCTCCTACTTCGGCGCGCCGAAAGCGATGCCACCGCAGTGGGCCTGGGCAGCGGCAGCTCGACCTCAAGACGGGTGCCTTGGCCAGATTGGCTGAAGGCGCGGATTTGCCCGCCGTGGCGCAAAACGATGCGCCGGCAAAGCGCAAGCCCCAGCCCCACTCCCTCGCCGACCGACCGCATCGAGAAGAACGGCTCGAAGATGTAGCGAATCTTGTCCTCCGGAATTCCACCGCCGGAGTCGGCGATCGTCACCACCAGGTTGTTCTTGATTCGCTCGGTTCCGATCTCGATGGTCCCGGCTTGCCCGACCGCCCTGAGCGCGTTGTCGAGAAGGTTGAGCCAGATCTGGTTCAACGCACCCGCGTCGCCGAAAATGGGCTCGCTGCAGCGGTACGTCTTCTTGACGGTGACGCCCGGGGGCATACGCCAGCCGAGCACCTCAAGGGTGGCGTCGAGCGCTTCGGGCACGTTCACCGCATCGACGCCCTGCGCTGGACGAGCGAAGGAAAGCAATGACTCGCACAGGTGGCTGATCCGCTCGCCGCATTGTTGAATCATCCGCACCAGCTCGCCCATCTCGCCCTGCCCGGCCGGAATGGTCGCCAGCGCCTGCCCCAGGGGTTCGACCGCGTTGAGCAGGCCGTTCAACGGATTTCGAACCTCGTGGGCGAAGCCGGAGGTGAGTAGACCGAGCGCCGCCAGCCGCTCGCTTTCGCCAAGAGCGAGCGCCGCGTCGCGAAGGCGAAGCTGGGTTTCGATGCGGGCGTGCAGCTCGCGCGGGGAGAACGGCTTGGGGACGTAGTCGTTCGCTCCCTGGATCAGCCCGTCGGCCGCGTTGTCAGGCTCGCCCCGGGCGGTCAGCAGAATGACCGGAATCTCGGCGGTATCCGCCTCGTGGCGAAGCGCGTCGGTGAGCTGCAAACCAGACATCTGCGGCATCACCACGTCGGAGAGGATGAGATCCGGCGAGTGCCTGCGCGCGCTCTCCAACCCTTGCTTGCCGTCGTTTGCTTCGAGGACGGTGTAGCGCTGCCGCAGGATGCTCACCAGGAAGCGGCGCATCGAAGCGTCATCCTCCACGACCAAGACTTTTCTCTTCCCCATCCCTGAAGCTGGCTCGGTGGGCTCCTCCTCGAGCTGCGGAGGTGTCTCTGGCGCCAGCTTGTGCCTCAGCCGGGCCACCGGATCCCCGGCCACGGATCGGCGGTCGCGCCACACCGGAATGTCGTCCGAACGCCGCTCGCGCAACTCTTCCCGGACGTGCGCCGTTCCCTTCGGCAAGCTCACCCGGAAACAGGAGCCTGCGCCGAGCGTGCTCGAAACGGAAATCTGCCCTCCATGGAGCTCGACCGTCTCCTTCACCAGGGCCAGGCCAATTCCAGTACCTCCGAAGCGCCGGATGCCCGACGAATCCGCCTGGGCAAAGCGGTCGAAAATCATCGGCAGATCCTGCGCGGCAATGCCGATGCCGGTGTCGACGATATCAACAGATACCCCGGCATCTTCCTCGGCGAGGCGAACGGTTACCGAGCCGCCCTCGGGCGTGAACTTGAGCGCGTTGGCGATCAAGTTCTGAAAGACGACGTCCACCTTCTCCGCGTCGACCAGCACCGGCGCAACGTCGGGGCCCTCGAGCGAGAGCTGGATCTTCTTTTCATCGGCCAGCACCCGGAAGGGCAACAGCAGCGCCTTGAGAAAGCTCGACATCTCCACCGACTCGTAGCGCAGGCGCGCTTTGCCCGATTCGAGCTTGGCCAAATCGAGCAGGTTGTTGATCAGCTTGAGCAGGCGGGCCGAGCTTCGCTCGATGGTGTCGAGATATTGGCGCAGCCAAGCCGGCAGCTCAGGGCGGTTGTTTTTGATCACCGCTTCCAAGGAGAGAAGGATCAGCGTGAGCGGGGTGCGCAGCTCGTGGCTGACGTTGTCGAAGAATTGCGTCTTTTGGCGATCGAGCTCCCGCTGGTGGTCCAGCGCCACCTCGAGCTTCTGCTTGGCCACCTCGAGGCTGTCTTTGGCTACGGAGATCTCCCGCGTCCGATCGGCAACGCGCTGCTCCAGCTCGACGTTGGTGCGGTAGACCTCCTCGTAGCGCCGCTCGAGGTCCCGCGCTGAAACCTCCATCGCTTGAGTCTGGGAGCTTAAGAAGTCGTCCTTCAGGCGAAGCAGATAGAGCGAGTCGACCCATCCGCCCGCGCAGGCCAGCAGCACGACGAAAAGAGGAATGCCCAGCCCGAGGGGTACCAGGCCGCTGTAGCCAAGCAGCACGCCGAGCGCGATGCCGGCAAGGCCCCCGGCGTATCTACGCCAGGCGAGCATCGGTTTGTGCCACTTAACGTGGTAGCGGCAGCACTCTGCGCCGAGGATTTGGCACTGCAGCTCGGTGACCTGCGCGGCCGGCAAATTCCAGATGGTGGGGAAGGAGGCGAATTGCCCCATCCGCAGCTCGCAGATGTTCCGATTCCGCTCAAGAACGCTGCTTTGGTACGAAAAGGTCAGCTGGCGATCGTCGATGTGCTCGACCACGAAGCTGCCAACCCGGTTGTAGGTGGACGACAGCTCGATCATCTTCTCGTAGCAGATGCGCGGGGACCCGAACGCCTTCACCGCGTGGAAGACGAATCCGATCGCTTCGGGCGTGGCGGTGAAGGAACCGGCCTTGCGGCAAAACTGCGGATCCCCGCTATCGCGAACCAGGACATCGCAAAGCCTCTCCAAAAACCGCAGCGACAGGTAGTTGGTCGGCACCTTGAGGTAAGCCAACGTCAGGCCGAGTCCTTCCCTGCGCCAGAGGTTCTCCAGCCGCTCGCGGCCGTACCGCTGCTCGAAGTACAGCAACAATGCGGCGACGGCGCGCACGGACAGCTCGGGCGCTTTGTCCTGTGCCTCGGCCTCGCGGGACGCTCCGTTGGCGCCAAGCTCATCGCGCAGCGTGCGAGTTACCTCCGGTGAACGGTCCGCACCGATCGGGCTGGACGCCTCCGACAATCCGCGGGAGGAACTTCCCCCTCCCCCGAGGTCTCGACTAAGCGCTGGCTTGGCTTGGGCAGCCATGAGGCCGGTACCCTGAGAAGTCCACTCGAAAACAGACTAGTCCTTTCGCTTATCCAAGTGGAAGCCCGACCCCGAGTGCAAAAGCCGATTTCACCGCCGCACGCGTGCCCAAAACGTGACAAAAAAGGGGCTTTGCGGGGAAATGGATCGCGCCGAAAGAGGGCGCAAAAACGAGCATTTGACAGGCCTTTGCAAAAGGCGTTTCGCGAGCTAATTCCTTTGTGAGATCAGCTGGTTAAGCAGCATACTCCGCCTTTACGGATCCCGCGCGCCATGTTAGAAAAACAGGACAGGGATCCCTGACAAACGCCCTTTCCTCTTCATGCAGAGACCCGCGGTCATCGAAGAAAAATCTGCCCCAAATCCGGCTGAGTACGGCGCGGCTTCCATTACGGTCCTCGAAGGGCTTGAAGCGGTCCGCAAGCGCCCGGGAATGTACGTCGGCGACACTGGGACCTATGGGCTACACCACTTGGTGTACGAGGTGGTCGACAACTCCGTGGACGAAGCCCTCGCGGGCGTTTGCACGGATATTCAAGTCGTCATCCACGTCGACAACTCGATCTCGGTGAAAGACAACGGGCGGGGAATTCCCGTCGGGCCGCATCCGACGGTGCAGGGGATGGACACCGTCGATGTGGTGATGACGAAGCTGCACGCCGGGGGCAAGTTCGAGCATTCGGCGTACAAGGTCTCAGGCGGCTTGCACGGCGTCGGCGTCTCTTGCGTCAACGCCCTCTCCGAATGGCTGAAGCTGGAGATCCAGCGCGAGGGGAAAGTCTACGAGCAGCGGTACGCGCGCGGCATCCCCCAGCAGCAGGTGACGGAGATCGGGGTGACCGATCTGCGCGGCACGAAGGTATCCTTTAAACCGGACGCCACCATCTTCGAGGTGGTGGAGCTCAATTTCGACACCCTGTCGCAACGGCTGCGAGAGCTCGCCTTCCTCAATGCCGGCCTGCGGATCAGCATCACCGATGAGCGCACCAGCAAGAGCCACGAGTTCAAGTTCGACGGCGGCATCGTCTCCTTCGTGCAATACATCAACAAATCCAAACAGGTGCTTCACGAGGCGCCGATCTTTCTCAAAGCGGAAAAGGACGACGTGCAGCTCGAGATCGCCATGCAGTGGAACGACGGCTACGACGAGCGCATGTTTTCCTTCGCCAACAACATCAACACCATCGAGGGCGGCTCGCACCTGTCCGGATTCAAGAGCGGCCTGACCCGGACGCTGAACAGCTACGCGGAAAAGAATCAGCTCTGGAAGGACTTGAAGGAGGCCCCTACCGGCGAGGACGCGCGGGAGGGGGTCGCGGCGGTCATCTCGGTCAAGCTGCCGAATCCGCAGTTCGAGGGTCAAACCAAGACGAAACTGGGAAACTCGGAGCTCAAGGGGCTGGTCGAGCAGATGGTGAACGAGCAGCTCGGCACCTACCTCGAGGAGCACCCGAACACCGCGCGGAAGATCGTCGCGAAGATCGGCGACGCGAGCCGCGCTCGGTTGGCAGCCCGAAAGGCCCGCGAGACGGTGCGCCGCAAGGGGGCGTTGGACGGGGCGTCGCTGCCAGGCAAGCTGGCCGATTGCCAGTCGAAGGACCCCTCCGAGTCCGAGCTGTACATCGTCGAGGGAGACTCCGCTGGCGGCTCCGCCAAACAGGGAAGGGATCGCCGAAACCAGGCGATTCTGCCCCTGCGCGGCAAAATCTTGAACGTGGAGAAAGCGCGCTTCGAGAAGATGCTGACCAGCGCCGAGATCGTCACGCTGATCACCGCGCTGGGCACCGGCATTGGCCGGGAGGACTACGATCCGGCTCAGGTGCGCTATCACCGGATCATCCTGATGACCGACGCGGACGTAGACGGCAGCCACATCCGCACCCTGCTGCTGACGTTCTTTTACCGGCAGATGCCCGAGCTGATCGGCAACGGGTACCTCTACATCGCCCAGCCGCCGCTTTACAAAGTCACGCGGCAGAAGAAGGACACCTACCTCAAGAACGAGGCAGCGCTGGACGAGTTTCTGCTCCAGATCGCCGCCGATCGGGCCAAGGTGCAAACCCCCCGCGGAGATCTCACCGGCCAAGCGCTCAAGGAGATGCTGAAGAAGGTAATCACCTACCAGGAGCGCCTGGGAAAGCTCGCGGCCAGGCGGGACCCGCGGCTGGTGGACGCGCTGGTGCAATCGGCGAGGATCGACGAGAACACCCTGCTCGACCTGAACGTGCTCAATGCTGAGGTCGAGAAGATGCATGGCTATTTGCAAACCCATGCCCCCGAGGCGTTGTCGCACCTGAAAGTGTTCCGGAAGGATGATCCGGAGCACCAGGCGAAGAAGTTGGTGTTCCGCACGGAAATCAACGGTTCGCAGCGCGAGACGGTGCTCGATCACGCCTTTCTTTCCAGCCCGGAATACCGCGAGCTTCTTTCGCTGCGGCGCGCTTTCGATGAGATGGGCCAGTCCCCCTACCGGGTGAAGCTCGACGGCGGTGAGCTGCTCGCCTCGACCGTCCAGGAGATGCTCGCCGCCGTCCGCAAGGATGCCAGCGGCGGAATCGCCATCCAGAGGTACAAGGGCTTGGGCGAGATGTCCGCTGAGCAGCTCTGGGATACGACGATGAATCCAAGCACGCGGACCCTTCTTCAAGTCAGGGTCGATGACGGAGTCGAGGCGGATGAAATCTTCAGTCTCCTGATGGGCGAAGCGGTCGAGCCGCGCCGTGACTTCATCGAGAAAAACGCGCTAGACGTTCAGAACCTCGACGTTTAACTTTCCGACGTTAGCCTTCCCTGCATTGGGGCGTCGTCTAACGGCAGGACATCAGACTTTGGATCTGAGTATCAAGGTTCGAATCCTTGCGCCCCAGTAATGCCGGCGAGAACGATGCAGGTGGTCTCGGTGGGAACGCCTCCGCTTTCTGCGCTCAAGGCATTTGGCGAAGTGCTCGCCGCCCAAGTCGCGGTGACCGCCCTGTTGAGCAAAGCCCAGCTGCCCTCGCCCAGCTACGCGTTCAACAAAGACCGAAATCAATACCATTGCACTCCTATCCTCCGGCGGTTGCAGCTGCTGATCGACGATTCCACCTTCGTCCTGGGCGTCGCTGACGTGGATCTCTTCATCCCCGATTCGCCATTCGTCTTCGGAGAGGCGGACCGGGAAGCAAGAGCCGCGGTTATCTCCGTGTTCCGTCTCGGCCAGAGCGCGCCGCCGGAGACGCTCGAGCGACGCCTCTCGGGCGAGGCGCTGCATCAAACCGGTCACCTCCTGGGCCTGTCCAACTGCGAGGATCTGCGCTGCGCGATGTACCTTGCAACGAGCGTGGCCGAATGCGATCGAAGAAGCCTCGCGCTATGCAATGCATGCCGCAACGAGCTGGCAAAGCTAAGTCGCTGATCTGCCCACCGGGGGGCGGGGCGGCAGCCCTGTACTGTTCGAATTTGTTCAGGAGGTGAATTCGGTTCAGCCTATCGCCGTCGAGCCTGGCGGTAGTCATTCGCCCAAGAGATCCTTAGGAGGAGCCGTCGAAGATGAAGCAACAATCGCTGAGCTGGAGCTGCGCAGTCCTGGCGTTCACTCTAACGGGTTGCGTTCCTGGGGACACGGGCGGTGGCGGTGGACTGGGAGGCTTCACGAGGGGGTTCGCCTTCGTTCGCGACCGCGACATCTACGTCGCCGACGATTCCAACGTCTCGAGCCCGTTGGAGCTCACGACGACCGCG
>Ga0126379_10001661_pt1 | contig 13738 bp, 18 predicted proteins | sample PanSoiMetPlot_24_FD_92640 | JGI IMG/M metagenome (GOLD analysis project Ga0126379, IMG submission 92640) | Tropical forest soil microbial communities from Panama - MetaG Plot_24 | ecosystem: Environmental > Terrestrial > Soil > Tropical forest > Bulk soil | place: Panama | collected 2016-02-17 | reverse complement strand
CATGGCGCAACTGATGCGGCTCGCTCGATCGCCTTTTCCGTTGCCGGTCGCCAGCCTCAAGACGCGCCGTTCGCTGCTCGCGCTGGAAAACCTATCGGCAGCCATTGAGACCGTGCTGGCAGCACCGGGAACGCTGCGGCGCGTTTTCATTGCCGCCGATCCGCAGGCGCTGACAATCGCGGAAATGATAACAGCCTTGCGGGGTGGGCTCGGGCGCCGGCCGAACGTTTTTCCACTCCCCGCGGCGCTCCTCGGACTCCTGCTCCGTGCCGCCGGCCAAGAAGAAACATACCGGCGCCTGTCCGGCTCGCTGATTGCCGATCCGTCGGCCTTGATAAGCTTGGGTTGGAAGCCGCCGCTGGCCACGCCGGCTGGACTCGCAAAGCTCATGCGGGCAAGCGGGGTATGAAGCGACCTCAAATAGGCTGCCCTGGACCGACTCCCGCACGCAGCACATCCGCAACGGAAGCTTTCCCGAAGCGGAAATTTCCACGTCCACAATTCAACGAATCGCCGGCTCATGTCGCCGGAGAATTCTTCAATATGATGTCCGGCACGCCGCCGCAGAGTCGATGGCCGGTCGGCCTCCGGCGGTGGAAAGACCTGGCCCCACTGAGCAGTTCGACTCCAGCTGGCGGTCAAAAAAAGCCCAGAAGACCAGAAGATAAATTCGCAGGCCTTAAGATGCTGAAGATCGGATTTCGGACGGAATTTCGGACAGGTGCGCCCAGACTCCTCTAAGCTGTTGATTTTGTTGGTACAGCTGGGCGGACTCGAACCGCCAACCTCCTGATCCGGCTTTAGTCGATCGCAAATTCGACGTGGGTTTTCGATGCAGGAAGCACCGGGCAACGATCGTCCGTATGGAGGCCGCTGGTTCGCTGGTTTGGTTTTTTCGAACAGGGAAGGTGCATGAGGTAGAGCTGATTCTTGCGGGAAGCGGGCGCGTAAGGCAGGGGAGCGCCATACGATGATCGGCCGGGAACCCTTCTTGCGGTCCGCGGTGCAATGCAGCAAAACTTCACCGGGGCGAGTCCGGCTTTGAAGACGATCGAGGCTATGCAGCCCATTCTCGGTGGGCGGCGAGACCTATGAAAAGAGAGGGCGATATCGGCGACGAACCGTACTTTGACTACATAGTGTATGGTCGTCCGCCCTCGACGCAGCTACAGTCAAGGGGTTCGAATCCGAGGCCAAAGAAGGAAGCAGGTCTTCCAGCTTGGCGCGCCACAATCGCTGATGCGATTCGTGAGGCGCGGGACACCTACAGCGGAGGCTATTTTCTAGAGGACGACGTGGTCAGGCTCGACCTCTTCTGGGTGTACGATGAGAAAAATGCGAATGATCCAGACCCCGATAACATGGTGAAGCCGTTCAAAGATGAGTTGGAAGGAGTCCTTTTCGACGACGATCGCGTTGTCAAGGAGATGCACCTGTTCAAGTTTTCACTGCGAGAGCCCAAGCAGCTAGATATGAGGGCCGAAAAATTGGATGACGCGTTCGCATCGAATCGCGAATTTGTTTACGTCAGGGTCACGCGGATTAAACGCGACGCTATCCGCGTTGTCGGCTTTGTCAAGTGAGGTGATGCGCGATGCCGCAAACGGGACACGGATTGCCGACCGAATCGGCCAGAGTTGATGACCTTCGGAGACAGTATGAGCTACAAGGATATCATGTGCTCAACGAGCTTCCGGTCGGCGAAGCCGATGCACTTGCAGCGTACCGGCCAGACTTAGTCGTTCAAAAAGATGATGAGATCATTGTCGTAGAGTTCAAGCGCGATATCGAAGCTCGCGACGCTGCAGACCTCCGGGCCTTGCGGGATCAGGTTGAGAGTCATCCTGGATGGCGCTTCCGATTGCTTCTACTGGGAGACCCCGGACAACCGATGCCGCGCGTTTCCAAGGACAGAGTGCGTTCGGATTATCGACGTAGAGAAAATCTAGCACGCCAAGCTTTGAAGTATGGTCATCTTGAGGAAGCAATAACGATTTTGTGGATGGCAATCGAAGGAACATTGCGAACCTATTTCGCACGACGGGGGCAGGTTCCGAACAAGGGTGTGACTGCCCTGTCCATGCTTCGAAAGCTGTACGATGAGGGTCTAATAGACAAAACGGAACTGACGTTGCTGTCTGAAGGCTACAAGGCCCGGAGTCAGGCGGTGCACGCGTTCAAGGTCAAATTAAAGAGGTCCTCAATTGAAAAAATGTTCGCAGTTTATCGATCACTAGTTAAGCGCCTCGATGAAAGGCCGCGAAGAGTATACGAGAAAAAACGAGCACGGCCGTCGCGTCGATCTGTGAACATCCAATCCGGTGCAGCTTGATTCTGCTTTTCGGCCGTTTCTGTATCATCGGATTTTCTATTCCTCGACGTAAGTGGTGCTGAGAAGCACAAGTCCGCGTCCGACCTTTTCAGCAACGTCGTCGAGGCCCCGCAAGGTGCGGTGGTACGGTGGTGACGAAACGGCGGAAGGCGCGATGAGCGGCGATCGAACGCCTCGACTTCGGCGGCGACTTCCCCGTGGGTTCACTGCCACCTGGCGCTTTCTCATGTGTCCCCTTTGCTACACCGCCGAGGCAATGTTTATCCCACCCAACTGTCGCCCTATTCGAACCCATTTGCAGACGCAATCGTCCCGAGAATGCCCCGCGGGGTAGTCGTGGTTGCGATAGCACAGGGGAGGCGGCGATGAGAGCGTGAAACCGGTCGCGACGCGGCGGGGCGTACGGCTGAATATTTCTTGGTTTGGAGGTCGTGAACCTCATCATGTGATCCGTAGCATTGGGCCTCGCTGCCCGCATGGTCGGGGCATTTTCTTTGGGCGCGCGCTTTCAGATTGTTATCTCGGGCGTGAAAATTTTGAAAAAACCGAGACGCTCCGGGACCTTCGCGAGCTTCGCGCGTTGTGATAGGTGCGCTTCGACTGTGGTCTGAGCATTAGGACCCAAAAATCGTGCGAACGCGGAGGTGGGCTGATGTTAACTCCGGACGAAAACGATGCGATGAAAAAAGCGTGGACTTTTGCGGTCTTGGACGCCGTCAAGGCGGCTGATGAAAATACAAGGCTGGAGATCGCGCGCATATTGTGTCCTGCCGGATTTGAAATTGTCGAGATTGGAGCGACCAGAGCGGCCCGAAAACACTAGGCCTCTGTCTTTCGGCGGCTCCTGTGATTTAGCCTCGCCGAGCCGCTGCCCGGCCAGCGACGCGGTCGTCGGCGGGGTGCTTAGAACATGGGGATACAGCATCGCCACGCCTATCCCCATTGCTATGGCGCCGAACCCGGCGTCCACGTCCCATGCCGCCAATTCCGGCCGGTTCTGCTGCGATAGAGCAAATTTCCAAGTCGGGCCAATCGTGGCCGTCCGCTGACTTCACCTCTTCGATTTGCTCGGCCGCCAGGTCTCGTCGAACCACGATTGTTCTGGACGGTAGGCACGCAGCCACACAAACCAACTCTTGCCGGGCAGGCGGCGGATCTCGCGATCGTTGCGTTTCTCGCGAATTAATTATATTTTTTCGTATGGGTCCGTTCGGCGAAGGCAAGTGGCTTCCGCGCGGATAAGAACGATCGAAGGACAAGGAGAACTAACATGACGCCCTCCACGAGGGCGGGTGTGGGGGCATTTGAATTTCCTTACATCACCTGCAGAAATATCAGCGCGCCTGAGGACGACGCAGCGGGCCGTGAGGTCTATTCAGGCCATGCGCCGGCGTCGTCGGTCCTCAGCCTCGAAGATGACGAGAACGTGCGTGAGTACCTCGTGCACGGTCAGGGCAACCAGCAACACGTGCCGACCCTGGTACATCAGGCAATCCGCAAGACGCTAGAGGACCAACCGGATCAATTCTCCATCCTTAATGGTGGAATGGTGATTGTTGCACGTGCAGTTGAAATTGACGACAAACGAAGAATTCTCGTGATGCAACGGCCGAGCATCATCAACGGATCCCAAACCCAGGGCGAATTATCCCGTTATTTCAACAGATACCGCAGTTCGCCGGATTTTTTCGAGCCGAGCATCAAATTCGAGCTCATAGTCACCACCGACGACGGCCTTATTGCGGAAATCTCGATTGCACGAAATTTTCAGAACGATGTTCGTCCGATCTCGATTGCCGGACGTCGTGGTCAACTGAACGAGCTTGAGGTGGCGGTACAGAAGGACATTCCCGGCGCCAAACTGCGCAAATCGGAAACAGATATCGTCGGAGAATATGTAGATACGGAAAAACTCATCCAGGTATTGTTTGCGTTGATGCCAGGAGTTCTTCTGAAGTCAGTCGGCGAAGATGGTGATGCCTCAAACAAGGTCTTCACGTACAGTCAGAAAACTCGATGTCTAAAGCTCTTTCAACGTCTTGTGGACGCTTCGGGTGAAGACAGCGAGAGCTCTGATGTTTACCAGTACTTTCTCGATGTCGCCGGACAAGCTTGGAAACTTTATGGACGTTGGAAGTCTCATCCGGGTTTCCGTGGAACTAGACTCCCCTTGTTCGAGCGAGAAAATGGCCAACTCGCGGTGGCGGCAGACGGGGTACTTTTTCCAATTTTGAGTGCATTCTCAGCTTTCGTAAATCGATCCGGTAAAAAGTGGGAGATCAATATCCCAGATGTATTTGACGAAAATGAACTCATCGACGCTGCCGGGCAGGCCTACATGGAAATCGCAAATCGCGATCCACAAACTATGGGCAAAAGCAAAGCCTGTTATTCGACCCTCCTCCGCCTGACAGGCCTCTATGCAAGGCTCGGTCGAGCAAACTGACATGGTCTTCGGGTAGGTTGGCTGGGAAACAATCTCCTTCGCGGCCATCATAGCGCACATGCCTTCCAGATAATAAGTGTTGTCGTCCGTTACATCGAGGCACGGCCGCAACGGATGCACGAGAACTTCAAAGTGCCGGCCGACGAGGCCTTGCTTGATGCTTGGCCTTGCCGGCAAAGTCGATGATGGAAGGCCACGGCAACTTCATCTTTCGCGGTGGCAGAGCCATCGCAAAGCGAATCTCCTATTGTGTGTGGGAGGCGAAATCCTGCACCTGCCACACCCCGGCCCCGTCACCCTCTACCCGAACCTGCCAATGGCTGGGTTCACGGTGGGTCTGAACCTCTCGACTGGTGTGAGCACCTAGCCTCGCTCGACGATGCCGAAGGCTGTCCCAAGGGCTGGTCGTCCCGAAGTCCAGTAGTCACCAAAGGCCAAAGCCGGCATCATGACTTCGCGGGCCGCCACGCGACGGACTTCGGCAGCTTATCCCCCGGTAGCTGCCGTTCCGGGCGGATGCCGACGACGGCAGCCTTGGGCCAAAAGCAGACTCATGCACCGCAGCAATTGACATCATATCCAACGCCGCACTCTCGCGACGTAGTTGTCATCGCCCCCGCTGCCACGCTTTCGCAAAGTGAGCCAGCAGGAAATTCGCCGACGAAAATCCCAGCGCCGACGACACCCAAGCTTACATCCTCAATGCCATGTGCGCTTTGAGCCGCGGCGCTGCAAAGTCGAGGAATGCCCGCGTCAGTGAGGACCAGCTTGCGCGCTGATCGATTGAACAGCTTAGTCTGAAGATGCTTCTCGAGCTCAGTGACCTTGCGGCTCACCGTCGCGAGCGGCGTGTTTAGCTGTCGCGCCGCGGCGGAGAGGCTGCCAGTTTCCACCGCCGTCAGAACGATCGACATAGCTTCAAGACGATCCATGGTGTTTCCATTATTTGGAACGATAGCTCTCACTTTTCCCGTATGGACTAACTTTCGGAAGGACCTAGTTTAGTCGAGTCCACGCCGTCGGTGATCGACGCTAGCAAACGCTGGCCGTCCTCGGTCAGGGCCAGGGTGCGGCTGCTGTGTTGAAATAAGCGAACGCGAAGGTTGCGTTCCAGCATGGCCACGTCGCGGCTGACCGCGGCAGGCGTCACGCCCAGTTGCCGCGCCGCCGCGGAAAAGCTGCCGCGCTCGGCGCTCCGGATGAAGACTCGGTGCGTGCATCGGCATGCCCATTATTCGGAAAACCGGAATAGCCCATGAGGATTATTGCAGCTTACCGATCACCCCCGCGCGCGTCCATCTGCACGCATGAAACGCACGGTCAGGGAGAACCCGCAATGAGCAAACCGAAGCTTGCCATCGTGGTCGGAAGCATCCGACCCAATCGCTTCGGCGGCGAGGCGAATTTGCGCTCGCCGCCGGGTTTCGTCAGTGGCGCCCCGCAAGGATTCCAGGTTGGCCAGTGTTTCCATGCGACGATCTCAAACAAACAGTTGAAGCTAGTTCTAGCCGTCAATGACTGATCTGAGTCGATCTTGCGCCCATCTGCCTCCCAAGGCGCCCACCCCATACGACGCCACTACAATGTCCATCTCACCGGAAGCTTCCATCGATTACGAGCGCCTCATGCAGGCGAACCTCGCGCGGGTGTTCGGCGAGCGCGACGCCAAGCGGCGCATCGCGGCGATCCTGGAGCTCTATGCCGAAGACGCCGTGCTCTACGAGCCGGATGCCTCAGCGACGGGCCATGCGGCCATCAGTCAGGCGTTGGATGCGCTATTGTCGAGCCTGCCGCCAAACTTTGCCTTCACTGCGATTGGCCCCGCCATCGGTCACCACGGCGTCGGGCGGCTGCGATGGCGATCCGGGCCATCGAACGGTCCCGTAGCCCTGACCGGAACCGATGTCGCCCGGTTCGAAGGCGGCCGTATCCAGACCCTTCACGTTTTTCTCGATCCCACCGGCGCCTGAGCCGCCGCCTGCATATCCCAAGGAATTTCCCATGCCCAAGACCGGCCTCGACGCCCTGCTTCGCCCCGAAGACAGCATCCTCGTGCTGATCGACCATCAGCCCTACCAGATCACCAAACTGAACAGCCACGAGCCGACGACGATCATCAACAACGTCATCGGCCTCGCCAAGACGGCGAAGGTCTTCAACGTGCCGACGATCCTGACCACCGTGCTCGAGGAGCGCGGCGGCTATATAATCAAGGAGCTTGGGGATGTCTTTCCGGACCAGAAGCCGATCGACCGCACGTTCATCAACACCTGGGAAGACTCGAAAGTTACCGGCATCGTGAAGAAGAGCGGGCGCAGGCAGCTCGTGCTCTCCGGGCTCTACACCGAGATCTGCCTCGCGATGCCGGCGATCCAGGCGCTCGGCGAGGGATATGACGTCTTCATCGTCACCGACGCGTCGGGCGGCGTCACGGTGGAGGCCCACGATATGGCGGTGCGCCGCATGGTCGCCGCCGGTGCGGTGCCGATCACCTGGCTTGCCGTGCTGGGCGAATGGCAGCGTGATTGGGGGCGCGAGGAGACAGCGGCCGGCGTCGCGGGCGTCGTTCTCGAACATGGCGGAGCCAGTGGTGTCGCCTTGGCCTGGGAAGTGCAGCTTCTCGCGGGGCGCGCTAGGCCAGGTGTCTGAGGAGGCCGGAAATGCCCACCACGTCGGCGCCAATCCGTATCGGGTACTGCCTGTCGCTGACCGGTCCGCTCGCGGGCAACAGCCGGTCGGCTCAGCTCGCCCATGACATCTGGGGGGAAGACGTCAACAGCCGCGGCGGACTGCTCGGCCGCCGGGTCGAACTGGTCCGCTACGACGATCATGCGGGCGCGTCACGTGTTCCCGGGCTCTACAAACGGCTGATCGACGACGACGAGGTCGATCTCGTGATCGGCGGTTACGGCACCAACACGGTTTTGCCGGCCATGCCGCTGATGATGGAACGGCAGCGCTTTTTCGTCGGGTTGATGGGCCTTGGTGTCAACAACACGCTCGCCTATCCCAACTACTTCGCCATGATCCCGACCGGGCCGGATCCGAACGCCGCGCTCACCGAGGGCTTCTTCGCACTCGCCGCGGAGCAGACGCCGCGGCCCGCCACCGTGGCGCTCCTGTCAGCGGACGCTGAGTTTTCGCGCAATCCCATTCTCGGCGCGAAGGCTAATTCCGAGAAATATGGCTTCCGGATCGTCCACGAGGCCGTCTATCCGCTGACGACCAGCGACTTTACGCCCATCATTGACGCTGTCGCCGAAAGCGATTGCGACCTGCTGTTTCTCTGCTCCTACCTTGATGACTCGATCGGCCTCGTGCGCGCCATCCATGCGCACCCCTTCCGCCCGAAGATGGTTGGCGCCGGCATGATCGGCCCGCAGAACACAGCGGTGAAGACCACCCTCGGCCCGCTACTCAATGGCTTCGTGAACTACGAATATTGGGCGCCAGTGCCCAAGATGATGTTCGCCGGGGTTCAGGAATTTCTGGGCACATACCAAGCGCGAGCTGGCGACGCAGGTGTCGACCTCCTGGGGCACTACATGGCGCTGCTGGCCTACACCCAGATGCAGGTGGTTACTCAAGCTGTCGAAGCGACCGGCGGCTTTGACGACGTCAGGCTCTCGGCGTTCGCGAGGGGGCGCGACCTTTGACACGGTCATGGGCGACGTCAAATTCGGCGCGAACGGCGAATGGGCGCACCCGCGGGTCTTGCAGGTCCAATTCCAGGGAATATCCGACCATGAGGTTGGCCAATTCCGGAATGGGTCGAGGCAAATCGTGGTGTCACCACCACGCTTCACCTCCGGAGCGCTGCGCTTCCCTTATGCGGAGGCGCTTTCGCCCGAATGAAGGCCGAATTGCGATCGCGCTCCAATGGAGCGCGGTCGGCGAGATACAGCGACCAAAACTGGAGACAGATCATGCACAAAGCTGCCTTTACGCCCGAAAACGCCGCCATGCTGTTGATCGACCATCAGGTCGGCACGATGGCCTGGACGCATTCGCACGACATCAACTTGGTCAAACAGAATTTACTCAAGCCCGCTCGGATCGCCAAGGCGGCGGGACTGCCGACGGTGCTGTCGTCGAGCATGGAAGACCACGCCCAAGGGCCGCTCGTGCCCGAACTCAAGGAGGTCCTGCCGGACGAGTTCGCGGCGCGCATCAAGCGCCCGGGCATCGTCAACGCCATGCACCACGACGGCTTCAACAAGGCCGTCAAGGTGACCGGCCGCAAGAAACTCTTCGTGGCCGGCATCACGACCGAGATCTGCGTGGTCTTTCCCGTTCTGCAGATGCTGGATGAAGGCTACGAAGTGCAGGTCTCGGCCGACGCGTCCGCCTCGTGGACGAAGTTCGGCGATGACTTGGCGCTGCGCCGCATGCAGAAGGCCGGCGCAATAATCACGACCGCCGATCAGATCATCTCAGAACTGGCGATCGACTGGACCAGCCCGCTCGGCCAGAAGCTAGGGGGGATCCTCGGCTACCGATAAGGCGCCCATGCCCACGAGGGGCGCGGTTTTTCATCTCCCGTGGCACCAGCCAGCGACGGCCTCCTTGGCATCGAGTCGATGCGTGGCGGCACAATGGAGGTTCGTATGGGCGGAAATGGCATTACGACAGATGATGACAAGCGTAGTCGGCCCACGCCCTGGTTTATTGTCCTCCCGGCGAGCCTTCTTGGTGCTGCATGGGCCGGGGTCTCGTTGAATCTGCTTGGTACGGCCGCCGGCGTCATAGGGGTCATTGTCTTTGTTGCCGTCGGAGCCGCCGCCTGGAAACGGCCCCAGCGCCACGAAGCTTACCCAGACTAAAGAACCGCCCGAAATGGACCTGGACCCAGTATTGCTCTCTCGCATCCAGTTCGGTCTGACAGTCACCTTTCATATCGTCTTTCCGACGATGTCGATCGGGCTAGCGATGTTGCTGACGGTGGTGGAGGCGCTATGGCTGCGCACCAAAGACGAACTTTATCTGAGGATCTATCGCTTCTGGCTCATGATCTTCGCCATGGGGTTCGGCGTTGGTGTCGTCACGGGGATCGTGCTGTCCTTCGAGTTCGGCACGAATTCCGCGACCTTTGCGCGGCTCGCTGGGCCGGTCATCGGACCGCTGATCGGTCTCGAGGTCCTGACGGCGTTCTTCCTCGAAGCTGGCTTCCTGGGGATCATGTTGTTTGGCATGAATCGGGTCGGCCCCAAGGTGCACTTCGCATCGACTTTTCTCGTCGCCTTGGGAACGACAATCTCCGCGTCGTGGATACTCGCCGCAAACTCCTGGATGCAGACCCCTGCAGGGATCGAAGTACAGGATGGCCGCTTCGTTGTGACGGACTGGATGCAGGTCATCTTCAATCCATCCAACCTCTATCGACTACCGCATATGCTGCTCGCAGCCTACATTTCGGCGGCGTTGCTCATAGCCGGGGTCGGTGCGTGGTATCTGCTGAAGCGAGAATATCTCGACTTTGCGCGTCGCACCTTCTCGATGGGTACGGGTCTCCTTAGCCAATTCATCGCGGCCCAGCTCTTCATGGGCGACACGATGGCCGTAAAGATGCTCCCGCTGCAGCCCTCAAAGTTCCAGGCGATGGAGGGCTATTGGGATCCGACGCCGACCGCACCCTATCTCCTGGTCATTGCACCCGACCAAGAGGCGCAAACGAACCGCTTTCAATTCGGGATCCCCTATCTGGGGAGCCTGTTCGTCACGCGCAGCCTACACGGAACGATGCCCGGACTGGAGGAGACAACGCCGAACAATCAACCCCCGATGGGCGCTGTCTTCTATGCCTTCCGCACAATGTTCCTGCTTGGGCTCGTACTGTTTGCCGCAGCATGCATCGGCATCTTCTTGCGCTGGCGTCGCCGCCTGTTCGCAGCCCGGTGGTACCAGAAGATGATGCTGATCCTGGCGCCTGCCGGTCTCGTGGCTACGGTCGCTGGCTGGTACACGGCAGAGATGGGCCGCCAGCCGTGGGTCTTCTACGGGCTGGTCCGAACGGCTGATGCGGTCTCACCCGTAAGCGGAGCGTCAGTGCTGAGCACGACCCTGCTCTTCGCGGGAGTCTATTTCGTCTTTCTCTGTGCATTTCTGGCATTGACGATCCGAGTGATTGCACGCGGCCCCGCAGATGCGCCGGCAACTCCGCTCTATGCCGGGCCGGTGAAGCGCGGCTTGGCGACCGATCCGGCGCTCGTTCTCGATGGAGGCAAGTCGTCATGACGCTCCCTGTCCTGGCATTCCTCGTCGTCATCTTCGCGGTGGTCATGTACGTCCTTCTCGACGGATTCGATCTCGGCGTTGGCAGCTTGTTGCTGACCAGCAGCGATGAAGACGAGCGCGACGCGATGGTGGAATCGATTGCGCCCGTGTGGGACGGAAACGAGACTTGGCTCATCCTGCTCGGAGTGACGCTGCTCGCCGCATTTCCCCTGGCATATAGCACCGTACTTCCGGCGCTATACCTGCCAATCCTTGTCATGCAGATGGCCTTTGGCTTTCGCGGCGTATCGTTCGAGTTTCGCTTCCAGACGACGCGCTACCGAAAGGCATGGGATATCGCGTTCACTTGCGGATCCGTGGTTGCCGCGCTCTGCCAGGGGCTCATATTGGGCGCTGCCCTGAGCGGCATCCCCGCTACCGACGGCCATTATGCAGGCGGCGCCTTCTCGTTTCTCTCGGGCTTCAGCATTTTGTCCGCCTTGGCCACGGCAGCTGCCTACGCAGTCCTCGGCGCCGGCTGGCTGCACGCACGCACCACAGGCGAGGTGCAGCGCAAAGCCGGGCGGAATCTTCGCTTGGCCCTGGCGTCGTTTGCAGTTCTGGCCTGCTTGGCCGCCGCGTATATGATCCTGAACGATGGACCAATGGGCGATGCGTGGCACGCCCGTCGGATGGTGTTCATTCTTCTTGCGGTTGGGGCACTTCTGCTGTGGGCCCTCGGGTGGCGATCGATCGGTAAGATGCCGGTGCGCGCGCGCGTCTATGGCATGGCCCTCATTACCGTGTTCCTCGTCGGCATCGTCGTTACCGTCTGGCCGTATATCGTGCCTTTCTCGATCACGATTTGGGAAGCATCAGCGCCGAGCGGCAGCCAGCTTCTCCTGCTCATCGGTGTCGCAGTCATGCTGCCGGTCGTGCTGGTCAATGGCATCTACGTTTACTGGAGCTTCGGGCGTGAGCCGCCGCGCGCGGTGAATCCATCATGAGGGAGTCCGGAATGCCCTCTCAGCGGGCGAGGCATCAATTGGCATGGGCGATCGGTCTCTATGTTGCGGGCGTCGTGGCCATGGGGGTTGTGAGCTATGGCCTCGAACTCTTCCTCCACTGAAGCACCGCGCGGCGAACTAGGTCCGTCCGCGCCAACTGCAGAAGCACCAGCATCGATGTCGGCGGATTCGCAAGCCCACGGTCCGGAGGTTGAGGGTGCTCAGGCCGCCGTGGTCGGGTCGCCGGTCGCTCCAACGCCAGCTGTTTCACCAGCAGCGCGGTAAACCGTTCCTTCTTCCTTTGCCTTGCGGCTTGTCGTATGCGCCCCAGCGCCTGTGACACGATGTCGATGGCTTCACCGTGATCGGGCTTTCGACCATCGCATGTCTCATCCTGATCGCGCTTCTGCGATCCCCGCCGGCCCCGGCAAGATAGGCCCCCATTTCCGTCAGGAAATGCAGCCGCTTGACTTTAATCGAGCAGATAGACCCGCGCCTTGGGGCCGATGTTGGCATTTCCTCCTTCAGGTGCCGCGCGCGGCGTTCCACCACAAAAGGGCTTAGCGGCACCCGGGGGCCAAAAGTTGATCGCTTTGGCCGGCGCCGAGGTGCTAATCCGGCCGAACGCAAATTTCGAGTTTTGCGATGCAAAAATAATATGATCGAAAATCAAAGGTTCCCAAAAATTATATAATATTGTGATTTTCGATTTGGCCTCGCGCCAAGGGGGTTATGCGGAGGTCCCCTACTCTTATCCCCAGCTTCCGCCTAGCCAATTGGCAAACGAGGATCGGATAGGCTATCCTGCGGCGCCATTTAGGGAGGTTTGGAGATGGCGGAACATGATAGGTGAGCGGCTATCAACTATGTTGCGGCAGGCTGCCGCCGCAGCTGAGGGCCAAACCGAAGTTACGCTTCGAAATCCACAGGATGAGGCGACAAAAGCGCTACGAGAAGCAATAGAGGTCCAAAAGAAAGCGGCGGAAGCTGAAACAAGGGCGGCGGAAGCTAGCATAACGAGCGCTAGGGCAGCGGAGAAGGCGGCTGTAGCGATGGAGAGAAACGCCAAGTATATGCTTTGGTCGGTAATCGCAGCGTCAGTATCGGCGATCGCTTCGGCCGTCTCGGCCTACTATTCGTATTGGAGCGCTGTGCATCCGAGGTAATGACAGAAGGCGGCGCTAGATCGAAGGCTTTTTGGTGGGGGCAGCCAGCCAAAGACGCAAACAGGCAAAGATGAAGGCACCGGCCAAGATGCCCCAAAACCAATAGATACTGCCGAAGAAGTCATGGTGGAGCGCGTCTAACTGTGCTCCAATCATCCCACCAACGATCATGCTGGCGAGCAGGCCGAAAATCCAGATTGCGAAAGTTCTCATAGCGAGCGCTTGTAAGGGCTGAGACCGCGTTCTGTAATGGTCTAGGGAGGCGCAATGAAAGCCCGCGTCACAATCGAATACGAATTGGATTGGCCGGCAGGTCTCTCGCTTGTCGAGCTTCGCCAACGCAAGGCAGAGCGATAGATGACCGCTTGCGAGGGCCTTCGGACCTCGGTGGTCAAGATCGATTTGAGATGGTGGCAGCAGCCTAACGCCTAACCGCGCCCGGATGCTGGCACGGATGTCTTCGGAGGCTCTATTCTGTTAGCTCCTGCATGCCACGTTCCCTCGCGATTGCCAGGAGGCACTTATAATATAACCTTGCTGCAAACGTCGGAATATCCCCTTGGGCGTGGAGATT
>Ga0126379_10001659_pt1 | contig 13740 bp, 17 predicted proteins | sample PanSoiMetPlot_24_FD_92640 | JGI IMG/M metagenome (GOLD analysis project Ga0126379, IMG submission 92640) | Tropical forest soil microbial communities from Panama - MetaG Plot_24 | ecosystem: Environmental > Terrestrial > Soil > Tropical forest > Bulk soil | place: Panama | collected 2016-02-17 | reverse complement strand
CTGTTCGTTTCCTCTTCGGGCTCGGGGGGGTCCGATTCGGGTGCAGACTGTTCGGGATGACTGTCGAAGCGCTCGAAGTCGGACCGGACCGGCCCGGATCATGACCGGCCGGCGCGGGAGAGTAGAAAACGGCCTCGAGCGCGAGCTCGCGGACCGGCCCGAGCTCGGCGCTGCAGAACGTTCGGCGCTGCGCGCACAAGCGCGAGCGATCGACGTCGCGGAATCCGGCCGGGACTCCGACGCGGTTTCGCGGGCGAACGCGGTGTACCTCGAGCTCAGAGTGAAAGCGGGACTGACTTGTGGCGCAGCCCGAGCAGCTGATCCGTTCGTCGAGCTCATGGCCGAATTCACGCGGGCCACAACCGGCGGCGGCGACTCCCCGAACACTTAGCCGGCCGACGTTCGGGCCGGCGCTCGGGGCGCTGTCGCGGGCATGTGGCCGGCCGCTTATGCCGTGGCAGCAGTACGTCGCGGACGTCGCGCTCGAAGTCGACGAACAAACCGGGCTGTTCGCATATCAGCTCGTGCTCGTGACGGTCCCGCGGCAGTCGGGCAAAACGACGCTGTTCGGCGCCGCGATGGATCAGCGCGCGCTTATGACCCGCCGGGCGCGGGTGTGGTTCACGATGCAGTCACAAAAGGACGCGGTGGACTTTCTCGTGAATGAACATTGGCCGCTGCTGTCGGGGTTCGGGGATCATGTGTCGCTGCGGCGCCAAGCGGGCAGCGAACATATTCGCTGGAACGCGACCGCGGGACTTGTGCGCCCGTTCCCCCCGACCCCGACCGGGCTGCATTCGAAGATCTCGGATCTTGTGATCGTCGACGAAGCATGGTCGTTCGATCATGTGAAAGGGTCGAATGTCGATCAAGCGATCGTCCCGACGCAAGCGACCCGCGATAACGCGCAGATCTGGAAAGTGTCAACGGCGGGGGATGCGACGTCGACGTGGTGGCTCGGCGCGGTGGAAACCGGCCGGGCCGCGGTCGAAGCGGGCCGGCGCTCGGGGGTCGCGTATTTCGATTGGTCGTGTCCCGACGAGCTCGATCCGGTCGAAGAGCGTTCGTGGGCGCTTTACCATCCCGCGTACGGTCGGACGATCGGGGCGCCGGCTATGCGGGCCGCGCTCGCAAATTTCGGTCCCGACGAATTCGGGCGCGCGTATGGGAACCGCTGGACTTCGACTGTTTCGCGGGTGATCCCGGCGGGCAGCTGGCGCGCGGTCGCGGACCCGGACGGGCCGCTGCCCGAACCGGGTCGGGTCGCGCTCGCGTTCGACGTCGCGGTCGACCGTTCGGACGCTTCGATCGTCGCGGGATGGCGCGACGAGCTCGGGGTCGGGCGCCTCGAGCTCGCGGACTATCGGCCCGGCGCCGAATGGCTCCCCGACCGGCTGATCGAGCTCGTGGAACGGTGGCGCCCCCGCGCGGTCGGGTTCGACGCGGCGGGGCCGGCGCTCGACGTCGCGGACCGCCTCGAGCGCGCCGGGATCGAGCTCGTCGGCACGAAAGCGAAAGAGTACGCGGCGGCATGTGCGGGGCTGCTCGACGCGATCGTCGCGGACCCGCCCGCGGTTCGGATTCGACCACATGCGGCGCTCGACGCGGCAGCGGCAGCGGCAGCTCGTCGGACGCTCGGGGACGCGTGGGCGTGGGCGCGCCGACTGTCGAGCGTTTCGATCTCGCCGCTGACCGCGGGGACGGTGGCGCTGTGGACTTTCGATCATGCGCCCGCAGATCTCGGAGACTTCCGAATCTATTGAACCGGCGGGGAGTAGCGTCGAGCCGCGATGACGATGATCGCGGCGCCGGGCCGGCCGCGCGGGGGGTCGCTGATCCCCCCGCCGGGAGTGTCAGCCTTCGGGGTTCCGGGCCCGTACGTGTACGACGCGACCACCGCGCGCCGCGTTCCCGCGGTCGGGCGCGCGCTGCAGCTGTACGCGGGGCTCGTGAAACAGTGTCCGATCGACGCGATCCGCGGGTATCAGCGGATCTCCCCGCAGCCGCGGATCTGCGCGCGGCCCGACCCGAACCGGGCGGGCTCATGGTTCGTGCAGCTCGCCGTCGAGGACTATCTACTTTCGGGGAACGCGGTTTCGTATGTGACGTCGCGCGGGTTCGACGGGTGGCCGCTGTCGGTCGTGTGGCTCCCCGCGACGTGGGTGTCGATCGTGTGGGACACTCTGCATCCCGAAACCGCCGAACGATATTTCTACTTGGGCGCCGAGCTCGATCCCGAGAACGTGATCCATGTGCGCCGCGGCGCCGATCGGCTGTTCCCGGTGCGCGGGGTCGGGGTCGTCGAAGAGTACCTATCGACGCTCGATCGTGTCGCGATGGAAGAGGAATACGAACGGGGCGCGCTGTCGGGGGGCGCGGTGCCGTCCGTCGCGGTGATCGCGCCGCAGAGCTCGATCTCTCCCGAAGTCGCGGCCGAAGCGAAAACGCGATGGTCCGAAAATTTCGCGGGCCCGCAGCGCGAGCCGGTCATTCTCCCGAACGGGTCACAAGTGATCCCGCTCGCGTGGTCCCCGTCCGATACGCAGCTGACCGAAGCGCGCAAACTTTCGCTGCTCGACGTCGCGAATATCTTCAATCTCGACGGCTACTGGCTCGGGAGCCCGGTTTCGGGCATGACCTACAAGACTGCGGCGCCGCAATATCAGCAGATCTTACGAACGTCCCTCGAGCCGGTTCTCGCGGACTTCGAGGACGTGTGGTCCGACGCGTGGTTGCCGCGCGGGACGTCGATCCGGTTCCGACGTTCGCAACTACTCCGCGAAGATCTCATGACCAGCGCGAACGCGGCGCGGGTGCTGTACCCGACCGCGCCGATCGTGACGCTCGAAGAGGCGCGCACGATGGTCGGGGCGCCCCCCGACGCGCCGGCCGGGCTCGGCGCGGGCGCCGACATTCTCGAACCCGAGATCTCACCCGCAGACCCGAACGTTTCCGAACCCGACGAACCGACCGCTGACCCGACAACGGGGGACACATGACTTCGACACTCATCCCGGTCGCGGCCGAAACCCGGCCGCAGCTGTCGACGATCCTCGAGCTCCGCGACGTCGAGATCTCGGGGCGCCCCTATCAATACATCGAGGGCCGCGCGGTCCCGTTCGAAGAATGGGCGACGATCGGATGGTTTCTCGAACAGCACGCGGCCGGCGCGTTCCGGGCGACGACGAAGGGCGGTAACGGCAAGCGCGCCCCGCTGCTGCTCTTCCACGACAATCGTTCGTACCCGATCGGGCTCCCCGAGAAATGGGCGCACGACGACGGGGGGCTCGACGGCGTATGGCGATTGAATGACAGCGCCGAAGCGCAGCGCGCCGCGAAACACGCCGAAGCGGGCGAGCTCTCACTGTCGATCGGGTTTACGCCGCTGCGGTCCGAATGGCAGCGCGTCGACGATTGGGCGCCCGAGCTCGGACCCGAGCACATGGATCGGGTAACCCGCCTCGAGAACCGGCTCGTGGAAGTGTCGCTGACCCCGACCCCCGCTTTCGCGGGCGCGACGATCTCGAACGTCCGCAGCGCCGAACGGATCGAAACCCGCGACGCGGACGCTCGCCGCGATGGGTGGTCCCCGAAGCGCCGCGCGGTGGATTCTTGGCGCGAGCTCGTCGACGGTTTACGCTGACCGCGCACTAGAACGCGATCAGCCCGTCGACCGGCCGGCCGGCGCCCGAGCCCGCCCCGCGGCGCTCAGCGACCGGGCCACCGCGCCCGACAGCTCGACGCCGCGCTAGCCGCGACACTGACGCTTTCGAGCTCGTGGAGGGCCGATCATGAATGCTGTTCTGGAAAGACTGCGCGCGCAGCGCGCCGAACAGATCGCGACAATGGACGCGATTCTCGAAAACGTGGGCGACGAACGCGATCTCGTCGACGCCGAACGCGGAATACTCGAAGCGGCGCGGGCCCGGATCGTCGAGCTCGACGCGCAGATCGAACCGCTCGCGGGGTTCGAAGCGCTGCGCGCCGCGCACGATCAGACCCTTTCGACACTTCCGGCGCCGGCCGCGCGTGCGGGTGAGCTCGGACGAACCGCACCGCGTCAGCAGTACGCGACAGCCGGCGAATTTCTCGTCGATCTTCTGCGCGCCGAAGGGTTCGGGCGCCCGTCCGACGTCGACGAAGCGGCCCGAGCTCGGGTATACGCGGCGCGCGCCGATCAGACCACCGCGACACTCACGGGCATTCTCCCGACCCCGATCGTCGGGCAAGTCGTGAACCTGATCGACGCGAACCGTCCGCTTGTGACGTCGCTCGGCGGGGCGAAAGCGATGGGTGGCATTCCGGGGACGTCGTTCTCGAGGCCGAAGATCTCGACACACACACAAGTCGGCGCGCAAGCGACACAAAAAACCGCGCTCGCGTCGCGGGCGCTCGTGATCGACCCGATCCCGTTCAACAAGTCGACCTATGGGGGGACAGTCAACGTTTCCCGACAGTCGATCGATTGGACGTCCCCCGCCGCGTGGGACATCATCGTTCGCGATCTCGCGGATCAGTACGCGATCGAAACCGAAAAGGCCGCGTCGACCGCGCTCGAAGCGGCGATCACCGCGGCGGCGGTCCCGGTCGCGACGAACGATCTTTCGGGGTGGACTACCGCGCTATATACCGCGGCGATGCATTCGTATCAGGGCGCGCAACGGATGCCCGACCGCGTGTGGTGTTCGCTCAACGTGTGGGCGGCGCTCGGGTCGCTCGTCGACGTCGCGCGCGTTTCGTTCCCGACGAACGGCAATCTCGACACCGCCGCGGGTTCGAGCTCACTCGCGGACTTCCGCGGTGACGTGCTCGGGCTCCCGCGGATCGTGGTCCCGACACTCCCGGCCGGTTCTTGCATCGTCGGAAATTCGAGCCTGTTCGAAGTGTACGAAGAGGTCATCGGACTTCTGTCGGTTGTCGAACCGTCGATCTTGGGTGTGGAAGTCGCCTACGGGGGTTATGTCGCGATGGGCGCGGTCGGGGCCGCGGGACTGATCGGGCTCACCGCGCCGGCCGGCATCCCGACAATGGCCGACAGCGGCAACGGGGCAGCGAAGAGCTCGAAGTAACAGAGAGAGAGACAGCGGTGGCGAGTTGGCCGACACTGGCCGCGGTTCGAACGTATCTTCGACTGCAGCCCGAACCGGGCTCGGACGCGGTGATTCAATCGGCGCTCGCCGCCGCTGTCGACTTCGGGGTCGCGCGGTTCGGGAAAGATCCCGCGACCGGGCTCGACGTATACCCGCCCGACGCGACGACGGTCCCCGACAGCGCCTATCAAGCGTGCTTGATTCACGCGGCGCGACTGTCGAAGCGCCGCGATTCGACGGACGGGACGATCGGGTTCGGGGATCTCGGGGTGATCCGCGTCGGACGTTTCGACGTCGACGCCGAATCGCTATACGTGCAACATGCCCCGATGGTGTTCGGGTGACATGGCAGCGCGCGCCCGTCGCCGCCGCGCTCGTGCAGCTGCTCGAACCGCTCGACGCGACCGTGACCGTGTTCGGCGCGCCGCCGCTGACGTTCGCGCCCCCCGCGCTGATCGTGTGGTATCCGACGCTCGTGCAATATTCGGGGTTCGCGTATCAAGTGGATCTCGTGACACTTCCGATCATGTGCGCCGCCGGGCTCGGGGAATGGGATCGGGTCGACGAGCTCGCGGCGATGGTCCGCGGTGCGGTCGATACCGCGGACCCGCAGCTCGGCGGGTCTGTCGCGGTGGCGCGCGCGTATCAGCAGTCCGAAACCCGAATCGTGTCAGTAGCCGGCGCCGACGTGCTCGCGGCGAATGTGATCCTCGAGATCCGAAAGTGAGAGTGAGAACGTGACTGACGTAATGGAAACCGCTGGACCGTCCCCCGAACCGCTCGTGAGCCCGCCCGACGTCGCGGCTCCGACCACGATCGCGCCGGTCATGATGACCGACGCGTACATCGAGATCGGCGCCGCGAATCTTTCCTGTCTCGGGCTGTCGATCAGCCTCGAGCCCGAAAACAAGCCGATCGAGCAGACCACATTCTGCGGGGTCGTCGACTATCCGGGGCCGGTCAAGTGGCATTTCAAAGCGAAACTCGCGCAAGATTTCTCGACGGGGAGTACGAACGACACACTGACCGCGGCGCTCGACGCGTACGCGGCGGCGCAGACCCCCGTCGACTTCCGGGTGCGCCCCTACAAGTCGCGCGCGGTCGGGGTCACGAACCCAATGTATACGGGGGCAGCGATCCCGCAGCCGTACACGGTGTTCGGGGGTGACGCGGGAACCGCGTCGGAAGTCGAGATCGACTGGATCATGACCGGCCCGCCGGTCCCGGTCACGACGTAGCCGGCGCTCGACGTCGAGCTCGAGGGGGCCGAACGTGACCGCGCCAGTCGTCGGAATCGTCGGGATGCGCGCGCTTCGACGCGACATAAACCGAATGGCCGACGACGAAAGCGGGCCGCTGTACCGCGCGATCAAAGAGGCCGGCCGACAGTCCGCGGAACCCGTCGCCGCGATGGCGCGCGAACGCTTACCCTCGAGCTCGGGGGACCATGCGGGGCAGCTGCGCGCCGACGTCCGGGTTTCGGGAACGAAGTCGGGCGCGACGGTCCGCATGGGCCGGAAGTCGATCCCGTACGCGGGATGGGTCGAATTCGGGGGGACGCGACACTCACCGCATGACAGCTCGCGGGAATACGTTCCCGGCGGGCGTTATCTATTCCCCGCCGCGAAGAATCTCGCGATGGCCGCGGGCAAAAACTACGGGGACGCGCTGAACCGCGTGCTGAATTCCCCGAGCGTATGGACGAACACGGCGACAGATCCGGGGATAATCCATGACTGATTTCGACGAGCTCCCGCCGCCGGTCGACGACGACGACGCGACCGCGATTCGCATAACCGGAAAAGCGCTTCGACTGTCCCCCGACGGGGTGCGCGCGCTCGCGAAAGCGACGGGCCGCAGCATGACCGAACTACTCACCGACGACGCGGACGAAGCGAACCGCTTTCAAGTGATCGTGTTCGCGGATCTGCACCGCCGGTTCTCGCGGTCCGGTCACATGCCCGACGCGGCGACGTTGTGGGAAATGGCGGGGCGCGCCGACGTGATCCTCGAACCCGACGACGTTCCCGACCCTTTAGACAGCGAATCTTCGACTCTCTCGCTGCCTTCTGTCGATATTGGCGAATGACCCCGACCGAAGTCGAAGAGCTCGACGACGAAACGTACGCGGCGTTCGTGCGCCACATGCGGCGCGAAGCGGCGGAGCTCGAACGCGCGTCGAAGCGGCGGTGACTAGGTGGCGGGCCCGTCCGTAGCCGTCCGCGTATTCGGGGATCTGACCGCGCTCGCGGGTTCGTTCGACAAAGCGGCGAGCGCCGGCTCGAAAGCGGCGAACGCGCTGCGGTCAAGTCTCGGTGGGATGATCTCGGGGCTCAATAAGACCGGGATTCTCGGGCCGTTCGCGGGCGCGCTCGACGGCGTGGACTCAATGCTCGGGCAGATCGGGGAACACGGCAAAGCGACCGGCGCGGTCATGATGGGCGTGGGCGGGACGCTCGCGGGTGTGGGGGTCGCGCTGTCGGCGCTCGGGTCGAAAGAGAAAGCCTCTCACCAACAGCTGCAGCAAGCGGTCGAGAACACGGGCAAGTCTTACGAAACGTATGCGAAGCGGATCGAGGGCGCCGAGAAACATAACGAACGTTTCGGTTACACAAGTCACGAAACCGCGGACGCGCTGCGCGTACTGACACAAGCGACCGGCGATCCCGCGAAAGCGCTGCAGCTGCTCGGAACTACAACCGATCTCGCCGCCGCGAAACATATCGGGCTGACCGACGCGGCGACGAAGCTCGGGAAGGTTTACAACGGCAACACGAAGCTATTGAAAGAATTCGGGATTTCGGTCGCGAAAACCGGGAATCTTACGAAAGCGGCAGCGACCGCGACCACCGCGGCGCAGACCGCGGATAAGCGACTTGGGGACGCGAAACAGCGCCTCGCTGACGTCGAGCAGCTGTTCGCGGGGAAGTCGAAACTTACGACGGCCGAACAGATCCGGCTACGTAACGCGCAACAGAACGTGATGACCGCGACCGCGAACGCGACCGCGGCGCATAGGAAAGCGACCCTCGCGCAACAAGCCGCCCGCGACGCGACCGCGCATCAACATGACGCGGTAACGCAGCTCGCCGCGAAATTGAAAGGGCAAGCGAGCGCGAGCGCTGACACTTTCACTGGCCGACTAAAAGCGATGGGCGCGACTGTCGAGGACGCGGCGGCGCGGTTCGGGGAAAAGTATGGGCCGGCGCTGACTGTCGCGGGGACTGCTCTTACCGCGCTCGGGGGTGCGACCACCGCGACGAAAGGGATCGTCGAAGCGTTCTCCGCGACACAAAAGACCGCGACCGCGGCGACCGAAGCGGTCACGGTCGCGGAGGACGCGGAAGCGGTGAGCTCGTGGGCCGCGCTCGGGCCGCTGCTGCTGATTATCGCCGCGGTCGCGGCGCTCGTGGTGGTCGGGTATGTGATCTACCGCAATTGGAAAACAATTTGGAACGGGATCAAAGCGGCGATCGCGTTCGTGTGGGATTGGATCAAAGGACATTGGCCGCTGCTGCTCGGAATTCTTATGGGGCCGATCGGGCTCGCGGTCGCGTACATAATCACCCATTGGAAACAAGTCCTCGCGGGGATACAAGCGGTGTGGACTTGGATCAAAACCGCGTGGAACGCGGTGTACGGGTGGTTCACCGCGCCGATCCTGTCCGCGTATAACGCGATCGTCGGATGGTTCCGCGGGATCTTGGGCGCGGTGCAATCGGTCTGGAAATGGATCAGCGCCAATTGGTCACGAATCTACGGGTGGATCACGAGCGTATTCTCGAACGCGGTTCACGCGGTGCAAAGCGCGATGACTTCGATCTGGAACGCGATCACGGGCGTTTACAATTGGATCGCGAACAATTTCTCCCGCGTGTATTCGTGGATCACGAAACCGTTCTCGGACGCGGTTTCGTTCGTAAAAGGACTCTTCGACGGGCTGTGGTCGAAGATCTCGGGGATCGTGTCGAACATAACCGGCGCATTCTCGGGCGTGTACGACGCGGTAAAGGGCGCGTTCAAAGGCGCGATCAATGGAATTATCGACGTGTGGAACGGGCTCGGGTTCGATATGGGCGGGTGGAAAGTCGGGGTCGGACCGCTGCATTACACGTTCCCGACGTTTCATTTCGGGATGCCGCATATCCCGCGCCTCGAGATCGGCGGGCTCATTACCCGCGGGGGACTGTTCGAGCTACACGCGGGGGAGGCGGTCACTCCCGCAGCTGACGTCGGGCGTACCGCGCCGGCCGTGTGGATCGAACAGCTGCACGTACACGAAACGCTCGACGTCGACGCGTTCCTACGCCGCGCCGCGTTCGCGGTCGCGCGAGAGAGGATCTAACGATGGCCGCGTGTGCGCGTCGCGTGTGGCTCGTGCTCGGCGCGAGCTCGATCGACTGTCACGACGAAAGCGCCGGCTATTTCGTGACGTCGTTCGATCCGGGTTCCCCCGACGTTCGTGCGGTCAGCTCGAACCGGCCCGACGCGGACGGGCTCGACGATCTCACGCAATTCATGGGGGGCCGGGTGGTCAGTGTCGAGATCGCGGCGATCGCGACCGCGGGCGCGGTGATCGACGAAGTAGCCGCGATGTTCGGTCCATTCATGGTCCCGAGCGCGCGCCCCGAAATTCATTATGTGCTCGATCGGCCCGGCGCGCCCGAGCGCGTACTGATCGGCCGGCCGCAGTCTTACTCTTACAAGATCGACGACGCGTATCAGCGCGACGTCGCGCTGCAGTTCGTCGCGGCTGATCCGGTCGCGCGCGACCCGGCCGGTCAGTCCGCGATCGCGTGGGCGGGCAGCTCGGGGAACGTCGCGGGCCGGCGCTACGATCTCACGTTCGATCGGATCTACCCGGCGGGTAGCGCGTCCCCGACCCCCGCGACGATCTCGACGCCGGGCGACGTCGCGGTGGCGCCGCTGCTGCAGCTGTACGGGCCGATCACGGGCGCGCGGGTGCTGTTCAAAGTCGGCGCGACGAACAGCGGCGGGGTCGGGCTCGTGGCCTCTTACGTGATCGGGTCGGGGCATTACGTAGAAATTGACTGCGCGCAGCGGACCGCGCGGCTCGACGGCGACCCGACGAAAAGCGTGCTGACGTCGATCGATTGGAATTATGTTTCGAGCTCGGGCGGGTGGCCGACGATCCCGCCCGCGTCGACAGTCACGATGACCTATTCGGGAACGTCGACGACGAGCGCGACCCAAGTCGTCGCGACGTGGAACGACGGCTATCTCACATGACCGCGATCGACGAGCTCGCGCTCGAACCGGCCGCGGTGGTCCCGGTCCCGTCCGGTCGGGGACGCTGGCGCGTCACCCTACATTCGCGGGTGTTCGTCGGCGCCGGCTACGGGGCCGCGTCGAGCCCGTGGCAGTCGACGATTCTCGCGGAGCTCTCACACGCGCGGGGCCGGCGCCTCGAGCTCGACTACAACGCGGGCGCGACACTGACGTTTACGATCGACGGGCGCGACCCGATCGCGAGCTCGTCGACGGAGCTCATGACCGACGTGTACGCGTGGAGGTGGGACGAATATCGCGGCGCCGACGTATGCAAATTTCATGGTGTGATCGACCACGGTCAGGACGTCATTTCCGAACAGGAACATTCGATCGTGTACGGCGCGCACGATTACGCGGCGATGTTGGACCGGCGCCGAATCTACGGGACGAACCCGATCTCGTATACGAACGTCGATCAGGATTCGGTCGTCGAAGCGCTCGTGCGCGACTTCGGGGTGAACACTGTCGACCCCGCAGCCGGCCCGTATAGCTTCCTACCGGGTTCTTATCTTCCGCTGCACGTAGTAATGGCGAACCCGGACGGGAGCGCTCGTGCAGCGCTGTCGGGCCGGGTACGGACCCGGCTATATCAGCCGGGCGCGCAGATCTCGTCGCTGATCGGGGATCTCGCCGCGGTCATTCAAGGGTTCGACTTCGACGTGCAGCCGGCGCCCGCGATCACCGCCGGCTACAACGGGCCGACCGCGGGCCCGCGACCCGCGAACGTCGACGCGCTCCGCGTGTTCTACCCGGTTCAAGGGATCACGCGGACCGATATCGCGCTCGTGTACGGGGGGAACGTCGCGACTGTTTCCCGAACAGTGTCGAGCGCCGAATATGCGAACCGGATTCTCGCGCTCGGGAATAATGGCAGCTCGGACCCGGCGGCGCCGAAACTGATCGCGGACCGCTACAACGCGGACGCTTCGGGGCAGATCGTCGGGCTGTTCGACGACGGGCTGAACGCTTCGGACGTTTCGCAACAAGCAACATTGAACGAACAAGCGGCCGGCGCGCTCGCGCTCGAGGGGTCGCTCGTGCCGTCCTACGCGCTGACACTTCGACCCGGCGCCTACCGCGACGGGTTCCCGAATCTCGGGGACGTCGTTCCGATCATCGTGCAATCCGGCCGGCTCGCCGTCGAGGACGATCAGCGCGTCGTCGGGATCGCGTTCGACATAGGGGAGGACGGCGACGAAACAGTCGAAGTGACGTTAGGCCGTCCCCCGACGACGTTCGGGTCGCTGTTCCGTACTACGCGCCGACAGATCGCGGCGCTCAATCGAAAGTGAGCTCGACGTGACGCGCTACGTGCCTCAATGGATACAAGCGGGCGATTACCCGGCCGCGGCCGACCGTCGACTGATCGGCGGGATCTGGCCGCGCGCGTCAGTGTCGGGGATGGTGGTAACCCCCGCGTCCGCGATGACCGTCAATATCAGCGCGGGCAGCGCCGCGATCCCGACGTCGAACAATTCGGGGTCGCTGTTCTGCAGCTCGGACGCGACCGAACAAGCGACACTGACCCCGGCGCCCGCGTCGGGTTCGAACCGAATCGATCTGATTGTCGCGCAAGCGCGCGCGAACGACGTCGACGGCGGCGCTAATAACGATTGGCTGTTCGCGGTAGTGACCGGATCAGCGGCGGCGAGCCCGGTCGCTCCCGCGACCCCCGCGAACGCGGTCGCGGTCGCGCAGATCTACGTTCCCGGCGCGTCCGTGACCGTGACCGCGCCGAACATCACTGACATTCGTCCGCAGCGGCTCGATCGGCCGTGGAATTGCGCGTGGGGGTTCGTGGCGGGAGTGTCGCTGACGTCGAACGTGACCGGGATCGCGCCGGCCGGCCGAACGACAATTCTTACGCTTCCCGCGTTCGTCCCGGTCGCGAACCGGATCTACCGCGTGACCGGCTATTTCTCACAAGTGCAACAAAACACGGCGAACGCGGCGCTGATCGGCTACCTCACCGATGGCAATAATCAAGTCGTGCAGCAAGGGCGTTTCAATGCGTTCGTGTTCGGGCAGTCGACCCCGATCGCGCTGTCCCGAACGTTCTTTACAAGTCTCACGAACGTCGCCGCGTCCGGGTTTCTGCTGCAGCTGTCGACGAGCGCGGGAACCGCTGACGTAACCGGATCGGGAACACAACCGGCGCAGCTCGTCGCGGAAGATCTCGGGCCGGTTCCGGGCAGCGCGGGAACCTAAGCGCGAGAATCGGCCTCGAGCTCGACGAGCTCCCCGAACGAAAGGAACCCCCGATGACCCCGACCGAACCGCAAACCCCCGACCCCGAGCAGCCCGACCCGGCGCCCGACCCGCAGCCCGACCCCGCGCCCGACGAGCTCGGGTAACCGATGCCCCCCGTCGATCTTGTGACAGTCCACCATGAGGGGTCGCTCGCGAACGGGGGCGCCCCGTCCGACAATGTGGACCGTTTCGCACATGGCGGATACTGCTGCGGGATCGGCGCGACGCTGTTCAAGCGCTTTCGTGCGCCGGCCGACAATTGGGCGACACTCAATTTCAATGGGCAAGATTGGACCCCGTGTTTCTCGGGCGATCACCATACGGGAACCCGACTGACCGATACCGATATCGCGTTACTGCACGACGCGTTTCTCGACGCGTATAACCGCGGGGAAGTCACCGCGCAGCCGTCGATCGTGCGCGCCCACCGCAACAGTCCGGGCAGCTCGACCGCGTGTCCCGGCGACTTCACGATCGAACGGTGGAACGATGTGGTTCGCGCATGTTCGACCGCGGGCGCGCCGAAACCCGAACCCGAACCGGAGGAGCCCCCGATGGATCTCGCGAACGCGATCAATCACGACGGCCGGCCCGTGATCTTTCAAGTCGGGGGCGACGCGCAGCTGTATTTCCGAATCCGCGACGCGACCGGCGGCAATTGGGGACCGTGGCGCGATCTGTCGGGCGGGTTCCGCGCGTTCGCGACAGTGACCGCGTTCGTGAACACGAACGTTCGCCCGTCCGCGATCGAAGTGTGGGTGACAATGGCCGACGGGAAAACGTTCCACCGCTGGCAGACCGGGGACGATCGCGCGTCGTGGTCCGGGTGGAACGAACGAACGCGCTAGGCCTCGCGGGTGGGTGGACCCGTACCTAATCGCTGCGGTCGCGACCGGGATCGCGGGGATTATCAGCGCGTGGGCCGCGCTCGTGACCGCCCGACATAAGGGACAGCGCGATTGCGAAGAGCAGCTGCGCGCCGCGCGCGCCGAAGCGGAAGAGCTCGCGCACGATCTGCACGAGCGCCGAATGCGGGGCGAGCTCGGGGACGTCGGCGCCCCGGTCCTCATGATCGTCGCGACGGTGCTGATCGTCGGCGCGCTCGTGT
>Ga0126379_10001658_pt1 | contig 13742 bp, 10 predicted proteins | sample PanSoiMetPlot_24_FD_92640 | JGI IMG/M metagenome (GOLD analysis project Ga0126379, IMG submission 92640) | Tropical forest soil microbial communities from Panama - MetaG Plot_24 | ecosystem: Environmental > Terrestrial > Soil > Tropical forest > Bulk soil | place: Panama | collected 2016-02-17 | reverse complement strand
CCAGCTCCTGAAAGCGTCTCCCGATAGAAAATGCGAAGGTCTTCAAGTATTGCATTTCCGCGGCAGAGTGCCACTGGAACGCGTCCCACATCTTGACCGGAGAAGCCGGTTCAATGTCGGCGCCCCAGATGCCTTCCGCCCCGTAGATGTGTCCTGCCAGCCCGCCTGAAAGAAAACTCCCGTACATCGAGGAGCGAACATATTGGTTGTCTCTGTCGGATCCGCCCTCCGCACCGTACTTATAGCCGCCTTCGCCCAGCCCAAATTCATCCTTGTAACCAGCGTAGTACGGTTCCCCGTTCAATGCCGGCTGATGAGACAAAGATTGATAAATCTCCGTCAGGTACCAATACCAGTCGTGCTCCCGCTCATTACCTATCTGGTGCAGCGTCACCCAGGAATTCTCTGCAAAGTTTACGAGGGTGGATGGATTCGAGTTGGCCGTAAGTAGCGTCCCGTACGGTGGTGGCCCAAACTTGGTCATAACCATCTTGATCGCGACGTTGTAATCGCTCGCGGGAATGGTATCTTGATCGATGTCGAAATGGATGGGACTAAGAACCGTGTTGTTGGCCTGGTAGCGGGACCACACGTACTGGATGTACCGTGCATACGAATCCGGCCAGGAATAATATTTTTTCCAAACCTGGCCGGTGTCGCGCCGCGCTACCTCGATGAATGGAATGAACCCCTGCTCGTTCAGATAGTCAATTTTCCGGTCCAGATAGTCAAAGTAGGCAGGATTAATGCGATCCAAATCCGGAAAAACTTTTTCAAATCCCGGCACCTTGCCAGGAAACAAAAACGGGCGGCCGCCTTCATTCTCCATATTCTTCGCGCTCTTGGTTCCATACTCGGTCCAAGCGGAACGCACGCAGGTTCGCTCTGGGTTATCCATGAACAGCTCCACGGGATATCCATCCGTGGCCCACGCTGGAAACGCAGCAATGATGAGGACGGCGTTGTAGCCCTGGGCCTTGCGGTAGCGCAGATAGTCCCTGAATCCAGCGTCGGGCCCAAGCGCATGCTCCTGGTTGTCGTCTTTCCAGAGAAAACGATTGGTGCCCGCTGAATACCAGGTGTCACCAATTACAATAAATGGTGTGCCATCCGCCTGCTCGATGGCGTGACGATTGGCGGTGGCCCGCAGAAATCCCCGTCGCAGCGGGTTTTCCTCTTTCTCTTCCTCGCTCCAAGTGACGGCTTTGAATTCACCGTGCCGGCCGGATAATCCGGGGTCTCTGGGATTCGAGCCGCTCTCCCATTTCCATTCGCCGGGCACGGTAGCAAGAAACCGGACTCGAAAGGTCCGCTCCCCATCCCAGAATGCATAGATCCTCTTGCGAAAATTGGGGCCTTTCAGGTCCACCCAGACAGTCACATCGGTGTAGGCATTTGCCCAAGTCCGTGCAGACCTCAAGGTCACCTCCTGTTTCTCCCAAACATGCACAGGTGGTGCAGCGGCGACGTGGTTGCCTACAAACGCGAAAAACAGCCATAAGGGGATTAAAGTTGAACGACAACTACGGAGAAAATTCGGAAGCTGCCGCGAAAAGAGCATTTTCCCTCCCCTCCGGGTGGCACGCTTGACATCATATATCACGTCAAATATCGTACAAATTTCTTGCCGCTCCGGAGTGTTCCTTAATGACCAGCTACTTCTGCAGAATCTACATTTCGCTGGTGCTGCTGGCCGCTGCATTCTCCTCTCTCGCTCACGCTCAGTTCGTTGACAATTTCGATGGTCCCACGGTGGCGCTCGATCCGGAGGGTAACCATGGCTGGCTGTTTTTGGCGGGTGATGGAACCGCGAGCATGGACTTGCGCCAGGGAGGTCCAGGCTACGCGTCCGTTTTTGTCGATGCAACGACAGACAAGCGAGGCATTTGGTGGGCGCTTATCGAACGCAAGCTGAACGGCAAGCTGGATTTGTCTCTACTGAAAACACCCAGCTACGAAGTGCGTATCGAAGCACGTGTGAAGTCCAGTCATGCGCCTCGGCGCATCAACCTCCAGTTGGCCACTCAGCGAACCACGGATGATTATTCCCAATTGATGGAATATGACATCCCCACCGCAAATACCTGGTACACCTTTAGCTTGACCACCAATCACTTTGACGCTGTGCCAGGTGATTCGGTAATCGCTCACCTTGCGCTGATGGATTGGGGTCTTGAGAAATACCAGCTCGATATTGATTACATAAAGGTAGATGTCGTGAATGTTGGCAAGGCGGGACCCGACAAAGGCGAAGCAGTTCCTTATCATCCGCCAGTTGCTGACTACAAGAAGTTTCACCAAGTCGTCCCGGTGGCACAGGATAGTATGATCGACCTCGAGAATACGGAGGTGAACCTGAACGATTGGCAGGCACAAGACGGAAATGGGAAGGCGGTAAATGTCCTGACGGTAGATGGAAGCCACTACGTCATTTTGCGATGGGACTTAAGAGCGTTTGGCGGAAGCAAAGTGGCCGATCATGGATTGTTGGAACTCACCACCTGGGCGCTCCAGCTGAAAGCGCACGCGCTGAAAGATTTCGGTTTGGTGCGGGTGGTCGAGATTCTGGGGGGAGATCCGAACTGGGACCAGCGGACTGTGACCACCGATAGCTTTTGCCATTACGAGAGACTCGATCGCGTCTTGAACACCCAGATGATTATCGATTGGCCCATTACCGCGGGCGACGGCGGAAAGACCTATCTCACCATCGGGAAACCGGTGTTGCAGCGAATGATCGACGGAACGACATTGGGAATTGCCATCAAACCGCTGGGGGCTATCAGCGCTTCCTTCTATTCCATGGAGAATGAGACAGGGAAGAACGCAGCACGCCTGTACTTCGATTTGCAGAAATAGGAACTTACTCGACGGCGGGAGAAATGCTTCGCAAGTGTCGTGCGTGGCGGGAAAAGGGAAATCGTGAATATTGGATTCATTGGTCTTGGTGCAATGGGTCTGCCCATGGCGAAGCGGGTTGTCGCGGCGGGCTATAAGATCTATTCGACCTTTCATCGTCGGCGGGAACCCGCCGAAGAATTGCGTGCGCTGGGCGCTGAAATCAAGCCAACTCCGCGAGATGTAGCGGCGTCGGCAGAGGTTATAGTTACCATCCTTCCAGCTGACGCGGAACTTCGCGAGACCGTGTTTGGCCCACAAGGAATTTTGTCGGGATTTTCCTCAGGTAAAGTGCTCGTCGAAATGACCAGCGGAACCGCCATGGCAATGCAGGAGGTGGAGCAAGCCATCCGCGGCCTCGGCGGCCAAGTGCTGGACGCGCCGGTTAGTGGGGGAACTACTGCGGCGGCGCAAGGCACATTAACAATTATGGCAGCCGGTAATGCGGCGCTGCTCGAACGCTGCCGTCCTTTTCTTGAGACTATGGGAACGCGCATTGTTCATGTTGGAGAAGTAGGGCACGGAAAAGTCGTTAAGATGGTGAACCAGGCCCTGGCGGCAATTCACCTGCTGGCCATCGGGGAGGCCTTTGCTCTGGGCGTGAAGTGCGGCGTCGCCCCCGCGACTCTTTACGACGTAATCAAAACCTCCTCCGGCTATTCCAAAATGATGGATCTGCGCTTGCCCGGCTTTCTGCTGGAAGGCTCCTTTCAGCCCGGCTTCAAACTCGAGCTCATGAAAAAAGATGTGAACTTGGCGGTGGAATCAGCGCGAGCGCTGGGCATTCCGCTGCTCATGGTGTCCAACGTGGCGCAAATTTTTGCCGCCGCGAGCGCCGCCGGGAAAGGCAGCGAGGATTTCGCCGCCGCCGCGCAATTCCTGGCCAGTCTTTCTGGTGTTAAGTTGAGCGAAGCAAAAGGCCACGAATGAGAATTCCTCCAGAGTCTTTGCGCTTTTTGTCCGAATTGGACGCCGCCACTCTGTACGAGGCGTCTGGGTTGCAGGGCATGGTGGATCCACAAATCAGGCCGATGTGGCCAGGTGCCCGCATTTGCGGCGTGGCCATGACGGTGAGCTGCCCTTCCCGTGACAATCTGATGCTGCATCACGCTGTTGCCCAGGCTAAGCCTGGCGTGGTGCTCGTTGCCAATGCCGAGCGCTGTCAATCTGCGGGTGCTTGGGGCGAAGTGCTTACGGTAGCCGCTCAAGCCAGAGGCATCACCGGGCTCGTGTTGGATGGCGCCGTCCGTGACATTGAAGCCATCGCCGTGCACTCTTTTCCAGTCTTTGCCAGGGGGCTGGCAATTGGTGCGTGCAAAAAGGAAAAGTTCGGCAAGTTGGATGAGCCCGTAGACCTAGGAGGTGTGACCGTCCGGTCGGGCGATGTAGTCGTGGGTACGGCGGACGGTCTAGTCGTACTCGCCCAGGAATCTGTCGAAGTGGTGCTGCAAACGGCGATTGCGCGAAGAGATCGCGAACAGGAAATTTTCCGTCAATTGGCAACGGGTAAGACGACCGTAGAAATTTTGGGGCTTCCCCGACTGCGAGTTGAAGAGCAGGCCAATGAGTGAAGTCGCGCGCTATCGAGTCCACGATCTTCAGGAGTTTTGTTGCGCCGTCTTGCAGGAACTGCAGGTCCCCCCGCTCGACGCAAAAGAGGTAAGCGAGTGTCTGGTGGCCGCTGATTTGCGTGGCGTTGACTCCCACGGCGTGGTTCGACTGCCGGTTTATGTCCGACGCATCCGGCAAGGGGTCGTGAACCCTCGACCCGTAACTCGCGTAGTTCATGAACGCGGGAACGCCGTTCTGTTCGACGGTGATAACGGACTTGGTCCCGTAGTCGGTCTTCGCGCCATGCAGAAGGCTATCGCGTTGGCCGAGATTTCGGGCAGCGGAATTGCCGGTGTGCGAAGATCGAATCACTTCGGCATCGCGGCTTTCTATGTGCATAAGGCCATCCATCAAGGATTCATCGGTTTCGCCGCTTCGAATGCGCCTCCCCACATGGCTCCGTTTGGCGGCCGCGCACGCTTCTTGGGAACGAATCCCATCGCCGTTGGCATTCCTGCTGGAGGGGAACCCCCGCTACTGTTTGACGCTTCGACCAGCGTAGTTGCACGCGGAAAGATTATCGTCGCGGCGCAGGAGGGCAAGCCGATTCCCTCGGACTGGGCCATTGATACTGACGGCAATCCAACAACTGACGCGAACGCAGCGCTTGCGGGTTCGGTTCTTCCGTTCGGCGGTGCGAAAGGCTCGGCCATTTCCTTCATACTTGACATCCTGTGCGGTGTGCTCACTGGCTCGGGGTTTGCCTTGAATTTGCATAGACTCGAAGATCTCGGAGTAGAACAAAATCTTGGACACTTTTTTGCTGCTGTGCGAACCGACTTGTTCATCTCTGGCAAGGATTTTGCCGCTCGCATGGACGAGATTTTGCACATGTTGAAATCCTCACCGGCCGGCGCCGGAACGTCTCAAGTGCTCGCTCCCGGAGAACTCGAGAGGCAGAATGAAGCCAGGAACCAGGTTCTCGGCATTCCGCTACTGCAAAGCATTGTCGACCAGTTGGCGGAACTCGGCGAAAGCCTGGGTCTGGCGTTCCCGAAGGCGGCTGATACCATGGGCCTCGCGGAGACTCAGCCGTGACCCCGTGGAGCGCAGATCAGTGCTTTAATTTCTTCCCCGTCCCTACGGACATTCACTTTGGCTTTGGTGTGGTGCGTTCGCTCGCGGAACGTGTGTGTGCGTTTGGCTGCAACCGGGTGTTCATAGTTACGGATCCTGGGATTCGGTCGGCTGGACTTCTCGACTCTGTCCTCACCCTTCTCTCGCAAGCAGGAATTGGCTGCGATGTGTTCGACGAGGTCAAACCTAACTCCGGCTCGGGACTCATCGTCGAGGCAACTCAACGCCTGATGCGCAGTCAAGCCGGCGTCGTAGTAGGGATAGGGGGTGGAAGCTCTCTTGATACTGCCAAAGCGGTCGCGATGTTGGCCACTAATCATGGCTCCCTATTTAGCTACGCGGGCCTCCATCGCGTGAAGAATCCTTCTCTACCCGTGATTGCCGTGCCAACCACCGCGGGGACCGGCAGCGAAGTCAGCCTCTGGTCTGTGTTTACGAATGATGATACGGGTCTAAAGGTCGCCATCGGCAGCTTTCACCTCTATCCAACGATCGCGCTTTGCGACCCCGAGCTAACCCTCGATCTTCCTCCGGAGCTCACGGCTGCAACCGGCATGGATGCGCTGGCTCACGCCATTGAGTGCTATACCAACAATGCCTGCCAGCCGATATCATCTGCCTTGGCGTTGAGCGCGATTGAACTCATTAGCGGCAACTTGCGAGGCGCTGTGCTTGAAAGCCATAACCGCGCCTCGCGTTACGCCATGCTACTCGGCAGCACAATGGCTGGCATTGCCATGAATCCGACGCGTCTCGGACTGGCGCACGCACTGGCAATGCCGCTCGGAAGTTGGGACTTGCGTATTCCCCATGGTCTGGCAATTGCCGTGACGCTACCGCGGGTCATGCGGTTCAATCATACTGCTGCTCCGGACCGCTTCGCGAGAGTTGCCGAAGCTCTTGGCGAGATCGCGGGCGAAATTTCGCTTTCGAACGCCGCGCTACTTGCCGTGGAGGCCGTCGAAAAACTCTCTGTGGATATCGGCATTCCTCGCGGGCTGGCGCAGTGTGGTTTGCGGAGCAACCATATTCAGCGCGTCGTGGATGAGGCCATGAAGAGCGGCAATGTGGCCGTAAATCCTCGCCGAACCACGAGAGAGGAGCTCGCCGGAATCCTCGAGCAGAGTCTCTGAGATGGACTGCAACCTGAACTATATCGCGGGACGTTGGATGCCACCTGAAAGCGGCACGTACTACCAGACCCGCAACCCTGCCCGCCCAGCGGAAGTACTTGGGGAATTTCCATGCTCCTCGGAAGCGGATGTCGATCACGCTCTCGTCGCCGCCGACTCCGCTCGCACAATTTGGTCGAGCACTCCGGCTCCGCAGCGAGCGGCAATGTTAGTTCGTTTTTCGCAGTTGCTCGCGGATTCACAAAGCGAGCTCGCAAGAATTGTCACCTTGGAGCAAGGCAAAGCGCTTCAAGAGTCCACCGGCGAAGTTGCGCGCGCTTCAGCAGAAGCCAGCTTTTCGGCTGGAGAAGCGCTGCGTTTGTGCGGAAATACCTTCCCCAGCGAACGGCCTGGATTTACATGTTATACGACTCTTGAACCTCTAGGTGTGGTGGCCGCCCTTACCCCTTGGAACTTTCCGGTGGTTGCTCCCGTGCGCAAGATCGTTCCCGCGCTTGCCTGCGGCAATACCGTGGTATTGAAGCCTGCTTCCTTGACGCCGTGGTCCGCCGTGCACATTACCAAGCTGGCTGAGAAAGCTGGCTTGCCGGCTGGAGTCTTGAACCTCGTCATAGGCCCCGGCAGGACAGTCGGAGATCGCCTGGTATCCGCCCCGCGAGTCCGTGGCATCAGTTTTACCGGCTCCACGACTGTGGGCACGCGGATAAACGAGTGCGCGTCGCGAAGGATGGCTAAGGTTCAGTTGGAACTCGGCGGCAAAAATCCCGCCATCGTGCTGGATTGTGACGATCTCGATGACGCTGCCCGCGAGATCGTGGCAGCGGCATTTTTGTGCAGTGGGCAGAGGTGCACCGCCCTGAGTCGAGTTCTGGTTGAAGAATCGCTTGCCGACGAACTTGTCGAACGGCTGCGCCTCCGCATTCTCAACATTCGAATTGGCAACGGTCTGGACCCAAATAACACCATGGGCCCACTCGTCAGCCGCGAGCAGATGGATACGGTGGCCCGCTATGTGAGCGTGGGGAAAGAAGGAGGAGCCAAACTCGTTCTGGGAGGACACTCACTGGTTAAAGACGCTGAGCAGGAGGGCTATTTCTACGCCGCTACACTATTTGATCATGTTGAGTCGGACTCTCCGCTTGCTCTCGATGAAATCTTTGGCCCGGTATTGCCCGTGATTCGTGTGCGGAATGCCGAAGAGGCCTTTCGAATTGCCAATTCCACGCGGTACGGCCTCGCGGCAGCCCTGTTTACGCGGAATCGACATCTCGTCCACGAATTCTTGCGACATGTGGAATGCGGTATGGCGCACATCAATCACGGAACTGCCAGCCAAGCGCACATCCCCTTTGGCGGCGTGAAAGATTCCGGGCAAGGAGCCTTTTCCATCGGGCCGACGGTGAAAGATGCGTTCACAACCATCAAAACGGTTTACGTCAAGGCGTAGGTCCGGGAAGCAGGTGACTCCAGCCCGACTCGAGCCGCTGACGGAGCTTCCTCAGCTGTGTGTAGGTGTCTATCTTTCTGAGCTAACGGGTATGCTACTACATGAGAGAACTGAAACCGGAGCTGCTTGAACACCCAAGGTATTTCGAACGAAACATTTAAGAGGCTGGCCGTACTGGCTGCCTTGTTTTTGCTTTCCCTGATTCTTTACCTTGATCGGGCCGCGATCTCTTCAGCAAAAGCCTCCATGGCCACCGCACTTTCCTTGTCGGATGCAGCCATGGGAGCGGTGTTTAGCGCCTTCGCTTTAGGCTACGCCTTTGCTCAAATTCCGTCAGGATGGTTCGCGGACCGCTTTGGGCCGCGGATGACATTGGCTTTGGCAGTCGCTCTTTGGAGTGTTTTCACTGTGCTAACGGGCGTCGCCAGCGGGCTGGGCACGTTGCTCGTTGTTCGATTCTTGTTCGGTGCGGCCGAGGCCGGCGCTTTCCCCGGCTCAGCTCGCGTCATTTACAACTGGCTGCCGCCACGAATGCGTGGCATTGCAAACGGCATATTATTTTCTGGCGCTCTCGTGGGAGGAGCGGGAGCTTTTCCGTTTTTCCAATGGCTCTTAGGGGCGCACGGCTGGCGCACGGCTTTCTATCTCCTCGGTGTTCCGGGGAGCGTCTGGGCATTTTGCTGGTTGATTTGGTTCAGAGATTTTCCCAGTGAGCGCGCTTTTGATGGCCAAGAACAAGAAGCTGTGCGTTCGGTGAGGTTAGTTGTCTTACTTCGTTCGAAAGCCATGGTAAAGGCCATGGCTCAATATTTCGCCGGGAATTTCACGTTCTTCATTTGCATTTCGTGGATGTTTCCATATCTGGTGCAGCGCTATTCATTGTCACCAGGCCAGGCCGCAAGATATTCCATGGTTCCCCTGTTGGCAGGTGCAACGGCGAATTGGGTTTCGGGATTCCTTGTCGACTTGTTGTATCGCTCTCGCTTTAGGCCGTGGTCAAGGCGTGTGCCAGCGGCAGCGGGATTCCTGTTGGCGGCTTGCGGTGTATACGGTGTCACGCTCTTGGATTCTCCCGGCTCAGCCATATCAGCTTTTGCGATCGCTACCTTCGGTGTTGAAATAACCATTAGTCCAAGTTGGGCTTACTGCATCGACGTTGCCAGGATGAACTCCGGGGGCGCGTCAGCCGCTATGAATATGGCGGGAAGTGTAGGTGCGTTCGCGAGCGCGAATGCCTTTCCACTACTCTACCGCCTAACCGGAGATTCGGACGCTTACTTCTGGATTGCTGCCGCGCTCAACGTACTTGCTGGAGTGTGCTGGCTGACCATGCATTCGGCTCAGAATTCCGATGCGGCAGAGCCGAGGAGCCGCGACTAAAATGACTGTAATCTACTGTGTCTCTCGAAAGTCTCGAAATGTCCTGAGCGGAAGGGAATTATTTTCCCTCTGCAGCGCCGTCGTAGAGGTAGGGGTAGGTGAGATGCTTCCAGGCTACGCGGACTTTCATTTCGTCGAGCGAGTCAGAAATGTCGGAAGAGTCGAGTTCGTCGATGCGCAGAGCATCGGATGAGTGACCACTACAGCGACGCCCTTGAAGGTGTACTCGTCGTAGAAGCTCTGGATGCGCTGCTCGTACATTTGCGAGATGGGGCAGTGGTTGCACGCAAAAATGACGGCGAGTACGGGATACGCGGCGTAGTCGGAGAGGAAGTGCGTCTTCCCGTCGATGCCGGGCAGGGAGAAGTTGGGGGCGGGGGAGCCGATGGCGAGGATCGGATGATCGATGTGCATGGATTGGGCGACGGCGAGGATAGGAGTCAGAAGGAAAAGAACCACCGGAAGAACAAGGAAATGATGCAGATTGAGTCGCTGTTTCATATTTCTCCGGTCCAGACTTGAGGCTTTTGTTGTTTAGGCGAAGCTGCCAGTGTTTGTGCGGTTAGTTCCGCGCCATCGATAGCGATGAGGTCTTCGCTGCCGAACACCTTTAAGTACGCCGTGTTGTCCGCGGAATCCACAGCAACAGCGAATGGGCTCGACTGTCCCTAACAAAAATTCCGTGCGGCCTGCCTCAGATGCCGTTCCCCGAGACGAGGTGAAAACCGTTAGCGGATCGCGGCCCTGTCTGAGTCTCGGGAGGCACAATCCCTACAGTCCTTCACTGCCTCACAACCGGAGTTTCATCCATGTAACAATGTTACGGCAGCCTTACCGTATCTGGTTGTTTAGAAGTCGGACGGAGTTTTCGCGAACGACAGGACGCAAAGATAACGGCTCGCGTGGATCGGACCGATGGTCGCTTGGCATTTTCCCGAACATTTCAATATTGCCTCGCATTTCCTGGACGAACCGGCTCGTCGTCACCCATCGCGTACGGCCATCTTGGGAGAGCCTCGGCAGGTTAGCTATGAGGAACTCGCCCAGCTGGCAAGCCGCGTAGGAAACGCACTTTTGTCGGAGAGATGCGAGCGGGGGGATCGCGTCCTGATCGCCCTTCCGGACTCACCCGAATTCATCGCGGCATTTTTCGGTGCGGCAAAGATCGGCGCAGTCGCCGTCCCGGTGAACTCGATGGCGCGCGCTGCGGATTACGCGCACTATTTCGCAGATTGCGGCGCACGGATCGCGATCGTTCATTCGAGCGCAGTCGCGGAATTCCTCCGTGGCTTAGGGGAATTGCCGCAAGCTACAGTGGTGCTTGCGGGAGATGAGAGCGCGTATACTGGCGGCCGGAAATGCTTGTACTGGAGTGATTGGGTCAGCGCCTCTTCTACGCGGCTGACCGCGGCAGCCACCACACCCTTTGACTCAGCGGCTCTTCTGTACACCTCGGGAAGCGGCGGAACGCCAAACGGTGCCGTTCACGAGCACAAAGACATGCTTGTAGCCAGCCGCGGATTCGCTCAGGAAGTGCTCGGATTAGGCACGAACGATATCACGTTTTCAGTTTCGAAGCTTTTCTTCGCCTACGGACTGGGCAACGCCATGTACTTCCCGTTTTCGGTGGGTGCGCAGACGCTGCTTAACCCCGAGCGAACAAAGGTGGCAAACGTGGCCGAGTTGGTGTCGCGCCGACGCCCGACAGTCTTCTTTGCCGTACCTACATTTTATATGGCCTTGCTTAGGGAAGCCGAACGCAGCACAGGGATGGATTTTTCTTCAGTACGATTAGCGGTCTCTGCGGGGGAAACGCTGCCCATCGAGATCTACGAGAAGTTCCTTCGGCGATTCGGCCTTGAGATTCTGGATGGCATCGGCTCAACCGAGATGTTGCACATCTTTCTCTCTAGCCGCCCGGGAGCTGTACGTCCGGGGAGTTGCGGCACGCCCGCTCCCGGCTATGCGGCTCGGATCGTGGATGATGAGGGCCGCGATATGGGCCATGGCGAAATGGGGAACCTCTGGGTCAGCGGAGCCAGCGCGTTTGCCCGTTATTGGAACAAACCAGAGCTGACGTCGTGCGTGAAACAGGGAGAGTGGGTTAGCACAGGGGACAAATTTATCCGCGATGCGGATGGCTACTATTTTTACTGCGGCCGCTCCGGTGACATGCTGAAAGTTTCAGGGATGTGGGTTTCACCGACCGAAGTCGAAAATGTGCTGCTCGGGCACGCCTTGGTAGCGGAGGCGGCCGTAGTTGCTCGTACAGATGCTGACGGCCTGACGCAGACCGTAGCTTTCATAGTGCTGCAGCATGGGTTGATGGGATCAGCAGGGCTGGCCCAGGAAATCCTCGAACATGTCCGCGCCCGGCTGGTACCGCACAAATGCCCGCGCGAGTTGCGATTCTGCACTGAACTACCGAAGACAGCAACGGGAAAGGTTCAACGCTTCAAGCTTCGTGTGACCGCGATTGGATAGCGTGACGCTTCTCCAAAATCCTGTGCCTACCGAGAATTCCGTCCCTATTAACCAACATCCCTGTGGCACGCTAATCGCAGATCTCGTGGATGCACTTTCCTTGTTGGCAAGGCACATCCGAGTCTAAGACTGGCAGTCTCTGCCTCGTCCAGCCGTCGAGTGTATCTAGGTGCAGGGAGTTTTTGTCGTGAAAGAATCCGGTTTTGATTAACGAAAGTTTGGTCGCGTAGATCAAGGAGAAGCGTCATTCCGCCCAGCAAGGGAAACGTCGATGCAACTGACTTGCTCCGGCTAAGCAGCGCGTCGTGGATATCGGTGGCGTAATCCCCCGACCTGTGGAACCGCTACCACGCGACCCTGTTCCGGCGGTTCCACTGCCCTGGGCTCCGGGGCGTCTTTGCCCAAGGCTAAATGCGTTCGGGACCGCTGATAGTAGGCAAGATAGTTGTGCACAGTTCGTCGCAACGATCTCTCGTTCCACACGATCACGTGGTCCAGACACTCGCGACGGATAGAGCCCACCAGTCGTTCCACAAATGGATTTTGCCGAGAAGATCGCGGTGCCGTAAGCACGTGAATGCGGGGTGCACCCCACAAGGGGTTGGCTTGGCTTATGCGCGGAATTAGATCACGAATGTTGGCCGCAACTTCTGGCCTTCCGGGAAGGCGGCGGGATTTCCTGGTCCAATGCCAGGCGAAAGCTCGACGGTGCCAACGGAGGACGGTGTCGGGCCGCACTATCTCGAGACATCGTCGCCGTCCGGACCAGCATCGGTACAACACAACCCACAAGAGACGGTCGGGTGGAGGCGCAAGCGACGCGGCGCGTTCTTTTGGCAAGTTGGTGGCGAAGCGGCGAGGATCCCGCCTGCAGGGCAGCACGGGTTCGAAAACTGGAAGCTACTAAAGCAGATCGGACGGAGTTTTCGGGAACCACCGCATCGAAATCGCAACCACTTCACAAAGACCTGCACGGCAATGACTGGACCAAGTGTGGATGCTTCGAGCCAATCTGCAGGGCCATTCCGAACCTCGTCACCGAAAATTTGGGAGCACCATCGGGGTGAGGCTGTGGTAATGTGAGCTTCCGCGCTTCAGCTAAAAGCAATTTGCGGATGTAGATAATGGAGATGCGAGATGTTTTCCTTGCTGCTGGTTCTCGTTCTTCTCAGTATTCCAACCCCTCGTCCAGATAACCTGACGAAAACGCACATGCAGAATACACCTGTCTTGCAAGATCAAGCGCATGAGACTAAGAAGGATATCGCGACTATCTCCCATGATGCCCAGAAGGCTGTCTTCCTGATCGTAGTCTCTAATGCGAGTGGCAGAGAGATCGGACAGGGCAGCGGCGTCGTCGTTAGCAATGATGGAAAGGTCATTACAAACTACCATGTGATCGACGGTGCGAGTTCCGCAGTAATTAAATTCCCCAATGGTGCTTTCTTCTTGATCGAGGGCGTGCTCGCGGCTGACATGGCGAGGGACATCGCGGTGTTAAAGGCGTCTGGAAGCGATTTTCCAACTGTTGCTCTGGGAGACTCGGATAAGGTTCAAGTTGGGGAAGAAGTCGTGAGTATTGGCAGTCCCCTCTCCCTCGAGGCCACGGTCTCAAATGGCATCATCAGTTCGATCAGGGAACTGAAGGACGAAAATCAGCGGCTTTTCCAAACGACCGCTCCGATTTCTCCCGGAAGTAGTGGAGGGGCACT
>Ga0126379_10001656_pt1 | contig 13746 bp, 10 predicted proteins | sample PanSoiMetPlot_24_FD_92640 | JGI IMG/M metagenome (GOLD analysis project Ga0126379, IMG submission 92640) | Tropical forest soil microbial communities from Panama - MetaG Plot_24 | ecosystem: Environmental > Terrestrial > Soil > Tropical forest > Bulk soil | place: Panama | collected 2016-02-17 | reverse complement strand
GTTCTCCTTCCCCAATTTCACCCACTCATCGACCTTAATTTTGCCATCCTCGTTCGCGAAATTGGAGAAATGCATCATCGCCGTTTTGGGATTGATGGCCTTGCGAAAATCATCTCGCGTTTCAATGACCACCAATTTCGCGCCGGTGTTGCGGAGCTGGTGGTCGAAGGGATTGCGATGTGACTTCTGTATGAGGACTTCGGACTTCATGCCCGTTAGATCGGGAATCTGTTCGATGAATTTAGGATTGTCTCCGGTAAGAATGCCGGCGAGTCCGGATTGCATGGCTGCGGCTGCGCCAGATGTAACAATGGCGGAATAGTTTGGCGGAAGTTTCAGCATCTCTGCGATCCGCTTTCCTGCGGCGACTTCCAGGTCGGGGATGCTGACAAAGTGCTGGCCCCCTAGCGCCATCACGGCTTCCACTTCCGGGCGTATCAGCGAGCCGCCGAGAACGGTCATCGTTCCCTGCCCATTGATGACGGTGGTGACCCCGAGTTCCTCGTAAACATTTCCTGTCGAACCAAAGCCCGTGATCTTTGTGTCGGGCGGTAAAGGCGGACGCGGAGAGGAGAACAGCCTCCGGGAATTCAACAGGCTGCCGGTTAGAAAACCGAGGCTGCTCACAAATGATCGGCGAGTCCATTTCAAGGTGAGTCCCATCGGAGTTCTCCTCGTCTCCGGGTCCCTTACTTCACTACCGCAGCGGTGCAATTGATTTCCACCAGAGACTTGCCGGGAAGAGCGGCAACCGCAACAGTCGTACGCGCGGGACCACCCTTCGGGAAGTACGTCTTGAAGACACTGTTCATGCCATCGTAGTGGTCAATATTCGCCAGAAACACGGTCAGTTGCAGGATGCTATCCATTGTTCCGCCGCCGGTGGTGACCAGGGTCTTAACGTTTTCCATCACTTTCTTTGTGTGCGTTTCGATGTCCATAGGGAATTCGCTGGAATCGTGAGAGTGCGCACCTTGCCCGGCAATGTAGATCACGCCGTTGTGAATAATCAGCGGCGTGATGAAACCAGTGCCCGCGGGCTTTCCTTCGTAGTCGAGCTTCTGCACGCCACCGGGCGCTTGCGCGGCCGTTGCCGTGGAATTGGAAAGCAAGCTTGCAGCGCCGACACCCGTAAATAGTGACACGAGACGAGCGGCAAAGCCCCTGCGAGATGTAAGCTTAGAAAACATAGCGTTTCTCCTTTAATTAAAGTGAACGAAATTGATTCGTACCGCTAAATGAAAATCCCGCGCCAAACTGAAACCACCCCTGCTCGACGAGTCTACGTGAAGATCCGGTAACCGGAGGCCAAGGCTATATAGCATGGGGAAAAATCACAATTCGTTGTCGTCCCCAGCGAAGTGAGGGCTCTGCTTCTCGCAAAACAGGTTCCTGCACCGACTCTACCCCTCACAGGCGGCCAAATTTCTTCACCGCCTCCTCAATGGATTTCAGCTTCTCGATGTAGGCATACATGGAGTGCTCCTTGAAATCCATTTCCTGGGCTAAGGCCAGAACCTTTTGCGCGTCCGCTCGCGGCACGACGACAACGCCATCCTGATCCGCGGCAATAATGTCGGCAGCTTTCACTTCGACGCCGTCGCAAACAACCGGGATATTGGAGCCGCCAAAGCGGTAGTGATGAATCGAAGTAGAAGGAACGATTCCCAGCGAGTAAACGGGAAAGCCAATCTTTTTGAGATAAGCAACGTCGCGAACGCCGCCATCAATGACCGCGCCGGCGTATTGGCGCGAATACATGGCGGTCCCCATCAGTCCGCCCATGCCGGCGATGTCGACGCCATCTTCGACCACCATGACGTAGACGGAGTCCTTCGTTCCCTGATCAATGGCAGCCAGCATCCCAGTGAGCGCGTTGGCATCATCGTTGGCCTCTTTTTTCAGGAGAACGGTAACTGCGAATCCGGCAAATTTCGTGGCAAAGATCGGACGCATGCGGTGCGACATGTACATTTTGCGCCCCGTGAGTTGCTCAATCGCGTCGGAGACGGAAGCAACTTCCACGTGGCGAAACCCTTCGAGCAAAGCCGCGGCGCTGTCCGCTGGGGCCGCTTGCGGGCGAGTCCGTGCGAAAGGATTCCCCGCAAAGGCCAGAACCCCGAACAAGAGAAAAATAAGAACAACGAGTGCCTTGCGGGCGGTGTCGTGGACGGCGAAAGACAGCAGCCGACTCATAGTTCCTCCAAATTGCAACCGCACTGGACTTTATCATCAGAACGGATGAGAGAAAATACCCTTGAAACGGTTTAATTGTGAAAAACCAGACCATGCGACGACTGTGTCCCTGCGTTCGGTCTCGCGCAGATTCACATCGTGCGCGCGCGAACCGGTGCCCTGCCTATCAGCAAATCGTGCTAGCTTTTTAGCGCCGCCTGAAGAACTTGGTGCAGACGTTCGGCGACGACAGCGTCTTCGCCGGGCTGCAGCATCCACACACCCACAATGATGGTATTCGTGCCGCCAGGCAAACCAGCGCTGGCCGGAGCGCCACCAGTGCCGGGATTCAATTCGATGCGCGGCCTTCCCTGGCGCAATTTCTGGGCAACATCGGTGGCCGAGAGCGCGAAGCGATTCTGATCGTAAGTGATCAGCAGATGAGGGACGTGATTGGCAACCGGCGGAATGAAGATCTTTGTGTCGACGGTGGGAATGGTTTTTACGCGAGTAGCGATCAACTCGGCGCGCTCCCGGAACTCGGCCTCGAGAGCCGCATCGTCCTGACTCAGGAACCAATCCACGGCTGCCACCAGTCCGACCACTTCTTCCTTCGCCACTTTCAAGCCGCGACCCACGGTGTTGGAGTGGGGAGAATTATTCAGCTTGGCAGCTTCGATCAGATCCTTGCGCCCCAGCAGCAGGCCGGTGCACTGCGGACCGCGAAGGCCCTTGCCGCCAGAAAAGGTGACCAGATCAAAACCCATCTGCGTGTAGTTCCAAAGATTCGAAATCGGCGGGACATCGGCAGCGGCATCATTGAAGCAAGGAATGTTGTGTTTATGCGCGACGCGGATCCAGTCCTCACGAGAGACTTTTCCGCCCTCAGCAGCGTTGAAGAACAGGGTCATCACGCTCTTATCGTTGAAGGCCCGCTCGTAGTCATCCAAGGTTTCCACTTCCACGTAGCGCGTCCCGCAATTGCGGATTGCGTGGTCGTAGTCGTAGCGATGCGTTTTCTGCACGATAACTTCATTCTTCAGGCCAGTCATGTCGGTGGGGATATTGAGGATTGCATTCTTGTTGCCCAGAGTAACGCAAGCAGCAGTGCCAACCGTAAGAGCAGCGGCGGCTCCGGACGTAACGAGCGCAGCTTCGCATTTTAGACGCTTTGCGAGATATTCGCCCGCGGCATCGCGCAGTTCCAGGATGTTGACGGGCTGGCGAGAAGCCAAAGCGATTGCGGCCTGCACCTCGTCGGGCATTGTCGAAGCAGAGAACACCGTGTACGTGCCGGCAGCGTTGATAAAGGGCGCCACGCCAAGTTTCTGGTAGTAGTCCACACCTGTCGCGGGAGTTGGAGCGGAAGACGGTTCGGACGCGCGGAGCGCCGGCGACGCGCAGGCCCCCACGGCTCCTGCCAGCACACCGCAGCCACCTTTGTGCAACAGTTTTCGACGAGACATTTTTTCGGCCATGAAAGCCTCCTGTGACCAAAGAACCTAAGCCCAAGCACCCACCTGAAAGAGTCTGTGTGGCAACGTCTATTCCTCGGCAGCGAACCGCTTCACAGCTTGCGGAAAAACCCTACTCTTTAGCCTCCAACAACAAGTGCCTGGCATCAGTTACTCTGAAGGCGGACAGCACCCCCGCAGGGCAAGCAGACCACCCTTACAAGTACAAAACTAAGTCTAAACCATGAGATGCGACCCTGGAGATGGCTAACCGTGATGCAAACGAACAAAGTGTACCCGGGGTAAGATGGCGGCGTAAAGCCGCCTGCAAAAAAATGTACTTGACCGCGCCGATTGACGCCGCCGCCGTTGACGCGACGGCCAAAGGGCTTTGGTCCACAGAAACGTTGCGATGGACCGCGTAGCCGCGACCGAACCGCTCTGCGAAATTTGATCGACGAAGGCCTGGTTTGCGACCAGAATTCCGAGGCCGACCGAGAGGGGATGTGCCGGGGATCGTGTTGAATGTTGGATTGCCGTCTTCGGTTACCGAGTTCTCTTGCTTCGTGATCCCGGCGGAAGCGCGGTGCTTTTTGCTTCGCCGTAGTAGCACAATCGCGCCGCGTCACGCAACGGCGGCGTGTGGGGCACTCACGTTTTGGGGCTGGCCGCGGCCACTCAGGCTTTCGCGGTCGCGGCGCGCATTTGGGTGATTTGCTCGTTAAATCGACGGGTAATGTGGGGCACGATGCCGAGCTGGCGCTCGATAAGCATGAGCTGAGCGCGGTGGTGCATCTCGTGTTCCTTGGCGCCGAGGAAGCGTTCGAAGCGAGTCTTCTCTGTTTTTCCGTCTGCATCGGTCATGATCTCGGCGAGGAACTCGGGAGTGAGCGTCTCCATCCAGGAAGCAAACCGCTCGCCTTCATTGCGCAAGAGCTCGATGATTTCGGCTTTGGAACGGGACTTGTTCTCTTCAGCCTTGAACTGGTCCACGATGCCGAGAAAGTTGAAGCCCACGAGAGTGGTCAGATGCTGGTTCTTGTGGACTTCTTCCCAGATGCGAGTGGCAATGGCGATATGGGTGAGCATCTGTGCGACAGAGCGACAATCAGCAGCGGCGACGAATTCGTATTTGGACTCGGGAATGTCTTCGGCCACCTGAAGGGTGTTCTTGCGTACCGTGCGAAACGCACTGGCGAGTTCTTTTCCACCGTAAGAATTCATTTGGACACCTCGTTCGGAGAGTTCTGCGCACAGCGGCAGACTGCTGGGTTCGATGCAACGGTGTTGCAAGCGGTCACGCGCCGGGCGGGCTTATTTCTTGAGTGCAGCACTGGCTTTTATGTCGAACCCTGGCGGCAAACCCTTTCTTTTCAGGTATGCGGATATTGCTCCAGCTTTAACCAGGTGACGCCCTTCGGTGCTGGGACGGCCTTCTCAGGCTGTCCGCCAATGCAATTGCTTTAAGATGTGGCAAGAGGAACTATAATCGCCGCCATGGGTAACTCACCTCTTATGGATGGAGGGAGCGGATCCGGCCCTTTGCAGGGCCGAGAGGAAAAGTATCTTCGGCTGCACTGCGTAAACATTTTTGTCCGCGATCAGGACCGCAGCTTGCGGTTCTACCTAAATCAACTGGGATTCCACCTGGCGTTCGATGCCAAGCTGCAGTCGGGAGACCGCTGGGTCGCGGTCGCGCCGCCGAATGGCGAGGCCATTCTTGTGTTGGTCATGCCCAAGCCCGAGTCGCGCGAGTACAAACTGATCGGGCGAGCGACGCAGATTTCATTTGTCACCGAAGACGTAACCGCGAAATTCAAGGAATGGTCTGCGCGCGGGGTTAACTTCTTGCAGACACCGCGATTGAAACGAATCAAGTTTGATCCTAAGGCACAGACCGTGCCTACTAGTGGATCGTCGTCGATGCTACTGGGCGAGCAAACGCCGATTTGGGGCGGAGTATTCGCGCGATTCAGGGATATCGATGGAAATTCGTTTTCGCTGGTGAGTTTTGACGAAGTGACTCACGCCCTGGAGGACCAGCGCCGAGCGACGGCGGAAAAACTGGAAGTGGAACGCCGCGCGGCGCAGGAGCTGGAGATTGCCAAGCAGGTGCAGTCGCGCCTGTTTCCGCAGACACTGCCACCGGTGAAAAGTCTGGAATACGCCGGCATCTGCATCCAGGCGCGCAAAGTTGGCGGCGATTACTACGATTTCCTGAATCTCGGCGGAGGGCGACTGGGGCTGGTGATTGGGGATATCGCAGGAAAAGGAATTGCCGCAGCGCTGCTGATGGCCAACCTGCAGGCGAATCTGCGGAGCCAGTGCGCGATTGCCCTGGACCAGCCACAGAGGCTGTTGCGATCGGTGAATCAGCTGTTCCGGGAGAATACGCCGGACGGATCGTTCGCGACGCTGTTCTTTGCGGAGTATGACGACGTGGATAGGCGCTTGCGCTACGCGAATTGCGGGCACCTGTGCGCTCTGCTGTTGCGCAGCGATAACACCATGGAGCGGTTGCATTCGACGGCGACGGTGCTAGGGGTGTTCCAGGATTGGGATTGCGAGATCGAAGAATGCCGGGTGCATCCGGGAGATACGCTAGCGCTGTACACCGATGGGATAACGGAAGCATTCGACCACGCGGGCGATGAATTTGGCGAGGCGAGATTGAGCGACGCGCTCAGGCGGCATCGGGATTTGTGTTCGCCAGAGTTGCTGAGCGCAATCGTCGGCGAGGTGCGGCGATTCAGTCCGCACGAACAAAATGATGATATTACCCTGATTGTAGCGAAGGGAAGATAGCGCAGTTTTCAGTTGACCACGCCGCCAGTTGCTGCCTACCAGCCGTAGTGGCGCACCTGTAGCTCACCCCTTCAGGCGTGAGGTTTTGTCTTGCCTTCGTCGACGATCTCTAGTGTGACACTTGTGCGCTCGCCCCGATGCCCCTGACTTTCGACTTTGCGATTTCCTATTTTCCAATTTCTATTCCCCCGCCATTCCCCCGCCTTGACGCTTCCCCTCCCCTCCATATACTGTTCTCCCCACTGGAGAAAATGAATGTCGAGCCGCCAAATTGCGTTCCTGGCTATAGCTCTGTTCCTCGCTGCCTCCGCCGCCCGCGCGCAAGCCGCGCCCAAGCCAGACGCCCCCGAATTCGACGTCAAGGAGCATTACACCAAATACGAAGTTCGCATCCCCATGCGCGACGGCGTCCGTCTCTTCACCGCTGTGTATGTCCCCAAAGATTCTTCTCGCCCTTATCCCTTCCTCATCAATCGCACGCCGTACAGCATCTCTCCCTATGGGGTCGATCAATACCGCACGCAACTTGGCCCTTCACCCGACTTCGATAAGGCCGGCTACATATTCGTCATGCAAGACGTCCGCGGCCGCTTCATGTCCGAAGGCAAATTCATCGAAATGCGCCCGCACATCGACATCAAGAAATCCACCGGCGACGTCGACGACAGCAGCGACCTCTACGACACCATCGACTGGCTCCTGGAAAATATTCCCAACAACAACAGTAGAGCCGGCATCTGGGGTATTTCCTATCCCGGATTTTTCACTTCCGCCAGCATGATCGACACCCATCCAGCGCTCAAAGCCGCCTCGCCTCAAGCTCCCATGACCGATCTCTTCAGGGGCGACGACGCCTACCACGGCGGTGCCTTCATGCTCGCCGCCAATTTCGGTTTCTATGCTTTCTTCCGCCCGCAAGCCAATCCCGAGCTCCCCGCAAAGATCACCGCGCCTTTCAATTTCGGCACCCCCGATGGTTACGAATTTTTCCTGAAAGCCGGCACGTTACAAAATCTCGGCAAACTGCTTGGTGGCCAGGAAGATCTCTGGCTCGATCAAGTCCATCACGACACCTACGACGACTACTGGAAAGCTCGCAACCTCGCCAACCACGTCAAAAATGTTCATTGCGCCGTGCTCACCGTCGGCGGCTGGTTCGATGCCGAAGATTTGCAAGGCCCGTTCACGCTCTTCCACGCTATCGATCGCGACGACCCCGAAATCTTCAACGCCCTGGTCGTCGGTCCCTGGGTTCATGGTGGCTGGTACCGCTACGAAGGAAGTCATCTTGGCCGCGTCAGTTTTGCCGCCAACACCGGCGATTACTACCGCAAGAACATCATCTTCCCGTTTTTTGAGCAGTACTTGAAAGGTAGTGGTGAGGCCAAATTGCCGAAGGCCTACGTCTTCGAGACCGGCACAAATGTCTGGCGCCAATATGATTCCTGGCCACCAAAGTCCGCCAACAAGAAAACTCTCTACCTTCACAGCAACGGCGTGCTCTCCTTCGATCCGCCGAAAGACGAAGCCACTACGTACGATGAATACGTCAGCGATCCCAACAAGCCCGTACCCTTCGTCAACTATGTCACTCAGACCGTCCCTCAGGAATACATGGCCTCGGACCAGCGCTTTGCCGCCTCACGCAACGACGTCCTCACCTATCAGACCGACGCCCTCCAGGAAGATGTCACTATCGTCGGCCCAGTCTCCCCGCGCCTCTTCGTGTCCACCACCGGCACCGATTCCGATTGGGACGTGAAACTCATCGATGTCTACCCGCCCGATTATCCGGAAAGCAAGCTCGACGGTCCGCGCCCCGATGATCGCGCCAGGCCAACCGACGTCGCTCCCCCAACCTTCATCATGGGGGGCTATGCGCAACTCGTTCGCGGCGAACCCTTCCGCGGAAAATTCCGCCACAGTTTCGAAAGGCCCGAACCTTTCACTCCCAACAAGGTTGAAGAAGTCACCTTTGCCATGCAGGACGTGAATCACACTTTCCAGCGCGGTCATCGCATCATGGTTCAAATCCAATCCACGTGGTTTCCTCTGACCGATCGCAATCCTCAAGTCTTCATCAACATTCCCGACGCCAAGCCCTCCGACTTCGCCAAAGCCACTCAGCACATCTACCACGCACCGTCGCAAGCATCAGCCATAGAAACCAACGTCCTGCCCACGCCAACGAGCAAAAACTAGTCCAATTGCTCGTATCCTGTAGCTCACCCCCTCCAGCGGTGAGGCGTTCTCTTGGGTTCCTTTCTGTAGACGTGGGCTTTACGCTCCCATCTCTACGCTCACCGACGCCATCCTGAAGCTGAAATAAGAGTCATCGCTACATACAAGGACGCCCGAGACCGAGCGGTCGCTTTTTTTATTAAAGGTAGCGCTGGGTTTATGCCAGCCCGGTCGCTCAGCGAGACTTCCTAGATTTGGGAGATCGCTTGGGGTTGGTTAAGGCATCCACTACGCGCTTGTCGAGCAGCCGGTAACGGCCGTTCGGGACGCCTTCCAAAGAGAGCGCTCCCAGACCGATGCGTTTCACTTTTTCTACGGGATGATTTTCCCTGAAAAGGGCCCGCTTCAAGGTGTCTAACCTCGCGCCGGCAAATTGCACTTCATACCAGAAATTTGCGGCGTGACCGCGAGAGGCGTCGGGCTGACGAAGCGTTCGGAGCTTTGTGCTGGTGTGCTTGCCGAGACGCTCGAGATCTTCGAGGGTGAGCCGTCCCTTAATCTTGATGTGGAAGAACTGCTGTAGATTCGACCAGTGCTTGAGCATGGAAGACGTGAGGTTGCCGTCGTTGGTTAGGAACACAAGGCCGCTAGCGTTGTAGTCTAGAGAGCCGACGGGATAGACGCGCTCAGGAAAACCGCGAAGGAAATTGCGCAGTGTCTTGCGTCCTTCGGGATCGGCAAGAGTGGAGACAACTTCGGGCGGCTTGTGCATGAGCAGATAAACGTGGCGGCGCTCTGATTCGACGAGGCGTCCGCCGGCTTCGATTTTGTCTTTGGAGGGATCGGCCTTAGAGCCGAGTTCGGTGACGACTTTGCCGTTGACGCGAACCTGGCCGGAGAGAATGAGCTGCTCGGCGTGGCGGCGGGAAGCGATGCCGGCGTGAGCGATGATTTTTTGAAGGCGTTCGAGCATTGAAAGGTTATCAGTGATCAGCAGCAATCAGGAAACGGAGTGCCGGGTGTTGGTTGCTTGGGGATTATACAGGCGAAGGTAGGACGTGGATAGGCGAAACGTGGGGAGAGGTGGGGCGGGGTCGGTTGCCGCGAACCCTCCGCTGTGCGACGGTTGAAAAGCGCCAGCGCTCCGGTCGGGATCACCAACAAACGCGAGGAACCGACCTGAAGGTCGGCCACTGCCAAGGCTAAGAAACGGCAAAAGCGAAGAAGCAAAGACAAAGAAGCTGCTGAAACCACCAGACGCTGGGAAATTAGCGGAGGTAGCCCCAGTTGTGGAGTTTGTCGGAATCTTCTACCCAGCGGTCGCCGATGTCGGTGCGGTAGTACATGTTGGGGATGAGAACGTTTTTGATGCGGGAATAGACCTGCGCTTGCGTTTGCTTCATGGTTTGGCCGGTGCCGATGACGATGAGGACGACACCGGAAGTGCCGGCCACAAACCACTGACCGTTGACCTGCTTGACGTCTTCGATGTGGATGCCTTCATTCATGGGCCGCTTGAAAATGATGGCGGCGTTTTTGGAGAAAGAGTTAAAGGTTTCCTCGTCGTCGAAGGGAAACGGCGGAACGACGATGCGGACACCGATCTGGAAGCCGCTGCGAGTGCGCCACTTGGGATCGAGACCGTTGGCGAGTTCCCAGAAGAGATCGCTGATGGGAGTGAGAATGCCTTCCTGCTGAATGCTGATGGTGGGATAGCCGAAGCGCGAAGTGAATTCGAGAGGGTAGATGCCGTTATTGTTGACGATGCAGTTGACGTCGATGTAGCCGACGTAACCTTCTTCCGCGAGCTTGGGCTCCATTTTCAGGAGAGTGCGATTAAAGAGCGCGTTGGGCTCGCTCCAGAACATCGCAGTGCCCATTTCGCCGGTAGGAGGGCCGACTTCCCCGGGGAAAAGTTTTTTGTGCTCGAAGTTGATGTTGATCGGAGTGATAAATTTCTTGCCGTTGAAGAAACCGCCGACGGCGACTTCGACACCGTTCACCCGACGCTGCAACTGGAATACCTTGATTTCCTCAGAGAAAGCCTTTTTGTAGGCTTCGAGCATGCCGATGACGTCCTGGCCATCTTCTTCCTCACCGACGAACAGGCGGCGCTTGACGTTCTGGGCTTCGCCGCTGGGCTTGATGACATAGCGATCCGGATTTTTTTTGACGAATTCGATGGCGGGATCGAAGGAATCGAAATCCTGGTAAGGAATGATGGTGACGCCGGCTTTTTTGAGTTCCTCCTGGCCGAAGGAGCGATCGTCTTCGAGATTGTCAGTGTAAGGAGTTCCGCCGATGACGGGTTTACCGGAAGTTCGCAGTGCTTGCGCTTTGTCGCCCTGCCCAAGCGTGTCGTCGAAAACGACGATGTCGGCCCATTCCGTGGCGTCCTTTTCCCAGTTACTCGATTTGGGAACGAAGCCGTCGGCGATGTCGCGCTCTTTTTCGGCTTCGATGTAGTAGCGGACGTCGTGACCTTCCTTGAGAACCTGCCAGGCAATGTCACCAATCAAACTAGAAAGAGAAACAAAAAGAAATTTACGTTTGTCCATGAGTGGGCCTTCGTCGCTAAGGAGCGAAAGGCAATAGGCTATTGTACTTACAGAAGAGTGGGGATGATATTACAAAACATCAAAAAATGTGGAGCGGCGCGGGGGAGATTTTTATCACCACGGCGATCGTGGGAAATTTTAATGCCGAAATCAGTTTGCACCAAGCGCTGAACAAACACGGTAGCTCACCCCTTCAGGGGTGAGCATTTTCGCTGGGATTTTGCCCTTGTAGTGGCGGCCTTACACCCCATTCCCCTACCTCGTCGTGATCGGCGCGCCGATGGGGGTTTCCTGTCGCTTTAGCCCTCGTACGGGTGGCCTTTTGCTTGTCTGCAGCAGCAGGGAGGGGCATTTGCAACACAAACCGCACATTGGGCAGGAAACCTATAGCCAAGGCCGGGGCATCACACCGGCCGGGGTGGATGGCTGGACGAAGGGGTAAGTTTGGCATCCGACCTGTCCGAAAGTTCAGGTTATACTAAGAGGGTCCAAGCCGGTGGCGAGGGCCCACTCATCGAGGAACATCGGCCCGGATCGATGCGTGTACTGTCAAAATGAGAGGTGAAGAGTGCGGCGACTTGCGCTTCTTCTGATCTGTGCACTGACGTTGGTGGGATTCACGGCCAGCCAGTGCTCCGCCCAGATTCTCCATAAGAAGAAAAAGGTGGACAAGTCCACCGAAACGACAAACACGGTGGAGCCGGATAAGCAGCTCTACGATAAGGCTATCGAGGATATCAAGCACGGAAAGCACGAAATTGGGCGCCTCAGCCTGCAGACGCTGATCAATACCTATCCGGACAGCGAGTATCTGGCCAAGGCCAAGCTGGCGATCGCGGACTCGTATTACAAAGAGGGCGGGACGTCCAACATAACGCAGGCAGTCAACGGGTATAAAGATTTCATCGTGTTTTTCCCGTTTCTACCGGAAGCCGCGTACGCGCAAGCGCAAGTGGCCATGTGCCATTTTAACGAGATGCCCAAGCCGGACCGGGACAATGCGCACGCCAAGGCCGCCGAAGAACAGTTCCAGACATTCCTGACAAAATATCCGAAGGATCCGTTGGCGCCGGAAGCGCAGCAACATTTGCGGGAAGTGCAGGAAGTACTGGCGGAAGGACAGTTTCGCATCGGGTACTACTATTACGTGAAGCAAGACAAGCGAGCAGCAGCCGGTCGATTGATCCCGCTGACCAAGCGGTATCCGTTGTACAGCAAGACCGACACGGCGCTGTGGATGCTGGCGGACGTATTCGAGAAGAGCGAGCGTAAAGACATTGCCGGCAATTACTACGCGCAGATCATAAAGAACTATCCGCTGTCGAAATATGTGGACGGATCGAAAGAGAAATTGAAGGCGTTTGGAATGCCGATTCCGCAGCCGGATCCGAAGGCTGTGGAGTGGATGACGGCAGAGCAGAATGCGCCCCGACCTAAAGAGAACGTGGTCCACAAATCATTGGGCATATTTCATCCCGGCCCGGACGTTCACACCGCGGCCAAGAGCGGAGTGCCGCAGATGGAAGCGGAAAGTGATCAGCCGGGAACGGATACCTTGGCGGGAGCCAAGGGGTCGACGATGGGGAATGGAGGAGGTGCGCCGGGCTCGAATGCGGTCATCGAAACCGTGAAGCCGGGCGATCCAGCACCAGCGCAACCGACGAATACCAGCGGCGCTAGCGAAGACACGTCGGCAGCACCCGCGACCGAAAGCAGCTCGACCGACCCGGCGGCGAGTTCCAGCACCGATGGCACGGCAAATGGAGCGACGGCCGCGCCCGCGACAGACGGGGCGGCGAGTACACCGGCAGCGGATGGGACGTCAACCGACTCGGCGAAGAGCGGTGCAAGTACGACGGATCCGCCGGCGAATCAGAAAGAATCGAGCAGCAAGAAGAAGGGGCTGAAGAAACTAATCCCCTGGTAAAGAAGACCCAAAGAAGCAACGAAGTAGCGGAGTCAAGGACCACTCAAGACAACACCCGCACCCGTAACACCCAGCGCCCGCATACGGCGACAAGTGCTTCTCCTGGTTGGGCATCCCTACCGGAGTGCCGCGTCGTTGAGGCGCCGGCGCAGGAATCGAGAGGGCGCCACAAAGTCGACCAGCAACAATCAAGCTGGACCCGGTCCTTTGGTACAGGTAAGCGATTGAGAACGCGGCATGTCTACTTCCGACACACCTACGTGGTGCGGAGATTGACGCCATCGGAGCGGAGTGCTCCAATACGATTTGAATCTCTATCCGTGTAACGCATGGGTATTTGGAGGACGTGCGGTGGCTAAGATCCTCGTTGCCGACGACAACAGTAATATCCAAAAGATGGTAGGGCTGGCTCTGAAAGATCAGGGTATAGACGTTGTTGCGGTCGGCAACGGAGAAGCAGCCGTGCGCAAGATCGCGGACATTCACCCGGACCTGGTGTTGGCGGATGTGTTCATGCCAGTCAGGAATGGATATGAAGTTTGCCGCTATGTAAAAGAAGACCCGAAATTTTCGCACATTCCCGTGATTTTGCTGGTTGGAGCATTTGATCCTCTGGATGAACAAGAAGCGCAGCGTTCCGGCGCCG
>Ga0126379_10001654_pt1 | contig 13757 bp, 17 predicted proteins | sample PanSoiMetPlot_24_FD_92640 | JGI IMG/M metagenome (GOLD analysis project Ga0126379, IMG submission 92640) | Tropical forest soil microbial communities from Panama - MetaG Plot_24 | ecosystem: Environmental > Terrestrial > Soil > Tropical forest > Bulk soil | place: Panama | collected 2016-02-17 | reverse complement strand
CTTAATTAAGGCTGGGGTAAACGTTTCGATGCAGGATATAAATCGGGTCTTGACAAATATGAATTTGCCGCCAATAGGTGGCGCTGAGGTGCCCGCGGTGCCACCTGAGGTGCACCGGAAAGTGCAAAAGCCGCAAGATGCAGGGCAGAATCAGTAGAAGGGATTTTAAGAAGAGGAAAGGAAACAAACAACAATGGCAGCTATTCCAGTTGATATTCAAGGTACGATTACAACCAAATCCCCGAAGGGTGAGGTTGATCCAAGTGGCAGTAATGATTGCTTTATTCGTGGCGTGCTTTCCCTAACGGGACTGCGCGTAGATGCATCTCCGCCGGCGGAGCAACCACCACCTGTACAACCACCGGATCCGAGTAAACCATGGGAAGCGAAGACACTTTGGACGCCTGAGCAAGGATGGGGAGTGGTTTTGGTCCCAGCTGAAGGGACTTTGGTGCCGACTCCATCGGGAAAATAGGATCTCCGCCTGCTAGTCCCAAGCGGAAGCGGAGGAGATTCAAAGGGAGAAGATAGGAACTTTCACACTTGACAGGTGTATTTTTCCGCCAATAAATAGTTCAATAGACACCATCGGTGCCACCGGAGGTGTACCGGAGGGCATAAAAACCACAACAGGTAGCAAGTGAAAACCAGGGTCAGGCGTCTTAAGGCGAGGTACCGTGCTTATGTGCTTCGCAGGGCTGCTGAGAAGCTTGTTCGTTACCAATTTTCCGAGAGGGGGAGAAGAGATGGGTAATTTCCTTCAGAGGCTGAGGACTGCATGGCATTTCTGGCAGTTTTATCCTCAGGTGGTGTTGCCGCCCGGTTATTGGCGGGACGAGGACGCTCGGGCGCTTTCAAACTTTCTGTGTTCGGACACGGGGATAAAGCTACGGCATATCTGGGTTGACACCCTCCACGCGAAAGAGCGCCAGGCCATACAGGACCCTAGCCCCATCAAGTTTACAAATGGGGTAGCGTGGGGATGCCGTGCGATGATCAGTGTTACGGACAATCTTTTACTAATTTCGCCTTCTGCCAGCGGATCGGCAGACCTAACGGAACGAGACCTAGAGGCGACGTTCCGCTCGGTGAATCGGTAGAGCCTCGAAAAGGAACTAAACTGTGGAAATGCCAGTTGTGGACGCCGAGGAAGCGGCACTCTACGAGGCGGCTTTAGCAGCTGATCGCGCGGAGGGACGACCCGTTGACTCGGAAGGTGCGACAAAACCGGAACCGCCCGCACCACCGGAAAAGGCAGCCGAGGAGCCTCAAAGCCCGGCAGAAACGCCCGATACTACGGAATCGGAGCCCGAGTCACCTCCGCCCAAGGTGGAGGATAAAGAGAGAGACGAAAAAGGTAGATTTAAGTCAAAAGAGGGGGAACCGGACACTAACGGTGAAAAGCCGTCAGTAACGGTGCCAGAAAGGCCAAAAAGCCAGTACGCGCTTGCGCGGGAGCGTGAGGAGAAAGACGCGATACGTGGCAAATTTTCCTGGAGTAAATTGCAGGAAGAGAAAGAGGCTTTTAAGGCGCAACAGGCGGAGTGGGAAGAGAAACGTCGTCGTGAAGAACTTCAGGCGCAAGCTCAGCAGAAGCCGATTGAGAAAGACGGCATCAGTCTTCAGGAATATCACAAGTGGTATCAAACTTTTCGTCAGCAGGCGTTGCAAAATGACGCTGCTGGGGATTACGTAAAATCTGCTGAAGAGTGGCGAAAGACTACTCAATCCTTGGAGACGGTGTTGCAGCTCGAACTTGAGGCTAGGCAGAGACAGGAGCAAAACATGCTCGCTCAGTATGAACTGGCGTGGCGTACCGACCTGGATCAGGCTATAGCGCAGAACCCGGATGTTGGCAACCCGGACAGTGACTTATATCAACTGGTTGACGAAATTGTGGGTGCAGAGCCTGGGTTTTATACTACCCAGAATGGCGTTCACAAGGCTGTCAGATACGCTCAACTTCTTCTGAACGAGGCTCAGAACGACTGGTATCGGGATCAATACGAAACGATGCGTGCGCAAATGGAGCAGCACCAGCATTCGTCTCAACCTCTGAGGGGTGGTCCAGGAAAACCACCGCAGGGCCCGAAGAATGTCGATGATATGAGCATTGAGGAATTCGAAGCTCACCTACGGAGAGAGTCGCAGATACTGGATGATGCCATGCGCCGCTAAACCTACGAGGAGTTTAGTTTATGCCTTTATTGACCACGGGGTCAGCTGGCTTGAGCGGGGCGTACCAGAAGCTTTTTAATAGAAAACTGCAACCCCACGCGGTGCAGAAGCTGGTGATGGCCCAATTCGGCCAAAAGGTGCCTTTCCCGAAAGAACAAGGCGCCACACAGATGAGGTTTACCCGCGGTGATGTTGCAAATGCGGCCAACGTAGGTAGTTCCGGTGAAGGTATCCCAACCACGGTATTCCGGGATTACAATTACACGTTTATCGACTGCACCCTTCAGCAGTACGATTTGGCGGCTAAAATTAGCGATGTCCTTTCGTGGACGAACCTATTTAATACACTGCAGAATATGACGGGCGTGATGGGTGAAGATATTGCCCTGCACGCGGATACATTGATTCGGAATCAGCTGGTGGCGGACATCACCGGTGCTGGGAATAAACGTTATTCCAGTAATGCGGCAACGCAAACTTTTGCTGGGCTAAGTGCGTTAACTGTAGCGCAGGGAGCGATCACGATTAATGACATTTTGGACGCCATGACCCGGCTTACGATTACTCGTGCGCCGTATATGAACGGGCAGTACTATGCGCTTGCTGGACCGCAGGTTTGGCGTGACGTGTTGGCTGATCCCAAAGTCGTGTTGGCAGGGCAATATGGGACCAGTAAGAGCCTGATAACTGGTGAGGTTGGAAAATGGTATGATGTATCATTTGTGAAGCATACCAATCCATTTATCGAGAATTTGTCTGGTTCTGAGGGAACGTTCAGTACGGCAGGCGGAGCTACTGGCTCGGCATATCGGACATGGGTGTTGGGAGACAACGGGTTTGGTATCCCGCAGATGGGCGGCCAAAGTCCATTTAACCCTAGCGTCATGATCTGTGACAGGCCGGACAAGAGCGATCCGACGAACAAGTTTATCACGGTCGGTATGAAAACCTACTGGTGCGTGGTAACGCTGAATAATCAATGGATCGTGAGCATCAGCAATAAATCGCAGTATAGCGGCTAAAGAACAGCAGAAATCTATGGCTACACAACATGAAGTTAAAGAGGAGAAGGAGAAGGACGTAAAAGAGGTAAAGGGCTTTTCCGGTTCACCACACGAAGGTAAAAAGGAGCCTGTGCGTCCCAAGGGGGCTTCGGACAAGGCGACAATTGATTACATTGGCGCTACGGAGCCAACCAAGGTGTACAAGGGCGACGGAGTAACCCCTTTTGAGGAATAAAAAATGGCAGACGCATCCATGCCGATGCCAGACAGTGACCAGGATGAGCCTATCCAGGTTGGAGATGAGCTTCCCGTTAAACTCGACACGTTGGAGGTTGGCGGAGAGCGTCCCAACGTGGACGACATGGTGGAAGTCACCGTTGGCGGGCGGATCACTCGAATAATCGATGATTGCGCCTATGTAGCGGTGGAAACTGCCAACCATGAGGACATTGAGACACCAAAAGGTGCGCAGGCAGAGGAGAATCGCCTTAGCCGATTAAGTGAACAGATGGATATGAGTGGCGCACCACTTGGGGGAGGGTATTAGCCCATGATCACGGCCTATTCGGCTGATCGAAGCGGGCGCGTGATTCGGCATATCGTGCGCGGGGGTGCCAGTGCTCGGCATCCTCGCCACGAGCCTCGTCCGGACAGACATTTTTCGCAAACTTTGCTCAGGAATTACTACACACTTGAGTGTGAACAGGGTTCCCGGTTTCGGAGCATATACAGTAAAAACCAGCTAAGACGGGTCCACGGGACCAGACTCGAATTGTTTGATCAAACGGGAAAAGATCGATGAAAAAACTACTTATTTTAGTTGCCTGCCTTGCACTTTGTGTTTTGGGGGTTCAGGCACAGGGACCAACGGGTCGTGCGGTGACCCAAATCACTAACGCTACTACTGGTGTCACCATTAATACCGAGACTGGGGTGATCACTACGGTTAGCTTGACCAATGCGGCGGCGGCTGTGACCACTTTCACGGTTACTAATTCGGCTGTTTCGGCTACTTCCACAGTTGTGACGACTGTTCAAGGATATACCGGAACATATGGAACAAATGGCTTTCCAATTGCGTATGTAAACGCCGTTGGAGCAGGCACTTTTAACATAAGTGTTGCTAACACGGGTGCGAATGCGCTTGCCGGGGTCCTCCAGATTGGATTTGTGGTGAGATAAAATGAAGAAACTACTTATTATTGTTCTCTGCCTGGCAATTTGTGCTGTCGGTCTTGAGGCGCAGGGACCTACCGGTCGTGCGGTGACCCAAGCCACGAGTATTACTACACCGGTGACCATTAATACCGAGATTGGCGTAATTACAACTGTGAGTGCCACCAATGCCCAGCAGACTCTTAGTTCCTTCGTGGTTAATAATAGTGCTGTAAGTGCTACTTCGACTGTATCGGCTGATGTGCAGGGGTACTCGGGTACGCTTGGGACTAATGGCTTTCCAACTGTTGTCGTGACGGGCGTAGGTGCTGGGGTGTTTACCATAAATCTGTGTAATGTTCACGGGGCTAATCCATTAAACGGCACCGTACAAATTGGTTTTATCGTCCGATGAATACGAATCCAGGGCTCCAAATACTTCGTCAGCGTGTGCGTGGCTATGCCAAAGGCACATCTGGAATTTACATAAAGCCTTCGCATAAGGGCTTATTTACTAAAAAGGCCACTGCAGCGGGTCAAAGCGTGCAAGGGTTTGCGAGCAAGGTTCTTGCCGCTCCCAAGGGGAAATATTCTGCTGCTACCCGGAAACAGGCGAACTTTGCTCGCCAAGCAAAAAAATGGAACAGATAATGACACTTGTCGCATAAAAACTATGTCTCTCCTGACCATCATTTACTGGGTGTTGCTGGTTTTGGCGATGATTGGGGCGTTATCGCCTTCGGACTGGGTGCTATGGCCGAGGGTCAATGCTACCGTGGTCGTGGTACTCTTTATTATTATTGGGATTAAGCTTCTTAAGCCTCAGTGGTAAAAAGTATGAAAAAGATTCTGTTTACGATTTTAATAGCCCTCGTGTGCGGGAGCCTCTGGGGGGCACAAGAATTTAGTAGTATCCCCTGGACGCGATCCAACCAGCATCAAGCTGCTAGCAATACGCCCTGGAATCCGGTAACCAGTACGTGCGTCATAAATACCCTGGTCATGAACGTCAGCAATGCCGGGTCATCCTGGGTTATAACGGCTAAAAGCGGGGATGGAACACTGATCTTGTATTCGGCTACTGTTACGGTGGGTACTACGACGATTTTGGCCCTTCCGGTCGGAATCAGTTTGCCCGGGGGATTGAGCGTTACGTTCAGCGGTTCGGCTGGGACAGCGGATTTCTTCGCAGTTTACAGATGAAAGTTTATGGCGCTAACCCTACTGAACATGGCCAACTCGATTTGTGCTACGGTAGGGCAGTACGACGCCACATCACTTAATTTGTGCAAGGGATATCTGACCAAGGGGTATTCCTTCGTTTGGGACAGCTATTTCTGGCGCGATAGCGAGATGTTGGTCCAGCATTTAGTTACTGCTGGGACGAACAATTTCGGTCTCCCCTTCGGGATGGAGCGAATAGTAACGATCGGGAGTGCTGGTGGGCTATTTTTGGATCCGGTTGATGAGAGTTTTATTTTGGAGGCGGCTCCTGACACATTGACCGGGAGCGGGTTTCCGAAGTACTACACTGAGAAGGGTACGGTAACGGTTTATCCTACTCCGAGTCAGGATGTTACGTTTTACATATTTGGGAAGAAGGTCTTTCCCGGGTTTAGTGGTGATAGCGACACCTCAGTTCTCCGCAACTGCGACAGTGCGATTATGGCTTTTGCCCATAGCGACATGTTGCAGCGGGGTCGGAACTATCCAAAAGCGAAGGATAAATACCAGGAGGCCCAAGGTTTACTGGAAACGGCAAAGTCAGTTGAGGTGAACCAGTCGAATCGGCCACGGAGAAACAAGAATCTTACCGTAGCTGGGAATAGTCTTGCGGAAATGACTGATGCTGTGTGTGGCATTTGCGGGCAATGGACGCCGGATATTCGGCTGCTGGTCCAAGAATTCTTGAGGCGCAACTATGTGACGTTGTATCAGAGTATGCTGTGGCCGGAGAGTACGGTGGTCGTCCGAGTGGGCTACACTGGGGAACAAATTGTTTTACCAGACTTTGTAGATCGGGTGGTAGGAGCCCGGACCAACGATGGGCAGAAGATCATGCCAAATGATGTGGGCTACCTGTTTTCAGTGGCTCCGAGTATTTTCGAACAGACTGGTACGGCTCTGAGCATGTCAATTCTTACCCCCGTAGGGGTAAGCATGTTGCCGTTGGCCCCGCCTGAGCAGCTGGTAATATCGTCTAGCGCGTCCACGGATAACGGTAAACGCGTTTTTGTTCGCGGGGAGGCTTCTGGTAGCGAGGTCACTGAAGAAGTGGTTTTAGGCGTCTCTACGGGCACCGTGTACGCTTATGACGTGCCTTTGACGGTCGCTAAACCGATTACGGACGGAGATGTGTCGATTGGGGGCGCTACGAGTCTTCAACAGTATGAGTTGCTACCTGCTGGGGTAAGGGAACGCAAGCACCAGAGGCTTTGGCTCTTGCCGCTTCCCGCTTCTACCGATCCTGTGAGTTGCGAGAGCGGGGTTCTGATTTTAGGGAAACGCCATATCATACCACTTCGGACAGAAGAGGATACGCCGATAATTACCGGAGCGCAGGGGACACTAATCGCTTCGGCTGCGGCCGATCTTTATTCCCGGTTGGGCAACGCGGATCTGGCACAAAAGTATACCTCGCGTGCGGATTTGGCTATGAAGGCGCTGACGTCCGAGAACATGGATCAGGGGGCGTACAGTCCAAAGGTTGTTCCTTCGATCGAGCCGTACATGTATCAATCTGACGACATAGGTTACTGTTGGTCTAAACAATGAGCACCCCGATTATTTGTTACAATCCGGCAACGGTGCCGATAGTGCTGCCCCCTCCCAGTGGCGGCGGAGGTGGGGGTGGAATGGATTTGTCCAATTATGCGAGGTTAGACATCCCGGATGTTTTTAACCGTGAAATCACGACAAGCGGCTTTCGCCTTGGAGACATCAAGGCTGTCTCGGCCAATTACAGTATTTTACCCACTGATGCTGTCATCCTGGTTGATGCTACAGGGGGAACCCGGACGATCACTCTTCCCGCTTCTACCGGAAACGGGCAGATCTTAAGGATTAAAAAGGTTGATACCACCACAAACGCCGTAGTGGTAACTGCGAGAAGTGGGGATTCTATCGACGGGGTTTCGACGGTCAGGTTGGTGAGTGTCGATGATGCGACGATGGTAATTGATGTTCTTACGCATCTATGGGATCTATCAATTTCTCCTACGGTTGCTCTTACTGACCAGGAGAACTTTTTTGCCCAAGCTACTTCTCTTTCTGGGCTACGGCTTTCGCCGCCAAAGCTTGTCACTACCGATAATTACTTTATTCAGTCTACCGATACGGAGATCCTAGTGGACAGTTCGGTTCACGGTGCGGATCTCAACTTGATTTTACCAGTATCTGGTGGCTCCGGGCAACTCCTGCATATCAAAAAGGTGGATGATTCAGTTCACCTGGTGAACATCAACGCTACTGACCCAGATCAGATTGATGGAGCCAGTTCTGTTTCGTTGAATGGCCTTTATGCTGATGCCCTCTTAATTGCAGGCGGAGTAGGTTACTGGGACAACACGGGCCCGACGTTCTCGAATGCGATGTTTCTACCATTTTACGGGACAAATTCCAGGACAATGGCAGACGGTACTTTTTACCTATTTAATCCGGATCAGAGCAAGTTTCACGCTCTTGCGGTACGCGGAGCTGCGGGAGCAGAATATATCACTTTGGGTGCAGGCGTTCCTTAGAATTGTGTCAGTTTTACTGCTGTGCACGGCTTCTCTCTCTGCGCAGACTAGTACCGTTACCGTTGGCGCTGCCGGCACGACGCAGCCACCTGTGACCAAGCTCACGATGACGGGCACGAGCCTCTGGTTAACCACAGGGAGTGGTAGCCCAAATACCGTGGTAACTGCGAATCCGGGAAGCCTTTACATGGATACTACCGGTGCTCTCTGGATTAAAACCAGTGGTACTGGGAACAGCGGTTGGACAGCGGCTGGAACTAGTGGAGCGGTTGCTTTCGGGACGATTGCCGTGAGCGGGCAGACAAACGTGGTTGCGGGTACGTCGAGTGATACGTTGACGCTTGCTGCAGGTACGAACATGACGATCACGACTACGCCTGCCAGTAAAACCGTAACCTTTGCTTCAACGGCTGGTGGTGGGAATGTGAGCAACTCCGGCACTCCGACTCTTAACCAGATGGCCCAGTGGACCGATGCCACGCATATCCAGGGCGTCACAACTGTTCCCATTGCACAAGGCGGTACAGGCGCTGCCACCGTAGCCGCAAATACTGTTTTTGGGAATAATACTGGAAGCACTGCTGCGCCAGGATTCCAGACGCTTACTGATAGCCAAGTACCAGATGTCCTGACCCTTACAAGGGCATCCAATCTTACGACTAACGGTATTGTAACCGCGAGCTCAGCCAATGGTACGCTAGGAAGCGGTAGTCTCACTGGGGACGTTACAACCAGTGGCGCGGGTCTGGCGACTACGCTTACTAATAGCGCTGTGACGTATGCTAAAATTCAAAATGTTGGGGCTGAATCGGTCCTCACCCGAGCGGCTTCGACATCGGGAATTGTTGGTGAAACGGCTTTAGCTGCTTCACAGCTTCTCGGAAGAGGTCCATCAGGGGATTTGGGAGCGATCAGCCTGGGGACGAATCTTTCCATAACCGCCGGCACGCTAAATGCCACTGGCGGCGGTGCCCCAGGCGGAACTACTGGTCAGATTCAGTACAATAACGGTGGAGTCTTTGGGGGATTTAATGGGGACACCGGAGCCACCAACAATTTTCTGACCGGAATTAGTTCTTCTGGGGTTACCAAGGCGCAGCCAGCATTTTCAAATTTGAGTGGAAATATTGCTACTTCCCAGATGAATAGTGGTACGGGCGCGTCAGCTCTGACCCTTTGGTACGGGGACGGTACATGGCGATTGCCGAGCTGGGGTGGAAGTACTACGGGACACGGGGACAGCACATATCAAATTCTCTCCACCGATCGGATAGTTTATTCGACTGCTACACTCACGCAAAACCGGACATGGAATTTACCGGCTGCGAGTGCTGTTCCAGCAGGAACAGCTATCATGGTGATCGATTTATTTGGAGGAGTGGCCACAACCAACAGGATCAAGGTTCAGGTTAAAAACCCTCCGTTAACTGATCTGGTTTTCCCGGCAAACTCCGATTCCTACTTCATAAGTACGCCCTATGGCGGCGCTACCTTTACGAGTGACGGAACGTCGAACTGGTACGTATCTAGTGTCCAGCCTGGTGGGGATGCTCTTGGTCTTTTTCCGCAGCAAAACAATACCGCAGGGAGCTGGGCAGCATCTTTGTACGGGCTGCCGACTGCCGTTGGTACATCCAATTACGTCATGACGAGTGACGGGACAAATGCCGTTTGGACTTTGAACACTGGGACGAATGACGTAGTAAGACGAACGTCGCCTACCATAGACGGTGCGACGATAAATGCTCCGTGGATCAAACAGACCACTAATGGTAATGCTTTAATATATGGTACCAGGGTCACAAATACTAGTCCGGCTGGATGGCTGATTCAACTTCAGGACGCGACTCCTACCACTAACCTATTTGCTGTTGATATAACTGGGAAATTGACTGCCGGAACGATACCCGATACGAACATATCGTGGACAAATCCAGGGTCGAATACGGTACGAGTATTTGATATTGCCGAGGCTGGTGGTGGTGCGCCAGTTAATGCTACGATGGGTAGCGGTCTTGTCTATACGCACTCTACGCATACGCTTGATGCTCCGAGTACTGGCGGGATTGCTTCTACCAGCGCTGCATTAGCCGGGAACGGGTCTGGAAACGCGGTTGCTGCGTCTTCTAGCACGACTGCGACCTTTGGGACCATAAATGTTGGGAATGTCAGTGATACTGCGGTAGTCCGTTCGAGTGCGGGGCACATCTCGGTTGCCGGAAGTATCGTTGGGCTAGCTTCAAACGACCTTAGTTTCTTCACCACGTCGACTTCAAATGCGATCGGGGTGGGGACCATCGAGTTGGGGAATGCTAGCGACACGACGATTGCCCGTTCATCAGGGGGACACATCTCGGTTGAGGGTAGTATTGTTGGCCTGGCTTCGAATGATTTGAGCTTTTTCACCACATCGACCTCAAACACGATTGGGGTTGGGAATATTGAGTTGGGAAATGCCAGCGATACAACGGTTGCCAGAGCTTCAGCGGGACATGTGAGCGTTGAGGGTAATAATCTAGAATTTGACGCCAATCCCAATTCTGCGGCCTCGGCTACTACTTCGTGGACGCCCAATTTTGATGCTTACGACATGGAAGTGCTGACTGCTTTGGCTGGGGCAATTACGGTTAATGCCCCGACCTGGACAGGAACGAAGAACGGGGCAAAGCGTATTTTGCGGATTAAGGATAACGGAGTGGCTAGAGGGCTAACCTGGACCACGGGGTCAACCGGGGCTTTTAGGGCTAGCGGTGATCTTCCCCTACCTCCAACGACCACAGCTGGCAAGACAATTTATATGCGCTTTTACTGGAACAATGACGATTCACGGTGGGACTTTATGGCCAAGCTCGATAATTTCTAGATTATGAAATACTTACTTATCTTTTTACTTTTAAGCGGCACGGTGTTTGCCGTTACGATCACAATTGATATTCCTGCCGCTGATCAACAGGCTGTGACCCAGGCTTTTGGGGACGTGTACGGTTTGGGACGCCCAGCTAATCAAGCTGAGGTCACTTACTATACGAAGAGGTTCATCATCGATTTGACCCAAAATTACCAGCGTCGTCAAAATATCGTGACCTACACGCCGCCTCCGATGGCAATGGATACGTCACCAACACCAACCCCAACCCCGACACCAACCCCAACCCCTACGCCTACGCCATGAAAGACAGATTAATTATCGTACTGCTTTTGATTGCCGTTTCAGCGGCGGTAGCGGCTACTCTTACGGTTGATATTCCTACCAACGACGTTCCGCGGGTATCTGAGGCGTATGGGCAACTCTACCAGCTTGGGCATAATGCCAGTATGCCCGAAGTCTCGTATCAGACGCAACTTTGGATCATTTCCCAGACCAAATTGTATGAGAGGAGCAAATTTAATAATACGTACGTGGAAAAACCAATGGACATGCAGCCGACCCCGAGTCCTGTCCCTACCCCGAGTCCAACGCCGACTGCCACACCCACTCCGACCTCTACGCCGTGAAATGGTTTATCCCACTTCTGTTTTTTGTTCTGGCATTTCAGGCTAGGGGAGCACTCACGGTCACTGATCGTGGTAGCGCAACGGGGAGCGTATCCAACACGAGCATCGCTTTTAGCCCTACTTCCACGATTGTTTCAGGTACGCTTGGCGTCTACTTAATCAGTTGCAAAAATACGGGACTAAATGGCAGTACCAAGATATTCCCGAGTTCTTTCAACGATAGCGTCAGCAATACCTGGACGTTGCAGATTGATACGATCTTCGATCCAGGAGCCGCAGGAGCAGGTATCGAGATAGCGATTTATACTGCGCCAATCCTGACTCAGGTAACCTCTAGCAATAATCTGACGCTGACGGTGTCGACAGCTGCGACCGGTAGAACGATGTCCTGTTACGAGGTATCTGGGCTTGGCGGTGCGCCAACCTATGTCGCCTCAGGATCTCCGAGCGACCTTGCGACAACGGGACAAATTAGCACTGCTCCCACCAGCGGAACGACTGCTTCGTTGAATAGTGGTGATGTCGTGATCTGCGTCGCCGGGCAGAGCAGCAATAATCCCTGGTCCAGTGGCGCTACGGACACCACTAACGGTACTTGGAGTAGCCTTTTGGAGCTTGGTCAAAGCTCTTCTACCCATCGCCAAGGGCGGCAATATAAGATCGTCACGGGGGCTGGCACCCAGACATGGAATACGACTCTCGCTTCCAGTGCTACTTGGCATGCGGCTTGGCTTCAGGCGAAAGAGGCGGCATCAGCAAACACTACAAATGGATTCTTCTAATGAATAAAAAGCTCTGGTTTATCCTCGGATTTGCTCCTGTTTGTATAGTCGGAACTGTTGCGATTGTTGGGACTGGCACGGTTGGGACCGAGAAGCTAAAGGCAGCAACGCCAAGGGCCCCGATAACGATCGCTACCAATGGCTGTGACGTGGCTGCCGATGCAAGCTGTAGCCCCGCGCCCGGAGGCTCTCCATACGTTCAGGATGCCGTAAATAGCGCGAACGATGGGGACACCGTAACGCTTCCTGGTGGTGGCCCGGGCGTTAGTTTTACATGGGGTTTAGGGATAAGCATAAATAAGGCAATAACGCTTCAAGGGCAGAGTACGGTACAGAGCCCTGGCTCGGCGCCGTGTTCGGTTTACCCGTCAGCCACTCCATGTGCTTCAGCCACAGATAATACCCTTATTATTGATGGTTTTCCCCATGCAGGTACAGGGGGGCAATTGGTTTTAGCTGCTGTTCCTGCCGGGAAGACGTTTCGGATGACAGGAATCACGTTTAAGGGCAGTTCGTTGACCCGTCCGCAACAGGGTGGAGCGATTAATTTTGATTCTATTGGCGGGCTGGCGTACGCACGATTGGATCACTGTCATTTCGAGCTGCTGAATTTTGAAGAGGTGTTTGCTTTGGCGGCACCGGTGAATCCAGATGGTTCTGGTTGGCTGTACGGGGTCGACGATCATAATCTGTACAACTGTTACAGCCAATCACTATCGCATGAGATGCGGCACGGAGGCTGGGCTCCATATGGTGGCGGAGGGTTTACCAAAGAAGGCAATGGTTCATGGGCTGATTTTCCTTATTTCGGCTCGAATAGATGGTGGTTCATCGAGGACAATACGATGATCAGCGGTGGTGGCGTTTCCGGTGGCATTGATTGCGCAACCGGAGGTCGGCATGTGGATCGGCATAACTACTTTTACAAATGCCAGCCCAACGGCCATGGAACCGAGGGGGGTACTGTGCGCGGTATGCGTCTGTATGAGGTATACGAGAACACGCTTGATCAGCCTGGGATACAGTCCAATCGTGGTGGAACAGGACTTTGGCATGATAATACGTTCATAGGAAACACTTTAGCCTTTCATACGGCGATGGGGTACTACAGGATGACTAATAGTATTGGCGGGAATCTAGCGTACTGGGGGTTGGCTGATGGTAGAAATCCTTGGGATGCCAATGATACTTCAATTGCGGTGATAACTGGGACGGTATCTCTTGCTCCACCACCAGCGCCTACTTCAGTGATTACGGTTGCTGGAAGCCCTAACTTTACGCCGGGTGCGTTGGTGGGCAGGATGCTTCGGAATGATCAACCTGGTGCGCCAGCTCAGGGGCATTCGACGCAGATTACCGCAAATGATGCTTCTACGATTTCTTTCACATATTCAACGAGTTAT
>Ga0126379_10001652_pt1 | contig 13760 bp, 11 predicted proteins | sample PanSoiMetPlot_24_FD_92640 | JGI IMG/M metagenome (GOLD analysis project Ga0126379, IMG submission 92640) | Tropical forest soil microbial communities from Panama - MetaG Plot_24 | ecosystem: Environmental > Terrestrial > Soil > Tropical forest > Bulk soil | place: Panama | collected 2016-02-17 | reverse complement strand
GGTATTGTAACACTCCTCTTTCAAACCTCGTTCATTGGGTAACTTACTATGCGCGCGAAAACCCTTTTGACTGGACTCTTTCTCATCTCGCTTGTCGTCGCTGCAATCGCGTTCGTGCAAGTTTTGTCGCAGAAAGGCGGCGCCACGGTGCCTAGAGAACAGATTCTTGCCGCCACTATGGCGCTTCCCGCAGGTACATTATTGCGAGCGCAGGACGTGACGTGGCGAGCCGTCGGCGAGACGGAACCGGACCAGATTGTACGGCCGAATGCTGCGGCAGTGCAGGCCAAACCAGAAATCGTCGAAGAGACGATGGCCAGTGTCTATGGCGCAGTATTGCGTCATCCACTCGCCGCGGGCGAACCGATCCGGCGTGGTGATTTCGTCAAACCCGGCGACCGTGATTTTCTGCAAGTCGTACTGACACCGGGTTCGCGGGCGATTGCCATCCCGGTGGCTACTGGCGGGGCCAGTACCGGTCTATTGTCTCCAGGCGATCATGTCGACGTCATCCTGACGCAGAATTTCAAGAATGACAGTGCCCAGGATTTGAAGAACATGCCCTTGACCCGTCGATCGGTCAGTGAAACGGTTGTCGAGAACCTTCGTGTGCTGGCTATCAATGCGCCTGACACGAAGGGTACTGGGGCAGGAACCAATCCTGCCAATGGCAACTTTGGCCGCACGGTTACGCTGGAAGTCACCCCCGACCAGGCCGAGCAAATCAATGTAGCAGCCGAACTTGGCAAGCTGTCGCTGACGTTGCGCAGTGTCAACAGCCCAACTGCCACCACGCTCGCCTCCGCCTCGCCAACCAGTCAGCTGGAGCATATCAAGCCGAAATGGGCGGGGGATGTGTCGCCAGCCCTGTACGGCGCCGCTCAAGAGAAGCCAGTGGCGCTCACACCGCCACCAGTTCAAGTGTTCCATGGCAGCGTGAAGGCAGAATCCGTCAAAACCGAGAATTGATCGCCCCATAACCCTCCCCCGCTCGCGGGGGAGGGAGGGGTGGGGCTAGATATCGTGAAATCCTTACCGCGAGAGTAGTTGGAAATGGACACCATGACCATTGAGCCTATGAAGCTTCTCAGTTCTGCTGCAATGCCGCTCGAAGCAGCGCCCCAGCTCGCTGCTGGCCGGTTGCCGCTTCTGGCTTTCGTTGATGCGGAGACTGAGAGGGTATTACAAGAAGCTTCTGTGCTGATTGGCCGCAGTCTGATCATGCGTGGCGGGATTGCCAAGGCCATTGAATATCTCAGCGAACAGCGTTCGCCACACACACTGATTGTGGATATCAGCGGCATCGACTTGCCGCTGTCGCAAATACAAATACTCGCCGATGTTTGCGAGCCGGGCACCACTGTCATCGCGATTGGTGATCACAATGATGTCGGCCTCTACCGTGATTTGATCGAAGCGGGGGTCAGCAATTACATCGTCAAGCCGCTGACCCGTGAACTCCTGACCAAGGCGCTCACTCCGAAGGCTAATCCCGGCGAAGTCGGCAGAGCCGCCCTAAAGCTCGGGAAGATGATGTCGTTTATCGGCGCCCGCGGCGGCGTCGGCACGACGACACTGGCCGCCAATCTCGCGTGGCATCTTGCCAATCGCCAATCTCGCCGCGTCGCCCTGGTCGATCTCGATCTCCAGAATGGCGATTGCTCACTCTTGTTCAATATTGAAACGACCCCTGGTTTTCGCGACGCGTTGGCGAACCCGCTGCGCCTCGACCACCTACTGGTCGATCGCCTTATGACACAACACGGTGAGCGCCTGTTTGTGCTCGGTTCCGAAGAACCGTTGCACGACAATGTACAAATCACCGCGTCCGCCATCGACAGCGTGTTCTCGGTCCTGCGGTCACAATTCCATTACGTCGTTGTCGATGTGCCCCGCATACCGGCGCCAGCTTATCGGCGGGCATTCGAGATCGCTGACCGGCGGGTCATTGTCGTCGACCAGACAATGCGCGCAATGCGCGATGCGGTGCGCGTGGCGAAGATGTTTGGCGATGATGAGATACCCGGTGCTGAGCGCTCGGCAGAGCACCGCAATATCTTCGTCGTCAACCGTGTCGGCGAGGCCGGCCAGCACGCACTGAGCCTCAAAGACGTGCACGGGGTCTTACAGGTTCGGCCGACAAGCCTGATCCCGTTCGAGTTTGGTAACGCCGGCGGCTCATCACGGCCTCGTTGCGGCCAGTAAGCGCGGCAAATTCGCCGATGCGGTTGCCACCCTGGCATTGGAACTGTCGGGACGCAACCGGCGACGCAGCTGGTGGCGGAGGGCCGCGAAATGAATCCGGTTGGTGGATTTGGACGCCGGATTGTTCAATCCGACGCACGAGACCTTACGCTGGTTCCGGAAGCCCCGGTACTGCAAGGATTGCGAGCCGATTTGGCCGGTCGCGACGATCTGAAGGAGCGCGTCCGCTCGATTCTAATGTCGCGGATCGATCCTGCGGTCGCCGGGCGCATTCCACGTCGGACTCTGCGGGCAGAAGTCGCGCTCCTGGTCACCGCCATTGCAACCGAGGAAAAGGTTCAGCTTAACGAAATCGAGGAAAACGCGCTCGCCGCCGAGTTGACCGACGATATGGTCGGGCTCGGCCCTCTCGAACCGCTGCTTCGAGATGACGAGGTTACCGACATTCTCGTGAACGGACCCTTTGATGTCTATGTCGAGCGGTTCGGCAAGCTGGAAAAAACACAGGCGCGGTTTCGCGACGCACAACATGTCGTCAATATCGCGCAGCGCATTGCCACGGCAGTTGGCCGCCGCATTGACGAAGCCAGCCCGATGGTCGACGCCCGTCTCGCCGATGGCAGTCGCGTCAATATCGTATTGCCGCCGCTGGTTTTGAATGGCGGCAGCATCTCGATCCGCAAATTCCCCAAACAGAACATTACACTCGAAACGATGGTCCGCCAAAAAAACCTCTCGGCGGAAGTGGCGCAGTTCCTCGACATTGCCGCACGTTGCCGGGTCAATATCTTGATCTCGGTCGGCACCGGTTCTGGCAAGACCACGCTCTTGAATGCAGTGTCACGGCATGTCGACAGCGACGAACGCATTATCACAATCGAAGATGCCGTCGAATTGCGGTTGCAACAGCCGCATGTGGTGCAGATGGAATCTCGTCCACCCAATATCGAGGGTGTCGGCCAGATCGCCCAGCGTGAACTCGTCCGCAATGCGCTGCGTATGCGTCCCGATCGCATCATCGTCGGCGAGGTCCGGGGCAGCGAAGCCTTCGACATGCTTCAAGCGATAAACACCGGCCATGACGGATCGATGTCGACGATCCACGCCAACAGCCCGCGTGACGCGCTGTTCCGGCTCGAAAACATGGTGCTAATGGCCGCTGCGAACTTGCCGCTAAGAGCACTGCGGGCACAAATCGCCAGCGCCATCAACCTAGTCGTCCAGATCGAGCGTATGCGTGACGGTATCCGTCGTGTCGAGCGTATTTGCGAGATCATTGGGCCATGCTCCGTGAAAACCCGTCCTTCCGCGCCGTTCCCGACATCAGGGCGGTTATCGACTGCAGCCAAGTGCTCGAATCCCGAATCCAACAGGCTTTTACGCGCCCGGCGTACAAACCCATGGCGCTGCGCGTCATCCATGCATTGTCGGTGCACCGTCTGACGACCGGCGACATCTACGCCAGCCTCGGTGCTACGGCCGAGGAACTGAGAGATGGCCTCTGCTTGTATCAGCCGGGAATCGAGGAGCTTGGAGGAGACCCGGCAGACGACCTCTTGTCGCAGGTGGAGACCGTCCTTCGCGAGATCCACAAGACCGTCAGTGGGCAGTTCATTTCCTCCAACCCGGACAACGGCCAATATTATCTCGACCTCAAGAAGACCGACGATTGCGATGCTCTGATCGAAAAACGGGGCGAGAGCCTCGATGCCACTCGGTTGGACCGCTACTACTACGACGCGCTGCGCCGGGTGATGGAGTGCACGGACGAAACCTATGTCACCGGATACCGGATCTGGGAGCATGAGCTCGAATGGCGCGAGCGCAAGGCCGCGCGCCGAGGATACCTATTCTTTGGGGCGCCGAATGAACGGTCGACAGCCGTGCCACCCCGCGATTTCTACCTCTATTTCATCCAGCCTCATGACCCGCCTCACTTTAAGGACGAGAAGAAATCTGACGAGGTCTTCTTCCACTTGACGGGTGCCGCGACCGGTTTCGCGACACCCTTCGCGGATACGCAGCAGCCCTCGATCTGGCCTCGACCTCCTCCGGCCATGCAAAGGCCACCTACGAGTCAAAGGCGTCCGGATTTCTTCGCGACTTGGTGAAATGGCTGCAAGAGCACATGGCTACGGCCTTCGAGGCAGGTTATCAAGGGCGTCAAAAGGCACTTCTCGAATGGGCGAAGGGCCATTCCCTACGCGAGCTCTCGGGGATATCCCCTGCCGAACGCATCAACTTCCGCGACCTGATCAATGCGGTGGCAGGTATCTGCCTGGAGAAGCGCTTCGCCGAGCAGGCCCCGGAATATCCCAGCTTCTCCGTGCTGATCATGTCGGAGAGCCGCCCCCAGGCAGCCCAGGATGCACTTCGGTGGATCGCAGGCGCGACGAAGACGAGACAAGCTACCGCCGTTCTCGACGCGCTCGAACTGCTGGACGGAAACAAGCTTGACCCCTACCGATCGAGATACGCCAACTACATTCTCGACCAGGTCCGTAAAAAGGGACACGGCCAGGTCGTCAACCGTTTGGAGCTGATCCAGGAGGTGCTCGGCGTCGAGTATCTAGCCGCGCAAACCCTCCGCCTCGAGCCCGAATGGGCCGCAGTCTTGCTCGCCGCATTGGTCTATACCGGCGATGTTGTTCTTGCCATCGCCGGCCAGAAGTTCGATGCCACCGGTTTGCCGGCGCTTGCCGCCACGCCAGTGGACGAGCTCATCCACTTCAAGCATGTCGAGCGCCCAAAGGAGTGGAACCTCCCGGCGCTTAAGGCGCTGTTCGAACTGCTCGAGCTGGCCCCCGGCAAGGCCAACCTCGTCACCCAAAGCCTGGATGACCCAGTCCAGGACCTTCAGAAGGCAGTCGCCAAGGTAGTCGAGAGGCTCGTCTTGGCACAGCAGAGCCTCCAGAACGGGCTTCCTTTCTGGGGCAAAAGCCTTATTGACGAGGAGGGCGCCAATAGCCTGCGCGGCGGCCTGGACCGGACCAAGTCCTTCCTCGAGTCGCTTCAGGCATACAGCTCGCCCGGCAAGCTCAAGAATTTCCGCCATGATGTGCCGGAGGTGAGCAGCCACAAAGCCGGGCTGCAAGCCCTCGCCGAGGCCGAGGCGCTCCAAGGATTGGTTACCGAACTAGGACCCACGGCCGTCTATCTGACAGGAGCTGAAGCTGTGCTATCGCCCACCCACGAATGGGTGGGACAGATGAGGAAGGAGCGCGAGGACGTGCTCCTTCAAATTGCAAACCTCGCGCAGCGTAGCACTCCGTCCTTCCGACAACAGTTGCTTCGCCGGCTGACCGACCTGAAGAAGGCGTACGTGAACGCCTACTGCGACCTCCACATGAAGACCCGGCTTGGCGTCAACGAGGACAAACGGAAGACCGCGCTGATTCGCGACGAGCGCCTCGTGCGGCTCCAGAAGCTCTCCACCATCGACCTCATGCCGGTCCAACATCTCACAGACTTCCAGAACCGGCTCGCGGGGCTGAAGAGCTGCTTCGCACTAGCCAAAGAAGAGATCGAAGCTTCTCCGGTCTGCACGCACTGCCAGTTCAGGCCGGCCGCTGAACCGACCGCGGGGACCGCGGGCAAGGTCGTAGCGCAGCTGGACGACAAGCTCGACGGGCTTCTTGCCGCGTGGACTCAGACATTGCTCGCCAATCTCGAGGACCCCACGACGCGCGAGAACCTGTCGCTACTCAAGCCTGAGCCCAAGAAGCAGGTCGATTCCTTCGTGGAGAAGGGAAAACTCCCCGATACCCTGGAGCAGGATTTTATCCAGGCCCTTCAGGAGGTCTTATCGGGCCTCGTCAAGGTCGTGGTGAGGGCTGAGGACCTGCGCGCGGCTCTCCTCACTGGTGGCTCGCCCGCGAGTCCCGCGGAGATGAAGAAGCGCTTCGAGAGGTACCTAGACGAACTCGCCAAGGGCAAAGAACCGAGCAAGGTCCGGGTCGTGCTGGAGTAGACGGCTGTGGACGAAGCTGTTTCCCAACATCTCCGGCGAGGCTGTTGGCTATATCCACAGCCGGTAGCGATTGCTGCAGGTCGTATCCTCTGGAGCCGTAGCGAGCAAGAGCAGCTCGACGCGATCCTCCGCTGCGGCGAGATCCTTACCCGGCACCTGGCAACGCTATCACTGGCCTCATTCTCTGCGAGGAACGCTGACGACAAGGCGCTGCAGTTGCCCAAGACGACGGGCGAGCTTTCATTCGGGGATTTCCTTTCGATTGTGCAGCACGTCTCCAAAGCCCTAGCGGATCATCCTCTGAAGCCACATCTCGCTGCCGGGTTTGCCAAGAAGCAGAAGGGTGATCGGCGCGGGCCAGCAGACGAGGCGCTCGTTGCGCTGCTCGAACTCAGAAACCAGCTGGGGCACCAGCTCGATCGCCTGACCGAGGCCCAAGCTATCGCGATTAGTCGCGAACGGGATCCTCTCGGAAATCTGCACCAAGCGCTGCGAGCTATGGAGGGTATTCTTGAACTGCCTCTCCTGTTAGTCGAAGAACAACGTGTTGAAGACGAAGGCGCAATTGTCGGTCGCATACTTTGGCTGATGGGGGAATCGGCCGACCCGGAACCGGTTGAGGTACAAGTCGAAGCCTCGTCCCCCTTTCGGCGGAATCGAACTCTCTATCTTGTTGTCCGAGACGGCGCGCTGTCCGTTTGGCCGATGTTGCTATGGGACATCGCCGAGGAAACGCAGAACCAGCGTCTCTTTATCGCCGACGCGGTCCGCGACAAGGAAATCAAGTACAGGTCCTTGGAGGTCAGCGTCCTTGAGCGAAATGATCAACTCTTCGAAAGGCTTCAAGCGCTTTTCCGCGGAGCTCGTGTTCCGCTGGAGAGGGCCCGCTTAGCGTCGGGGCAGGACTTTCTTGGAGCTTGGCTCGACGCACGCAAGCGGATTGAGGCAGCTCGAGAGCGGTACGAGGGACGTGTTCCCTGGGAGGAGTTCGATCCCGAGTCGCTGGGCTGGTTCGCTCGGCGATTGCCACAAGAGACGAGTGGGCAAGAGCCGAAGACCATCGTTACCGCCAGCCTGCTGGATGGACGGCAGCAACTGCCACGCGAGGAGATCGATCAGCTTGTCCTGCTGTTCGGTCTTGAAAAGGAAGTGCGGCAGCGACTCGGGCGGGACCTTATCGACCTGCGGGTCGTAAAGAACCCGGGCCCGAGATGGGACGAGCGGGAGACGTCTTCCCGCAATGTTCTCGAATCATTGCGTACCGCCGTTGATCTTCTCGGACGCCATATTGGCGTCGAGCGCCTTACCCTCGACGGCTTGACCGCCACCGCTGAGTCTGCCGACTACATCGCGATCCGAGAGGCATTGGTCAACCTGTTCATCCACCAGGACTATTCGGACCGCTCGGCGGCGGCGCAGATCGAGCTGACACCGGATAGAGCCGTGTTCTTCAACACGGGCCGCTCGCTGGTTTCGGCGGAAGGACTGATCCAGGGCGGCAAGAGCCAATCGCGCAATCCGATCGTCGCGCGTGCCCTGCGCCTCGTCGGTTTTGCCGACCTGGCGGGCTCAGGTTTACGAGAACTGCAGAGGGCGTGGCGATCGGCAAAGCGTCGGCCGCCGAAAATGGCATCGGACAAGGCTGCAAACACCTTCACCCTGACACTCGACTGGCGAGCGGCACCGGATACCTACGACAGGTTTTGGAGGGACCGGCTAGGCGTTCGACTGACGGAGCAAGAGGCGCTCATTCTCAGCCTCGCTGGTGATCCAGCCGGGATCGGCAGCGCGGAGGCGGCATCCGCGACAGGGTTGGATCTCAGTGACGCCGAGGCGGCGCTTCGTAAGTTAGAGCGCCAAGTTCTGGTAGAACACCAGGCGGGGCGATTTCACATCAAAGACCACCTCCGGGAACTCATTGGAGAGGCCGGTCAAGACCGCAAGGGCTAACAATGCCGCGAAGCACATCGTACCACCAAACCGGGCGGCTCTTCCGGAGCCCCTCGGGGCAGGACCATCTGTTTGAGAAATCCTACGAGGAAGAGCTAGAAGCCCGCCGCGGCCACCGGGTCGAGTGTCTGGGACTAAAGTTCGAGAACGACGACGCCCGCAGGGCCTACTTCCTCAGGAAGCTGAAGGCGGGCCTGGACGAGCTCCACGCCAAGCTCGGAGGTGTTTCTTACACGAGCGTCTACGATACGATAGCTCGGATGACGGCTATCGAACACTGGCCTATCGGCGGTGAGCGGGAGCTGAAGAATCTTGCTGAGCGCATGCGCCACGCCGAATCATCGAAGGATTTGCTGCAACGTTGGAAGGACGAGGTCGGGTTTCCGCAAGGGGAGATCAGTGACATTCTCAACTTGTCAGATCCACCTTACTACACGGCGTGCCCGAATCCTTTCCTTCTTGAGTTCGCTAAACAGTACGCGCGGCCATATGACCCAAGCGAGCCGTACCACCGGAAGCCGTTCGCCAGCGACGTCACCGAGGGTAAGGGCGGAAAGATCTACAAAGCGCATACCTACCACACGAAGGTGCCCCACGAAGCAATCGCGCGTTACATCCTCAACTATACAAATCCTGGCGACTTGGTGCTGGATCCTTTCGCTGGCTGCGGTATGACCGGCGTAGCGGCGGCTTTCTGCGGAGCACCAGACGAGGCGTTCAAATCGACGATTGATAAATCCGGGAAAGATGTCGCATTTGGGGCGCGGCGAGCAATTTTGGCGGACCTCTCACCGTTCGCCACCTTTCTCGCTCACAACATGACCAATCCACGGAACGCGGACGAGTTTGTCGACGCCCCCCATGCCCTTATTGATGATGTTAAAAATGAAGTTCCATCGGACGTCTATGGGTGCCCTTTAGCTTCGTACGTTCTCTGGTCCCAAGTTTTTCTGTGTCCAGAGTACACTACTGAACTTACCTTTGGAGAGGTGGCGATCACCGAAGACGGCGCTATATCGTCGAAGTTCAGTTGCCCTACTTGTGGATCCAGTATTACCAAATCGAAATGTCAGAACAAACATGTAACTTACTTCGACGATCTCCTTGGTTCACTAGTAACGTAAAACGAATATCGGTCTATTTTTTTAACACGGTCTGGTAGTCCGAAACTTGAGCTCATAGCATTCTGAAGTTGCTATTCCACCCGTCACCGATGTTCCGCTTGTTCCGATGATGTTCAAGGGAACCAACTGGGGAGACATGTTTCGTGCGGGTTATCACTACGGAATAAGCCACGTCCACCACTTCTGGACCAAGAGGAACTTGGCAGTCCTGTCCGCCATGTGGCGCAAGGCGAGCCAAGATACACGCCCAAATCAGATGCGCTTCCTCTTGACGTCTTTCATGGTGAAGACTGGAAGCCGGATGCACAATATCGGAATGAAGTCCGGGAAGGTTAACCTCGCGGGACAGATTTTTAATACATTGCAGATTCCGAGCCTCTTCGCCGAACGCAATTTGTTTGAACTTGCAAGTGGAAAGATAGACGACATCGCCGCGGTATTCGAACTCGAAAAGGTGCGAGGAGGTACCATAATTTCCACAGGGGCGGCGCAATCTATCCCATTATCAGAGAATAGCATTGACTATGTCTTCGTTGACCCACCGTTCGGCAGTAACATCATGTATGCAGAAATGAGTTTTTTATATGAAGCTTGGCTGAGAAGTTATACAAACGCCGCCCTCGATACCATCGTGAGCACTAACCAAAGGAAGGGTTTAGATTGGTATCGGGATCAAATGACGTACTGCTTTAGTCAGATTTATCGCGTCCTTAAGCCTGGTCGATGGCTGACCGTGGCTTTTCATAATTCTTCGGAACGATGTGTGGATAGCATTACAGAAGGCGCTACAGAGGTCCGGATTTATGGTGGCTGACGTTCGGATTCTAGACAAAGGTCAGGGAACATACAAACAGACGCCGGCGCCGTAGAGAAAGACCTTGCGATAACGGCGTATAAGGCAAACGACGGTTTGGAGGAGCGGTTTAAGCTCAAGGCCGGTACAGAGGAGGGGGTCTGGGATTTCTGCCGTACCCATCTAAAGCAGCTACCCGTTTTCACCTCAAAGGACAGTCGGGCCGAGGTAATTGCTGAAAGGCAAAATTATTTGCTCTTCGATCGGATGGTGGCTTTCCACGTCCAGCGAGGCGTTACCATCCCGCTTTCCGCGGCGGAGTTCTACGCAGGGTTAGCGCAGCGCTTCCCGGAGCGCGATGACATGTATTTCCTGTCTGATCAAGTAGCTGAGTACAACAAGAGGCGCATGACCGTAAAGGAGGTTTTGCAGCTCGAGATTTTCGTAGTCGACGAGTCTTCTGCCATACAGTGGCTCAAGCAGCAACTCAGCCGGAAGCCACAGACCTTCCAGGAAATTCATCCACAGTTCCTCAGAGAGATCGGCGGCTGGCAGAAGCACGAGCGGGCTCTTGAGCTGTCGGACTTGCTGGCGCAGAACTTCCTCCGGTACGACGGTGCCGGTGAGGTCCCGACCCAGATCCACAGCTACCTCTCCACCAATTTCAAGGAACTCCGAAACCTCCCCAAGGACTATCTGGGTCTACGTGCCAAAGCAAAAGATCACTGGTATGTCCCAGATCCCAACAAGGCTGGCGATCTGGAAAGGCTGCGAGAGTGTGCCCTACTGTGCGAGTTTGAAGAATACCGCCAGTCGGCGCACAAACGCCCTCAAGGTCTTCCGGCTGGAGGCGGTACGGACCGGCTTTAAGAGAGCCTGGCAGGATCGGGATTATGAGACCATCATCGCCGTCGCGCGCAAAGTCCCAGAGGATGTCCTCCAAGAGGACCCCAAGCTCCTCATGTGGTACGACCAGGCGCTGACGCGCACCGAAGCGGTATGAGAGGCGGTGGAAGAGGGCGCGTGGGTCTACAGCAGCGACCACGGCCAATTGTGCCGAGTCATCGAGAGCGAGACGCTCTGGGGTGAGACCACGTGCCGGGTTTGGCTTCCCTCCCTGAATATCCTCGTCCGTGTTCGCGCGGAGCAGCTGAAGCGGCCAGAAGAAGCGCTCGTCCAAGGACCTGAGGCTGTCTCCTACGTCGCGGCCGCGGCTAGACTGGCGGGAGCTTTGACCCAGGACATCCTTCTGGCGTCCGTCATCCCGTTGCCGCACCAGATTCGTGCGCTCGCCCGTGCGATCGAACACGACCGCGTTCGCTACCTTCTCGCCGACGAGGTGGGGCTCGGCAAGACCATCGAAGCAGGCCTTGTCATGCGTGAACTGAAGCTCCGCGGACTCGTGCGGCGGACCCTCGTGACTGCGCCGAAAGGGCTGGCGACACAGTGGGTGGCAGAGATGCAGACCCACTTCGGCGAGGAGTTCCGGTTGCTCATCCCGAGTGACTTCTCCGCCTACCGCCACATCACCGGGCAAGACAACATCTGGCGCGCCTATGACCAGGTGGTAACGCCCCTTGACTCCGTGAAGCCGTTGGAGGGCCGGCGCGGTTGGTCACGGCAGAAGATGGACGAGTACAACCGGGAGCGCTTCGAAGATCTGATTGCCGCCGGCTGGGACCTGGTGATCGTGGACGAGGCGCACCGCCTCAGCGGCAGCACGGATCAGGTCGCCCGGTACAAACTCGGTCAGGGTCTTGCGGAGGCGGCGCCATACCTGCTGCTGCTCTCGGCGACGCCGCATCAAGGCAGGACCGAGGCCTTTCACAGATTGATCTCGCTTCTTGACGAAGACGCCTTTCCGGATGTCGGGACCGTCACCCGCGAGCGAGTTCAGCCCTACGTCATCCGGAACGAGAAACGGCGAGCCATCGATGCCGAGGGCGCTCCACTCTTCAAGCCGCGCCGGACACAGCTCGTGCCAGTGACGTGGCAGCCGCGCCATGTCCAACAGCGGCGTCTATACGAGGCGGTCACCGACTATGTCCGCAACGGCTACAATCAGGCCGTGCGCGAGAAGAGGATTCACGTCGGCTTCCTCATGATCCTCATGCAGCGGCTGGTCGCCTCTTCGACGAGCGCCATCCGTACGACCCTTGAGAGGCGGTTGGAGGTACTACAGACGCCAGAGGCACAACTGTCGCTCTTTCCTTTCATGTCCGATGAGGAATGGATCGACCTCGATGGGCAGGAGCAGGTCGACATGCTCCTCGGCACCCGTCTCAAGGCGCTCAAAAACGAACGGGCCGAAGTGAAGCTGCTGCTCGAGGCCGCGCAGGCTTGCGAACGGACGGGTCCCGACGCCAAGGCCGAATCGCTTCTGGAATGGATATACCGTCTGCAGCAGGAAGAGGGCGATCCCGATCTCAAGATCCTCGTGTTTACCGAGTTCGTTCCGACGCAGGCGATGCTATGAGACTTCCTGACCGACCGCGGATTTGCTGTGGCGTGCTTCAACGGGCCCATGGACCTGGACGAACGGGGGCGAGCACAGGATGAGTTCGCCGAGAATGTCCGGATACTGGTTTCCACGGACGCTGGCGGCGAGGGACTAACAGCATGCGCATGTCGTGTCGGCGACGAGAGCTTTGCGAACGGCTGCACCAGGAGTTCAAACGCCGGAATCAAAACCCAAACAGTACTGCCCTCGGCCGAGACCGCAGCCATGTTGTTCTGGGCGGTGCTCCCCGCTGGTCAGATCACGATGCGCAAAGTCGACGGATGGCAGACGCTGACATGCAAGCTCGCCGACGAACCGGTTCCAACACAAATAAAGCGACGGCACCATGCAAATTGTGCAAATAAGGCTCTTGATTTTTAAACGCATGGAGCCCGAGGCCGGTGACGGCGTCGTGAGAGCCGGGGTGTTGGGATGCTAGATCGACGAATGAGCCGGCGCCTACCCCCGCGGCAGCTCCGAGCCCGGCGTTACCGCCGACGCGATGCGTCGAGCCGCAGACCGCAAGCAACGTCACGACAGCGCCGTTCTGCGGCAAGCTATCGAGCGTGCCCGCGCTCAGCACGGCGATGCGTGATCGATGCCGTGCTCGGCAGCAAGGCGCATATAAGTGCTGCCCAGTGCGTCGAGAGCGATCGTCAGACCGCGCGAGGCCGAGCCGGTCAGCGCAGCCAAGAGGTTGGTCGCGATCGCAAGGGAGACGAGTGGGCCCCCGCGATCGACAGCACCCAGTTGCGCACGATGGCGAATGCCAGTACCGCAGCAACCACCGCGCCAAAACCGACGAGGCTGGCGACGCTAAGTATCGGTAGCACCGATGCATTGGCGCCGGCATCGCCGGTTTGCCGCAGCCCCAGTAGCCGATGCCAGTTTACAATGACGACCATGAGGATCGCGGCCAATAGTGCCGCCACCACGGCCCACACACCACCGACGGCAGAGAGCGAGGTCGCACCAAAGTGCTCTTCGGCGAGGAACGAAACGTCAAGGCGCGGCAGGACGACCAATGTCATCGAGACGTTGACGCTTACCACCACAAGAAGCGGCAACGCCGCTAGGACAATCGGCGGCGGCACACCGCTCGGATAACCGCGATGCACCTCGGGAGGATCAAACTCGCGTGCCGTGGTAGCGCGCTGCCGCACCGCCTCGTCTTCCACCGCCTCGTCGATCGCAACAGGTGAGGCTGAGCCGTAGCCT
>Ga0126379_10001648_pt1 | contig 13769 bp, 8 predicted proteins | sample PanSoiMetPlot_24_FD_92640 | JGI IMG/M metagenome (GOLD analysis project Ga0126379, IMG submission 92640) | Tropical forest soil microbial communities from Panama - MetaG Plot_24 | ecosystem: Environmental > Terrestrial > Soil > Tropical forest > Bulk soil | place: Panama | collected 2016-02-17 | reverse complement strand
TCTTACCAGCTCGATGTTGATCATCACTTTTGCCCTGATCGGCGGGCTGGGCGTCCACGCCTCCAGCGATAACAGTGACAGTTACAAGCAGATGACGGTGTTCAGCGAAGTGATGCACCGCATCCGTACTGAGTACGTGGAGGAACCGAACATCACCTCGGTGACCAGCGGCGCTCTGCACGGTCTGCTGGAATCGTTGGACGCTGACTCGAGTTACTTGAGCCCGGAAGAATACAAGGTATTCAAGGCCACCAAAACTGACGGCAAAGCCGGCATTGGCGCGACTGTCTCCAAGCGCTTCGGGTACGCGGCGGTGGTTTCCGTGATTCCGGGTGGACCTGCGGATAAAGCCGGGATCTCCGCGGGCGACATCATCGAGTTTGTAGAAAACCAGAGCACGCATGATATGTCCTTGGCTTCCGTGAAAGCACGGATGCTGGGCGAGCCCGGCTCGCGCGTGGACCTGGCAGTGATCCGTTCCCGCAAGATTGAACCCCAGAAGATTACCGTTGTGCGCGAAGTCATCACGCCGCCCGCGGTGCAGGAACAGAGCATGCCTGACGGCGTAGGCTACATCAAAGCCCAGGCGCTCACCAAGGGCAAGGCTCAGGACATCGCAGCCAAGATCAAGTCGTTGCAGGCCCGCGGCGCGAAAAAGCTGGTGCTCGATCTGCGCAACAATTCCGAAGGCGATCAGCAAGAAGGCGTGGCTCTGGCCAACCTTTTCCTGGGCAAGGGTCTGATTGCTTACGTGCAAGGCCAGAAATATCAGAAGGTGGTTTTCGAGGCCGATGCGTCCAAGAAAGTCACTGACCTGCCCCTGGTCGTGCTGGTGAATCGTGGGACGGCGGGAGCGGCTGAACTGGCGACCGCAGCCATCCTCGATAACGGCCGCGGCGATGTGGTCGGCGATAAAACCTTCGGCGAAGGCTCGGTGCAAAAACTCATCGAAGTGCCGGACGGCTCGGCGCTGATCCTCTCGATCGCCAAGTACTACACGCCCAAAGGCAAGACGATTCAGGAGAACGGAATCAACCCCAACATTCTGGTGGCAAACACGGATGACCAGATCGTGCTGCCGGACGATGACGACAGCAACACGCCCGAAGAGCCGCAGAAGACCCAGCCGAAAGAAGACGAGCAGTTGCATCGCGCCATCGAAGTGCTGAAGAAAACTCAGAAAGGTTAACCGGCACGGTTTACCCAAGAGCGCGTCCATTGGGACGCGCTCTTTCGTTTTATGCAAGGGCGGTTTCACCAAGGACAGCTGCAGCAAACATGCTATTCTGACCGTGCTCGGTCCTCCTCCAATGAAGTTCCTCTACTCACATCTCCCGGCTCTGCACATCGCCGGAAGGAAAGTGGTCGGGCGTGTAGTGTTTGGTCTGCTGGTGCTGGCTGCTGCGCTCGCGGGCACGCTGGTCGGGCTCCTGGTGGTCTATTCCACGGACATGCCGCAGATCGGCGAACTGGAACGCTACCGTCCCAGCACCGTCACGGAACTCTACGACAGCCAGGGACGCGTGATTGGATCGTTCGCCCTTGAACGCCGCGTGCTGGTTGCGTACGACGATTTTCCCCGCGTGCTGCGCGACGCGGTCATTTCCACCGAGGACAAGAACTTCGAGAGCCATTGGGGCGTCAACTTCTGGCGAGTCCTGGGCGCCGGCTATCGCGATATTTCGTCTGGATCGCGGGCGCAGGGCGCTTCCACACTGACCATGCAGCTCTCGCGCAACTTGTTCCTGTCCCCGGAGCGGCACTTCGGACGCAAGGTCCAGGAAACTTTGTTGGCGCTGCAGATCGAACGTCACTTCACCAAGCAGCAAATCTTCACCTTGTACGCAAACCAGATCTTTCTAGGACACGGCGTCTATGGATTTGAAGCCGGAGCGCAGTACTACTTCAACAAGCACGCGCGCGATCTGAAGCTGGAGGAAGCTGCGTTGTTGGCGGGATTGCCTAAGGCGCCGGTGTCATACTCGCCGGTGAACAATCCGGAGCGCGCGCTGAAACGGCGCAATCTGGTCATCAACAATATGCTGGAGGACGGCAAGATCACGGCCGAGGAAGCAGCCCGCGCCAAGGCCGCGCCGCTGCGCCTGAATATCCAGCAGGAGAGCTCTCCTGCGCCGTACTTCGTGGAAGAAGTGCGCCGCTATCTGGAGAAGAAATACGGCTCGGACCGTGTCCACGAAGGCGGGCTGCGTGTGTACACCTCGCTCGACCTGGACCTGCAAAGAACCGCAACGCAGGCCGTGCTCGACGGGTTAGCCGCTTACGAACGCCGGCACGGCTGGCAAAATCGCCTCAACAACATTGCGGCCGCCGGCGAAACGCTCAGCGCATATCGCGATCCTGACTGGGAGCAGCCGATCGCTCCCGGCGGTTACGTTCATGCGCTGGTTGTGGACGTAGGACTGCAATTCGCCAAAGTCAAGTTCGGACGTTACAGCGGCACGCTGGGCCCCGCCGAGATTGCCTGGACCGGACGCAAGCTGACCAGAAACATGTTGATTGCCGGCGACATTGTTTACCTTAAAGTCCTGGTATTGAACCCCGACAATTCCGCCCGGGTGTCGTTGGAGCAGGATTCCGGAGCGCAAGGGGCGCTGCTGGCGATTGAGAATTCAACGGGCGACGTCAAAGCCATGGTTGGGGGTCGCGACTTCGCGCAGTCTAAGTTCAATCGCACCATGCAAGCGCAGCGCCAGGTCGGATCGACGTTCAAGCCATTCATCTACACAGCAGCCATCGATCAGGGCGCCGAGCCCGACGATCGAATTCTGGACGCGCCCGCAACTTTCAACAGCGCGGGCACTCCCTACACGCCGCACAATTACGACCACCGCTTTGCCGGCAACATTACGCTGCGGCGCGCGCTGCAGGAATCCCGCAACATCCCCGCGGTCAAACTGGCTCAGAAAACCGGCATGTCAACCGTGGCCGAGTATGCGCGGCGCTTCGGAATCACATCGCAGATTCCTCCGTACCTTCCCGCCGCCCTGGGCGCTGCCGATCTGACGTTGTACGAGCAGACCTCGGCCTTCACCGTTTTTCCTGACGACGGCGTTCACATTGAGCCACGGCTTATCCGCAAGGTCACCGACTACGAGGGCCGCGTTCTTGAAGAAGATTTTCCGGACGCGCGCGACGCAGTCAACGTCCGCACGGCACGCACCATGGTTTCCCTGCTTCAGGGCGTGGTGCAGCACGGGACCGCTGCCGCCGCGAAGAAGTTGAACCATCCGCTGGCGGGAAAGACCGGAACCACGAACGATTACACCGACGCGTGGTTTATCGGGTTTTCTCCCAGCATCACCTGCGGAGTGTGGGTTGGCTTTGATGAAAAGAAGGCGCTCGGCAACGACGAGACCGGCGGGCGGACTGCGTTGCCCATCTGGATGGACTTCATGCGTGTGGCCATCGCGGATCCCGCGCGGCGAGGTGAGACGTTCCGGCCGCGAGTGAGCACGCCGCCTCCGGCCGCGGCGCGAAAGAGAATGTCACTTTTGCTCTCCGGCTCTTCCGTTCGCAGAGAGGCGCGATGATATGCTGCTCAAGCTGGCGCGCTATTTTCTTCTTGGGCTAGTCCTCCTGCTGGTTTTTCTGGCGTCCGCGCTTCTCTCTATGCGCTTCGCCATTCACGGCCAGGAAGTCCGCGTGCCCAATCTCGCCGGCCAGACCACGACGGATGCCGAACGAATGGCCAACGCCCAGGGCCTGGTGTTCTTCGTCGAGACGCGCTATTACTCGCAAACCGTGCCGAAAGGCCGAATCGCAGCACAGGCGCCGGCCGCGGATACGCGCGTCCGCCGCGGTTGGAAAGTCTTGGTAGCAGAAAGCCTGGGACCGCAGCGCGCGGCTGTCCCCAGCCTGCTGGGGCAAAGCCGGCAGGCAGCAGACTTCAACGTCAGCCGCCACGGCTTGGAGGTCGGCTCTCTAGTAACCATCCATCTTCCCGGAGCGCCGCCGGCCACGGTGGTCGCGCAAAGTCCGGCGCCGGGGGCGTTTGACCCAGGTTCGTCCAGGATTTCCCTGGTCTTTTCCGCAACCGACAACGCTCCCCGCTACGTGATGCCGAGTTTCACGGGCAAGACGCTGGCAGAAGCCGAGGATGCTCTCGAAAAAGCCGGCCTTGTTTTGGGGAGGGTACCGGGAGCGCCTAACGCTGAAGACGCAGAGCGGGCTACCTCGGCGACGCGCGTCGTGGTCGGGCAGCGTCCGCAGGCCGGGCATAAAGTGGTGGCGGGCAGTGCGATTGATTTCGACGTCCGATGATTGGGGAGTGAGCGCCTGCGTTCTAAATCTTTTTCGTTGCCCGACGATTCTTGCAAATCATTGAAAGCCAACGTAGAGACGTGGCACTGCCACGTCTCACTGTTCGTGTCGTTCATCATGTGTCATTCTGGCAAATCGGCTTCCGATGCGTCGTTCAGGGCGTGAACGTTAGACGCGGCAATGCCTCCACCCCAACCCGGGCAGAGCCGGCCCGGTCAGGGGACCCCGGTGCCGCGTCTCTACGGCTAGCTGAGTCGTTCGCCTGCCGCTGGACGGTACCCGCTTACGAACTCGCGCGCAGAGATTGCTCGCTTGCCTTCGGGTTGGACTTCCAGCAGCTCGAGTCCGGTTGCACTACCGCAGCCGGCCACCAGTTTCTCACCGTCCCATCGTAGCTCGCCGGAACCCAGCGTGGCCGAAGGGTGTACCTCCTCGCGGGCAGCCACGATCTTCAAGCTCTTGTCTCGGAATCGTGCGGTTGCGCCGGGCCACGGCTGGAAACCGCGTAGCCGGTTGCGAATCTCGGCCGCCGTGCGATGGAAATCGATTTGCCCGTCTTCTTTTTTGAGAATCGGCGCCAAGGTCGCGCGCGAATGGTCCTGTGGCTTCGGCCGGACCGTGCCTCGCTCCAGACCGCGTAACGTTTTTTCCAGGAGATCGGCGCCAAGTTTGGCCAGGCGGGGTGTCAGCGTGATGGCCGTGTCTTCGGGATCGATCGGCAAGTAGTCTTGCAGCAGAATGTCGCCGGTATCCAGGCCCTCGTTGAGAAGCATGGTGGTCACGCCGGTTACTACTTCGCCGTTGGCAATGGCCCATTGCACCGGCGCGGCTCCCCGGTATCTTGGCAGCAGCGATGCATGCACGTTGATGTTGCCGCGCGGCGGAAGCGCCAGCATCCAGGGCGGAATCAAACGTCCGTAACCGACGACGACGATGGCATCGGGCCTGAGCTGTTCCAGCTTCTGCTTGAAGTCCTCGTTGGCTTTGATTTTCTCCGGTTGGATCACCGGCAATCCGAGCTCTTCCGCGGCCTGTTTCACTGGAGGCGCCGCCAGCACCATGCCGCGGCCCTGCGGACGGTCAGGCTGGGTCACCACGAGTTGAACCTCAAAACCGCTTCCCGCCGCCCGCTCCAGCGAGGGCACCGCGAACTGCGGCGTGCCGCAGAAAACCAGCTTCATTTCCACTCGCCGGCGCGCATCAGCTTTTTGATCTTGCGTTTCATGATGTCGCGCTTGAGGGCGCTGATGTGGCTGATGTAGAGCCTCCCCTGCAGGTGCTCGGTCTCATGCAATAAGGCTCGGGCCAGCAGGCCTTCGCCCGTAGTCTCAAACCACTCTCCTGTCAGGCCCTGGGCGCGGACCGTGACCACGTTGGCGCGGCTCACTGTCTCCCGGAAATCCGGCAGGCTGAGGCAGCCTTCGCTGCCGCTCTGCTTCCCCTGCTTCTTCATGATCTCCGGGTTCACCAGCACCAGCTTGGCCCCGGGATCTTCTTTGAAAGTGACGTCAATGACAGCGATGCGCTTGCTGATGCCGATCTGTGGCGCCGCCAGCCCCACACCATGCGCGGCATACATGGATTCGAACATATCTTCCGCCAGTTTCTTCAATTCGCCGTCAAACTCTGTGATGGTCTCCGCCGGTGTCTCCAACACCGGGTCACCATATTTCACAATGGGATAGATCATGGATGAGAAGGGTCCTCGTCAAAACTTCCGCAGTTGTTGTTTGTAACTTTCGAAATTGCGCAGGGTCTCAACGAGCGAGTCTCCGCCGAATTTTTCGAGCGCGCAACGGGCAAGGGTGAGCGCGACCATGGCCTCGGCGGCCACGCCCGCCGCCGGAACCACGCAGACGTCAGAGCGTTCGTAGGCGGCTTTCACCGGTTCGCGAGTCTCAAAATCCACTGAGCCCAGAGGCCGCCGCAGCGTGGAGATCGGCTTCAAGTAACCGCGAACCAGGATGTCCTGGCCATTCGAGACGCCGCCTTCGATGCCGCCCGCGTGATTCGATGCGCGGGTAAAGCCGGTGAAGCCTTGACCGCCGCGCGCGTCCGGAGTCCCCGGTACGCCCGTTTTTGGCGTGCCGGCGTGGTTGTAACCGATTTCGTCATGCACCGCTGAGCCAAATGAGAGCGCGGACTCCACTCCGGTGCCGATCTCCACGGCCTTCACTGCCTGCAAAGACATCACGGCCATGGCCAGCATGCTGTCCAGCCGTTCGTCCCATTGCGCGTAGGTACCCAAGCCGGGTGGCACGTCGTGGGCGACCACCTCAAACACTCCGCCGAGAGAATCGCCGGTGCGCAAGGCCTGATCCACCTCAGCCTTCATTCGCGATTCAGTCTCCGGATCAGCGCAATTCAGCAGAACTTCGCTCTTGGCATGCAGGGCTTGTAGCTTCTCCCAGTGAACTTCGCTGTTGCTGAGCGCAGCCTTTCCAACCGCGATCACGTGACTCAACACTTCCATGCCCAGCTCGCGCAAGAAAAGCTTGGCGATCGAGCCCACAGCCACCCGCGCGGCTGATTCGCGCGCCGAAGCCCGTTCCAGCACGTACCGCGCTTCGGGAAAGTTGTACTTGAGCGCGCCGGCTAAATCCGCGTGGCCGGGGCGTGGTGAAGCGACCCTCTTGTGGAGCGCCGGATCGCCGGGGCCGACCGGCAGTGACTCCTGCCAGTTTTTCCAGTCTTTGTTTTCGAGAAGCACGGCGATCGGCGATCCGATGGTCTGGCCCTGGCGCACGCCGGAAACGATGTGGGCCTGGTCGGTCTCGATCTTCATGCGCCCGCCCCGGCCAAAACCCTGTTGCCGCCGCCAAAGCTCGCGGTCGATGAAACTCTGGTCGACCTTCAACCCGGCCGGCATGCCGGAGAGAAAGGCCACTAGGGTCTCCCCGTGAGATTCTCCGGCAGTAAAGTAGCGCAGCATGGATTCCGACGTCCTCGGCATCCCAGCCCCTGGGCAGCAGGCTGTGACAAACTCTTGATTGTAGCCGATGGCAAGGCAACAGTTAAAAATGGCGGCACGGCGAACAGGCAGGGCTGAGTTGACAGCCGGCAGCAGGAACCAGAGAATGTAACGACCTTGGCTTCTCCAGAAAACTCGCCAACTCCACTCAAGAAACCGGGTTTCTTCGCCCGCTGGGGCTTGCCCGCTGCGATTGGGGCCGTGCTGATCGCCGGCTGCGTCTATTTTGACCTCACCATGAACCCGCACAGCGTGTTCCGAAAGATCTTCCAGAGATCCCAGCCGGTGTACCAATGGGTCCAATCGGAGGATAAGGCTTTGTCTTTTCTGCCCGGAGAAAGCAAAGCTTGGGGACCCATCGAACCCCAGCAGGGAGAAATTCACTACGTCATCAACTCCTATCTGCCGGTGGACACCGGCTTGATAGAAGAGGCACAGTGGGGCGAGAACACGGACGCCGCACTGAGGAAGACGTCAGCCTGCTATGAGAGCAAGATTGTCCACTCGGCTAAGGTTTGCACAATGGCGACCGGAAACCCACAACTGATCTTCATCCGCGACGTTCGGGCCAAGCAGTTTGTCCTGGGCAAAGCGCCCGGAGCTATCACCGGAAAGGCACTCCAGGATCAGAACAGCGTGACGGTCACGGTCTTCAAGTTGAAGTGCATGGAGCACTGCAAGTAGTGGGTCAGTTTGAAAACTGACCCACTAGCAGTATCAGCGTCTACCGATTCGCTTGCGGATCGCGGGCCTTTAGGCAGACGTTCATCGCGCAGCGATGAATCCTTGCCAGCAAACTGTACCACTACGCACTGGTAGGCTCTGTGTGGCACCGGCACTCTTGCCGGTGCGGGTGTCCTGGATTGACGAAGCAAGCACAGGCAAGAGTGCCTGTGCCACACAAGAAACCCCCATCCCACTCCTAGAAACCCTGTTGCAATCAGCCCGCACAAGGGTAAAATGCGGCTGCTCTCAAACTCCAAAAAACTGTGCCCCGGCTCCCGACCCTTCCTGGGCAAGTTTGTGGGGTGTGCCCATAAGCGTCGCGGTTAAAGTATTTTTTTGCAATGACTTAGACAGATCGCAATCGCGAAAGTCTTTCGCGTGATGGGCTAAGTCGCAAGGAACCCGTGAACCCTCGGCGGCGGTCTCGTGACCAACGCAAGTGGGGATGCACCTCAAGAGAGCGCAAGAGAAAACTCGACCGGTCGTGGCGGCAGCGGGACGGTCGACCGGAAAGAGAGGGTGGCTTGAACAGAGCAAATCGAATCTCGTTTCTTGCTGTGCTTGCCTTTCTGACAGCGGGGTGCTGGTCGAGCGTATCCGCTCAGATCCTCACCTCGATCAATCCTGCGACCGTTGCGGCGGGCAGCCCCAGCTTTTCCTTGACGGCCATCGGCAGCGGCTTCTCCGCAAACGCTATAGTTCGTGTCAACGGCATAAATCGGCCCACGACATTTGTGAGTTCCACACAGTTGGCGGCCACCATCTTTGCGACCGACGTAGCTCAGCCCGGCATCGACCAGATCACTGTATCGAATGGACTGAGTGTCTCCAAACCCGTCAATCTGACCGTGATCAGGCCCGTTCCCCCAGCTCTCACCCGGGTTGCGCCAGGCTTTGTTGCGCAGGGTGGGCAACGGGTCGAGTTGACGCTTATCGGGACGAACTTTTTCCCTGGAGCTACGGTCGTCATCTCCGGGCCCGCCAGCGTGAACAATGGGCCAAGCCGTGACATCGCGATTTTGAACGTCTCAGTCCTCAGCAGCTCAGTGATGACTGCGCTGATCAGCGTAGGCCCCACGGCGGCGGCCGGCGTGCGCGGTGTTGACGTTGTGAACCCCGACGGGCAAAGCACCACCACGAATGCCACCACCCAACCGCTGGGCGTCCAGTCGTCCAATTCCTTAGGCGCGCCGCTTTCCATTCTGACCCTGGCGGTGACGCATCCGCGCGATGGGACCGTGGTGATGCAGGGCCAGGAATTGAACGCTGGGGCCATCCTGGCAGGAAGCGGGACGGGAACAGCGATCGGCCAGTGGCTCTGGGACGGCAACGTCGTGGAGCAGTTCACTGCGTCCGTCATTGGCGGACAAAGCGTGGCGGTGGAAACGCAACAACTGCTGCCCACATGGTCTCTGGGCATTCACACTCTGCAGTTGCGGATGGTGCAGCCCAATCAGGTCGCCACCCGGACCATCACGCTGGTGATTAACCCCGGCGATTGGCGTCTGGAAGGGATGCTGGAGCCGGCGTATGGTGCGGTCTTTTCACCCGACCAGCCACCTCTTCTGCACTGGAACGTGGTGCCAGGCGCGGCCAAATATCAAGTTGGATTCTCCGCTCGTCCGTATTTCAATACGATTGAGAAGTGGTATGACGCCGCCGACAATCGCTGGCAGGTGCCGCAAGACGTGTGGCGCAAGCAGCCCGACGGGGAGCTTTTCTGGACCGTGCGCACGGTTGATGCTTCCGGCCTGGCACGTAAGCCGCTGCCCATGCGAAGTATCTTCCGCGCCGTCGAAGGAAGTCTGACATCAGCCCGCACCGAACCGGCAAGGACGTCAGAAGGGAATACGCTGCTGGAATGGAAGCCAGTAACGCAACATGCTTTCTACCTCATTACCCTGAGCTCGGACCGCGAAGGCACGAAGATCATCCGCCGTTATCTTTCCTCCCAGCCTCAGATTGACCTGCGCGCTGTTGATGACCGGCTGGAAGCCGGCAAGACCTACTTCTGGCGAGTCGATGCGCTCGCATCATCAGGCAAGATAATCATGTCCGGGCCGCCGCAAAGTTTTGTGGCGGTTCCCAGACGCAAAACCGCGTTGCGTGATCAGCGCGGCCAGGTCGTTCAACTGGCGTCGCTGGGAATGCCCGCCGGCTTCGGCATGGCAGCACCGGACCTGCAGACGCAGATCACCAAGCGCACGCCCGCGCCGGACAGCACGGTGACTGAGTCTCAGCCCCCGGTCACGGTTGAATTTCAGGCAAAGATCAACCCTCTGGATATCAGCCTGTTGCTGGATGACCTCGATGTGACATCCATGGCGCACGTGACGGAAACGCAAATCACCTACACGCCGGCAATGCCGCTGCAGGCGGGCAGTCACGGCGTGAACCTGATCGTGGGAACAGAAGGAGTAAGCTGGAAGTTTTCAGTCAACGCGCTGCCGGCCTCTGCGCAGTCATCGCGCACGGAGACGACGCAGACGAAGGGCACCGATGCTGAAGCGCCTCCTGCGCCGGCCAAGGAGGCCGGCACTCCCGGCAACGTTCCTACAGCTGAGCCCAGCGCGACGCCCCCGAAACAACCGCCCTCGCTGGTGGAAGACGGACAGTTCAGTTCCACTACGCAGTATGGATCAGGAGGCCGTCCATCACCTTCCAACGCAATCGCCATGGGTGAGCAAATCGCCTTTCAGGATGGGCCGTGGCGCGCCGACGTGAACGGCACGGGACTCATCAACTCAGTCTTCGCTCCGGAAAACCTTCGCACTGCCCAAAACCACATGAATAATTACGTGGCGCAGCTCAACTATCAGGGCCAAGGCTGGGATGCCGGCCTGCGCGTGGGCATCCTTACTTCTGCGCTTTTCTCGAGCGCACAGTTCGTGACGGCTGCCACCCCGCGGCAAGCGGTGGAGGTGATGCTCAATACCAAAGCCGGCTCTTTCGGTTACTTTACCAACACCAGCGACTTGGCTCTCGGCGGCGGTTCCGGAATCACGTTCCATCAGCGCGTCATGGGCGCGAGTTGGCTGGCGCCTCTGCCCAAGAAGTGGATTGAGTTCCGCTTTATGTGGCTGAACGCCCAAGATTTGGGCTCACCCACGACTGTCACCTTTGATTCCTTGGGCCATCCCCTCATCACCGCAAACCCCCTCACGCCACCGCAGAGCGGCAACATTTATGGCGGGCTGTTGTTGTTTCATCTCACGCCGCTCTGGACCTGGACCTCAGAGTACGCGTGGGGCTACAACAACCTGAACACTTCCGATCCGACATCCACTGATGTCTTTGGACGCGCATGGCGCACCGGGATCGGCGGACAGGCCGGTAAGACCCTGATCAACGTAGCCTATCGCGACGTAAGTCCAGGCTTTGTGAACCCCGCCAATCCCGGCTTAACGCTGGCCAGCAGATCGGCGCTGCGTGGCGTGGATTCTAGCGTCAGCCAAACGACCCCAGTCGGAACTTTCTCCGCCGGGTACAGCTTCTTGATGAATAATCTGCATTCGTCAGACGCGCCGGAGCTTTTGCTGCATAACCTGACGCAATCCTGGATGAAGCCTTTCGGCGTGAAGACTACGGTTGTGGTTTCGGCTTCGGAGGCGCTGACGCAGACAGGAACCATCCCAGCGGCGCTGCTGGGTTTGCCGCCTGTGCAGCAAGGTATTCAGGACATGCGTAACATCTCCGGGAACGTCAGCGTTACTCGCCAGATCGGCACAACCAGCATCTCGGTGACCGGCGTCCGAGCCTGGAACCGCAACAATATTTTCCCGACTGCGGACGTAATCACGTCCGCAGTCTCGCTCGGCGCCAACTGGCTCAGCAAAGGCATTTTCCAGTTCAATTCTTCGCTGAGCTACAACTGGGTGGCTGCAGAGAAATTCTCTGTCGGCGATAGCCGCAACATCGCGTTCTCCTTGCAGCCGGCTCTAGTGTGGGCGAAGAAGGGAATACAGGTCGCTCCGCTCGTCAGCATCAGCCAAGGCCGGACCTTGCTGGCCACTGGCGTCCTGACCAACGACACACTGACTGGCCAGTACGGCGGCCGCTTCGCCTGGACGCTGCCTGGCGCGCTCAAGTTCAACACACTCTCATTTCAAGGAAACTACAACCAAATCCGCAACAGCATCGCGGACCTGGACCAGCGCGGCACACAGTTGCTGGGCATCTGGACCTTCACGTGGGGGCAGCGGAAACAAGTCTACTGACCATGGGAGCCGAGGTTTGAAATGCATCATTCTTTTCTAAAAACCGCTTGCGGGCTCTGGTTCTGCGCCGTGGCCGGCGCAGTTGGAATGGCGCAAGGAACTCTAGCGGGCATTCCGGGCCCATCGCTCAATGGCTTCAGTCCTGCTCAGGGTGCGCAGGGAACCACGGTCACCATCACCTTCACCGGGAATGGCTTTGTCGCTCCGGGGTTGGGCCTTGAATTCACGCCTTCACTGGGACTGGCAGTCAGCAATCCGCATGTGGTATCCATCACCCAAATCTCCGCCCAAGTCCAAATCGATCCGAGCGCTCCGATCGGCGCTCACGAGGTTTTGCTGAAGGTGAACGGCCACGCTCTGAGGTCAAAGGTTCCGTTCATTGTGACAGCCGGGATGCCTTGCGGAACGTCGGGAACACGGCCTTGCCCCCGCGGCGCCGGGACAGGGACCGCGCCACCGGCGTTGCGCGGATTCTCTCCGACGCAAGCCGAACAAGGTTCAACCGTGACGCTCACCTTGACAGGCGTGAACTTCTCTTCGCCCGCGGGAATTCAATTCACGCCCGGCAAAGGAATTACTGTGCAGTCAGCCACGCTGGTGAATCCGGGCCAGATTCAGACGCAGGTTGTGGTCGCCCCGGATGCGCCTCTGGGGCCGCGCGCTGTCGCGCTCACGCTAGGCAAGACGCCCCTGCCCGCCCAGAATCCGTTCACCGTGATTCCCGCTGCAGGCCGGCAGGATGGCGCCATGCAGATTCTGCGCCTGGTGCCGAATCAGATCTCTGCCGGCAGCCAGGGCGTGGAGCTTACGATGGAAGGAAGAGATTTCGTTCCTGGAACGCTGGTGAACTTTTCCGGATTAGCCGGGGCCGCTCCCGACGTCGTGGTCATCGGAATTCCGCTCTATGTCAACAGCACGGAGATGCGCGTGACAATCAACGTGCTTCCCTTGGCGCTTCCCGGCGGCCGCGACGTTCAACTGCATACGCCGAAGCAGGATACAGTCACCGGCAAGGGCATGCTGAACGTGCTGGCGGCGATCGCCAAGCCACCGACTCCAAGCTTACAGCTCTCCGCCGCGCCCGATCCGCACATCACAATTCAGTTTGCGAAAGCGCCCGCCGGATTCGCGGTGATCGTGGAACGACAAGCTGGCCTCGATGAAGCGTGGATCCGCATCGGCGCTCCTGTCGAAGACCAGGACTCGGTGGCAGACAACGCTCCGCCTTCGGTACGGCCGCTTGCGTATCGAGTCAGCTATGTTTCCGCGGATGGCAAGGTGGGACCAGCCAGCGATCCGGCGGTAGCACCTGACCACTGATGACAATGATGACGCTGATCTTCACTGATGATCCGCCTTCCTTTTGTGCAGATCCGCGAAAATCAGTGTGATCAGTGTCATCAGTGGTAAGGTTCTCATCAGTGGTAAGGTTTTGTTACAATGAGGGTGCTGCCGAAGTTTTGCGGGCAGCTTCTTTTTTGTTCCCACCTCATGGCGGTGTAGCTCAGGTGGTTAGAGCGACGGTCTCATAATCCGTAGGTCGTTGGTTCGAGTCCAACCGCCGCCACCAGTCT
>Ga0126379_10001647_pt1 | contig 13777 bp, 9 predicted proteins | sample PanSoiMetPlot_24_FD_92640 | JGI IMG/M metagenome (GOLD analysis project Ga0126379, IMG submission 92640) | Tropical forest soil microbial communities from Panama - MetaG Plot_24 | ecosystem: Environmental > Terrestrial > Soil > Tropical forest > Bulk soil | place: Panama | collected 2016-02-17 | reverse complement strand
GGCTGCCGAGGGCGAGTTCCAACGCGGCATCGCCTTAAACCCAAGCTGCGTCACAGTCCACTTCTACTACGCCAACTACCTCGTTGCGATGGGCCGATTCGATGAGGCGATCGCCGAGGCAAAATGGGCGCAGTCATTGGACCCCCGATCCCTGGCTGCAGAGGAAAATGTCGCCCGTATTTTGTATCAGGCTGGGCGGTACGAACAGGCAATCGCTCATTCCTTGAAAGTCCTTGAGAGTAACCCGGCTTTTCTGCACGCCCGCGAAACCTTAGGATTCGCTTACGAGGAACAAGGAAGGTATAAGGACGCGATTGCGGCCTTCCAGAAGGCGGTAGCTTCCTCGGCTCGAGCTCCCAGGTATCTGGCAGATCTGGCTCGCACGTACGGGTTGGCCGGCCGGGAAAGAGAAGCCCGGAAATTGCTGCAGCAATTGAAACGAGTCTCGAAAAAGAAATCGGTGCCCTCCTATCTCTTCGCGTGGGTATATGTCGGCCTCGGTGACACGGACCAGGCCCTTAAATGGTTGGCTAGGGATTCGCGCGAGCGATCGAACGCGCTGCCCTTCCTTAAGACCAGCCCTCGCTTCGCCCCCCTTCGTTCCGACCCGAGATTTCAGCAGCTTGTCCGTGAACTTGGTTTGGCGTCGTGACCATGGTGGCTTTTTCCCTGCATGCCAAGCACAAGGAGTCACGTCGTCTTGCCAGGTAAGATCATCAGATGTGGCGAGCTTCGGCGACCCGGTTGGCACTCAGGTACATGAATGGCAGTTCTGCATGTGATCTAAGTCACTGCTTTATAATCAAGGTTTAGAACATCCTCAAAGGAAGTTCATAATAGGAGCTATCGCGGCCTTCCAGGGCCGCTGCTTGGAATATTCATGGCAACTCTCGACGTAGGCATTCAGGAACGCTCGGCACAGGCCCCGCAGGGGCGCCGCAACGTCAACGACTTCAGCATCCAGGTGGCCACGGTGAACGGCTCGGGGTCGCAATCGGCCAACACCGTTCTTCTGCGCAGCATTTTCCAGATGGGGGTGCCGGTTTCCGGCAAGAACCTCTTTCCCTCGAACATTGCCGGCCTGCCCACGTGGTACACGATCCGCGCCAGCAAGAACGGTTACGTCGCCCGCAAGAAGGAAATCGATTTTCTTGTCGCCATGAATCCGGAGACGGCGCACGAAGATGTGATGACGCTGATGCCGGGCGCGGCGTGCGTCTACGATGAGCCGCTGAATCTCTCCGGCTTGCGCAAGGACATCACGTTCTATCCGGTGCCCTACGACAAACTGGTGGCCCCGGTGTGCCCGGAAGCCAAACTGCGCCGCCTGGTCAAGAACATGGTGTACGTCGGCGTGGTGGATTTTCTCCTGGGCATCGATACCCGGGAGTCAGAGAAGGCCGTCCTCAAGCAATTCGCGAAAAAGAAAAAAGCCGGCGAGCTCAACCTGGGAGCGGTGCGCGCCGGCTACGACTACGCCAAAGCCACATTCACTAAGCAGGACCCCTACTTTATCGAGCCCATGAACGAGAACCAGGGCAAGATCATCATTGACGGCAACGCCGCCGCGGCCCTGGGCTGCATGTTCGCCGGCGTGACCGTGGTGACCTGGTATCCCATCACGCCTTCCACTTCCCTGGTGGAGCAGCTGATCGACTACCTGAAGGAGTACCGCATCGGCTCTGATGGCAAGGCGACATTTGCCGTGGTTCAGGCGGAAGACGAACTGGCCGCGATCGGCATGGTGCTGGGCGCGGGCTGGACTGGAGCGCGCTCCATGACTTCCACGTCCGGACCTGGCATCTCCTTGATGGGCGAATTCGTCGGCTTGGGCTATTACGCCGAAATTCCCGGCGTGATCTTCGATATCCAGCGCGTTGGCCCATCGACCGGCCTTCCCACCCGTACCATGCAGGGCGACATCCTGAGTACTGCATTTCTTTCGCACGGCGATACCAAACACATCATGCTGCTGCCGTCGTCGGTTGAGGAATGCTTCACCATGGCAGGAGAAGCCTTCGACCTGGCCGAGAAATTCCAGACACCCGTCTTCGTGATGTCCGATCTCGATCTCGGCATGAACAACTGGATGTCGCGGCCGTTCGCTTATCCGGAGAAGCCCATCGCGCGTGGCAAAGTGCTCAACGAAGAAGATCTGAAGCGGCTGGGCAGCTTTGGCCGCTACAAAGACGTTGATGGCGATGGCATTCCCTACCGCACGTTACCCGGGACGGAGCATCCGGCGGCGGCGTATTTCACGCGCGGCAGCGGGCACAACGAGAAGGCCCAATACAGCGAGCGCGGCGACGATTACGTCCGCAACATGGACCGCCTGGCGAAGAAGTTTGATACCGCGCGCCGTTTCGTTCCTGCGCCGGTGAAAGAGATCGGCGGCACGTCCCAAACCGGAGAGAAGATCGGCGTCATCGCTTACGGCACATCGCATTGGGCGATGATTGAGGCTTATGACCAGCTCACGCGCGAACACGGTATCAAGGTCGATTACCTGCGCCTACGCGCGTATCCGTTCAACCAGGACGTGCATGAGTTCATCAAGAACCACGACCGCATATACGTGGTAGAGCAAAATCGCGACGCGCAGATGCTCTCGCTGCTGAAGCTGGATATCGCGGCCGACCAGGCCGTTAAGCTGCGCAGCGTGCTCCACTATGACGGGCTGCCCATCGACGCGCGCTCGGTCAGCGAAGAGATCGTTGCCCAGGAAGGAAGATAAACGATGTCAGCCACAACTACTTCCCCAACGCCACCGCCGAAAACCAACCACATCGGACTGGCTGTGCTCGATTACCGCGGCAGCAAGACCACCCTCTGCGCCGGCTGCGGCCACAACGCAATCTCTGAGCGCATCATTGACGCTGCCTTCGAAATGGGCGTGCAGCCGGAAAATCTGGTCAAGCTCTCCGGCATCGGCTGTTCGTCGAAGAGCCCGGCCTATTTTGTGAGCCGCTCCCATGGTTTCAACGCCGTCCACGGACGCATGCCCTCGGTGGCCAGCGGAGTGGCGCTCGCCAACCACAAACTCATGTTGCTGGGCGTCTCGGGTGACGGTGATACGGCTTCCATCGGCATCGGCCAGTTCGTGCATTTGATGCGGCGCAATCTGCCCATCATTTACATCATCGAGGACAACGGCGTGTACGGCTTAACCAAGGGACAATTCTCCGCCACGGCCGACGTCGGCGCCAAACTGAAGACCGGCGTGATCAATGACCTTCCGCCCATTGACACCTGCGCGCTGGCCATTCAGCTCGGTGCAACTTTTGTGGCACGATCGTTTTCCGGCGACAAGCGGCAACTACTCACGCTGCTCAAAGCCGCCATCGCGCACCGGGGCACCGTCATGATTGACGTGATTTCGCCTTGCGTCACCTTCAACGACCACGAAGGTTCCACCAAGTCATACAAGTATTTGAAAGACCATGACGAGCCGGTTCAGGATCTCGGCTTTGTGCCCAGCTTTGAGAACATCGACGTGGACTACGATCCCGGCACTACAGCCAGTGTCCGCATGCATGACGGCTCAACCCTCCGCCTGCGTAAGCTGGACCGCGATTATGACGCCACCGACAAGGCCCGCGCCCTGCGCGAACTCACTGAGTCCCATGACAAAGGCGAAGTGCTCACCGGTGTCCTCTACCTGAACACTCAAACGCCCACGTTCATGGACGTGATCCACCTGACTGAACATCCGCTGGCCACGCTGCCCGAAGGCACGGTGCGTCCGCCCAAAGCAGCGCTCGACAAGATCATGCAAGAGCTGAGGTAGTTACGTAGTGGGTCAGTTTGAAAAACTGACCCACTAACACCGGTAGTTAAAGCTTGTTCAACCTCGCGTTTGCGCTATTAGCTTCCCCGGGCCGGCCGTCGCTCTGTCCAGAAACTTGGCGACGCGATCGAAGGCTTCAAAGCTCATCTGGTATCGCGATGCAACCTGTCGTTTCATCCAGGCAGGCCAATTCTTGCGATCGGCCATTGCCTTCATTCCCCCGGCTTTGATGCCGGCATCTCCACCTGATTCGAGCTCGAATAGCTCCGCAGATCGCCTAGCCAGACTTTGACCTCTTTCGCTTCTCGGGCCTTCCTTCAGAGCGGCCGCTGTCTCGCGATAGAGTTCGGCGCGTGCCTGCGACCTTCCCTCGCGCTCCGCCGGGTCCTTGAGATGTCGCATCAGTTTGGCCCAAGCCTGCTTGCTGTAATACTTCTTCATCGGCGAGGCACACGCGTTGCCAATGAATTCAGCGATCTTCTCGAGGTCGTACGAAGCGATGTGTTCCCGAGATTCAGCCGGCCAGTGTTGGCGGTCCAGCCAGGCTTTGGTCCGGCCGGCCTGGATGCCGCGGTCCCCATGAGACTCCGTCTCCGTCAGTGCCACCCAACGCGCGGCCAGTGCCTGCGCTTTCTTCCCGGCAGGATCCGTCTCTAGCGCACTTTCCACGTCGCACAAGAGCGAGATCCACTTCCGCGACAGTTGCAGTCTCGATGCCGGCGTGGATTGTTCTTTGAGCCTGGTCAATTTGGCCCAGGCTTCTTTGCTGAAATATTTCTCTCTGAAATCGACACTGTTTTGCATCTTGATCGCTCCAATGATTTTTTTCAGGAGCGCCGGTTTGTCAGGTTGAGCTCCGGTCACGCCGTCGCGGATGGCGCCGATCGCGCGATCCAGCAACTGCCTTTTTTCTTCCAAGATCGTAAGCTGGACTTGGAGAGCGTCAGCCAAGCGGAGGGGATCGCGATCGAGCAACGCCTTGATCTGCCGCAAAGGGAGTCCGAGGAACCTGAGCGCGACAATCTGCTCCAGTCGCTCAAGATCGCCCAGACCATACACGCGATAACCTGCGCCCGTCCGCGTGGGCTTTAACAGCCCCAAGCGCTCGTAATGGTGCAGGGCGCGAACCGTAACCCCGGCAAACTCCGCGAACTCGCGTACCTTGTACTGCCTGTCCAAACCGGCCTCCTTGGATACGATCCTGAGGGCTGACGTAACGTCAGAGTCAAGCAGAATCTTACAGTGGCGTGGGCTCTCGCAGAGATTTGCGCCGGCCCCAGGCAGCGTTGGATGAATTATGGAGGAGCCGATAGGTTGTGGCTCTCAGCTTTTGCGCACCTAGCGCCGATCGGCGCGTCCGAAAATAGCCCGGCAGGAACTGCCGGGTTAGGACGTACGAGGAGGAAAGTCCCGTTAGGGACGGCTGAAGCTATAAGAGTCTGCCTGTTGCTTACCACACCGGGACCGTACCAGAGAATCGCCTGTCTTCCCTGCCTGCTGAGATTGGCCCTGAATTGCCTCCGAATTGAGAAAGCATTGTGCGAGGAGAAGCTTGCGGAGGAAATGGGACATGGTCATGAAAAGGCACACGCGCAATGAGGACACGCATAATCTCATTCGTCCCTGGCGGGACTTGGCTTTCCCTTTGTTCCTAACCCGGCAGTTCCTGCCGGGCTATTCTCAGTCGCGCCTGGCGGCGCTGGCTCCTTCGGCCTGCGTAGGTTCGTGCCCGGATGCTTGTCTCCCACGACAAGCGGTCGCCGCTCGTTGCTTATTTTCGTCCACTAAACAGGTAGAACAGCTCGATCACCAGGATCAAGACCACGGTGATCTCCAGGAGGAATCCGCGGGCCTGGTGGAACTGCTCGATCATGAAGTCGTAGAGTTCGTCCGCCGTACGCAGCTTTTCCTGGACCAGGAGTTGGTAGTCGTTCACGCCGATCTTGGCCGCGCACAATTTGTGCAGGCGGGCTGAGAACATGTCGCCCATGAATTTGAGCGCGTTGGTGGTGCGTTCCGTCAGTTCGGTCACTTCCAGAAGGATGGTGCGCAATCGCGCAGCCGCCGGACGCATCCCCCAGCTGGCCAGCACTCCCGTGCGCCGCCGCTCCAGAAAGCGGTACACGGGCGGCAGTTCGCGCGTCAGGATGTCGTCATAGTGACGGAACTGAAGAAGCTGCGAGTTGGTGTACTCCAGAATTCGAATCGTAGCCGCCGCACCGGCCTCGGTGTCATAAAGAAACGTGGCGTTCCAGCCCGCGACCACCAGGTCGTTGGGGTAGTACGACATGCAGCCTTGGAGCACCTCAGCGCGTTCGAATTCCGCCAGCGGGTTGGTTTCTCCACGCACGATCTGGCTGATCTCCCCGCCGCGCTTCTGCAACAATTCCGCCGCAGTGCTGATGCCCTGGATGGTATGCAAGTGGAAGACGTAATAATCTTCGCTCAGCCAGTGGTCATAAGGTTTGACCAGGGACGGGCGGACCTGCGCCACCTTGGGCCGCACCAGGCTGCGGCTCAATTCGTCAAAGAGCGTGCCGGAGATCCATGTCCCCGCCAACTGCTGCAGCCGCTGCCAGTCACCGCGGAAGGTAAAGCGCAGCAGCACGCTGACCACACCGTAATCGTAGTATTGCAGCGTGGTCTCAAACTGCTCGCCGCTGGGCAGAGTGACAACCGGCAAACGTTCGATCACCGGCGGCCTCTCAAAGCGCAGATATTCAGGCGCCGGGTGCTTGAAGGACGGCGGAAGCGTGGTCCCGCCGATCAGCTCACGCAACTCCGGCAGCGTGACCTCGTCGGCGATGTCATAGAGCGTCAGAATGATGATCGAGCCTTCGAGCTCCGTCTGCACCATCTTGCAGTTCACCAAGGCCTTCTCGGCCACTCACAGTCTTAAGAGAGCAACTCGCTCGGAAATCCGCGAAGTCAGGAGAGAACGATGAGATTCTACCCGTGTTTGTTGTCCACCGCCTTGTTGTTCCCTTTCAGGAACTGCATGCGATCGCCCTGCCGCTCCGACCGCGGAAAGAGCCTGCGTGATGCCGGAGTGATCGAATACCTCGGCGCTCCCGACTTGAACAAAGCGGCGGGATCAACAGCCCCCCGGGTTTTTTCTCTGCAATACTCCTGTGCTTCAGCCATATTTCCAGCAGATTCAGAGGGTTACGGACATGTCCAAACAATCGCTGTGATCTCGAGCGTTGTGTGGGAAAGGAAAACCGGACTCACTGGCAAGAGATTCCAACATCGCAGAAGGTTTCGGCATCGCAACGCCTGCTGGTAGTCTTGAATTGAGAAAGGCACATGAAGAAACTCTGTTCAACCCTGCTTGTTTTTGCCATCAGCAGCCTGGCGTTAAGCGCTGGCGCATCGGCCGAAGGCACCCGGCAATGGAAACAGACCACCTACGAGGAGTTTGAGCGTGGGACGGCCCGTGGCGTGGCGATCCGCAGCACCGGACAACTGGAGCTGGCTCCTGCGTTTAAGGCGGTGTACACCAGCCCGTCCACGTTTATCTGGAGCATCGTGGCCGATAAGGACGGCGTGGTTTACGCCGCCACCGGCGCCCCGGCGCGGGTCTATCGCATCACGCCAGACGGCAAAGGCACGGTGATCTTTGAACCGAAAGAACTGCAGGTGCAGGCGCTGGCGCTCGCAAAAGACGGCGCGGTTTATGCCGCCACATCGCCCGACGGCAAGGTGTATAAGATCACGCGCTCCGCCAAGCCCGCCGTCGGCAGCGCGAGTGAGTTCGCCGCGGATGTCTTCTTCGATCCCAAGACCAAGTACATCTGGGACCTGGCGTTTGACGGTGAAGGACGGCTCTACGTGGCCACCGGCGACAACGGCGAGATCTTTCGCGTCGACAAGAACGGCAGTGGCGCGGCGTTCTTCAAGTCCGACGAGGCCAACATGCGCGTGCTGAACTTCGATCCCAAGGGCAACCTGATCGCGGGGTCCGATGGCAGCGGTCTGGTGTACCGCATCTCGCCCACAGGGGAAGGCTTCGTTCTCTACAGCGCGCCGCGCAAAGAAATCACCGCGCTGGCGGTGGACGCAGAAGGAAACATCTACGCCGCGGGGACAGGCGACAAACACGCGCCCGGCCCGAGCGTTGTGGCTCCCGCACCCACACCAATTACTGCGCCTGGGGCTGTGCCTCCGGCCGGCATTCCGTTTGCGGGCATCGTGAACTTGGGCGGGTCGGACGTTTACTTGATTGCGCCCGATGGTTCGCCCAAAAAGCTCTGGTCGTCGCGCGAAGACGTGGTCTACGCGCTCAGCTTTGACTCCGCTGGCCACCTCATCGCCGGCACCGGCAACAAAGGCCGGATCTTTGCCATCGAGAAAAACGGCGAGTTCTCCGATCTTCTCAAAGCCAGCGCCAGCCAGGTGACAGCATTCAGCAAAGCTCCGGGCGGCGGCCTCTATTGCTCCAGCAGCAACCTGGGAAAGGTTTTCTTGATGAGCAACGCCCCCGAAAGCGAAGGAACGTTCGAGAGCGACGTCTATGACGCGCGGATTTTTTCCCGTTGGGGACGCGTTGAAGTCCGCGGTCGCGGCAATTTTGAAATCTTCGCGCGCAGCGGCAACGTGGATAATCCTGACCGCAACTGGAGCTCATGGTTTCGCGTGGACTTGAATAAGGACGCGCGTCTGGAAGCACCGGCTGCGCGCTTCGTTCAGTGGCGCGCGGTGCTGAAGCCGTCGAGCGCTTCCACCTTCGTGGATGAGGTTGCCATCAACTATCTGCCCAAGAACGTGGCGCCGGTCGTCGAAGAGGTGACTGTGCAACCCGGAGCACACATCCAGGCCCAGGCCAAGGCTTCGCAAGACAACACCATAGCCGTGAACCTCGGTCCACCACAACCTTTGGCGCCGCGCCTGGACCAGCCGCCGACCGCCACCAGGGACCGCGCGTACGTTGCCGTCCGCTGGAACGCACATGATGACAACGACGACAATCTGGTTTACTCCGTCTACTATCGCGGCGACAACGAGACAGAGTGGACGCTGCTGAAGTCCGGGATCACCGATAAGTTCTACTCATTCGATTCCGGCTTGCTTCCCGACGGCGGATATACGCTGAAAGTCGTAGCGAGTGACGCACCTTCGCACACTCCGGAAGACGCGCTCATGGGCGAGCGGGAAAGCTCGCGTTTCGAGGTGGACAATACGGCGCCTCGCATTGAGAACCTGGCCGGCCGGCGCGACGGCCAGCAGATTCACGTGACGTTCCACGCCACCGACGATTTTTCTCCCATCAAGCGAGCTGAGTATTCCGTAGACGCCGGCGATTGGCAATATGTAGAGCCGGTTGGGCAACTCTCGGACTCCCGCAGCCAGAACTATGACTTTACGGTTCTTCTGCCTCCTTCCTCGGCAGTGGTCGAACAGCCGGAACAGAAGCGCGGGCGCGCAAAGACGCCCGCACCACCCCGAAGCGAACATGTGGTTGTGGTGCGAGTGTTCGATCGCTATGACAACGTGGCTACCGCAAAAACCGTGGTGCGTTGAAAAACCTACCACGGAGACACAGCGGCACGGAGAAGTGATCGGATCATCTGATCGTCGGTTCATCGGGCCATCGGAACTGCTATTGATTTTTCCGATCACCCGATGACCCGATCTCCCGATCACCTGATTCTCGGGGTCTCCGCGCCTCCGCGTTGCGACTCCTTGTTGCCCCATCGAAAACGCAATCTCTTCACCTGCGAGATGTTTTGCACTACAAAATCAGGTTCTTCCCTCTTGTTCTGTGGTTGTTGCACGGCGAATTCTCCGCGGTGGATGCGCACGGTGTGCATCCCCAGCTCGTTGCCGGCGCGGATTTCGCTCATAGGCCGGTCGCCGATCACCAGCATCTGAGCCGCAGGCAGCTTCGTCAGCCGCTGGATTTTGCGAAAGGCAGCTTCCTTGGTCAAGAGCTTGTCGCGGTCGGCGTACAGGATGCCTTCGATCATGGGATGTTTCACGAGACCCAGCGCTCGAATTTTGGCGTGCTGTATCTCCGGCTCTCCGAAGCTCACGATGAAGATACGAACGCCGTGACGGTGCAGATGCCGCAGCAGCGGCAGCGTTCCCCGAAACAGCTTGAGCTTGCCGACGGGACAACGGAAGTAGGCTTCGCGGGCGGCGTGGCTGACAGATCCCGGGTCCGCTACGTGAAAGCGGCGGCAAACTTGAGCGTCAATGTGGCGCAGCATGGGGTCCTGGCGGAATGCCCTCAGGCGCGCCCGGTATACGGATTCCACCGTGCCCTTGAGTCCAGCTTTGATCATGGCGTGCGCCGACGCCCGATGCGCTACGCGCACTCGATAGCGGAGATTGTCGTAGAGCGTGTCGTCGAGATCGAAGATCACGCAGCGTATACGCGGCGTTTTGCTCTTTGCGCCGCGCCCGGATATTTTCCTTTTCTTTTTTTGTGAACGCCCCATGAGAGCGATGGCTTAGGAACAATCATTGTAATCGCTGTTACAATCGAAGCTGATGGAATCCAACTTGCTGCTCATCGCCTGGCTGGCGAGTGTTCTCTACGGCAGCATTCCCTTGTTCTGGTTTGCCATCCATCCTTTTGCCGGCTACTGGCGGCGGATGCGGCGCTCGCCGTATCGATGGCTGCTGCCGTTATGGATCGCGATCATGGCGGCGTTGGCATGGCTGAGTTGGCCATGGCGAGAAGTCCGGCTTTACTCGACGCCGTGGATGTGGCTGCCGGCACTGGTCTTTTTCTTATTTGGCCTCAACACCTATCGCAGGATTCTGTCGGAATTTGGCGCGCACAAGCTCAGCGGCGAAGCCGAGTTGCGTCCCGCGGAGCACGAGCAACGGCTGGTGACGGCCGGAATGCACGCGCGCATGCGCCATCCTATTTATTTCGCCCACATCTGCAATCTTGCCGGCTGGGCTACAGGCAGCGGCTTGTTGGTTCCGCTTGTTCTGCTGGCGGTCAGCGCATTCGTCACTTTCCCCTTGATGGTTTGGCTGGAAGAGCGCGAGCTCGCGAAACGCTTTGGACAAGAATTTCACGACTATAAGAAGGCTGTGCCGCTGCTTCCAAAGTTTTTTTTGACTCGACCAAACCCAACCACCCGCCCGGAAAAGAAAATGCCGGGGTTGATGGGAAGCAGCCGTGAGGTTTGAATTCTTCGTGGCCGCCCGCTATCTACGGGCCAAGCGGCGGCAGGCGGTGATAAGCGTGATCACGGTGATCTCCATTGTCGGCGTAGCCGCGGGCGTGGCGTCATTAATTATCGCCCTCTCCATTAATGCCGGCTTCCAAAGGGACATACAGGACCAATTGCTCGGGTCAACCGCACATGTCAGGCTGGAGAAAGTTAAGAACGATGAAGGAATTCGCGACTGGCGCGAACTCATCGCCCGTCTGGAACGACAGCCACACGTGGTGGCGGCGGCACCTGCTCTCTACGACCAGGTGCTGGCCTCGCGGGGTTCACGCGCCAGCGGCATGGAGCTCAAAGGCGTGGTGCCGGAGTATGAAAATCGGGTCAGCGAGCTACTGAAAACTGTAAAAATCGGCTCAGCGGCCCCGCTCAACCCGGCAAGCAACCCTTCTTGTCCGGACAACAACAAAGCCTGCGCCACCCCCGATTTGCCGCCGATTGTTCTGGGAAAAGACCTGGCGGAAACGATTGGCGCAACGGTCGGTTCGGTGATTCTGGTGACCAGCCCGCAAGGTGAGCTTACGCCGTTCGGGCTCGTTCCCAAGTACGAACGTTTCAAAGTTACCGGAATTTTCCGCTCCGGCTTCTATAACTATGACAGCACCTGGGGCTTTATCCGTCTGGCCGACGCGCAAAAGCTCTATGGGCTGGGCGACGTGATCTCCGTGATCGAGTTCAGAGTTGACGACCTGTACAAAGCAGAACAAATCTCGGAACAGCTGCAAACCGCGGCCGGCCCGGACTACATCACCACCAACTGGATGGACCTGAACCGTGCGCTGTTTCGCGCTCTGCGTCTGGAGCGCGCCGTAACGTTCCTGACCATTGGTTTGATTGTGTTTGTGGCCGCGCTGAACATTCTGATATCGCTCATCATGATGGTGATGGAGAAAACCAAAGACATCGCCGTGCTGCTCTCGATGGGAGCCAGGCGGCAACAGGTGCGGGCGATTTTCGTTTTCCAGGGCGTGCTGATCGGCGTGATCGGCACCGTTGTGGGCTTGATCGTGGGTTATGGCATTGCCCTGGCCGGCGCCAAATACCATTTCATCGGGCTGTCTGCCGAGGTTTACTCGATTGACTATCTGCCTTTTGCGCCGCGCTTTCTGGACGGCGTGGAAGTGGCTTTAGCCGCCTTGCTGATTTCCCTTGTGGCCACACTCTACCCTTCGTGGACCGCGGCCCGGGTTTTGCCCGCGGAGGCTTTGCGTTATGAGTGAAATCCCTCATTGCATACCGGTAGCGAGCGATGGAGGATGCTACCTGTCTGTCAAGTTTTGTTGCCCGGGATTCAAAATCCCTAAGCAATTCTTGAGGATCCGGCAATGCAACTGACGGAGTCTAAAGCTGGAAATATGGGTTTTAGTAGAACAGCGATACGCTGGGAACGGCCATGAAAATGCAAGTAAGACTGGCGAATTGCACCGTTGGAGTAAGGCCATGCATCTAATAGATCAACAGGCCGAAGTCCTTCGGGTTGATGGGCTTAAAAAGGTTTACAAATCTGGGCATGCAGATTTGGTGCTCTTTGAAAATCTGTCCTTCCAAGTGAGGAAGGGGGAAATGCTCGCGATCGTGGGCGAATCCGGCGCCGGGAAGAGCAGTTTGTTGCACATCCTCGGGACTCTTGATCGGGCTTCTCAGGGTGACGTATACTGCGCGCAGATTCAAGTAGCGAAGCTGAGTGACGATGCGGCTGCGGATTTTCGCAACCGGGAAATTGGGTTCGTTTGGCAGTTTCACTATTTGCTGCCGGAATTTTCGGCGCAAGAAAATGTTGCTATGCCGCTCTTGATGCGAGGGACCGAGTCCGGTAGGGCCATGGATGCGGCGGCCGATTGGCTGCGCGAAGTTGGCCTGGAGAACCGTGGTCATCATCGCGCGGGAGAACTCTCCGGCGGAGAGCAACAGAGGGTAGCGCTGGCCAGGGCCCTGGTTACTGGTCCCAAGATCCTCATGGCAGACGAGCCCACGGGCGATCTCGACAACCGGACCGCAGAGATGGTTTTTGATCTTGTGCAGAGGCTGCATCGTGAGCACGCGCTGACCTCCCTCGTCGTCACCCACAACCTTGATTTCGCAGGGCGCTGCGACCGGGTGTTGCGCCTGCATCAAGGACGTGTAGAGGAAATCGCCCCCGGCTCGCTTCGCAATTAGGTGGGGGCGAAGGACGTTGATTTTTGTCTGTTACGGCAGACGTTGTTGGTTTAGTCTGGCATGACGCCTTTATGATTGAGAGGCGGGCTGGGCAAAAAGGCTTCTTCCTGGAAGCGTGGTGGTTCGTACCTGGGGGAAGAGAGAGAGGCTTTCCGGTTGAGGTGAGCTGGAGGGTTTCTTGAGGTGAGGGCAACATGTTCGAGCGGTATACAGAAAAGGCGAGGCGCGTAATCTTTTTTGCGCGGTATGAAGCCAGCCAGTTCGGCTCCCCTTACATCGAGACCGAACACTTGCTCTTGGGCTTGTTGCGCGAGGACAAGGCCTTAACCAACCGGTTCCTCCGTTCTCATGCATCATCGGTCGAGTCCATCCGCAAACAGATCGAAGGACACACCACGATCCGGGAAAAGGTCTCTACTTCCGTTGATCTTCCCTTAAGCAACGAGTGCAAGCGTGTACTGGCGTACGCCGCCGAAGAAGCCGAGCGGCTCAGCCACAAGCATATCGGCACTGAGCACCTGCTGCTGGGCCTGTTGCGCCAAGACAAAGCTTTGACGAACCACTTTCTGGGCTCGCATGCATCGGTCGAGTCCATCAGGAAGCAAATCGAAGGACACACTACCATCCGGAAGAAGGTTTCCACAGC
>Ga0126379_10001646_pt1 | contig 13777 bp, 13 predicted proteins | sample PanSoiMetPlot_24_FD_92640 | JGI IMG/M metagenome (GOLD analysis project Ga0126379, IMG submission 92640) | Tropical forest soil microbial communities from Panama - MetaG Plot_24 | ecosystem: Environmental > Terrestrial > Soil > Tropical forest > Bulk soil | place: Panama | collected 2016-02-17 | reverse complement strand
TACCGCTTCGTCGCTTCGCGCCTTGCAATGACAGTAGCTCCGCCCTCACCCTGAGGAGCCCTCGCGGAGCGAGGGCGTCTCGAAGGGCGAGGGTGGCCAAGGTGCCGCCGCTTCGCTCGAACTGAGCAACCGGCCCATGGTTCGAGGCGCGCAGCCTTCGGCTGCGCTCCTCACCATGAGGTTTTCGTGAGGCGATGCAGGGCGAATGAGCTTCTCGCCTTACCGCTTCGTCGCTTCGCGCCTCGCAATGATCCGAAAATCACACCCCGGTCATCGCGCCGGGCTCGCGGCCTGCGCGGCGGCACCAGTTCTCCCAGGCGCGATCGAACGCGACCGCACCGGTGGTGGCGAGGATCTTGTCGACCTCGCCGGCGGTCAGGAACTTGATCTTGCCCATGGCCATCGCCTGCATCTGCAGGCGCGCGTTGAGCTCGAGATAGACCGCGATGTAAACGACCTCGCGGATGTTGCGCGCGGTCACGACCGAGCCGTGACCGCGCAGCAGCGCGGTGCGCCCGGCCCCGAGCCGGCGCGCCAGATCGCGGCCCATCTCGATATCCGACACCAGCATGTTGGTGTCGCCGAATTTCTCCCCCGAATCCCAGATCGGCACCTCGTGACCCATGCAGGCGCAGGTATGCAGCAGGGGCCTGATCAGGGTGCCGGTCACCCCATAGGGAATGACGCTCGGCGAATGGTTGTGCACGACCGCGTGCACGTCCGGCTTCGCCTCGTAGATGGCGCCGTGGATGAAGCGCTCGAGATAGGGTTTGCGCCCGCGCGCGTCGACGGGGCTGCCGTCGAGCGTGAACTCCATGATGTCCCCGCGCTCGATGCAGTCGGGTGCGCGCGCCCGCGACAGCAGGAAGCGGTCGGGCCGCTCCGGATGACGCGCGCTGACATGGCCGAAGGAATCGACGACCTCCTCGCGCGCGAGAATCCGGTTGGCGGTGACGAGCTCTTCCAGCAGCGTGTCGAGTTGGCTCATAGGGGACCTTGGGGGAGCTTGGAGGGGGAGGGACGCGAGACGAGGCCCATCTTTGTCATTGCGCGCGAAGCGAAGCAATCTCCCTCGCGGGCGTTGCGCGAGGCTGAGATTGCTGCGTCGCACGCAAGTCGGGCCTGCCCGACTTGCGCATTATAGTTGCCGATCTCGGGTAAACCCGAGATCGGCGCGCTCCTCGCAATGACGCGTGGAGCCGCCTTGACAGCCCGCCGGCCATCACCTCTATGGTCAGCCGGCCGATGACCAACACGATCCTGACGCTCCTCAGCGCCGAGCTGATCAAGCATCACTATGCGAGCGGGCACTGGCGCGACGACACGATCTACTCGCTCGTGCGCGCCCACGCGCAGGCTGCACCGGAAAAGCCCGCATTGCGCGACCGCGTCCGCCGCATCGGCTATGGCACCCTGGTCGCGGCGGCCGACGCGCTGGCGATGGATCTCGCTGCGCGCGGGGTGCGGCCGTGCGAGCGCGTGTCGGTGTGGCTGCCCAGCCGGATCGAAGGCGTGGTGGCGCTGCTCGCCTGCTCGCGCAACGGCTATGTGTGCTGTCCCTCGCTGCACCGCGATCACACGGTGGCCGAGATCGTGGAGCTTCTCGGGCGCACGCGGTCGGCAGCCTTCATCGGCCAGCGCGGTTACGGCGCCGACGCGGCGAAACACGACATTTTTCCCGAGCTTGGCGCCGTCGAGACATTGAAACACGTGTATCGATTGGAGGCGCCAACCAGTGACGCGTCATGCCCGGCCTTGGGCCTGGCCTCCCCGTCTTCGGCGAACGTGCAAGACGTGGATGGCCGGGACATAGGCGAGCGAAGCGACGCCGTTCTTCGAACGGCTATGCCCGCCGATGACGCGATCAAATCCGATCCCAACCAGGTGGTCTATCTCGCCTTCACGTCGGGTACGACCGGGCAGCCGAAGGGCGTGATGCACAGCGACAACACGCTGCTCGCCAATGCCCGCGCGATCGCGGCGGACTGGAGCATCGACGGCGAGTCGGTGGTCTATTCGCTCAGCCCCTTGAGTCACAATCTCGGCTTCGGCGCGATGGTGATGGCGCTCGCGGCCGGCGCCGAGCTCGTCATCCACGATCTGCCGCGTGGCGCGAGCTTGATCGACCGGGTGATCGAGACCGGCACCAGCTTCCTGGTCGGGGTGCCGACCCATGCGATCGACCTGCTCGGCGAGATGCGCGAACGGAATTTGGCGGGCGTGAGCCGCCTCAAGGGCTTCCGCATCTCCGGCGCTGCGGCGCCGCGCGAGGTGGTCGCGCAGCTTCTCGCGCACGGTGTGGTGCCGCAGAGCGGCTACGGCATGACCGAGACCTGCTCGCACCAGTACACGCTGCCGACCGACGATCCCGCGCGCATCATCGAGACCTGCGGCAAGGCCTGCCCGGGCTACGAAATCAGGATCTGGCGAGCCGACGATCCCGACGCCGAGGCCGCGGTGGGCGAAGTGGGCCAGATCGGCGGGCGCGGCGCGAGCCTGATGCTCGGCTATTTCGACGACCAGGCGGCGACCGAGGCGGCGTTCAACGCGCATGGCTGGTTCATGACCGGCGATCTCGGCTGGATGGATGAGAACGGGTATTTGCGTATCACCGGCCGCAAGAAGGACGTCATCATCCGTGGCGGCCACAACATCTATCCGGCGCGCATCGAGGATCTGGCCATGCGCCATCCGGCGGTCGAGCGCGTCGCGGCCGTGCCGGTCGCCGACGCGCGTCTCGGCGAGAAGGTCTGCCTCGCCGTGATGTGGCGCGCCGGCGCACGCGCCGGGTCGGCCGAGATGCTTGCCCATCTCGATACGATGGGACTTTCGAAATACGACATGCCCGAATATTTCCTCGACGTAGAGCACATTCCGCTCACCGCGAGCGGCAAGATCCGCAAGCGCGATATCGTGGATTGGATCGCGCAGGGGCAGGCGGTGCCCATGCCGGTGCGCACGAGTCCGGACAAGGCGGCGGGCGGATGATATGACGGCGATCGCCCCGATCGCGTCATGCCGCGCCCGGCGTTGCGTTTGCGTTGTCCACGCTGATCCGGGAAGCAGACCCGATGTAACGGTGTTGACCTAGTTGCGGGCAGCGGCGGCGATTGGGCTGCCGAGGGGCGCAAAGGGTGGTGGATGCGATGCGGGCTGTCATCGTTCATGAGTTCGGGCCAGTGGAGGATGCGGCGATCGGCGAGTTTCCGACGCCCAAGCCGGGGCCGCACGAAATCCTGCTGGAAACGCATGCGACCGCCGCGAATTTCGTCGATCTGCTGGTGATCGGCGGCCAATACCAATTCCAGCCCGAGCTTCCGTTCGTGCCCGGAAAGTTGCCGACCGGCGTCGTGGCCGAGGTCGGCTCGGCGGTGAAGGGTCTGGCGCCGGGCGACCGCGTGCTCGCCATGGCGGAGGTAGGCGGCTATGGCGAATTCGTCGCGGTAGCGGAAGCACAATGCTACCGGCTGCCCGACTCGATGTCCTTCGTCGACGCGGCATCGATGGCGCTGGTCTACGACACCGCGTGGTTCGCGTTGCGCGACCGGGCACGCTATCAGGCGGGCGACAGCGTGCTGGTGCTGGGCGCGACCGGCGGCGTCGGTCATGCGGCGGTGCAGCTCGCCAAGGCGATCGGGGCCAAGGTGATCGCCGGCGTGTCGAACTGGGACAAGGCCGAGATGGCGAGCGACGCCGGGGCCGACGAGGTGATCGACCTGTCGAACCCCGATCTGCACGAGACGCTGCGCGAGCAGGTCTATCAGGTGACCAACAATCGCGGGGCCGACATCGTTCTCGACCCGCTCGGCGGCGACATTTTCGAGGCCGCCATCCGCGCCGTCGCCTGGCGCGGCCGGCTGGTGGTGATCGGCTTCGCGGCCGGGCGCATTCCGATCGTCAAGGCGAACTATCTGCTGGTGAAGAACATCGAGGTCAGCGGGCTCCAGATCAGCGACTACCGCAAGCGCATGCCGGGCCAGATGGCGGTATGCTTCGGCGAGCTCTTCGCGCTCTATGGCGCCGGAAAGATCAAGCCGGGCCCGACCACGGTCCTCCCGATCACCGAGTTCATGACCGCGCTCACCGACATCCGCGACCGCCGCGCGCGCGGGCGGATCGTGCTGAGCCAGGGGAAGGACTAGGCTCGGAGCGCCAGAAGAAGCCGGCCGCGTGCGCATTCGCGAGTCCGGTCGTTGGAATCATTGACGTTTTTGACCTAGCTTCGTTCTGCCAAAATGCCTTGAGGGATCGCACGGTGCGCGGCACCCGGGCAGCGCTCGTCAAGCGTCCGGCTGTCGGCGCAATGCGGCATCGTCCCATTTCGCCGATAGGCGAATTGGTGAAGGGTGGGAAGAATAAATTCGCGACGCCTCATGGGTGAAGGCAATGCGCCTGCGCTCCCTCTCCCCACCGAACTCGGGCCTGCCCGAGTTCGGCATCAATAGTGCGCAGGTCGGGTAGACCCGACCTGCGTGGGAGAGGGCGGGGTGAGGGGCTCTCGGAGCCAGAATTAAAACGCCGAGCGCCCCTCACCCGGCTCGCTTCGCTCGCCACCCTCTCCCCTGCGGGGAGAGGGGAACATGCAAATGCGATTCCCTGCGCTGAAGGGGGAGAGGGAGCGCTGACGCCGTGCGCGTGGTTTCAGGCGGCCGCGATGGCGATGCCGGCCTGCTCGCAGGTATTGGCGATGTCGCTGACGGTGGCGCGCTGCACGTCGCGCCGCCAGCGCAGATCGTCGAAATCGCTGCCGCGGTGCATGGTGCAGCGGTCGTCCCAGATGACCAGATCGTGGACGCGCCAGCGGTGGGTGTAGACGAACTGCCGCTGCGTCGCGTGGGCGACGAGCTCGTCGATCAGTGCACGGCCCTCCGGCTCGGACATGCCGACGATGCGGCCGGCATGTGAGGCGAGGTAGAGCGACTTGCGGCCGGATTCCGCAATGGTGCGCACGAGCACCTGCGGCACCGGCGGCATGTTCTGGCGTTCCTCGTCGCTGAAATCGGTGAAGCCGAGGCGGGCGCGCGAGTTGAAGATCGAGTGCTCGGCGACGAGCGTGTCGAGGCGGCGCTTCGTCTCCTCGGGCAGCGCATCATAGGCGGCGCGCTCGTCGGCGAACTCGGTGTGGCCGCCGATCGGCGGGATGGCGCGGGCGTAGAGCAGCGAGGCCAGCGCCGGCCGCCGCTTGAACGAGCTGTCGGTGTGCCACAGCCGGTTGCCCAATTGAAACATGCGCTGCCGGCTGTCCTTCTCCCACACCGTATCGTCGTGCGCGAGATTGGAGACGTCGGACAGCTCCGGGCGCAGGCGCAGCTGGGCGTCCTTGCGGTGCAGCGCGATCGTGGTCTCGAGCGGTCCGAAGTATCGGGCGAAATCGAGATGCTGGTCCTGCGACAGATGCTGATCGGGGAAGATCAGCACCGCGTAGCTCGCGAACGCCTCCTTGATCGCCTGGAGATCGGCCGGTGCGAGCGGCTTCGACAGGTCGACATCGCCGATCTCGGCCGCGAAGCTCGGCGTGACCGGGCAGACGGTGATGGCCATTGCGCGTTGCCTTGGGGTCGTTGCCTTAAAGTCGTCGGCCTCCGGCGCGATGATACGTCGCCGCGGCCGGTGGGTGCAACCGGCGTTGACTTTCCTGCCGCCCGTCCAAATACTAGATCACGATCCGATAGCATCGGATCATGATCTGGATTCGAGACTTGGTGGCATTTTCTACGGCGAACCAGGTGTCCACCCCGGATCAAGTCCGGGGCAAGCTTTCGCCGGAAAATGCTCCAGGCGCCACTCAGAAAAGCGAAAAAGCCGAACCGAAGTTCGGTGCAGCCAGGGAGGAGGACGCCATGACGACCTCACGCCGGTCGCTTCTGAAGAATTCCGCCGCCACCATCGCGGCCTTTGGCACCTTGGGCCTCTCCGGACGGGTCGCGCGCGCGCAGGCCGAGAGCGTCCGGATCGGCGTGGTCTACGACCTGTCGGGCCCGTTCGCGGCGGGCGGCTCGGTCGCGTCGTCGATCGGCGCCCAGATCGCGATCGATCTCGTCAACGAACGCGGCGGCGTCGGCGGCAAGTACAAGGTCGTGCCGGTCAACGCCGACTGCCAGAGCAAGGTCGACGTCGCGATCAACGAGGTCGAGCGGCTGATCAGCCAGGAGAAGCTCGATATCGTCACCGGCGTCTATTCCAGCGCGCACGCGGTGCCGCTCGCCGCCAAGCTCGAGGCGCAGAAGAAGATCCTGTGGATCACCACCGCGGTCGCGACCGCGGTGTTCAAGGACAAGAACCTGCAATACGTCTTCCGCGGCCAGATCCATTCCGACCAGTACGGTCAGGCCTTCGCGGCCTTCATCGCCGACAACGCCAAGGCCAGGCTCGGCGCCGAGCCGGACAAGATCAAGGTCGCGATCATCCACGAGGACGGGCCCTACGGGGTCGGCGTCGCCGATGCGACCGACCGCTTCGGTAAGGAGAAGGGCCTGCAGATCGTGCTGCACGAGGGCTATACGGCGACCGCGCCGGACCTCTCCTCGCTCGTCACCAAGCTCAAGCGCGCCGGCGCCGACGTCATCTCGCACGTCGGCTACAACCCCGATATCACGCTCTTTCTGCGCCAGGCGCGCGAGAGCGGCCTGCGGTTCAAGATGCTGGTCGGCAACGGCGCCGGCTACAGCCAGCTCGACAAGCTGCGCGCGACCTTCGGCAAGGACATCGACAACTTCTGCAACATCGATCCGGTGCCGGCGCAGCTCATCAGTCCGGCTTCGCTCGCGCCGGGCATCGGCGACCTGACCAGGATCATGGTCGAGCGCTACACCGCCAAGACCAAGGCGACCGACGTGCCGCCGCACTGCTCGATGGGCTTCAACCAGACCTGGGTGCTGCTCAACAATGTGTTGCCGGTCGCCAAGGAGAAATACGGCGGCTTCGACGCGGAGGCGGTGCGCAAGGCGGCGCTCGACGTCGATATTCCGCCCGGCGGCACGATCCAGGGCTACGGCGTGAAGTTCTACCGGCCCGGCACCCAGCTCTCGGGGCAGAACGAGCGCTCGACGCCGGTCGTCATGCAGGATGCGGGCGAACACATCTCGGTGGTGTGGCCGACCAACATCAAGACCCAGGAGCCGGTGCTGCCGCTGCCGACGTCGTCGGTCTACGCCATGCGCTGAACATGCTCGCGGTCGAAGGGCTGTCCAAGCGGTTCGGCGGCTTCCTGGCGGTCAACCAGGTCTCGTTCTCGGCCCGCGAAGGCGAGATCGTGGGCCTGATCGGGCCGAACGGATCGGGCAAGAGCACGACGTTCAACCTGATCGCCGGCGCGCTGCGGCCGAGCGCGGGATCGATCCGCTTCGAGGGCGACGAGATCGGCAGCCTGGCGGCGCACACGATCTGCCGGCGCGGCATCGCCCGCACGTTCCAGATCCCGCGGCCGTTCCGCAAGCTGTCGCTGGTGGAGAACGTGGCGCTCGCCGCCCATTATGGTGCGGGCGATGCCATCTCGCGCGCCGAGGCGACCCGGCGGGCCGAGGAGGCGCTCGGCCTGGTCGGGCTGCCGGCCGGCGCGGCGGCGACCACCGACGGGCTCGGCGCGGCTGCGCTCAAGAAGCTCGAGCTCGCCCGCGCGCTTGCCACCAGGCCGCGGCTGCTGCTCGCCGACGAAAGCCTCGGCGGGCTGGATGCGACCGAGATGGAGCGCGCCGCCGACCTGTTGGAGACGATCCGCAGCCGCATGGGCATCACCATCATCTGGGTCGAGCACATCATGGGCGTGCTGATGCGTATCGTCGATCGCGTCATCGTGCTCGACCACGGCGAGAAGATTTTCGAGGGCGCGCCCGCACAGGCGGCGGCCGATCCGCGCGTCATCGAAGTCTATCTCGGGGCGCGCGCGTGAGCGCGCTGCTCGCGCTCGACGCCGTCTCCGCCGGCTACGGCTCGTTCCGCGCCCTGTTCGACGTGTCGCTCGAGGTCGCGCAAGGCCAGGCGGTGGGCGTGATCGGCCCGAACGGCGCCGGCAAGACCACGCTGATGCGGGTCATCTCCGGGCTGTTGCCGCTGCGCGGCGGCGCCATGACGCTCGACGGCCGCGCGGTGGGCGGCCTCGCGGCCCACCGCATGGTCGAGCAGGGCATCGCGCATGTCCCGGAAAACCGCCGGCTGTTTCCGCGGCTCACCGTCGAGGACAACCTGCGCATCGGCGCCTTCATCCCGCAGGCACGCAAGCACTTCGCCGGGCAGCTCGCCCGGGTCTATGAGCTGTTTCCGCGCCTCAAGGAGCGGCGCGACCAGGCGGCCGGTACGCTGTCGGGCGGCGAGCAGCAGATGTGCGCGATCGGCCGCGCGCTGATGTCGCGGCCGAAGATCCTGCTGATGGACGAGCCGTCCGCCGGCCTTGCGCCGCTGGTGGTCGCGCAGGTGTTCGAGCTGGTGCGCCGCATCCGCGCCGAGGGGCTCACCGTGCTGATCGTCGAGCAGAACGTGCAGCAGGTGCTCGACGTGGTCGACCGCGCCTACCTGCTGGAGGTCGGCAGCATCCGGCTCGCCGGCAGCGCGGCCGAGCTCAAGGGCAACGATTTCATCCGCAAGGCGTACATGGGGCTGTAGGCAGGGGTTGCAGGGCTGGGCTGACGGGATGGACATCTATCTTCTCGAGGCGGTCATCAACGGCATCCTGCTCGGCGGCGTGCTGGCGCTGCTCGCGCTCGGGCTCAACCTGATCTTCGGCGTGATCGACGTGGTGTGGATCGCCTATGCGGACCTCGTGATGTGCGGCATGTACGTGATCTTCTGGCTCTACGCCGATCTCGGCTGGCCGCTGCCGCTCGCCTGCCTCGCCGCGATCGTCGGCGTCGCCGCGCTCGGTGTGCTGGTGCATCTCCTTATCATCGCGCCGATCCTCGGCTCGGCGCCGATCAACCAGCTGCTCGCCACCGGGGGTCTCCTGTTCTTCCTGCAGAACTTCGCGACCCTGCTGTTCGGCACCGATTTCCGCAACATCGGCGTGCGTCTGCCGATCATCGAGCTCGGCGACATCTATGTCAGCTCGGCGCGGCTGCTCGCCTTCGCGATGGCGCTCGTCGGCGCGGTCGCGCTCTGGCTCTTCCTGCGGCGCACCTATATCGGCACCGCGATCCGCGCGATCGCGCAGGACCGCGACATCGTCGGCCTGATGGGGGTCGACCAGCGCCATGTCTATCTCGTCACCTCGGCGATCGGCGGCGCGCTCGCCGGCCTCGCCGCCTGCCTGCTGGCGCTGCAGTACGACGTGCATCCGTTCGTCGGCAACACCTTCGGGCCGCTCATCTTCATGATCTGCGTGCTCGGCGGGCTCGGCGACATGATCGGCGGCTTCGTCGCCGCCTTCATCATCAGCCAGATCATCTCGATCGGCGGCTACTACGCCAGCACGGAGCTCTCCTACGTGCTCGCCTTCACGCTGTTCATCGTGCTGATGTTCGTCCGTCCGCGCGGGATCCTGGTGCGATGAGCGCGCGCGCCTCGACGCTGCTGGTCGGCGCGGTCCTGCTGGTGGCCGCCCCGCTGGTCGCGCCGCCCTATTTCATGCACCTGATCATCCAGGTGCTGCTGTGGGGCTTCGTCTATACCGCGTGGTCGGTGATGGGCCGGTTCGGGCTCGTCTCGCTCGGCCACGGCGCGTTCCTGGGGATCGGCGCCTACGTGCCGGCGCTGCTGTGGAACTATTACGCCGTCACGCCGTGGCTCGGCATTCCGCTGAGCGTGGTCCTTTCAATTCTGCTCGGCCTCGTCATCGGCTATCCGTGCTTCCGCCTCCGCGTGGTCGGGCACTATTTCGCGCTGGTGACGCTCGCGCTCGGGCAGGTGGTGATGCTCACGATCGTGGCGGCGCGCGACGTCACCGGCGGGTCGCTCGGCTTCACGCCCAACAATGTCGGGTATTCCTGGTACGCGTTCCAGTTTCCCGAGAAGACGCACTTCTACGTCGTCGCGCTGGTGCTGTGGCTCGGCGGGCTCGCGGTCTGGCGCGCGATCGATCGCGGCGTCGGCCGCGAGGCGCTCGATGCGATCTCGGAGGACGAGGAGGCGGCGGCCGCGATCGGCATCGACGTCATGCGCGAGAAGCTGCGCGTCACCGTGATCAGCGCGGCGCTGACCGCGCTCGGTGGTGCGGTCTACGGCCAATACATGATGTACATCAATCCCGAGACGCTGTCGGGTATCGCGGTGTCGCTGCAGATCGTGTTCGCCGCCATCGTCGGCGGCATGTATGCGCTGCTCGGACCGACCGTCGGCGCGCTGCTGACGCTGTCGCTGAACGAGGGCCTGCGCGTCGGCTTCGGCACCAGCTTCATCGGCGCCGCCAACACGATCTACGGCGTCCTGCTCATTTTGTGCATCATCTTCATGCCGCGCGGAATCGTCGGAATGATGCGGGGGGCGACGACGCGCCGGGCGCGCACCAAGCCGGCGCCGGCGGAGTAGGTCGCCGGCTTAGGCCATCCTGAGCACAGAGCATGGGCAGCGACCAGATCGCCGAGATTGCGCCCGGGGTGAGAGAAGCGCTCGCGGGCGGCCCCTCCTGGTGCGTGAGTTTCAAGATTACCGGCGACCCAAATCGCTGGGTTCAGCTCACTGGCGACACAATCAACGCGGCCTATCCGTATGTCGAAGCGCCTGGCGCACGTTTCGATGCGCTGGGATCGTTCGCAGTGACGGAATGGGAAGCAAATAAATTTGTCACAGGGACGTTGGTGCTGGAAGACGCGAGATCAATCGCGCGGTGGATCGATCGCTACTTTGCCGAGGTTCTCGGCTGCGATTGGGACTATTCCGTCGACTGGGTAATTGAAGATTTAGGCTGATGCCGTGCGTTAAGCCTGTTCAAGCGCCGCCTCTTGAAAGCTGCTTCTCGGCCACGCCAGGCCGTAGTGCTCGCGCAGCATTCATCGCTTGTTTGCCACCACCTGCGCCGCCAGCATCCGATTTGCCGCTTCAGCATCGATCAACGGATAGATATCGAAGTGCGCGGGGATGATGTCGGCCCACTCATTGAGGATTTTGTGGAGGGCTTCGTTGTCTTCAACATCGAGGACCGCAGCCGCGCCCCGTCCGACGCGCGCATAGATGTGCCGAACCGCGCCGCGTGCCTGGTAGCCCGCAATCCATGGCCAGAACGATCGCCGCGTTTCGGCCAGCTCCGAAGGGCGCTCCGGTCGCGGAGTCGAGACAACCAGAAACAACATGACCGCGGACTCCAGCTTTGCTCGCCGACAGTACCACCTTGATGCCCCTCAAGCGCAAGTTCACCCGCACCGTCACGTCGCGGCGCTTGAGCCGCGCCGTGCGGAGCACCCGCTCGTCTCCCTAAGGCGAGTGACACGCCTCGGCCGGCTGCGGTAGGCTCCGGGCGCCGCCGAGGATCGAGCCGCATCCGACGTGAAGCCCGCCTCGGCGTCAGCGCTGTCGGGCAACCTTCGACCGGGAGGCACCGATGAAAGGCCTTTGGGGACCAGTCACACTCGCCGTTGCCATGGTGATCAGCATGTCCGTATCAGCCGCCGAGATCCACGTGATGAGCGGAGGTGCACCGAAGGAGGTTTTTGCGCTGCTCACGCCGAAATTCGAACAGAAGACCGGCAACAAGGTGAAGTTCACCTACGCGGTCATTACGGCGCTGCGTGAACGACTCGCCGCCGGGGAGAAAGCGGACGCGCTGGTGTTGCCGGCGCCGGAGCTCGACAAGCTTGCGAAGGACGGCAAGGTACGCGCTGACGGCCGCGCCGTCTTCGGCACCGTCGGCATCAGCGTGGCGGTGAAGGAAGGAGCCCCGCGGCCGGATATTTCGACGAAGGAAAAGTTTCGCGAGGCGATGCTGGCCGCCCGTTCGGTCGTTCATGCCACGCCGGGGAAAACGCCAAGCGGCACCCATATGGGCCGCGTGATGGAGCAGCTCGGCATCGCCGACGCGATGGCGAAGAAGGTCATCCACAAGCCGGCGCTCGACGGTGGCGTGCAACTGATCACGGAAGGCGAGGCCGACATCGGCATCTACCCGGCGAGCGAAGTCGCCGGCGTCAAAGGATTGACGATCGTCGGCCCGTTGCCGGCCGGAATCGACTTCGAGATCGTCTATGGCGCGGCGGCGACCGCCGACAGCGCGGCGCCGAGCGCCGCGGCGGCATTCGTCGCATTCATGGCCGCCCCGGAAAATCGCTCTGTCTGGAAAGAGGCCGGTTTCGAGCCGCCGGCGAATTAGAGCATGATCCCGAAAAGCGGGTACCGGTTCTCGGAAAAGATCATGCTCCATGAATAGGCAGGAGCGGGATGACGACTCGAAGAAAAGTCGTTCCGGTCTAGAATACGAATCGAAATTTTACACAGTTGCGATCCTGGTGCGATGAGCGCGCGCCCCGCGACGCTGCTGGTCGGCGGCCCTGCTGGCGGCGCCCCGTTGGTCGCGCCGCCCTATTTCATGCACCTGCTCATCGAGGTGCTGTTGTGGGGCTTGGCTTCGGCACCAGCTTCATCGGCGCCGCCGACACGATCTACGGCGCCCTGGTGATCCCATGCATCATCTTCATGCCGCGCGGGATCGTCGGCATGGTCGCGAGGTGACGACGCGACGGGCGCGCGCCGAGACGGCGCCGGCGGAGCAGGTCGCGGCGCTAGTTCCGTCCCAATGCAGCGGCCGGGTCGGGGACCGGGCGGGGAGCCGAGCCGCTGGGAAGCTCGTGCCGTGGGAGGTTGAGGGCGGGCGGCTGCTTGTGCCAGGCATATCCGCGCCGTCCCTTTTCGTACGCATAATCGAACAGCGCCTTCATGTACTCCGGATCGAAAACGTCACGTTTTTTCTTCAGGAAATCGGTCTCGATGAAGGCCAGGTTGTAATCGACGTTGTCGCGCTTCGACGTCTCATAGAGCCGCAGGATGTCATTGTAGCCGAGATAATGGATCATGGTGTCGATCGCGCGCCCGGTGATCGTCAGGAAGTCGCGGTTGACCGACGCCCAGTCCGGGTCCAGCCGGCCGTTGCGGATGACGTAGGCATTGCGCGTGCGGGCGAACCGCCCGGTCTGCAGGTTCATCCGCAGCCCGAGATCGATGGGATAAAGAAACATCTGCGCCACCACGCCGGCATCGACATTCATTTCCTGGTACTGCTGTCGGTTCGCCTCGACCTTGATCATGACGGGCGGGAAGACGCCGGGTATCGACGCCGAGGCAAGAATGATCTTGCGGACCAGTTCGAGCGAATCGGGGTGTCCGCTGGCCGCAATCGGGCCGATGTTCCAGAGGATCGGGCGTTGCTGATCGAGGCTTGCCGTCGCGATCATCAGCAGGCGGCCGTTGTCGTATGCGGCCGCGATGTCGGCCAGCATCTGCTTGTCGACGTAACGCGAAATGAGCTCGTAGAGCGGCGTCGTATCGGAAATGGCGTCGCCGAAGACGACCCCGTAGAGGCCGTTCAACGCACGCATCGTGCGAATGTCCTTGTCGCTGATCGTCGTGTAGATCTGGCGCAGACGCTCGATATACGGCCCACCCAGGAACACGAATGGCGCGATCATCGAACCGGTGCTGACCCCGGTCACCAGCTTGAACGTCGGCAGAGTGCCCGAGTCGGACCAGCCGCAAATGAGCCCCGCCCCGAAGGCCCCATCACCGCCACCGCCGGAGACCGACAGATAATTTGTCGGCGGCAGGCGTCCGTCCAATCCAGCGATGATCCGTTCCCGCTCCAGCGAGTCCTGCCATTCGCTGACCAGCGCCGCTCCTCGCGTATCGATCCAGGCCCAATAGCGGG
>Ga0126379_10001644_pt1 | contig 13784 bp, 7 predicted proteins | sample PanSoiMetPlot_24_FD_92640 | JGI IMG/M metagenome (GOLD analysis project Ga0126379, IMG submission 92640) | Tropical forest soil microbial communities from Panama - MetaG Plot_24 | ecosystem: Environmental > Terrestrial > Soil > Tropical forest > Bulk soil | place: Panama | collected 2016-02-17 | reverse complement strand
TGCTCAATACAAAAGGGAGCGACCTCGTGTCGGATTCCCAAATTCTGCGAGTTTTCGTTGTGACTCCACGACGGTTACGCTATTTGCCGATGTCGTTCAGCGCACCGAGTTTTTCAGCGTGACGAAGTCGAGCTATATACCAAGCTTGGCAGGCTCCTATCATCAGCGCAGCTAATATTAGTATTTCGAAGAGTGTCAAGGTTCAGTTTACCGATGGCACGATTGAAGTTTCCTCTGTTCTGCTTCGAAGTGCGTCGACAAGTTGGGAAGGTACCCGCGTCCTGTCTACCCACCGGCTTTCTCATCAATCTGACGAAATCGGTTACTTCGAAGTGCTCGGGCGAACAAACCTGTGGGGGCACGATAAAGATTTACAAGCGTTTGACAGTTCGTTGACATCGCCTTAATACCCGGCGCGTAGGCTCCGAACGACCTACAGGGTCATGGAACCTGAATTTCAGAGGAGGCTTGTTGTATGTCTCGCTTGACGCTAAAAGTTAATCGTGTGCTTGCGCTGACGTTGCTAGCCATTTCCATGGTAGCAGCCAGCACTACAGCGCTAGCCCAATACACCGTGACGAATCTCGTAACCACCAACAAAACCGGCGCACCTCACCACGATCCCAACCTAGTTAACGCCTGGGGATTATCTTTCTTGCCTATGAGTCCCTTTTGGGTGTCCGACAACGGGACGGGGAAGACGAGTATCTACGACCCCACTGGGAAACTTCTGCTCACCGTCAAAATTCCGCCGACATCGGGCACGGGTCTTGGTTCGCCGACGGGGCAAGTAGCCAACCCTAATATGAACATCTTCATGATCAGCAAAGGCACCACCAAGGGCGCAGCTGCCTTCATCTTCGCTACCATGGATGGGACGATTAGCGGCTGGAACCCGAACGTCGACATGAACAACGCGATCATTGCCGCCCGCAAGGCCGGTGATGTATTCACAGGTTTAGCCATTGCGACGGTCGGTTCGCATACGTTCTTATATGCGGCGGATGCGGCCCACAACAAGGTAGATGTCTTCGACAGTAACTTTAAGCTAGTCAGCTCCTTTACCGATGGCAACACTCCGGCCGGGCTGGCCGTTTACGGTATCCAGACGATCCATGGCAAAATCTACATCACGCTGGGGGCTTTCGGTTCGACAGCGGGTGCGGTCGATGTTTATAACCCGTCGACCAAAGTGCTGAAGCGACTCATCACCAACGCAGCGGGAGGGGCTTTGAACGAGCCCTGGGGGTTGGCGATATCTCCCTCTAACTTCGGCCATTTCAGCAATGCGTTGCTCGTAGGCAACGTGGGCAATGGCCATATCAACGCTTTCACTCCGTCGACGGGAGCGTTCCTAGGGACGCTGAAGAACCCCGCCGGAAAAGCTATCACTCTGCCTGGTTTGTGGGCCCTGGAGTTCGGGGGAGGAACCACGAACAACGGCCAGAAGAATGAACTGTTCTTCACCAGCGGACCAAGCGGTTATCGTCTTGGCGTGTTTGGTGTGATCAAGTAGCAACCCCGGCGAGCCCATCACCACGGGTTCGTGGAGAATAGGAGGGCCTCCCGGGCAAAAGGCGAGGCCCTCATTTTCGGATAGTCGAAACATCGTGATTGGCTCATCCTCCGAGTCGGCCCTGTTTTCTTTAGCTCACTTGTGATGACGAACCTTTCATGAAGGGGTCGGGACGCCACTCTTCCATCCACACCCTTGAGTTTCGAGTGGCCCTATCGGCGTCCCGTCGGGCATTCTTCGTTCAGCCACTTTTTCGTCAGCCATCCGGATTTGTTTCAGTTTGAGTATCCGCTTGATTTGGCGGTCGAGTCGACACACGCCTTGGCAAGTATGCCCTAGCGCGGCCGCCGGCCTACATGTTGCGTTACATGTCGCAGATGGGCGGGTGGGCAGTTAGATTTCGTATTGAATTTCGCCGAGGTCTGATTCCGTATCTGCGATGGGTCATGCTTCATACCTTAGCTCATTGACATTGCTGAACTCGGGTACGCCTGAATCGAATTACGGTGTTGGTTCCGGGCAAGGGGAATGACGCCGCCGCCGGCGGTTCGAACCATGCTCCTGGGGACGCGCGTGGCTCGGGAACAACGAAATGGAGCGGGGCCCGCGATGATACTCCGGTGAAATTCATTTAGGCTTTCACCGTAGCCTTACGCACCGCAGTGACCGTCGTCCCGATCTTCGGACTCCACGCATACGGCGGCGAATTACAAAGGAGAGATACTCTGATCGAAGTGATTCCAGGAGACGGTCTGCGCGCACGCTTCGCAAACATGAGCGGAGACGAGCGTTTCCAAATGCGACTGGATCAGTCCGGGTTCACACGACAGGAACCAGCCAGCTTTACAGAACATTCTTGATCGGATTAGCTTTACGATTGAAAATCGCACACGACAGAGACGGAAACTACACTGATTCTATTAGGGCTGCCTTCCGGTAATTACCGAGTTATGTCGAGGAAAGCATTTTTTGGAAGCCAGCCAATGGCCCCGGACAAATCCTAGTACTTATTCCGATGACAACAGGTCATGTTTGTGTAGCGACTACGGAATTGATCAGGATTCGATTAAGAAATATGAACTCCGCCGGAAACCTGTTCATTAGCTGTATGCGCATTAGAAATGTCGGAAGGGTCTCGCGCCGAGTCCTGATTTTGTTCACCCTGTTCTTGTGTTTCATGTCTCTGAGCCGGTCGTATGCTCAAGATGATGAAGAGGTGACCGAGCAGGGGCATCCGATAGGCAAGATCTCGACCCAAGGAAAGCTAATCGTTCTGGAATTGGATGATGGCGCACTGGGTCAAGCCCATCTCTTCGATCTTGTTGGTCGCACGCTCCGCTTCACGCCGTACGGCTCTCGTTATCGCGTGGACAACAGCCCTCTGCAGTGGGATACGGATTTCGGCGCTGCATTGGTTGGTTCCGAGTTAACTCTGCATCAATTCGAGTTTCCGTTTTCCGGTCAACTTTGGAAATCATTGAACGTGGGCACAACCGGATCCATCCGCTTGGGCACCCAACAGCCGAACCGTAGCGCTCTTTTCGGCGCTCGCGACGATGGAGGAGTAACCATTGGTCGGTTTGATCAGTTAGCGGAAGCGGCTGCCAAGATAATCGATAGCACGCCAGCCATCTGCGTATTTCTGAAGCCGAGGATGTCCGGACCTCATTTCGCAAAGGAACTGGCGGATCGTGTGGTCATCACCTGGGACCTTACGGAACCTTTCGGGAATATCCAGGATTTCAGCTGGTTCAAAACCGTCAACCGCTTTCAAGCTGTGCTACATCGCGACGGCACCATTGAGATGTCTTACAAGGAACTTGCAGCGAAGGATGCCATCGTAGGCGTCTATCCTCTCCTTGCGGGCAGCGAAACGACGGTGGCGGCATTCCGTGTTGAGCCACATCCGACGGTGGCGGCGCACTTGGATATTCAGAAGGTGAGAGTTTCCGTCGTTGACAATGTGCTTCTCAAAGTCACGCTTGAAACGCGGGGGCCAGTGATCCCAGAAGGTAATCCCTCACTTGAGGGAACGGAATATCGCGTTCTCTTTGATGCCCACCAACCCGTGGCAAGAGCCGATGCCGCACAAACAACGTTTGCCTGGACAGTGCGTGGCCTTGCGAAGTATGTTCGAACACCGAGATACGTTGCATCCGGGCCGGGCGTGTCGCGCGAGGTGAAGATAATAGGAAATAGAATCATCATCCAGGGTGCTCTGCCGGAGAAGTTTAAAGGAATCCAGCAAGCCGCTGTTTCAGCCGAGGCGGTCGCACCTGGCAATCCCAAGCCGACTGACCGCCTCTTGCCTCACCTCGTTCGGTTAGCGGGCATTCGCACTCCAGAAGTTCATTTTTCTACTATGACGCGTAACGACGGTTCGTTCGCCCTGGGGTATGAATCATTCCACTATTTGCAGTTGCCAAGGCCGCAGGATCTCTCCTGCTCGGTGATCAAAGGCCTCGGAGACAAATTCGATTTTCTTGCTTACTATTCCGACTTCCGCATTGATAATCAGGAAGCCGGCACTCCGAGTGACGGCCCGGTTGGAGGAAATGTGACTGGGATCGGACAAGAGCAGCACGATCTTGCTAGCTACTGTACCCAAGGAAGATTTCAGTGGGGGTACGTGCAACCCGTCTACGTTGGTTCGAACCAAATGCAAGAAAGGCCTCCTGAGGGAGCGCCTATCGGCACAGATCACGATATAACCTTCTACACCCACCTACTGAAGGAGAGTTCCGCCGACGGCAAAGTGCCCCCCTACAATTACGCGATGTCGCAGCTGGGGCATGAGATGGGCCATCGCTGGGCCGCATTTCTGTCTGCGAAAGTGAACGGCGAAATCATTCCCCTTGGGCCGGTTCATTGGGCGCGCGGGCTGCAAGCTCCGGTTGCCTTTCCGTATCAGCGGCCGGTTGAGGCATCTGCGATGGGAGGAGGCGTGTGGCAGGACAACTTTGATGGAACGTACACGCAGCTCGATGATGACTATTACGTGCCGGCTACGGGTTATTCTTATCTTGATTTGTATCTGATGGGCCTGATCTCGGCCGCCGAGGTGCCGGATTTCTTTATCCTCAAGAATCTGGTGTCGGTCGGCAAGGACGCGAACGGGCACCCAATCTTCAATGCCGAGCGGACAAAAGTCACCATTCAGGACGTGATCGCCGCCCAAGGACCACGTGCACCCGATGTAGATCATTCGCAAAGGAATTTCAATACTGGGATCGTAGTTGTGGTCGAACACGGGCAACTGCCGACACCTGGCCTGGTTGAAAGAGCTGATGGAATCCGCAAACAATGGATTAGGTATTATGAGACAACCACCGGACATCGCGCCTCAATGAGCACGAATCCGCGCTGAGCTCCCAGTTAATTGTTCTTGGCATGCAACGGAGAAGGCTTACAAGCTAACGTTTGCAGCGCGACGGTGGCATGTCCATCGGGGATTACCTGCAACTTGCTTTCCCCTTTTCCTTTGAATACCTCGATGCTTTTCAGCAGACGGGTGTGGGCGAAACCGCTCAGCTCGCCCGGAATAGCAAGGCGTCTTCTGGCCAGGGCGGTTGCGAGGTTCGCACAGCGTGCATCAGTGAGGGATAAGTGTGCTCTTTGCCGTCCTTGCTTCGTTACCGGAAGTGCGGACGAAGTGCGAACACTCACTCAGGGTCTTTACGCCATTACTTCGTCAGGTCTGTAACCTGCACTTGATATGCTTCGAGCAGGTTTCCCGTTGCGTAGCCCACGGTGGCGACGGCATTTTGGTAGTCGATTTGCGCTTGCAGAAGGTTGGCTCTCGCTGTGGCCAGTCGGGTCTGGGCATCCAGCAAGAAAAAGACAGTCTCCGAGCCGAGTTCGTATTTGCGCTGATCGGCGGCGAGGCTTTTCTCGGCCAAATCAAGCGCCGTCTTTCCCGCTTCCAAATTAAGTTTAGCCTCTTCGAGTTGGTGCACGGCATTGTTGACGTCGAAGATTATTTGTTCTCGGACCTGTTGCTCGGAATACAGATCGCGATGGCGCAGCACCAAGGCCGATCCAAGATCGGCCTGAGCGGCGCGATTTCTGATCGGCATGTTCAGTGTCAGAGTCGCGCCATATCCGGGATAGGTGAATCCGAAAAGCTGGTTGAAAGAATTTACCAGCCCTCCGGTCGAAATCAGTTGCGCCGGATTGATCGGGTTGTACTGATTGCCACCTATTCCGCTGCTCTGATAGAAGGCGGACAACGCTAGGTCCGGCTGTAAATGATTCTGTGCCAGGCGGACGTTCACGTCATCACCCTCTAGGGCTCGCCGCGCAGCTTCAACTTCGGGCCGCTTCTCAATTGCTTCCTGTAGAGCCGTACCGACATCGATCGCTTTCAATTCGCCTACTGGGTCGGGTTTTTCCGTGAGCTCCAGATCAAGGGCGGCAACAGAATCGTCCTGATTCGCGCCCACGGTGAAACGCAGGGTATCTTCCGCCTGCTTAAGCGCATATTGTGCCTGAATTACCTGTACGCGGCGGGATGCGACTTCAGCCTGAGAACGATAAATATCGAGGGGTGGCAACGCTCCGAGTTCCAGAGCTCGCTTGTCGCGCTGGTAGCTTGCCTGAGCCGCATCAAGCGATTGCTGAAAAACCTCCAGGTTGCCATGCGCTCGCACCACGTCCCAGTACTGTTTCACAGCTCGCAGCAAGGCATCGTTGACTTGTGATTCGAAAGTGGCGCGTGACTGTTGAAGATTGCGGCGGGCGATAACGATCGGGGCGCGGTTCTCAAATCGCCAGCGGTTCTTCAGCAGTGGCTGCATGAACTGCAATGTCAAGCTAGTGTTCCAGTAGGGATTGATAAAATAAAAGCCGCTGTTCGTGGAATACCTGCTGCCATTGAGCTGTACTTGAATGTTCGTGCCGGTTGGAAAAGTCTGGCTGTACGTAAACTGGCCTTGATGGCTCAACTGATCGAATGTGCCCGGTCCCTGTATTTGACTGAAACCGGGAGCGGAATAGCGACTGACGAAATCGGTGCTCTGTAAAGTGGGATCAAAGGGCTGATAAGTGCGCAGTAGAGAAAACTTCGCGGTCTCGACCTGCGTCTCCTGCACTAGAATTGCGCTGTTGTTCTCCAACGTGAGAAGAATAGCGTCGTTGAGGCTGAGCTGGAGTTTTCCGTCGCGAACCAAGTCGTGAAAGCGCTGCGGTCCGGACAACTTGGGAGAACGCAACTGAGGTTGTAGTAGTTCGCGAAAGCTTTGTCCGTGTACGCCAACGTGCGCCACGAGAATCCAGCAAAAAACCACAACGCGAAGTTTCATCACTGTTCCCCTCCGCAATTACTGTGCCTTGTTTGCCATATCGGAGAAAGCTCTCAACAGGAGAGCGCAGGGAGAATCTCCGCTGGAATCGCGGAGAAAGGCGAACAACTTCTCTGCGTTCTCGCCGTTTCCTCTGCGATTTCTGCCGTCAAAAGCTCCTGCCAGCTTTCATTCGTACCGAATGGCTTCAACCGGATCAAGTTTCGCAGCCTTTACCGCTGGATATATCCCGAACACCAGCCCTACGCTGATCGAAACCAGAAACGCCAAAACAATCGAACTGGCGGTAACAATGGTTGACCATCCAGCCAGCCACGCGATCAGTCGGGACATAGCAAAACCGAAGACAATTCCGAAGCTCCCGCCTACGAAGGAGATTATCGTGGCTTCGATCACGAACTGACGGACGATGTCGAATCGCCGCGCTCCTACCGCGCGGCGCACGCCAATTTCGCGTGTGCGTTCGAGAATGCTGGCCAGCATGATGTTCATGATTCCGATTCCGCCGACCACGAGCGAGATAGAGGCGATCGCCACCATCACGGCGTTGAACAGGCGCTCGGTGCGGCGCTGCTCCGCGAGGAGTTCCGCCGGCACGATCACGCTGAAGTCACCGGCGGAGTGGTGGGTAGAATCGAGGATCGCACGCACCACTTGGGCGATCTGGGGCGCATTGCCCTTGTCTCGCAGGTGGAGATAGATACCGTCAATTTCGTCGCGCGCGTCGCTGTAGCTATCTTCTAGGCGAAGAATCGCGGCATTGAGCGGAACGTAAATGAGATTGTTGAGGTCTTGCGCGGGAACTCCGGAAACTTCGGTTTGTGAGCTGAGTTGCGGACTCGCCACTCCAATGACCTGAAACCATTGCTGGTTCAGCTTGACCCACTGGCCGAGCGGGTTATTGGTGCCAAAGAGATTCGACTTTGCCCCGGCGCCGAGCACACACACGGCCTTCGCATGGCTCTCTTCCTCGGGAAGGAAAAAGCGCCCTTCGAGCAGATGCAGACCCATGATGTCCGTGTAACGAGAGCTTACGCCGTACACAGTTGGCGAATCCTGTTGCGCTTTGGGAATCGTCTTCGATGGCGTGAAGCGTTTGCGCGGGGTGGACGCAGCTACGTCGCTCACGTCGTCCTGGATGATTCGATAATCCTCCAACGTGAGGCCCGGGGAAATTTTGCGGATTTTCATGTGGGCCTGCCACTCCGTGGTTTCTTTGGCTTCCACGATCAGGTTGCGCACTCCCATTTGCTCGATCAGAGCCATAACTTTTTGCCTTGCGCCCGCACCGATCGAAAGCATAGTGACGACCGCCGCCACGCCGAAGATCATTCCGAGCATGGTTAACAACGAACGCAGGCGATGGACCATCAGGTTTTCGAGGCCCATGCGCAAATCGGGCAGCCATTGCTTGTAACCGGTAACAGCGGGGCCTGGCAGAGATGCGGTGAGGACGGGCATCAAGGAGTTCCTCCGCCGAGAGCCGCTGCTGAGGAGGGCGCGGCCTTCCTCGGAGATGTGGGATCGATGAGAGCGACTTCCTCTCCCTGCTGCAATCCTTCGACTGCGGCCCGGCTCGCGTTCTCCGCGGTAACCTTGACCGGCATTTGCTTAAAGCTTGCTCCTCTCTTCAGGAAAACCGTCTGCGTGCCTTCCTTTTGAAAGAGCGCCTGGCGCGGAATATAGAGCGTATTCTGTTTCTTCGCGTCCAGAATTACAATCTGCGCGGTCAACCCGGGGCGAAGTCGAGGATCACGATCGCTAAGCTGGATGGTAATATCGTAGTTGCTGCCCTGGTCCTCCCAGAAGAAATTCCGATGCACCATTCCGGCCGCCGATTTCAGAACACCGTGGAAGACTCTGCCCGCCAGGGAATCGAATTGGATCTCCGTCGACTGGCCGATAGCAATATTGGCGCGTTCGGTTTCGCTCACCTTCGCGCTAAGTTCCATGTCGCGCGAATCGATGACTTGGGCAATGGCGGCACCGGGCTGCGCCTGGTCGCCTTCGTGGAAGTCGGGCAAGGACATGCCACTGAAGGAGAAGTCGCCGACATTTTTCTGGATGGCGACCAGCCCATCGATCGGCGAAACGACACGCATTCTTTGAATATTCTGCTGCGCCTCGTTCATGGCGAGCTTGGCTTTGTTCCACTTTTCGCGTGCGAGATCGATTCCAGTCTTTCCCGTGATGCCGTGTGATTGAATGTCGTGCTCCAGTTCCGCCAACGCGCGGTTGGCCTGGTCGAGGGAAAGCTGGTTTTTGCGCGCATCGATGGAGCTGACTAGTTCGTTCTTCTGCACCTCGAGTTGCGCGCGGCGCACATCGAAACGGGCCTTCAGGAGCGCGACCTTGTCTTGCGCGGCCAGCACTGCGGCATCGTCTTTGGCCTTGATGATGTCCTGCTCGGCCTGTAAAAGCTCGGAGCGGCTCTGCTCAAGTTTGTAGACTTGTTCGCTGGGATCAAATTCGACCACCGCGTCACCCTTTGTTACTGGAGTTCCGGTGTGCAGCAGTTTCGTGATTTGCAGCGAGCCACCCCCAATGGCAGGAGCCGAAAGCGTGATCGAGTGATTGGCCTGCAATTCACCGGTCGTGTACGCCTTGAGTTCGAGTTCGCCGCGCTTGACCATCGCAAACGGGACATCGTCTTCAGACCTGCTCAGATTGCTGCGCCGCGCCGTCGCGGCCACTCCGATCGCGGCCACGAGCACGGCGGCCACGAAACCCCACACGACGATGTGCGAGCGGGTCATCTTTATTCTTTCGCAGTGGGATCTTCGAGCGCGACCCGGTCACCAGCTTGTAGTCCCTTCGCCACGACAACGTGATCTCCACTTCTTCTACTCACCTCGATGACTTGCTGACGGAACTTCGAACCGTGCCTAACGTAGGCGAAAGTTTCTCCTTCCTTTTGAAAAGTGGCGTGAACTGGAAGGATCAGCACGTTCGGAATCCGGTCGACAATGACGGTCATCTGCGCCGTCATGCCGGGACGAAGGCGCGCATCGAGTTGCGCGGGCGCAATTCGCAGGTCGAAGTTTCGGGGAATGGGCCAGCCGGCGCTGTAGTCTTCGCTTGCGATTGTGCTGATCTCTTCGATTTTGCCAGTGAACTGCCGGTCGGGAATCGCGTCCAAGTGAACGGTGACGGGTTGATTCAGAGCTACGCGGCCACGCTCGGTTTCGTCGACTCGCGCCGCAACCCGCAGGGACGAGGTGTCGGGGAGTTCGGCAATAGGAGCACCGGGCCAGGCGCGATCGCCGGGCTTAAAGGGCGTGTTGGGACCGTCCATTCTCGGCACCAGGACCAGGCTGACGATTCCTGCGACCGGTGCTCGCAGCGTCATTTTCGAGAGAGCCCTTTCCGCGCGTTGCAAATCGAACGCCGCCTTCCTCTGGCTTCAATCTTGCCGTCGATAGTTGCCTGGCTAGCCGCTCGATCTGATCTCAGCTTCTCTTCCGCCTGCTTGAGAGCTAGTTTCGCATCCTCGACCTTCAATAGGGCTTCGGCACCGTCGATTTTCGAAACGATCTCCTTCTTGCTGGCGTCCAATTGGGCCGATTGAAGATCGTACCGCGCTTTGCTGACGGCGGTCAGGTCCTGTTCTTCGGTCAAACGCGCTTGCGCGCGGGCCTGTTCGATATCCGCAGTTGCATATTTCAGCGAAGAGCGGTACTGAGCAAAATCCTGCTCCGTTTTGACCTTATCAAATTCAACAATGGCATCGCCCTTATTCACCCTTGCGCCATCGCTGGCAATTTTCAGGATTTGCAAATCTCCAGCTTCGGCAGGCGCTGCCACGCCAATGGACTTAAGGGCTTTGACTTCGCCGCGAATTTCCAGTGCATCCAGGAACTCTCCGCGTTCAACGTCAATCGTTGGAATGGCCGGAGGCCGACGGATGTAACTGATAGCCCCGAGCAGAAGAACGCAACCAATGATGAGCTGCGCAGCGGCGGCCGCAGGTTTGTGGCGCCGGTAAAGCTGTTGCCATCTGCTAATCATAGCGCGCGATTGTTCCTAAGCCATCAGAATCCGCCTGAGTTGCCGTTTGGCGTGGGATTCACATCCACGGCGGCAGAGAGATCGGGCATTAATTTTGTGTCACTACCTTGAATCGAAAACACCACGGAAAAGGTGCGAAGCTTCGACGAGAAATCACCGGTACGGGCGATCGGCGCCATCTCCTCCAGCTTGCCGTTGAAAACCAACTCAGGATACGCGTCCAGATGGATACGAGCCGGAACACCGATACGCAGCGCGAGAAAGTCCTCCTGGTTCACCAAAGCTCTGACCTGCATTCGCGAGGGGTCGACGACCTGCATAAAAGCGATGCCAGGGCGGATCTGGTCGCCCTCTTGAACCTCGCCCATCTTGCCTTGCTTCCAAATTGTGTTGAGCACAATGATGCCATCGATAGGCGAACGAATCTGCATCAGAGCAGCATTGGCTTGTGCATGATCCATAACTTGTTTGGCACGGTCGCGCTGAATTTCAAGCAGCCGAATGCCGGCCTGCGCTGCCTGGCGTTTCAAATCGAAGGTCGCTCGAAGCTGCTGCAGCGTCGTTTTGGCTTCCTCTAGGGCTTCTTCGGCTTTCTCGGCGTCAATTTTTGAGAGCAGCTCGACCTTCTGCATTTCCAGCTGGGCCTTGCTCAGAGCGCTTTGCGCTTGTCCTATTTCGGTTTCATCTTTGGCGCGCTCGGTAACTTCTTTCGCCTGTGCCTCGGTGGCCTTATTCGCAAGATCGACGTATTCGGCCTGCTTGTCGACAAATTCCCGCATTTGCGCCTGGCGATCGAATTCGGCGAGCAGGTCGGCCTTGTGAACGCGCGTGCCGCTGGTGGCAAGCCTGGTGAGTGTAAGCGTTCCAAAACGCTCGCCGGCGAGCATGGGGGCGACAATGGAGCGCGTGTGGATGGCTTCCGTTGTGCCGGTGAGGCGCAGTGCCATCGCTGAACTTATGGCCGAACTTGATTCTGACGCGAGATTGCCGTGAGAGGAGCGTCCACGATAGAAAATCGCAACCAGGACGGCAACTACCAGAAATAAAGCCACTCCGGAAATGACAATGGGGCGAAGCGGGCGTTTAGAAGGCGGTGTGCCCGACGGACGAGGCGGAGCAATCAGTGGCTCGGGAGGGCTGATTTCAGCGGGAGACAAGTGCATGCACGGACACTCGATCGTTATCCAGTACCCGGGGAGCTAAAGCTAAGTTCTACAATTAATGATTGCAATTAGCTCCACTTCGTGCAAACTTTTTTTCGTAAAGCTTGACTTCGTCCAAGATATGGCTGGCGGAGGAATTCAAGGCGTCTGGCCATGCCGACCATCTCTTTAATTAGAGAGGCAAAAAAGTCCAAAAACGGTTCTCACCGACCCACGATTTCCTGCCCTTTTTTCAACAGCTTGCAGCTGTCATCAATCCTGCCTGGAACCAGCCGCCGGGTCGACGACCAATAACCGAATGGGTGAAATCAACTAAAAGACCAGATCTTGCGAACCGTAGCCTGGCACCCTGGTGGGTTCAGCTCGCTTAGCGGCATATGAATTATAGATACTTCTGATGCCCTTCTTACCCCGTGCGTGTGGTCCAAAGGAATCAAGCGAGCGCCACGGCAGTGGCGTCGATTGCGTGATCATCCAAATAGCGGCGTACTTGGAGGGGAGCGCGGGACGTCTGTCCGCAAGTCAAGGAGGACGGGAGCAAACGATTTCTAAAAGCGCGATAATGGTCACCCTCATCCGAAAGTCATTGATCATGCGGCTACTGCCAAAATGATCGCGTTGCGCCTTGGCATGTGCGGAATCTCGGAGAGAGAGCACCTACCCTCTATAGTCGGTCGAGAAGGTTGGGTGCTGACGCGGAATGTGGGTGGGAGATAATAAAGTCATGGTTCGTGTCGGCTGGGTGGGGATCTTGTTTGTTTTGTTGTCGGCGGGTTCTTTGGTCCTTGCGCAGATTAGGAGCGGGGCGATTTCGGCCGTCACTTCCGCATTGCGCGCTGGACGCTTCGACGATGCTCTTGAGTTATTGAGTCCGGAACTCGCAAGGAACCCCGACAATGCGCAATTATGGGCATTGCGCGGCATTGCACTCTCCGGCAAGGGAAGCAAGAAGGAATCGCTGATTGCATTCCGTCACGCGTTGAAGATCTCTCCAGACTATTTGCCTGCTTTGGAAGGCGCGGCGCAAATTGAATATGACAACGGCGGCAGAGACGCCGCGATCCTACTTGAGCGCATATTGCAGCTGCACCCGGACGATCCTACCAGTCATGCCATGCTGGCAGTGTTGGCTTACCGGCGCGGAGATTGTGCAAGCGCTGTTGCCCATTTTGAACGAAGCGGTGCGCTGCTGGATGGCCAACCGGAAGCCATACAGGAGTATGGCGGTTGCCTGATTCGCCTAAAGCAAACTGATAAGGCGATTTCCCTCTTAAGCCGAGCCTTGGCCCAGCCAAACGCGGATGCCGGTGTCCGTTATCGTCTTGCGTCGGTACAAATGATGGCGCAGCGTCCAAAGGATGCCATTACCACCTTGCAGCCACTGCTACAGGCAAATCCTGCGGAAGCGGACGTGGTCGAGCTCGCTGCCGCTGCCTATGAAGCCGATGGGAATACGCCTGAAGCGGTGCGGCTGCTGCGTCAGGCGATTGTGGTCGACCCCCATAACGTAAACCTGTACCTTGACTTCGCCAACATCTGCCTGGATCACCAGTCCTTTTCTGTAGGTGTCGACATGATTAACACTGGCCTGGCCGCGGAACCTAAAGCGGCACAACTCTATGCGGCTCGGGGTATCCTCTACGTGCAGACAGCGGACTTTGACAAGGCACAAGCTGATTTCGAGAAGGCGGACGCTCTGGATCCTCGGCAATCGCTCGGATCGGACGCGGAAGGTCTGGCGGCGGTCGAACAGAATGATCCAGAGCACGCACTAACTACGGTGCGAGCGAAATTGAG
>Ga0126379_10001642_pt1 | contig 13789 bp, 7 predicted proteins | sample PanSoiMetPlot_24_FD_92640 | JGI IMG/M metagenome (GOLD analysis project Ga0126379, IMG submission 92640) | Tropical forest soil microbial communities from Panama - MetaG Plot_24 | ecosystem: Environmental > Terrestrial > Soil > Tropical forest > Bulk soil | place: Panama | collected 2016-02-17 | reverse complement strand
GCGAGCAGTCCGTGCGCTTGAGCGGACCCGCCACGCGCGGATTCTTTTCGCTCTCGGTGCGGCAGAACTCGTAGCCCAGGTCCTTGCGAATCTGGGCGTAGGGATTGCCCACGCCATTCTTGTGATTCTTGGCGGCGATGCGGGCAAGCGCGTCGGATTGGTCGCCCCAGCGCTGGAAATAGCGCGCGGCGATCTGCCCAAAAATGCCGGCGAAACCGCCGTCGATATCGGCTTCTTCGCGCACATAAGATGCCTTGAGCAGGTTGCGCCCGATCTCGGCCGTGGGCGTCGTCGTCATCTGCTCGGCGCCGACCACGAGCACGATGCGGGCAGCCTTCGCGGCGATCGCCTTGAGGCCCTGATGGACGGCGGCCGACCCGGTGGCGCAAGCATTCTCTACGCGGCTCGCGCGCTTGAAACGCAGATCCGACGACGCCTGAAGGACCAGCGCGGCGGTAAAATCCTGGGCCGAGAAGCCGGCGTTGAAATGCCCGAGCACGATCTCGTCGACATCGCGCGCCGCGACCCCGGCATCGGCGAGCGCCTCGGTCGCCACCCGCACGATCAGGCTCTCGATCGTCTCTCCCTCGAGGTGACCGAAGGGGGTGTGGGCCCAGCCAACGATGCAAGCGGTCACGACGGTCTCCTGTCTATTTCGATCCTATTTGTCATTTCCGGACATTGCAGCCAATCGCAAGCCCTCGGCACCCCGGTCTAACCTGCCGAATTTTGGACGTTTTCTACGACCATGAACGCTTGTCTTGGGGCAGCGGCGGATCATCTTAGCGCGTTTCGCTTTTGCCTTTCACCTCTCGTCGGCTTAGACCTTTTTCGCCTATGGCGCGTTTCCCAAGGGAAAGCATCGAATCCCGAGCCGTGATGTCTTCGACGCGATCTTGCCTTGCACGCACGCTCATGTGGGTGGGCATCGCCTGTGCCGCAAGCGCGCTCGCGCCGAGCCGCGCGGGCGCCGAAGCATTGCTCGTGATCGAAGCCGAGAGCGGCAGGGTTCTTTTCGCCCAGAATGCCGGATATCCCTGGTATCCGGCCTCCGTCACCAAGCTCATGACGGCCTACGTGACCTTGCGCGCGGTCAAGGAGGGACGTCTCAGCCTCGACACCCCACTCGTGGTTTCCGCGAACGCCACGGCGCAATCACCAGTGAAGATGGGATTCGCCGTCGGCACGGTGGTCACCGTCGACAATGCGCTCAAGATGTTGATGGTGAAATCGGCCAACGACATGGCGGTGGTGCTCGCCGAAGGCGTGGCCGGCTCGATCGAGAACTTTGCCGACGAGATGAACGCCAACGCGCGCCGTCTCGGCATGGTGCAATCGAGCTTTGTCAATCCCAACGGCCTGCCCGCGGATGACCAGATCTCCTCGGCTCGCGACCTCGCCATCCTGGCGCGTGCGCTCATCCGCGAGCTGCCGGAATACGATTACTACTGGCACCTTCCCGGCATACGCATGGGGAAGATGGTGCGGTGGAACTACAATACACTGATCGGCCGCTATCCCGGCGCCGACGGTATGAAGACCGGTTTCATCTGCGCCTCGGGTTTCAATCTCGTTGCGTCTGCGACGCGCAATGGCCGGCGGCTCATCGCCGTGGTGCTCGGCGCTCCGTCCTCTGCGGCCCGCGCCTTGAAAGCGGCGCAACTGCTGGAGCGTGGCTTCAACAGCAATAACCCCCTGTCCTGGTTCGCGGCGCCATTCGGTACGGTCGAATCCCTGCAACCGGTCGCTGCCGCGCCGCCCAACTTGCGCGACGAAATGTGCGGCCCTCACCGCAAGCGGCCGGCGACCGAGGACGAGGACGACGTGGTGGCCAACAACAATCCCGAGTCGCCCTACGCCGTTTTCCTTGCGAGCCTGCACCCCGCCAAGGCGAAGGGCACCGCCCCGTTGCAGGAGAAGGGCGAACCGGTGCTCGTCTATACCGGCACCAAGCCGCCGGCACCTTCCTCCCAGGCGACGACCGATTCCAAACCGGAAAAGAAAAAGAGCGGCGCGGCGAAGGCTGCGGCGGCAAAAGACAAGGACAACGCGGCGAGCGCATCCGAGACGCCCGCGGCAAAACCGAAGCGTAAAGCTACAGCCGAGAAGGAGGCCGCCAAAGACAGCGCGGCTTCGACCGCCGCGCCCAACGATGCCGGCGCGCCGAAGCGAAAACCCAAAGTGGCCGCGCCGAAAGACAACACGAAGGATGCCGGCTCGGCGACCGCCGCCGCCTCGGGCGATGGAACGCCAGCAAAGCCAAAGCCCAAGAAGCCTGAATCGAAGCCAGTGCCGATGACGATTGCGCCGGCAGTCGAGCAGAGCTCGCCGGCGAGGTAGGCACGGCACGCGCGCCTCGCCGGGCTGCCCATAGTCGTCGCCCTTGCTACCTTGCAGCCCCTGCCCGATGCTTCGCGCGACGCGCACGGCGCTAGCGCGCGCCGGCAAGCACTGGACGAGTCATGGGTCTTATCGATCGGCTAAGGGCGGAGGTGACATGCCTCACGGGCGCCGTGCGCACGCTCAAACTGACCACCCCGATTGCCAAGAACCCAACCCGTATTTTTCCGCAAATCATTCTCGAGCTTGCGGATAAATACGGCGATGCGCCGGCGATGCTGTCGGACCGTGAGCGTTTCACGTATAGGGAGCTTGCGACGCGCTCGAACCGCTATGCGCGCTGGGCGCTGGCGCAGAATCTGCGCAAGGGCGACACGGTCTGTTTGATGATGCCGGGCCGGCCGGAATTTCTGGCGGCATGGATTGGCATCACGCGGGTCGGCGGCGTGGTCGCGCTCATCAATACCCACCTCACCGGGATGGCGCTGGCCTATTGCATCAATGTGGTGAGCCCAAAGCACATCATCGTGGCCGCCGAACTGTTCGAGCCGTTCACGGGCGCGCAGCCGCACATCACGGGCGATGCCAAGATTTGGCTTCACGGCGACGCCAACGCCAACTTCCCGCGTATCGATCGCGATCTCGACAGCCTTGCCGGGGACGAGCTCGCCGCCGCCGACCGTCCCGCGCTCACCATCGAGGATCGCGCGCTTTACATCTACACGTCGGGCACGACCGGCCTGCCGAAAGCAGCCAACATGAATCACTATCGCGTAATGCTCGCAAGCTACGCGTTTGCAGGCGTCATGGATACGCACGCGAGCGACCGCATGTACGACTGCCTGCCGCTCTATCACACCGCCGGCGGCGTGGTCGCGACAGGTGCGCTTCTGGTCAAAGGCGGGTCAGTGGTGATCCGGGACAAATTTTCTGCGCGCGAATTCTGGGACGACATCGTGCGCTGGGACTGCACCTGCTTCCAGTATATCGGCGAGCTTTGCCGGTATCTCGTCAACTCGCCGCCGAGCCAACAGGAGCGCGCGCATCACCTGCGTCTGGCCTGCGGAAATGGGCTGCGCCCCGACGTGTGGCCGCAATTCAAGCGGCGCTTCCAAATCCCGCAAATCATCGAGTTCTATGCCGCGACCGAAGGCAACGTCTCCTTGTTCAATTTTGACGGCAAGGAGGGCGCGGTAGGCCGGCTTCCCTGGTGGGTCGCGGCCCGCTTTCCCATCAAGATCGTGCGCTTTGATCCGCAGACGCAGCAACCAGTGCGGGACGAGCGCGGATTCTGTATCGAGTGCGATGTCGATGAGCCGGGCGAGGTCATCGGCAAGATCCTCAAGGATGCATCGAAGCCGGGCCAGCGGTTCGAGGGCTATGCCAGCGAGGCGGAGACCGACAAAAAGATCCTGCACGACGTGTTCAAAAAAGGCGACAGCTGGTTCCGAACTGGTGATTTGATGCGCAAGGACAAGCACGGCTATTTCTACTTCGTCGACCGCATCGGCGACACTTTTCGCTGGAAGGGCGAGAACGTCTCGACGACCGAAGTCGAGGAGGCCGTCGGCCGATTCGACGGCATTCTGGAAACAAATGTCTACGGCGTTCAAATTCCCGGCCGCGACGGCCGCGCCGGCATGGCCGCGATCGTCGCCAAGGACAACCTCAACCTGACGGCGCTTCGCGACCATATTGCGCAGCTGCCCGAATATGCGCGCCCGGTTTTTCTGCGCATGCGCAAATACAATGACGTCACCACGACTTTCAAACCGAAGAAGATCAATCTCACGGAGGAAGGCTTCGATCCCAGCGGCACTGCCGATCCGATCTACTTCAACGATCCGCAACGCAAGGCGTTCGTGCGTGTCGACCCGATACTCTATGAGCAAATCAATGCCGGTCAGGTGCGGTTATGACCGGCGGCCTCGGCACAACCGAGGCGATCGAGCCCGCAGACGTGCTCGCATTCTGGCGCACCGCCGGACCCGACAAGTGGTTCGAGAAGGATGCACTGTTCGACGCCGAGATCGCACGACGGTTTTCTGGCCTCTGGCACGCCGCCGGCGAAGGCCAGTTGCCGGCTTGGGATGACACGGCGGAGGGTGCGCTGGCGCTCGTCATCGTATTCGACCAGTTCCCGCGCAATATGTTTCGCGCTGACGGGCGCTGCTACGCGACGGACGAGCTCGCCCGCGCGGCGGCCGATCGCGCCATCCGGCGCGGCTTCGACCGGCAGATGCCGCACGCGGAGCGGCAGTTTTTCTATCTGCCGCTGATGCATTCAGAAAATTTCGACGACCAACAACGCTGCCTGGAGATAGCGCGCGACTACGGGGATGCTGAATTCACGAAATATGCCGAGCAGCACGCAGACATCATTCAACGCTTCGGACGCTTCCCGCATCGCAACGCGCTACTGCAGCGCCCAAGCACGCCGGAGGAACAGGCGTTCCTCGACGGCGGCGGCTTTTCCGGCTGAACGCATTTCGTCGACCGTCACCTCGAGAAACTCAAGACGCGCAATCGCGCCTTGAGTTTCAGAACGGGCGCACTCGGTTCAGAAGGTGACGACGTCCTTGATGGCGGCAGCCGCCTCGGCGGGGACGACTTTGCGCGCCACGAAGTCGCTCCAATCCTTGAACTTCGCCTTGCCGCGGGCTTCGATGATGGCCTTGGAGCGGGCCGGACCGATTTGGGGCAGCTTGTCGAGTTCTGCTGCCGTCGCGGTGTTGAGGTTGGTCTTGGCGGCTTGCGGAGCGGTGGCGGCCCCGGTCGTTGCGGGCTTGCCGGGGGCGGTGACGGCGGGCTTTGCGGGTTGCGCCGGTTGGCTTCCCTGGGCGAAGGCCGGGGCTGACAAAAGCGCAAGCGCCACCGAGGTGACGAGAACGCGAGGCGTGAACATTGCGGTAGTCCTCTCTTTAATCCCTGGCTTGATGCGAGCTAGCTCTGCAGCAAGCCGAGCGGGCGTTTTGCGTTAACCAGTGCCGGATCCGGCATGCCTTGCAGGTGTGCATCACCGTCCGACTGACGGACACACCCATAGCCGATCGATCTCGAACGACACATGGATGACGCGTTCATCCGCGGTTCACCTCGGCCGAGACGGCGCCCGCGCTACGGCCGCAGCGCGCGGGTCGCCGTTTTCAGCAAATGACCCGGCTCGTGATGAACGCGCGCGCCCCACAGCCGCCGGTGCAGCTTGTCAAGCAGCAGATAGATCACGGGCGTCGTGTAAAGCGTGAGCAGCTGCGACACGAGCAGCCCGCCCACGATGGTGATGCCGAGCGGACGGCGCAGTTCCGATCCGGGCCCCGTTGCGATGACCAGCGGCAGCGCACCCAACAACGCCGCCATCGTCGTCATCATGATCGGCCGGAAGCGCTCGAGGCAGGCCTCGAAGATCGCCCGCTCCGGCGGCAGGGCGCGCTTGCGCTCACCTTCGAGCGCGAAGTCGACCATCATGATTCCGTTCTTCTTGACGATCCCTATCAGCAGGATGATCCCGATGAACGCGATCAGCGAAAGCTCGGCGCTGAAAATCTGCAGGGCCAAGAGAGCGCCAAGGCCCGCCGAAGGCAGCGTGGAAATAATTGTCAGTGGATGGGCCAGGCTCTCGTAGAGAACGCCGAGCACGATATAGACGGTGATGAGAGCGGCCAGGATCAAGAGCGGCTGCGCCCCGATCGAAGTCCGGTAGGCGCGCGCATCGCCGGCGTACTCGGCATGCAGCGAGTCTGGGATATGCAACTCGGCGACTGCCCGGTCGACGAGCCGCGTCGCCTGCTCGATAGTCACGTTTTCGCCGAGGCCGAAACTGATGGTGATCGCAGGAAACTGTCCCTGGTGGCTGACCACGAGCGGGGAAAGCCCGCGCTCGATCTTCGTCACCGCTGTCAGCGGAACCTGGGTGTTGTTGGCCCCGCTCACATAAATGCGGGCGAGGTCGGTCGGATCGCGCTGGTATCGCGGATCGATCTCGAGGACGACGCGATACTGGTTGCGCTGGGTATAAAGGGTCGAGATCTGACGTTGCGCGTAGGCGTCGTTAAGCGCATTCGCGATGTCTTGCACGCGCACACCCAGCCGCGATGCCGCGACACGGTCAATCGACACATCGACCTGCAGCCCGCCTTGCTCGCGGTCGGTCGAGACATCGACCAACCCTGGCAGGCTCTGGATTTTTTCCAATACGCGCGGGGCCCAGGTCAGCAGCTCCTGATAGTTGGCATCCCAGAGTGTGTACTGATAGGTGGAATCGCTCTGGCGACCGCCGACCCGCACATCCTGCATGGGGAAGAAATAGAGACGCAGCCCGGGAATATCGGCGGTTTTCAGCCGCAAGCGGTTGGCTACCGCCTGCGCGGAGAGCCCGCCTCGCTCAGCCAATGGCTTGAGGCTGATGAACAGCGAGCCGCGGTTCACCGAGGCGGTATAACCGACCGTGCCCAGGGAGGAGCCGACATTGGCGACGGCGGGGTCGGCGCGCACGAGGGCATCTGCCTTCTGCTGCAGGTCGTACATCGCCTGGAATGAAATTTCGGTCGAAGCCTGGGTGCTGCACCAGATCAGGCCGGTATCATCCTGCGGGAAGTAGCCTTTTGGCGTCCTCACATACAGCATGATCGTGATCGCCAGTGTCGCGCACACGATCAGCAGCATGAGCGCGCGGTGATGCAGCACGGCGGCGAGACTTTTTGCGTAGCGGCGCGCCATCAGCCCCATGACACGCTCGACCGTGCGATCGAGCCAGGTCGCGTCCGGGCTCGGCGGCCTGCGCACGAAATGGGCGCAGATCATCGGCGTGACCGACAGCGAGACCGCGGTTGAAACCGCGATCGCAAAGGCGAGCGTGACCGAGAATTCGCGGAAGACGCGGCCCACCAGCCCGGTCATGAACAACAGCGGAATGAACGCCGCGACCAATGAGATGCTGATTGAGAGTACGGTGAAGCCGATCTGCCGCGCGCCTTCGATCGCCGCGGCGAACGGCGGCATGCCTTTTTCCAGATTGCGGAAGCAGTTCTCGATCATGACAATCGCGTCGTCCACCACGAATCCAACCGAAACCGCGAGAGCCAGCAACGACAGATTGTCGATTGAGAAGCCGGCGAGCCACATCATCGCGCAGGTACCGGCCAGCGAGAGCGGCACCGTGATGCCGGCCGCCACCGTGGTGGCAGTGCGGCGCAGGAACACGAACACCACGAGCATCACCAGAATGACCGTTGCAATCAGCGTGAGCTGCATATCGAACACGCTCGCGCGAATGGTGCGGGTGCGGTCCGACATCACGGTGATGTCGATTGCCGGCGATATCCAGCGCTTGATCTCGGGCAAGAGCTCGTAAATGCGATCGACCGTCTCGATCACGTTGGCGGTCGACTGCTTGTTGATCACCAACAGAACCGAAGGCTGGCTGTTGAACCAAGCCGCGCTGCGGCTGTTGCGCACGCCGGCTTCGATCGAGGACACCGCCGACAGCCGCACCACAGTGCCGTTGGCGTTGCGTACAACGATCGGGTCGTAGTCGGGCGCAGCGCGAAGCTGATCGTTGGTGGCGATGGTAATCGCACGTTCCCCGCCGTCAAATATCCCGACCGGGCCGACCCCGTTGCTGTTGACGATAGCCGTGCGCACGTCCTCCATGTTCAGTCCCATCGACGCAAGCGCGATCGGATCAACGCGCACGCGGATGGCGGGCTGCTCGGCGCCGTTGACGCTGACCTCGGCGACGCCGTCGACCTGTGAGAGGCGCTGAGCGATTACAGTATCCGCGGCGTCGTAGAGCGCGCTGGGCGGAACCGTCTTCGAGGTGAGCGCCAGGATCATGATGGGCGTCGAGGCCGGGTTGACCTTGCGGAAGGTGGGTCGCGACGGCAGATCGACGGGTAGATCGGTTAACGCGGCGTTGATCGCCGCCTGGACGTCGCGGGCGGCGCCATCGATGTTGCGTGCAAGATCGAACTGAACCGTGATTCGGGTCGAGCCCATCGAGTTACGCGAGGTGAGCTCGGTGACGCCCGCGATTTCTCCAAGCCGGCGCTCGAGCGGCGCCGCCACCGTCGTCGCCATGGTTTCGGGATCGGCGCCAGGCCGACTGGCCGTGATGGCGATGGTCGGAAAGTCGACCGTCGGCATGCTGGCGACGGCCAGGAAACGGTAGGCCACAGCCCCTACCAAAAACAGCCCGATGGCAAGCAGCGTCGTTCCGACCGGCCGCCATATGAAAGCTTCGGAGAAGCTCGAACCGCCCATGCGTCACTCCGCGGGGGCGTGTTGCGACGGCTCGGGCTCATCCGGCAACTCGAGCTCGGTCTGCAGCGGCGCCGGACGGCTCAGCCGCCTCTTCACGCGTTCCATCGCGAGATAGACGACCGGAGTTGTGTAGAGCGTGAGCAGCTGGCTGAGCAGCAGGCCGCCAATGATGGTGATGCCGAGCGGGTTGCGCAGCTCCGAGCCGGTACCCGATTCGAATGCGAGTGGGATCGCGCCGAACAAGGCCGCGAGCGTCGTCATCATGATTGGACGGAATCGCAATAACGACGCCTGCACGATCGACTCGCGCGGCGTGAGTCCCTGCTTGCGCTCGGCTTCGAGCGCGAAGTCGATCATCATGATTGCATTCTTCTTCACGATACCCATCAGCAGCACGATGCCGATGAGAGCGACGACCGAGAGATCCTGCTTGTAGAGCATCAGCGCGAGCAACGCTCCAACACCTGCAGACGGCAGCGTCGACAGGATGGTGAGCGGGTGGATGAAACTTTCGTAGAGCACCCCCAGCACGATGTAGATCGTCACCGCAGCCGCGAGAATGAGCCAGGGCTCGCCGGCCAGCGACTTGCCGAATTCGGCGGCGTCGCCGGAATAGCTGCCGATCACCGAGCTCGGCATGCCGATCTCGTGCTCCGCCTGCGAGATCGCCTCGATCGCGTCACTCAGTGCAGCGTCGGGGCCGAGATTGAAGCTGATGGTGGTGGCCGGGAATTGCTCCTGATGTGCGATCACGAGCGGTGCGGTCGTGTGCTCGAACCGGGCGACCGCGCTCAGCGGCACCATCGGGCTGCCGGAGACGGTCGGTATGACGGTCGGCGAAGTGGATGTTAGCGACGTGGATTGTGCGACGGCCTGGACGCCAGAGGCCGGAACGTAAAGCTTCGACAGCGAAGAGGGATCGTTTTGGTACTCTGGTTTGGCCTCCAGGATGACGCGGTACTGGTTGGCCTGTCCGTAGATGGTTGAAATCTGACGCTGCCCGAATGCATCGCTCAAGGTGTCGATGATCGTCTGCATGGAAACGCCGAGGCGTCCTGCAGTTTCGCGATCCACATCGACCTGCAGCCGAAATCCATCGTTCTGCGCCTCCGAGGCCACGTCTTGCAGCAGCGCGGACGCGCGCAGCTTTTGCGCAAGCCGCGAAGCCCAATTGTCGACCTCTTTGGGGTCGGTGCCGGTAAGCGTGTATTGATATTGCGCGCGGCTCAGGCGCGTCGAAATCTGGATATCCTGCACCGGCCGAAAATAGACGATGACGCCAGGCACCGCCGCGACCGCGCGTTGCAGCCGTTCGATCACCACGCTGACCGGCGTCTGGCGCTCGTCGCGCGGGCGCAGCGTGATGGCGAGCCGTCCGGCATTCGGCGTGGCGTTGATCGGCGTCACGCCGATGACGGAGACGACGCCGGTCACGTCCGGATCCTTGCGGATCGCGCCCTCGACCGTCGTCTGCAGCCGCTTCATCTCCGTGAACGAGATCTCCGGACCGCCTTCCATCACCGCGAAAACGAGGCTGGTGTCCTGGAGCGGCAAAAATCCCTTGGGAATGATGACGTAGAGCCAGATCGTCGCGATCAGCGTGGCGCCGGTCACGATCAGCGTGAGCGTCTCGTGGCGCAGTACCCATTCGAGGCTGCGTCGATAGAGCTCAACCGAAATATCTACCGCACGGTGGAATATCCGAGTGATGCCGGTCCCCACGGGCGCCGCCGAGTGGCGCAGCAAGCGGCTACACATCATCGGCGTCAAAGTCAGCGAAACCACCGCCGATGTCACCACGGCGATGGTCAGCGTGAGGGCGAATTCGCGGAACATGCGGCCGACCAGGCCGGTCATGAACAGAAGTGGAATGAATACCGCGATCAGCGAGAACGTGAGCGAAATCACCGTGAAGCCGATTTCGCTCGCGCCACGCAACGCAGCCTGGAACGGCGGTTCGCCGTTCTCCATGTGGCGCACGATGTTCTCGATCATGACGATGGCGTCGTCGACGACGAATCCGGTGCCGATCGTCAGCGCCATCAGCGATAGATTGTCGAGCGAAAACCCGCAGAACCACATGACTCCGAATGTGGCGATGATCGACAGGGGAAGCGCGACGCCGGCAATGATGGTGGCGCGGATGGTACGCAGGAAAATGAGCACGACGGTAATGACCAGCGCCACGCTGAGGATCAGCGTGAATTGCACGTCGCGGACCGACGCACGGATGCTAGCGGTGGCGTCGTGCACGATCGTGAGCGTCGCGCCGACCGGCATCGCGCGCTGCAGTTTCGGCAGCTCGTTCTTGATGCGCTGCACCGTCTCGATGACGTTGGCGCCGGGCTGGCGTTGGATATCGACAACAATGGCCGGCATGCCCTGATAAAAGCCGCCGACCTTGCTGTTCTCGAGACTATCAACGATACCGGCGACATCCTTGAGCAGCACCGGCGCGCCGTTGCGGTACGTCACGATGATGTTGCGATAGGCCGCTGCCACGGTGATCTGGTCGTTGGCGGCGATAGTGTAAGACTGATGCGCGCCGTCGAGTGAGCCTTTCGGACCGGCGACGTTGGCGGCAAGGATCACGTTGCGCAGATCTTCGAGCGCGATGCCGTAATTTGCGAGCCGCGAGAGATCCGCCTGAATGCGGATCGCCGGCCGGATGTTGCCTTGCACCGTGACGCGACCCACGCCGGTGAGCTCGCTCAGCCGCTGCGCGAGTAGCGTATCGGCGACGTCACTGAGCGCGCGCAGGGAAATCGTCTCCGAGGTGATCGCCAGCGTCACCATCGGCGTGTCGGCAGGATTGACCTTGGAGTAGACCGGAGGGTAGGGCAGGTTTTTCGGCAAGGTCGATCCGGAGGCGTTGATGGCGGCCTGCACGTCTTGTGCAGCGGCGTCGATGTCGCGGTTCAGATCGAACTGCAGGGTGATTTGGCTGACCCCGAACGAACTCGAAGACGTCATCAACTGGAGCGCGGGGATCTGCCCGAAATTACGCTCCAAGGACGCGGTCACCAGCGAGGCCATCACGTCGGAACTTGCCCCGGGCAGCTGGGTAGTGACCTGGATGGTGGGAAAATCGACCTGCGGCAACGAGGAGACCGGCAGCCACAGGTAGCCGAGCAGGCCGCCGAGCATAACCGCCACCCCGAGCAGCGAGGTCGCGATCGGGCGGTGAATGAAGGGCGAAGATACGCTCATGGGCTGGCGGGCGATGGCAATGCCGCGCTTGGGCTACGCCTCCCTTTCTCACCTCCGCGCGTGCCGCGGGTTCCGTCCGGACGCGGACGCCCTTCGGGCACGATCTGACCTCTATCTTCCGCGCCCGCGACTGCCACCCGCGTGCCCTCGGCGAGGCGGGCAAAGCCGGTGGTGATGACGCGCTCGCCCGTCTGCAGGCCGCTAGCGACCACCGCGCTTGCGTCATCCTGCTGCGTCAGCGTCACCGGCCGCACCGTAACGGTATCGCCGTCCTTGAGCACGTAGACGAACGTTCCGTTGGGGCCGCGCTGGATCGCCGCGGTTGGCACCACCACCACCTGCCGCAATGTGTCGATGAGCACGCGAACGTTGACGAACTGGCCGGGCCAAAGCTGAAGATCGTCGTTGGGAAACTCGGCTTTGAGCTTCACCGTGCCGGTGGTCGGGTCGACTTGATTGTCGATCACCATCACCTTGCCTTTATCGAGCGCGCCCTTGCCATCCGCGGTCAAAGCGTCGACCGGCAACTGGCCTTCGGCCATCCCTTTGGTGAGGTCCGGCAGGTTCTGCTGCGGCAGGCTGAAGAAGACCGAGATCGGCCGAAGCTGGGTGATGATGACAATTCCCGTGGCCTCCGCCCCGCGCACGAGATTGCCCGCATCGACGAGACGGATGCCGGTGCGGCCGGCAATCGGCGCGACGATGTCGGTGTAGGACAAAATCGCGCGCGCGTTGTCCATCGCCGCCTGATCGAGCTTGACCTGAGCCTCCAACTGGGTGACCAGCGCACGTTGCGTGTCCAGCTGCTGCTTGTTGACAGCATTGGTTGCCGCAAGGCGGGTGTAGCGTTCCAAATCGAGCTTGGCGTTGGCAAGTTGTGCTTCGTCCTGCGCTTTCTTGGCGACGGTCTGATCGAAGGCCGCCTGGTAAGTGGCGGGGTCGATCTTGGCAAGAACATACCCCTTAGGCACGTCCTGCCCTTCGGTGAACAATATCTCCATGATCTTGCCGTCGACCTGGGAGCGAACGGTCACGGTATTGAGAGCTCTCGCGGTGCCCACGCCGTCGAGGTAGACCGGAACGTCGGCGATGCGCGCAGCGGTGACGAGAACGGGAACGGGATCGGTCGCCGGAGCGCCCCGGCGGCCGCCTTTTGACACCGCCGCCAGCGTCTGCTGCCACTGCGGCATGTAATAGACGCCGACCACCGCCGCGATGACGAGGGCGGCAATCAAGAGGACCGTGATTCGCCGTTTGAGTGTCATTGCATCACGTTCGTCCCGGCCGCCACTCCCAGCGGGAGCCAGGCACCGCCCAGGGCCTGAAACAGACTCAGAACCGCCTGTAACCGCCCCAGACGCGCAAGCGAGTAATTGTCTTCTGCGGTGAACAGCGTCTGCTGGGTTTGCAGCACAGTGACGAGGTCCACGGTACCTTCACGCAGTCTCGCTTCCGCAAGCCGGAAGGCCTCTCGCGAGCTGTTGAGCACGATCTGCTGCAGGCGCTCGCGCTCCAGCGTGTCGGCAATGGCGATCAGCGCGATCTCCACGTCGCCGAACGCGGAAAGGATTGTTTGACAATACGCCTTCACCAGTTCGAATTGTCTGCCTTGCGCGAGTTCCAGCTGTCCCTCGAGCCGGAAGCCATCGAGCAGCGGCTGGGTGATGTTCAACGCGATGCTGTAAAAGGCGCTTTGCGGCGTGAACAGCAGTTTGAGTACGTTGCTCTCATAGCCGCCTTGACCGGTCAGCGAAATGCTTGGGAAGAACGCGGCACGGGCCGACTCGACGCTGGCGTCGGCAGAGGCGAGGCTCGCCTCGGCAGAGCGAATGTCGGGGCGCTGGAACAAGAGCTCCGATGGCAGCCCCGGCGTCACACGCGGGATCGCCAGCGTAAAGATGTTGCCGCCCTTGATGACGACTTCGACCGGCGGTTTGCCGATCAGCACGGCAAGAATGGCGATGTTCTGCCGCACGGCCTG